>Ga0310697_10000360_pt1 | contig 64349 bp, 38 predicted proteins | sample 172DNAGHGlowgp2_FD_203883 | JGI IMG/M metagenome (GOLD analysis project Ga0310697, IMG submission 203883) | Sheep rumen microbial communities from Palmerston North, Manawatu-Wanganui, New Zealand - 1728 DNA GHGlow gp2 (v2) (version 2) | ecosystem: Host-associated > Mammals > Digestive system >...
GTGTTCAACAGCAATACCAATCACTACCTAAACGGTCTCTATGTTGACGGATCTGCATTTGAATGGACCATCGGAAAACCAAAGCAAGAAAACAACCGTTTCCTTATCTTTAATGGAGATGGCTTTCTTACTGTCAATGGGACAGGAATTGTGGATCTTGGACAAGATGGCAACTCAACAAATGCATTATGGGAGTTCCGCACTATTAGCGAAAGAATTGCTGAGCTAACCACCGCAACCATCGAGAATGGTATTGATGCTACATTTCTGCTTCCTGGTGCTAACTTTGGACGTAATGACCGACGTGTTCAGTCGTGGAAAGTAAGCGACAATTGTACCAACTATAATCTTTCAGGTGGTAACAATGAAAACAACTGTGCTGAATCATATCGGTCTGTATTCACCATCTCACAGACACTCACAAACGTACCAGACGGTATCTATTCTGTGGCAGCCCAAGGCTTCTACAGGCACGACCTGAATAGCGGTGGTAACTTGCCCTACTTCTTTGCTAACGACGAGAAACGAACATTTCCTCTTCAGGAAGGGTCAGAGAACAATATGGCCACAGCCTCTGTTTCGTTTTCCAACGGGCTTTACGAAATAGAACCAATCATCGTTGTTGTTACAGACGGTATACTTAACATTGGCATAGTGAGCGAAACTGCTGACAACTGGTGCATTTGGGACAACTTCCGACTTACTTATTATGGAGAAGAAGAAAATGTCGTGATAGATCGGTTAAAATTGCGCTACAACGAACTGGTCACAAAGGCAAACCAACTGCTATTGGATGAGGCAAACCAGTCTGACTATGCCCGTCAGTTGCTTGAAGCCTCGCTTGCATTACCTCATGAAACAAGAGGGGAACTTGAAGCTGCTATTGACAGTATAACTAACAGCTTGTCTATTTCCATGACCATTTTCAATGCCATGAGTAAATATCTTGACCAACGTGACCGCTATACAGCCATTACCAATCAGACAGAAGTCTATATGGGATCTACAGCCAAAAGTACATTTGACAGTTATGTTTCCGAATTGGATGCTTTGGCCATACAAGCAGCTTCCGCCACCGCGATTGATGATTATCGAGCTCAACTGCGTTCTGCCATTAGCACATTTCTATCCAATGTGGACATCCACAAGGGGTATGCTTTCGATCTAACGGGCCTCATTTACAACCCCATGATGCAGGATACCGAGGGATGGGAGGGCAGTAAACCACGCATTCTGTGGGAAGGTGTTTCCTATCAGAATGGTGAATTCTACGAGGTTGATTTCGACCTCTATCAAGAACTGACAGACATGCCTGCTGGTAACTACACTCTAAAGGTTCAGGCCTTTGAGCGTCCAGGCAATAATGCAACCACCTACAGCAACTATGTCAACGGCATTGACCACTCACAATCGTGCATCTATATCAATGACGGCCAAACTCGCATAAAAAATGTTATGGATGAAAGTTCTGAGACACAGCTCTTTATGGGAGGAACCAGTCTAGCTGACTATCAGCGCCCTGATGGCCGATGGGTCCCAAATGGCATGGAGGGTGCTCATATCTATTTCGATCGGGGCTATTACGAAAATGAAGTGCTAGTCCACATCAACGAAGGAACCCTACGCTTTGGCTTCCGTTGTGTCAACCATGCATCATATTCCTGGACACTTTTTAGCAACTTTCGCCTCTATTATTCAGGCACAGCCATTGATGTGAGTCTCAGTGAAGATGCTGACTTACAGTTGATTAGCGATATAGACAATGCAAATGTTACTCTTCAGTGCACGGTTGAGGCCGACAAGTGGCAGGCCATGGCTTTACCTTTTAGTATTAGTGACGATGATGTAAAGCAGGCCTTTGGCAGCGATGCACAGGTAGCAGAGTTTACTACCGATATTGAGGGAGATATCATCTTCACTCCTTCTACAACAGGTATTGAAGCCCATCATCCATTCTTGCTGAAAACTTCGCAAAGCGGTAACTCCTATCTGTTTGAAGGTAAGGCCATTCTGAAGCCTTCTAATAACTTCTCTGCCTTTGGCGATGGCACAGATTTCCGGTTTGTTTGCAATTTCGAATCAGGTACCGTATTACCTACAGGTAGCTATCATATCGTCGATGGCTGTTTGATTCCTTATGCGTATGGAGCCACACTAAAGTCATATCGGGCTTATCTGCTTTCGAAGCATGGTTTGGTCGTTGACACACTTCCATTCGTCACCGACGGACTTGATCCCAAACGCATCGATGAAGAAGAATGGACTGTACTGAAACAGTTCTACAGTTCAACTGCTGGTGAAAAGTGGACTCGACAGTGGCCCGTATCCAACACCACAGTGACCACGCGCCAACTCAATGGTATAACAGCTCTGAATGGCAAGATTGTTTCCATTATATTGGATAACAACAACATCACAGGATCTTTCCCTTACATGTTACTTTCGTTACCGCGGCTAAAAAAACTAAATTTAGCTTTTAATCACTTACAAGGTGACTTGGGCATGGGTGTGGCCAATTATACCCAACTTTACCCAACACTATCCTTCTCTCCCATCGACACGCTATGGATTAATAGCAATGAATTGTCGGGGAATATAGGTCTTTTTGCCTCTTACTTACCAACACTTGTCAGTCTTGACATACAAGCTAATAAAATCTCAGATGTGATACCGATGATTTCACCTTCCATAACAGATTTTATAATTGGCATACAGCACATTGAGAAGGTCTATTCTATCGACCTTGCCACATCGAGCCATACTGTATTACCTAGCATTATTCTTTATAATCATCAGACTCAGACCTATGAAACCACCTTCAAACTAGGGGTAAGATCAGAAGAACAGATTGACGCCAACTGGAAATGCGACATTTCATACAACGAAGATGGCATCTATGGGTATAGCCTTCTGAGTATCAACAACGTTTATTACAAGAACAAAGGCGATACTATCTATATTAATTATAATAATAATGCGTCAGATATTACCTTCAAAGCAGAATTGTTTTTCCCTGATGGCGACAGCAACTTCAACGGCATAGTAGACGTGACTGATCTTCAGGCTGATGTCAACTACATTTTCGAGGAGTACAATAGTCAGAAACCCTATAATTTCACAGCAGCCAATCTTTGGGCCGATGAGGAAATCAACGTGCAGGATCTCGTAAAGCTGGTGGATGTTCTGATGGAACAGGAGCCGGCTGCCAGCCGTAGGAACAGCAGACAGGCTACCGCCAGTCAGCGAAGGGCCAGCCAGGAGTATGAGGCCGCCTCAGTCTACCTGTCGGGTGGACGGCTTGTCGTCAGCACCACCGTGCCCGTGGCTGCTTTCGATGTGACGGTCTCGGACTGCACGGAACTGGCTGTGCCTGAGACTTTGACACAGATGGGCTTCCTGTGTACTGTCAGAAAGACTGCAGGCGGCATGCGCATCATCGGATTCTCACTGACGGGAGCCGTACTGCCCGTCGGCGACAATATGATTGGCCACGCGACGGGTGCAACGTCTTCAGTGACCCATGCAGTGCTCTCTGACAGCGATGCTGATGTGATCAGCACCGCAACAGGCGGTGAAGTGACAAGTATTGAGGCTGGTATCCGTCCCAAAACTCACAGTGGCGCGGCCTATCGACTGCCTGTCGGAGCAGGCAAAGCCATCTTGATAGATCATGACGGACGCAAGACTCTTGAGACCTCTAAAAAGACGTCCCGATAATTTAGGCTGAACTGCATTGCAATTCAGGCCGAATCAGCCTTTAATTCAGGCTGAATTACAATACAATTCAGGCTGAATTACAAGCAAAGAAAAAAGTGAATATGAAAACAAGAAATTATATCCTTTTAATCACGACACTCATGATGCTCGTCGGCATGAGTGTCAATGCCCAACAACGCAATGTTCTGATCATTCCGGACATGAGTATGCAGAGTGGAACAGTGCAGCAATTGCCCGTAGCCATTGAGAACACCGACGAGCTGGTTGGTGTGCAGTTCGACATTACCCTGCCAGAAGGCTTTACCGCCGAGGCCGTAGGAACGGGCACTGAGCGGTGCGACGGCCATGTGGTCAGCATCAAGTCCATGGGCGACCGACTCTATCGTGTGCTCCTCTATTCCATGACCAACCGCCCGCTGCGCGGACAATCGGGCACGGTCTTTACCCTTCCCGTTACCGCTTCATCCTCGCTGGCCGAGGGTAGTGAGCACCAGCCCACGATTGCCAAGGCCGTACTCACTGCTGCCACAGGCGAGAACGTGCTGACGGGTGTTCAGACAGGCAAGATACGCATCAGCAAACTGCCAGACCTCGTGCCTAAGAATCTAGTAGCCAGTCAATTAACCCTCTCTCCAGGCGACCATTTGACCGTGCAGTGGCAAGTAGATAATATCGGAGATCTGCCGACAGGAGAAGGATGGAACGAGCGCATCGAGTTGGTGAGCGACGACGAAACAATTGTTACCACGTTGGCCACCATCCACTATGAAGATGTGCTGGCTTCAGGAACTACTGTGAGCCGCATGGCCGAAGTGATGTTGCCTGTCGTGCCAGCCATAGACGGTGATACCCATCTGCGGCTTACGATTGTACCTACTTCGGCCACGGGCGAGCCTGTATCGAGCCGAGGCAACAACACGGTTGCCGGCAGTGAAACCATCCATGTAAACAAAGTGCTGACGCTCACACTGGCACAGTCGGTTGCCAATGAGGGCAGCGACACGCAGATACAGGCTACGCTCACCCGCAGCGGCCGTCGCGTTGAGGCAGAGACCTTCACCATTGGCCACACTGTAGACACGCGGTTGCAGACACCCGAGACGGTGGTAATTGAGGCTGGACAGAGTTCGGCCACCTTTACCGTGACTATTGTAGACGACGATGTGCTACAGGCTGCCGATACCGTGAGCCTGACCCTCTCAGCCTCGGGCAACGAATACCCTGAAGTTGAAGTCCCCCTGCAACTGGTCGACGACGAACAGCCAGCACTCTCGGTCAGTGCGTCCCCTTCTGAAATCACTGAAGGCCAGTCGCTGACACTCACGATTACGACGACCCGTGCCTCATCGCACCCGATTGTTGTGACACTGACCAGCGAAGACAACCAACACTTCAGCTTCCCTCAGCAGGTGACGATACCCGCCAATACCACCCAAACAACGGCTACCGTGACCACCACCGATGACGAACTGCCTGGACTCGACCTCTCCAACGCCTTTACTGCATCAGCATCGCGCCATCAGCAGGGACAGGCCATTGTCATTCTGAGAGATAACGACATGCCGGTGCTGTCCCTTTCGCTCGTACCCGATCAGGTGAGTGAGGGTGCAGGACCGTTGGCTGTGGCTGCTACGCTGCGCCGTACGGGAGTGACAGGCAACAAGATTACCGTCCGCCTCTCTGACGATGCTGGCGGAGGCATCTATTATAGCAGTCAGGACATCATCATGGAGAAGAACGTGGAGGAAGTGACTTTCAATCTGGGACCTGTCGACAACGCCCTTGTTGACGGTGACCGTACCTATAACATCACCGCTGCCGTCTATATATCTTCCTGTAGCTGCAACGCCCAGGGAGAGTCAGCAGGCAGCGTCACCGCCCAGCTTAAGGTACTCGACAACGACGGTCCTGCACTGACACTTACGTCGTCGGTCATTTCTGTCGCAGAAGGTAGCGAGTTCACGCTCACCGTTACGCGCAATTCTATCGGTACAGAGCCGTTGACCGTAAACATTGAAAGTGATCACGACGAGCTGATGGCCGATTACAACCATACGTTGACAATACCGGCAGGAGCCATGTCGGCAACCCTCAATCTGACGTATGTGCAAAATGATCAGACGGATGATTCCTATACCGTAGTCTTCACCGCAAATAGTGAGGGGTATGCTACAGGCACTTGTTGGCTGATGTTTACAGATCAGACCTTGCCAGATGCCCAGATTACAGATATCAGCGTGTCAGAGCAGCAGGTGGCAGCAGGCGATACCGTGACGGTGTCACTGACCATCTCCAATAACGGACTCTATGAACTGCCAGCAATGGCCAAGATCAATATCTACACAAGCAGCCAGTCAAGCCCTGTGGCCACTATTCATCTGCAAGAGCCGTTACCTGTCGGGCAGACGGTTGTCATGACAAAAGACATTGCTATGCCGAAGGCAGTCGGACTGTTTGATGTCTTTGCAGCTATCAACGAGAACAAGGCTATCAAGGAACTGATATACACCAATAACACTTCGGAACGCGTTGTGGTGGATGTGGTATCGCCATTCAGTTACTCACTTCATGTCGATAAGAGTACCTATCTGCCTGGCGAGACAGTAATTGTGACGGGAAGCATTGAAAGTGGGAAAAACAAGGCTCATCAACCTGTAGACGTGTATGTTATCAATGAGAATTATCGGCATGTAATCACTGTAGAGACCGACGAACAGGGAAACTTTCAGACCACCTACGAACCTTTTGGAGGACAGATGGGACACTTTGTAATTGGTGCCTGCTATCCGAACGAGGGCCTCATTGAACAAATAGAGGCTTTTGACTTTTACGGCTTGCGCAGAAAATCGTCATCCGCCATTACATGCATGGCAAAGATGGGAGAAACGTACAGCGGTTCGTTTGAGGTAGTCAATCCGGGTGTTCTTCCATTATCCGGCATCGTGGCAAGTGTTGTTTCATCACCATCCAATTGCCAGACCAACATCAGTGCGCCCAGTGCAGTGGCTGCGGGGGAGACGTTTACAGTGAATTTTCAGATTGATGCCACAGCCATAACTGAATCAGATGACTGGCAACTGATAGAATTGAGAATTGATACTGAAGAAGGTGTACATTTGTCAACAACGCTATACTACTATTGCCAATACGCAGAGGGGAAATTGGAAGCCAGTGTGAACAATATCAACACGACGGTAACGAAAGGTACTTCGCGCGAATATTCATTTACCGTCACTAACATCGGTAAGGGTGAAACTGGAACAATCCATGTTAATCTACCTACTTGGATGAAGCAGGCATCTACCACTACACTGAACTCACTGTCGGCAAACGAGTCGGCTACAGTGGTATTAAGACTAAAGGCTGATGACGATATGCAGCTCAATGTGCCGCGCACCGGTACTATCGGACTGGATTGTACCAACGGAGACGGCCTTTCTATCCCATATAGTATCGAAGCTGTTTCGGAAGAATCAGGCTGGCTGAAAGTCGACGCATGTGACGAATATACCTACAATACAACCGAAGCTCCTCATGTGGCAAATGCAGAAGTCGTGGTAAGACATCCTTATACGAATGAGGTAATCGTGAAAGGCCAGACAGACAGCAATGGCATCTTCCTCACAGAATTGCCGGAAGGCTATTACAAACTGGAAGTGACAGCAAATAAACATGAGGATTATTCCGATTATTGTTACGTGAATCCTGGACGTACGGAAACAATTGTTGTCAATATCAGCTACCAGCCTATTACTATTTCATGGAAAATGGAAGAGACGGAAATAGAGGATGAGTACAGCATAGAGACCGTGATGACCTATGAAACGAACGTGCCTATGCCTGTAGTGAAAATACAAATACCTCAAAGTATTGACGGTGACAATATGGCTGTAGGCGATGCTGTCATTATTCCGATGGTCTTGACCAATATCGGTCTGATTAACGCAGAAAGCACCGAAGTGGTATTGCCTACTAACATGACCGAATGGAAATTTGAGGCACTCAGTCATACCGAGCCTTTCACTATAGCTCCGCAACAGTCTGTCCTCATACCGGTGCGCATCACCCGTATTGCCGATGTTTCGCAACAAGTCAACAGCCGGGCATTCAGAGCCAGCAGTACTTTGCCTAATGTCTTCGGAGACTGTATGGCTGGCATGGGCGAGCGATACAAATATCTATGCGGTAAAGATCTGAAAACCAATGAAGCTGCTGAACGGTTAGCTTTGAAAACTTGTGCCTTTGCAGCAACAGGAGCAGCTATCTTAGAGATGTTAAGTGATTTGTTCAAGTTTACTCCAACTATTGTCCAAACAAACCCCGGCCCCACTAATAAGGGGAATAAGGGGAAAAACGATGGTACAACCGATCCGAAAAAAAAGATTGACAACGCTACAACGACGACGCTTGACATCTGTGATCCTTGTGATGCAGCACGTGCCGAAAGGATTATCGACACGCTGCTTGGCTTCACCTATCTGGATTTGATAAACGGAGGTATCAACAGAGCCATTGAAGATTATCAGAGGAATCGGGGGAATGCCGGCAGTCTCCATTTTGTCGTGAGAGAGATAGGCGGTGATATTATTGAAGAAGGAGGGGAGGAAATCATAGACCATTTTGTGAAAAATGGTAGCACGATTGCCGGCTATGCGATAGATGTCTACGAAATGGCAACTGTCTGTAACGACATTAACACTTCCCGTCGAAAGGCTCCGAAAAAAGCAAGTAACCGCAGCTGGATTGAGGACTTTGACAATGCCGCCGCCAACTATGTAACCCAGCTTCAAGCCATCGACCAGATTCTGTTGTATACTTATGGAGACCGCATCTGGTATGACGAATTAGATGAGGGCAAGATGACATTCCTGAATTATATATCCAGTTTGCCAGACAACTATATTCCTACTGACGAGGAACTTCTTGAGCATAAACCCGAATCGGCGACACTGGCACAAGTAAGAGCGTATGTCAATCATGTCAACGGGCAAGGCGAAAACTTCCCAACTCAGGAACAACTTGAGGCTGTGTTTGAGATTTTCGAACAACAGAATGAACAGGCAAAAGCAAAGGGATATACATCGATGACAGATTGGTTTGTCCATGCTTACGATTCCTACCAAGCGCATTTCAATGAGATGAAGTCTAGTTCCGTCTGTGCCAGTATTACGCTAAAGCTCTCTCAATATATGGCCATGACTCGCCAGGCATTTCGTGGTACGCTTAGTGTGTTCAATGGGCACGACACAGATGCCATGGAAAATGTCAGACTGAATCTTGAGGTCAAGAATATGAATACAGGCGAGATTGCTACCAGTCACCAGTTCCAGATCAATACGGAATCTCTTTCTGGTTTCATGGGAGAGCCTGACCTTACATCAGGATGGTCACTTCAAGCCCAAGCAACTGGAGACGTCAGTATACTCTTCATTCCCACTAAGTATGCTGCTCCAGAAGTAGCACAGGATTATCGTTTCAAAGGTGCGCTTACTTATGTTGATCCCTTTACAGGATTGGAAGTGACCCGCGATCTCTATCCTGTTACGCTCACCGTGAAGCCTACGGCAGAACTGGAGTTGGACTACTTTATGCAACGAGATGTATATGGTGATGATCCGCTTACAGAAGGTGCTGTCGAACCGATGGAGCCTGCCGAGTTTGCCCTTATCATTAATAATAAAGGCTATGGTGATGCTGCCAACCTGCGTTTCCAGACACGCCAACCTGAGATTATAGACAACGAAAAGGGACTGCTCATCGACTTCGAGATTGTCAGTTCGCAGATGAACGGTGAGGCTGCCAACCTTGCTTTTGGCCAGACCATTGCCAACGACTTTGGCACCATCCCTGCTCACTCACAAGCATACGCGCAGTGGTGGCTACAGTCGTCATTGCTTGGACATTTCACCAGCTACGATGTGACGGTGAATCACCTGACGAGTTATGGAAACGAAGACTTGTCGTTGGTCGACAGAGCCAGCATTCACGAGCTCATCCACGGTTTCACTGTACGCACTGATGGAGAGAAACCTGTGAGGGGCTTCCTTGTAAACGAGCTGATCGACGAGCAGGACATGCCCGATACGCTGTTCTTCACCGATGCCACACAGCAGGGACTTTCACTTGCAACGTCAGCTACGCTGGCTAAGCAGAGTCCGACGGAATATACGCTGACAGTGACACCCGTCAAGGCAGGTTGGCATTACGGTATGCTGACTGATCCGACGAACGGGCGACAGCGACTGATGGCCATCGTACGGCAAAGCGACATGGCTTCGATTCCTGTCGACAATATGTGGCAGACCGACCGCACCCTGCTCGACGGCCGTGACTGGCTCTACGAGAACCGTCTACATTTCGTAGCGAATATGGGCACGGCAAATGAGACCTTCCTGCTCACGTTTGAGGACCGCCCCATAGAAGAATTGGCAGTCGACACGATTCTCGGTGTGCCTGAAGAAGGACTGATTGCCGAGGAGCCTGTCACAGAGCTTACGGTGCGCTTCAACAAGTCGATTGATGAGTCGACATTCTCTGCCGACGACATCACGTTACGCTGCCAAGGCAGGGCGGTGGATGTCAGTGGTATCGGCATTACCCGACTGAACGCATTGGACTATCTGTTGGATCTTACGTCTGTGACGCAGACCAATGGTTACTATGTGCTGACGGTACAGACAAGCGAAATCACCGATGAAGATGGCTATACGGGTAATGTTGGCCGGCAAGCGTCGTGGGTGCAGTTTGATAATCGTGTCATCACGCTTGACGAGAATGCAACATCGGTGGACTACGAGGACGGTTTGGTGAACGTGCTGTTGCGCCGTGTGCTTAAAGTCAACAGTTGGAACACGCTATGCCTGCCTTTTGCCATGTCGAGAGAGGAGGTCGAGACAACATGGGGTGAGGGTTCCTTGGTGGCTTCTTTAGAGGAGGTGGAATATGAAAGTGAGGCGTTTGCCTCTTTGAGGTTCCGCATTCATCGTTATGGAATTGAAGCCAACAAACCGTGCCTGTTGATGCCGACGCAGAATGTTCCGGAGGTCACCATACCTTATCGTGACGTGGAGTGGCAGGTTCAACCGGAGCATGCACTGATTAATTTCACGTTCAAGGGTGTTTATGTGAGCGGGCAGACCGTACCCGTCGGTGACTACTACCTGAGTAACGACGTGATCTATCGTTCACAAGGGTTGAGTACAATGAAGGGCTATCGTGGATGGTTCCATGACAACCTCTCCGGCAGTTCGTCACGCCAGTTCCGGCTAAAGTTTGTTGATGAGGACGAGACGACCAGCATCATAGAGCCTGTGGTCGAATCTGACGGATACTTCGTTTATGACCTTCGTGGAGTGAAGCGTCCATCCAGTCAGCGAGGGCTGATAATTGAAAACCATAAGAAAAAACTGCACAAATAGCCCTGTAAACAACTTGAATTCAGTGAATTACAAATCTCTGCCAACCAGTCTCCCCAAGGGGGGCGGTTGGCTTTCTAAGAATTCAGGCTGAATTAGGCTGCAATTCAGCCTGAATTGTCACGTAATTCAGTCCGAATTGCAGCCTAATTCATACCAAATTATGAAGGGGCTTATTTCCCGTGTAATTTCTCACCACCCAGGGTGTGATTAATTGCCTTAATATCGTACGACAACAAGTGTTGCTGTTGCTAATAGGCATTCTCATGGACTCCCTTGACGGCACGGCCGCTGGGGTCGTTGAGGTTGCGGAAGGCGGCATCCCATTCGAGGGCGACGGCGGTGGAGCAGGCTACACTGGCCTCGCTGGGCACACTGCGGGCAGCACTGTCTGAGGGGAAGTGCTCGGCGAAGATGGAACGGTAGTAGTACTCCTCCTTGTTCTTCGGCGTGTTGATGGGGAACCGCTCAGCTGCATGAGCCATCTGCTCGTCGGAAACCGCAGCTGATGTCACGGCCTTGAGCGTGTCAATCCATGAATAGCCGACACCGTCGCTGAACTGTTCCTTCTGTCGCCAGGCCACGGCCTCGGGCAGCATGTCGGCGAAAGCCTCGCGCACAATTTTCTTTTCGATGGTGGAAGCTGGACACATCTTGGCTTCGGGATTCGTGCGCATAGCTACATCCAAGAACTCCTTGTCGAGGAACGGTACACGACCCTCGACGCCCCAGGCCGAGAGGCTCTTGTTGGCACGGAGACAGTCGTAGAGGTGGAGCTTTGAGAGTTTGCGTACGGTCTCCTCATGGAATGCCTTGGCATCAGGTGCTTTATGGAAGTAGAGGTATCCGCCGAAAATCTCGTCGGCACCCTCGCCCGAAAGCACCATCTTAATGCCCATCGACTTGATGACGCGAGCCAGCAGGTACATCGGTGTGGAGGCGCGGACGGTGGTCACGTCGTAGGTCTCGATGAAGTAGATGACATCGCGAATGGCATCGAGTCCTTCCTGGATGGTGTAGTTGATCTCGTGGTGCACAGTGCCGATGTGGTCGGCCACCAGACGGGCCTTGGCCAGGTCGGGGGCACCTTTCAGGCCTACGGCAAAGGAGTGCAGGCGGGGCCAGTAGGCGCGTGTCTTCGAGTCGTCTTCGATGCGGTGCTCACTGAACTTCTCGGCAAGGGCAGAGATGACGCTGCTGTCGAGACCGCCGCTGAGCAGTACACCGTAAGGCACGTCGGACATGAGCTGACGCTTGACGGCAGCGGTGAGGCCGTCGCGGATGGCTTCGACCGAGGCGGGGTTGTCTTTCACTGCGTCGTACTCGAACCAGTCGCGATGGTAGTAGCGTTTGAGTTGAGAGTTGAGAATTGAGAATTGAGAGTTTGCTACCGCGTCTGTTTTTTGCGCAGAAGGGACAGCGGTAGCAAACTCTCCACTCTCAGTTCTCCACTCTCCACTATAGAGGTAGTGTCCTGGCAGGAAGGGTTCGTAGTGTTCGCACTGTCCTTCGAGGGCTTTCAGCTCAGATGCCACATACACCGTGCCATCACTGTCGTAACCAATATAGAGAGGTATCACGCCAATGGGGTCGCGGGCAATCAGGAATTGGTCTTTCTCCTCATCGTAGAGCACGAACGCGAAGATGCCGCTCAGGTCTTCGAGGAAGTTAATGCCCTTTTCGCGATACAGTGCCAGTATCACCTCGCAGTCGGAGCCCGTCTGGAACTCATATTGCCCAGCATAGCGGCGACGGATCTCCTGATGGTTGTAGATCTCGCCGTTGACGGCCAGCACTTGCTTCCGGTCTGGCGAGAACAGTGGCTGTCCGCCACTCTCCGGGTCGACGATGCTCAGTCGTTCATGGGCAAGGATGGCACTGCCGCCACAGTAGACTCCGCTCCAGTCGGGTCCGCGATGACGGATTTTCTGACTCATCTTCAAGGCTTTTTCACGCAGCGCCTGAGACTGCTCCTTTACGTTTAATATGGCTACGATTCCACACATAATCTTCAGACTTTATTTTGTTCTACATAATTTACAAAGGCCTCGTTGCAGCGGCGGATGCCGCCGGGGGTAGGGTAGTGGCCGGTGAAGTACCAGTCGCCTGGGTGGTTGGGACAGGCGTGGTGCAGTCCCTCGATGCTCTGGAACACCAGTTCGACGGGAGCCTGCATACCTTCCGGGCGAAGCATTTCCACAATCTTGCGATTGATCTCATCAACGGTGAAGGGCGCATAGATATTGCGCACGTGGTTTGCAGATTGGGGATCCTCCTTACACTTACGATATACCTCAGCAATAAGCTGAGGAAGTTGTTGTTTGCAAGTGTAATCACTCCCCTCTCCCTTTAGAGAGGGGCAGGGGGTGAGGTTCCTTTCCTTCAGCAGGGCGATGGCAGCACGGAAGGCACAGAGCTCTTCCAGTCGCGACATGTCGATGCCATAGTAGTCGGGGTAGCGTATCTGGGGAGAGCTGGAGACCATGACAATCTTCTTGGGATGCAGGCGGTCGAGAATCTTGAAGATGCTCTCTTTCAGCGTAGTGCCGCGCACGATAGAGTCGTCGATGATGACGAGGTAGTCCTCGTAGGGCTTCAGACTGCCATAGCTGATGTCATAAACGTGGGCGGCAAGGTCGTTGCGCTCGGCACCGTCGCTGATGAAGGTGCGTAGTTTGATGTCCTTCCACACCACCTTTTCTATGCGTACGCTGTGGTTGAGTTTGCGAATGCCGTCTGTCATACCGTAGAAAGCCACTTCGGCCGTGGTGGGAATATACGAGAACACTGTGTGGTCTACGTCGCCGCTGATGGCTTGAAGAATGGCAGGCGTCAGTTGCTCGCCCAGGCGTTTGCGCTCCTGGTAGATGTCGCAGTCGGAGCCTCGGCTGAAGTAGATGCGCTCAAACGAGCAGGCGCTCGGCTGTCGTGCAGGCATGATGGGCTCTAAGTGACTTTCGCCGTTCTTGCGGACGATGAGTGCCTCGCCGGGTTGTAGCTCGCAGATGTCGTCCGCCGTGAGGTCGAAGGTGGTCTGGAGCACAGGCCGTTCGCTGGCTAAGGCGATGATCTCGTCATCACGATAATAAAATGCCGGACGGATGCCCCAAGGGTCGCGCACAGCAAACATCTCGCCGCTGCCCGTCAGGCCGCACATCACGTAACCGCCGTCATAGTGGCTCATTGTGGTCTTCAGCACGTTTGCCATCTCTACATGGTCGTCGATATACTGGGTAATGTCAGTGCCTGTCAGGTTCTTTTCGCGGGCTTCCTGATAGAGCCGTTCCACTTCCCGGTCGAGGCGGTGCCCCATCAGTTCGAGCGTGATATACGAGTCACCGTAGATGCGTGGCGACTGTCCCTGTTCGGTGAGGAAGCGGAACACCTCGTCGATGTTGGTCATGTTGAAGTTTCCGCACAGACAGAGGTTCTTTGCCCGCCAGTTGTTGCGGCGCAGGAAAGGATGTACAAACGTCAGTCCGCTCTTGCCTGTGGTCGAATAGCGCAAGTGACCCATAAAGAGTTGGGCGTGAGCCCACCCAAGCCCTTGGGTAGGGCTTGAGTCGGCTTTTACTCTATTGAAGATTTCCGTGATGGCATCCTTGCCTTCGGCTTTCTCTCGGAACATGTATTCCTGACCAGCAGGAGCGTTGAGGTTGACGCAGGCGATGCCGGCTCCTTCCTGCCCCCGGTTATGCTGTTTCTCCATCATCAGATAGAGCTTGTTGAATCCGTAGGCCCACGTGCCGTATTTCTGCTCGTAATACTCCAGCGGCTTCAGCAGGCGAATCATCGCCACACCACATTCATGTTTGATTTGTTCCATCATATTAAATACATGCTTTCATGAACGACATGAACAACGGGTGCGGATGCAGTACCGTCGACGAGTATTCTGGATGGAATTGTGTGCCGATATACCATTTCTTTTCGGGTATCTCGACAATCTCCACAAGGTTGGCGGCAGGATTGATGCCCACGCATTTCATGCCAGCCGACTCGTAGGCTTCCTTGTACTTGTTGTTGAACTCGTAGCGGTGACGGTGGCGTTCAGAAATAACAGCCTCACTCCCTTCCCCTCCATCCTGAGCCGAGCTCGCCCTTCCGTAGCCTTCCCAAGAGGCGGGGGGAGTGGCTGCATCTGACTGTTTATATGCTTCATACACTTTACTGCCAGGTCTTAGCCGACACTCGTATGCGCCCAGTCGCATCGTTCCCCCCATTTGTGTAATTGACTTTTGTTCTTCCATGATGTCTATCACGCAATGGTAATCACTCCCCTCGCCTTTCGGAGAGGGGCTGGGGGTGAGGCTTTCAGCACTTATCGCATCCTTGTAGCCCAGTACATTGCGGGCAAACTCGATGACCATCATCTGCATGCCCAGACAGATGCCGAAGGTGGGAATGTCGTGTGTACGGGAATATTCAGCTGCAATAATCTTGCCCTCAATGCCCCGCTGGCCAAAGCCCGGACAGATGATGATGCCTGCCAGACCTTCCAGCTTCTCGGATACATTCTCAGCAGTCACTTCTTCGCTGTTCACAAAATGCAGCTTCGCCTTTACATCATTATATATACCTGCAAGGTTGAGGCTTTCACGAATGCTCTTGTAGGCATCCTGCAGGTCGTACTTACCTACAAGTCCAATGTGCACCTCACGTGAAGCGCTCCTCTGTTTTTGTATGAAGTCGTGCCACGGTTTCATTGCCGGTGTCTCACCCACAGGAATGCCAATTTTCCGCATAATGGCGGCATCCAATCCCTGTTGCTGCATGCTGACGGGCACCTCATAGATGCTCGGCATGTCCTCGCTCTGCACCACACACTCCAGGTCTACGTTACAAAACGACGCCACCTTCATGCGCAAGGCATCGTCAAGGTGACGTTCTGTTCGCAACACGAGAATGTCGGGCTGGATGCCCATCGACTGCAACTCTTTCACCGAATGCTGTGTGGGCTTCGTCTTCAGTTCATCGGCAGCTTTCAGGTAGGGCACATAGGTCAGGTGTACACAGACGGCATTGCGTCCCAGTTGCCAGCGCAATTGTCGGATGGCTTCCATGAAGGGTGCACTCTCGATGTCGCCGATAGTGCCGCCGACCTCGGTAATGACAAAATCAAAAGCCTCACCCCCAGCCCCTCCATCCCGAGCGAAGCTCGCCCCCCCGTAGCCTTCCGCGGGGAAGAGGGAAGTAGTCACATTTTCTGCTTGTTTTCCGTCTTGAGAGTATTCACTCCCCTCTCCCTTGCGAGAGGGGCTGGGGGTGAGGCTTCTGAGCATCCGTCGCTTGATTTCGTCCGTGATGTGTGGCACTACCTGAATGGTCTTGCCCAGATAGTCGCCGTGGCGTTCGCGGTCGATGACAGTCTTGTAGATGCGTCCTGTGGTTATGGAGTTGTCGCGAGTGGTGCGGATGCCTGTGAAGCGTTCGTAATGTCCCAGGTCGAGGTCGGTCTCAAAACCGTCCTCCGTCACGTAGCACTCGCCGTGCTCATAGGGATTCAATGTGCCTGGGTCAATGTTGATGTAGGGGTCGAACTTCTGAATGGTGACCTTGTAGCCACGTGCCTGTAGCAGTTTGCCGATGCTCGCGGAGATGATTCCCTTGCCTAATGAGGAAACTACACCGCCTGTCACGAATATATATTTTGTATCCATTTCTCTTTATTGATGACACTCTTTCTTTGTTGACGATACTCTGTATTGATTTGGCTGCAAAAGTATTATAATTTGAGAAAACGATGCGTGTAATTCTGTCGTTTTGATTGTTAAAAACGCACACAAATATCAAAATGTAAAGAAATGAAGCAAACAGAGAGGTTAAAAGTTGACAAATTGGGAAGATAATGACGAAATTGTGCTCAAAGTGTAAGTTTAGAACCTAAATAAGAATTAAAATGAAAGCAAAAGTTTTGTTAAGCGTTCGTTTTGTATTACCTTTGCACCAAAAACAAGACAAAGTGTAAGTAAAAGTAAGGATAATATGGCAAATAGTAATTTCCAAGGGTTGTATCAACCAGCGTATGAGCACGATGCTTGCGGTGTAGGTATGGTGGTGAACATTCATGGCGGGAAGAGTCATGAGCTGGTGGACAATGCGCTGAAGGTACTGGAGAACATGGAACACCGTGGCGCAGAGACACGCGACAAGACGGGCGACGGTGCGGGCATCATGGTGCAGATTCCCCATGAGTTTATTCTGTTGCAAGGCATTCCTGTGCCAGAGAAGGGACGCTACGGAACGGGTCTGGTGTTCTTGCCTAAGGACGAGCCAGCCCAACAGGAGATTCTGAGCGTGATGATTGAAGAGATAGAGCGCGAGGGCTTGCAGTTGATGCACGTTCGTACGGTGCCTACTTGTCCTGAGGTTCTGGGTAAGGCGGCAAGAGAAGTGGAACCGGCGATTAAGCAGATATTCGTGACGGGAAGCCTCACCCCCGGCTCCTCTCCAAAGGAAGAGGGGAGCAGTTACATTCATAGCGATGTGCCTGCTTTGGAGCGTACATTATATAAAATAAGGAAAAGGATTGAGAATAGAGTTGCAGAATTAGCAAAGGCATCTACTCTCCTCGCCTCTGGGGAAGGCTACGGGAGGGCGAGCTCCGCTCGGGATGGAGGGGTCGTGGGTGAGGCTGTCAAAGGCTTCTATATCTGTTCCTTGTCGAGCAAGAATATTATTTATAAGGGTATGCTGACAAGCGGACAGCTCAGGCGATACTTCCCTGACTTGTCGAACCCTTACTTTACGAGCGGACTGGCGCTGGTGCATTCACGATTCAGCACAAACACATTTCCCACGTGGTCATTAGCCCAGCCTTTCCGCTTGTTGGCTCACAATGGTGAGATTAACACCATTCGTGGTAATCGCGGTTGGATGAAGGCTCGTGAGAGTGTACTTTCAAGCGAGGCATTGGGTGATATCAAGGATCTCCGTCCGATTGTACAGGAGGGCATGAGCGACTCGGCCAGCCTCGACAACGTCTTTGAGTTCTTGATGATGAGCGGTCTCTCGCTGCCACAGGCAATGGCCATCTTGGTGCCTGAGAGCTTCAATGACAAGAACCCGATTAGTGAAGACCTGAAGGCATTCTATGAGTACCATTCTATTCTGATGGAACCATGGGACGGTCCTGCAGCCTTGCTCTTCAGTGATGGCCGCTATGCCGGTGGTATGCTTGACCGTAACGGTCTGCGCCCCAGTCGTTATACGATAACGAAGCAGGGCATGATGGTTGTCGCCTCTGAGGTAGGCGTAATGGATTTCGAGCCGGGCGACGTGGTGAGCAAAGGCCGACTGCAGCCAGGTAAGATACTGCTGATTGATACCCAGGAGGGTAAGATCTATTACGACGGTGAGATTAAGGAACAGTTGGCAAAGGCACATCCCTATCGTGAGTGGCTCAGTGAGAACCGTGTACAGCTGGAGAAACTGAAGAGCGGTCGCCATGTGGAAAACAGTGTGAGCGACTTTGAACGGAAGCTCGTCACCTTCGGCTTTGGACAGGAGGACATCGAAAAGACAATCATTCCTATGGCGACTGCAGGTCAGGAACCTGTGGCAGCGATGGGTAACGATACGCCTTTGGCTGTAGTGAGCGACCGTCCTCAGGTGTTCTTCAATTATTTCCGTCAGCAGTTTGCACAGGTGACGAACCCCGCCATCGACCCCATCCGTGAGGAGCTGGTGATGTCGTTGACGGAATACATCGGCGCTGTGGGGACGAATATTCTGACCCCTGATGCATCGAACTGTAAGATGGTGCGCCTGCCACAACCCGTATTGACCAACACACAACTTGATATATTATGTAATATAAGGTATAAGGGCTTCAAGACGATAAAACTTCCCATGACCTTCGGCCTCACCCCCAGCCCCTCCATCCCGAGCGAAGCTCGCCCCCCCGTAGCCTTCCGCGCGGGAGAGGGGAGTGATTACACTCAAGCCGGAGAAGACTTACGCGATGCTCTTGATAAACTTTGCAAGGATGCCGAGAACGCTGTAGATAACGGTTATAACTACATTATCTTAACGGATAAAATTGACGATGCAGAGCTATCTACTCCCCTCTCCCCCGCGGAAGGCTACGGGGGGGCGAGCTTCGCTCGGGATGGAGGGGCTGGGGGTGAGGCTTTCATCCCCTCTCTGCTGGCCGTTAGCGCCGTTCACCATTATCTGATTAGCGTGGGTAAGCGAGTACAGACCGCTCTGATTGTGGAGAGTGGTGAGATTCGCGAGGTGATGCATGCCGCCCTGCTGCTGGGCTACGGTGCCAGCGCCCTGTGCCCATATATGACATTTGCTGTGCTCGATGATCTGGTGAAGCACCACAAGATTCAGGAGGAGTACGCTACCGCCGAGAAGAATTACATTAAGGCCGTAGATAAAGGCTTGAAGAAGATAATGAGTAAGATGGGTATCAGCACCATCCGCAGCTATCGCGGTGCCAAGATCTTTGAGAGCATCGGATTGAGCGAAGACCTGCTGCGCCGTTTCTTCGGTACCGAGGTGAGCACCATTGGTGGAGTAGGCTTGAAGGAGATTGCGAGGGATGCGATTAGGCTGCATAGCCTCACCCCCGACCCCTCTCGCGGGGGAGAGGGGAGTGGTTACCTTCCTAACAACGGGCAGTTCTCATGGCGTAAGGATGGTATTAAACACGCCTGGAACCCAGAGACGATTGCGAAGCTGCAGCTGGCCTGTCGTCAGGGCTCTTATGATAAGTTTAAGGATTGGGCAAAAACGGTGGACGAGAAAGAATCTCCCATCTTCTTGCGCGATTTCCTCACCTTTAAGAAGGTATCTACTCCCCTCTCCACCGCGAGAGGGGCTGGGGGTGAGGCTGTTGGAAGAGGGGCTGGGGGTGAGGCTGTTGGAAGAGGGGCTGGGGGTGAGGCTTCAATCCCCCTCGATGAGGTTGAGCCCGTAGAGAGCATCGTGAAGCACTTCGTCACCGGCGCCATGTCGTTCGGTGCGCTGAGCATCGAGGCACACGAAGCATTGGCGCTGGCTATGAACAAGCTTGGCTCACGAAGCAACACTGGTGAAGGTGGTGAGGACAACGCTCGTTACCACAGCGAGGTGGACGGTGTCAGCCTGAGCAGTAAGACCAAGCAGATTGCCAGTGGACGTTTTGGCGTGACGGCCGAATATTTGGTGAATGCCGAAGAGATACAGATTAAGGTTGCCCAGGGTGCGAAGCCCGGTGAGGGCGGTCAGTTGCCTGGCTTCAAGGTGAACGAGATTATCGCGAAGACGCGTAACGCCATACCGGGTATCTCGCTCATTTCGCCGCCCCCTCATCATGACATTTACTCTATCGAAGACTTGGCTCAGCTCATCTTCGACCTGAAGAATATCAACCCGACGGCTGCTGTCAGCGTGAAACTCGTAGCCGAGAGTGGCGTGGGAACGATTGCCGCTGGTGTGGCCAAAGCTAAGGCCGACCTGATTGTGATCAGCGGTGCTGAGGGTGGCACGGGTGCCAGCCCTGCCAGTTCGATGCGATTTGCGGGTATCTCGCCAGAAATCGGTCTTGCTGAGACCCAGCAGACGCTGGTGATGAACGGTCTGAGAAACCAGGTGCGCTTGCAGACCGACGGACAGCTCAAGACAGCCAAAGACGTTATTATCATGGCGATGCTCGGAGCCGACGAGTTCTCGTTTGGAACGCTGCCGCTGATTGTGCTGGGCTGCGTGATGATGCGCAAGTGTAATACGAATACCTGTCCGATGGGTGTAGCCACCCAGAATCCGGAGCTGCGCAAGCACTTCGAGGGAAGGGCAGAGTATGTAGTGAACTATTTCACTTTCCTGGCTCAGCAGGTAAGAGAGTATCTCGCCGAAATCGGTGTCCATTCGCTGAAGGAAATCATCGGCCACACAGAGCTGATTGAAGTAAAGAACCTCGGCGGGAAAACTACAGAGCACACGGATGCCGACGCCGCTGTTATCGAGAAGTGGAAGACTATCGACTTCGGGCGATTGTTGCACAAGCCCGCAACTGACAAGACGTTGTACTGGGATCGCGGCGCTTACACGAAGGTGACTGGAGTGAAGGACGAAGAGATTGTCAAGGCCGCAGAGAGGGCCATTGACCGTCAGGAAGAGGTCACGCTCGACTACGCCATCAAGAATACCGACCGTGCCGTGGGCACAATGCTCTCGGGCGTGATTGCGAAGAAATACGGTGAGGAAGGCTTGCCCGACGGCACTATCAAGATAAAGTTCAAGGGTTCGGCGGGTCAGTCGTTTGGCGCATTCGCCGTGAAGGGACTGGACCTCCGTCTCGAGGGCGAAACCAACGACTACTTCGGCAAGGGTCTCTCGGGCGGACGCATTAGCATTCTGCCGCCAGCCCGCAGAAGCGACGACTTCAAAGCCGAGGAAAATATCATCGCTGGCAACACAGGACTCTATGGAGCTACCTCTGGCGAACTCTATATCAATGGCAAGGTAGGTGAGCGCTTCGGCGTACGCAATAGCGGAGCCATCGCCGTCATCGAGGGTGCCGGCGACCACTGCTGCGAGTACATGACAGGCGGCCGCGTGGTGGTGCTCGGCAAGACGGGCCGTAACTTCGCCGCAGGTATGTCGGGTGGCGTGGCTTACGTCTACGATCCCGACCATACGTTCGACTACTTCTGTAACATGGACATGGTAGAACTCTCGCTGGTCGAGGACAGTGTCTCGCGCAAGGAACTGCTCGAGCTCATCCGCCAGCACTATCTCCACACGGGTTCGGCTCTTGCCGGTCGCATGCTCGACGACTGGCACCGCTACATCGAGGACTTCATCCAGGTGGTGCCTATCGAGTACAAACGTGTGCTGGAGGAGGAGAAAATGCAGAAACTGAGAGAAAAGATTGAAAATGTACAACGTGACTATTAATTGATTATGGGAAATCCGAAAGCATTTTTAGAGATACACCGCCAGGAGGCGGGCTACCGTCCGATTCACGATAGAATCCACGACTTTGGCGAGGTGGAACAGACCCTCAGCACCCATCTGCGTCGCGAACAGGCCAGCCGTTGCATGGACTGCGGCGTACCCTTCTGCCACTGGGCCTGTCCGCTGGGTAACAAGGCGCCGGAGTGGAACGATGCCTTGTACAAGGGCGACTGGGAACTGGCCTATCGTCTGCTCAACCGTACCAACCCCTTCCCTGAGTTTACGGGCCGCATCTGTCCCGCGCTCTGCGAGAAGGCCTGTGTGCTGAACCGCTTCAACCACGAACCGACTACGAACCGCGAGGATGAGGCCGCCATCACCGAGATGGCTTTCCAGGAAGGTTTCGTTACGCCCCGCACCGACATCAAGCGGAATGGCAAGACGGTGGCGGTGATTGGTGCCGGCCCTGCTGGTCTTACGTGTGCCAATGACCTGAACCAGATGGGCTTTACTGTTACCGTTTTCGAAAAGAACGAAGCTGCTGGCGGTTTGCTCCGCTACGGCATTCCAAATTTCAAGCTCAACAAGGCCATCATCGACCGTCGCATCAAGCTGATGGAGCAGGAGGGTATTGAGTTCAAGTTTGGTGTAGAGTTTAGAGTGGAGAGTGTAGAGTCAAGCGAGAAGAGTGTAGAGTGTAGAGTGGAGAGTGTAGAGTTTGCTACCGCATCAGATGGCAGCATAGAGCGGACAGCGGTAGCAAACTCTAAACTCTACACTCTAAACTCTCAACTAAGCAATTACGATGCAATCGTCATTGCCACAGGCACTCCCACCGCCCGCGACCTGAAAGCCCCCGGCCGCGAACTCAAGGGCGTTCACTTCGCCCTCGAACTGCTCTCGCAGCAGAACCGGGTTCTCGCCGGTATGGAGTTCTTGCCTGAAGCAAGCGGCAAAGCCGAGCGCTCGAAGGATGAGCGCATCACTGCCAAGGGTAAGGATGTACTCGTCATCGGTGGCGGCGACACTGGTTCTGACTGTATCGGCACCGCCCATCGTCAGGGCTGCAAGAGCGTCACGCAGATCGAAATCATGCCCAAGCCTGTCGAAGGTCCCGAAGACCCGCAGAACCCCTGGCCCAACTGGCCGCGCACCCTCAAGACCACCTCGTCGCACGAGGAAGGCTGCACCCGTCGCTGGAACATTAACACCCTTGAGTTCCTTGGCGAGAATGGCAAGCTGACAGGGGTCAAGGTGCAGGAGATAGACTGGAAGCCCAATCCAGAGGGTGGTCGTCCCATCATGGTAGAGAAAGGTCAGCCGGAAATCATCAAGGCCGAGCTCTGCCTTCTCGCTATGGGTTTCCTCAAGCCTGAGCATCCTGAATATCCGGAGAACGTCTTCGTCTGCGGAGACGCCCAGAACGGTGCCTCGCTCGTTGTCCGCGCCATGGCCAGCGGCCGGCAGGCAGCTGAGAGGGTAGCTAAAGCTTTCACCTCATGAACAGAAAGATTCCATTCACGAAAATGCACGGTTGTGGCAACGACTACATCTACGTCAATGCCATGCTGCACTCGGTAAAAGATCCCGCCGCCGCCGCCCGCCTCTGGAGTGACCGCCACAAGGGCATCGGCTCCGACGGCCTCGTGCTCATCGACCGCAGCCCCATTCCGGAGGCCGACTTCTCCATGCGTATCTTCAATGCCGACGGCAGTGAAGCCATGATGTGCGGAAACGCCTCGCGCTGCATCGGGAAATATCTTTATGAGAGGGGCCTGACGGACAAAACCGAGATACGTCTGCTGACGTTGTCTGGTGTGAAGACACTTCAGCTGCATGTCAGTAAGAGTGTTGTTGAGAGCGTAACCGTCGACATGCTCGAGCCAGTGTTAGAGGACGAGTCACAGTTCGTTGTAAGTCGTTCCGTCGGAAAAGGCACGTTTGTATCGATGGGAAACCCCCACTATGTGATCTTTACGGATAACGTCAATCAGGTGGGCGAGGCAGGACGTGCCCTTGAGTATCATCCCGCTTTCCCGCAGCGATGCAACATTGAGTTTGCGCAGGTCGGGGAACCTGGGGCCGACGGGCGGCGCTCAATCCGCACCCGCGTCTGGGAGCGTGGCAGCGGCATCACCCAGGCTTGCGGCACAGGTGCCTGTGCTACCGCTGTCGCTGCTGCTCTGACGGGTCGCGCCGGGCGCAAATCGCAGATCGTGATGGATGGCGGTACGCTCGATATCGAGTGGCGCGAGTGTGACGGTCACGTCTACATGACAGGCTCTGCCGCCTTCGTCTTTGACGGTGAGATAGACGACTGTCAGTACTGTGAATCCGACGGGAAATGAGACCCTTTTATAATTCATGCCGAATTGCAGGCTAATTCAGCCTGAATCACGTCGCAATTCAGGCTGAATTAGACGACAATTCATACTGAATTGCAAGGCGTCCCCGTTTTCGTCCAGAAAAAACATCAAAAACAGCCTCGCTTACGCGCTTTTCAAGACGTAGCGACTAACAAGGAATATCTATGGCATTAGTAAACATTCACTTCCTGAACCTGCAGAACAACTACTTGTTTGCCGACATTGCAAAGAAGGTCAATGCCTTCAAGGTGATGCACCCCAAGGCCGACGTCATCTCGCTTGGCATCGGCGACGTGACACAGCCGCTGGCCCCCGCCGTCGTAGAGGCGATGCACAAGGCTGCCCATGAGATGGGCACCATCAAAGGCTTTCGTGGATATGGCCCCGAGCAGGGCTACGATTTCTTGCGCGAAGCCATTCTCAAGAACGACTTCCTGCCCCGTGGCGTACACCTCAGCACAGACGAGATTTTCATCAACGACGGTGCCAAGTCGGACACGGGCAACTTCCAGGAACTGTTGCATTGGGACAACTATATTGGTGTCACCGACCCCATCTATCCCGTCTATATCGACTCGAATGTGATGATAGGCCGCTGCGGCTCCTATCGCGAGGGCCGTTGGACCAACGTGCGCTACCTGCCGACGACCGCCGAGAACGGCTTCATCCCTGAGCTGCCCAAAGGCCGACCCGTCGATGTCATCTATCTGTGCTATCCCAACAACCCCACGGGTACGGTCATCACCAAGCCCGAACTGCGCAAGTGGGTGAACTATGCGCTGAAGAACGACGCCCTCATCCTCTATGATGCCGCCTACCAGGCCTATATCCGAGACCCGGAGATTCCGCACTCCATCTACGAGATTCGCGGCGCCCGCAAGTGCGCCGTCGAGTTCCATTCGTTCTCGAAGACGGCAGGGTTTACGGGGGTGCGCTGTGGCTATACCATTGTGCCGAAGGAAGTGACGGTATCGACCTTCGAGGGTGAGCGCATTCCGCTGAACCAGTTGTGGCTCCGTCGGCAGTGTACGAAGTTCAATGGCACGAGCTACATTTCGCAGCGCGCGGCAGAAGCCATCTATACTCCCGAGGGCAAGGCACAGATACAGCAGACCATTGACTATTACATGGACAACGCCCACCGCATGCTTGCCCGTCTGCGCGCTATCGGCTACGAGGTCTATGGCGGTGAGAACGCTCCGTATATCTGGATGCGTACGCCAGACGGCAGTGGCTCCTGGCAGTTCTTCGAGGAACTGCTCTATGGTGCCAACGTTGTCTGTACGCCAGGCGTGGGCTTCGGCCCCTCCGGCGAAGGCTATGTGCGCTTCACCGCTTTCGGCAGTCATGAGAAGACGGAAGAGGCGCTCGACCGCATTGAGGCGTGGAAAAAGATGTGAGAATAGGCTGAATATGATTCCTGTCCGCAAGACTGAATGAGGTCTTGCGGATTTTTTGTTTATAGTGATTTTGTGTGTGTTCGCGCACAATTTCGCTTCTGATGACACTTTGCAAAGAAATGCAGGGTTTTTAGGACAGATTGTTAGCAAAATAGGATGGGATGTGGATAAGATTCTTTCAAAATGAAAGTAGGATTAATAATTAACAATCAAAATGAAAGAAATGTGTACGTTTTACGCTCAATATGTCGTAATTTTGCATCGTCAATTGACAGAGTGTAACACAGAGAAGAAGTTTAGTAGTAATTAATCAACGAGAAAGGAACAAAGTTATGAAAAGGATTGAAGCTATTATCCGTAAGACGAAGTTCGAGGATGTCAAGGAGGCTTTGCTCTCATCAGACATCGACTGGTTTGAGTACCATAACGTGCACGGCATCGGACAGAGCCGGCAGGAGCGTATATACCGTGGTGTACAGTACTCGACTGACGTGATTGAGCGTGTGGCACTGACCATTGTCTGTCGTGACCAGTTCGTGGAGCCTACGGTGAAGGTGATCCTTGATGTGGCCCATACAGGTGAGGTGGGCGACGGTCGTATCTTCGTAAGCGAGATGATCGACACCTGGAGCATCCGCACAGGCGAACATGGTGACACTGTATTGAGAGACAAAAAATAAGACCTCCCCCGGCCCCTCCAAAGGGAGGGGAGTGGCTAAACACAAACATAAACCCCGTACCTCCGTTCGGGTTCCCCCTCATTTTGGAGGGGGTTAGGGGGAGGCTCATAATTATGAACGAAATTGGATTATCACTCGATACCGTATGGATGCTATTGGCAGCTATGTTGGTTTTCTTCATGCAGCCCGGTTTTGCGCTGTGTGAGGCTGGATTTACCCGTAGTAAGAACACGGCAAACATCCTGATGAAGAACTTTGTCGACTTCATGTTCGGCTCGCTGTTGTTCTTCTTCCTCGGCTTTGGCTTTATGTTCGGCAGTGAGGGCGCAGGATTTATGGGTATGCCCAACTGGGGCGACCTGAGTTTCTATAGCGGTGACCTGCCCGTCGAGGGCTTCTTGATTTTTGAGACGGTGTTCTGTGCCACTGCGGCTACAATTGTGAGCGGTGCTATGGCCGAGCGCACGAAGTTCTCGATGTATCTGGTCTACAGTGCAGTCATCTCGCTGCTCATCTACCCGATTGAGGGTCACTGGACATGGGGCGGTGGTTGGCTCTGTAACGATGCTGCCGACGGATTCATGATGTCGACCTTCGGCGACGTGTTCCATGACTTTGCAGGTTCTGCCATCGTGCATAGCGTGGGTGGTGTGCTGGCACTGGTTGGTGCGCTGGCTTTGGGTCCCCGTGTCGGCAAGTATGCGAAAGACGGCAGGAGCCGTGCCATCCCCGGTCATAACCTGGCTATGGCTGCGCTGGGCGTGTTTATTCTCTGGCTGGGTTGGTTTGGTTTCAACCCCGGCTCTCAGTTGGCTGCTTCTGGCGAAGTGAACCGCGTGGCAATCTCGCATGTGTTCCTGACCACGAACCTCGCTGCTGCTGCAGGTGGTGTCGCTACCATGTTCCTCACTTGGCTGAAGTATGGGAAACCGTCGCTCTCACTGACGCTCAACGGTGTGCTGGCCGGTCTTGTAGGCATCACGGCCGGATGCGATCTGGTGTCGCCCGTCGGTGCAGTTGTGATTGGCCTCGTCTGTGGTATCGTACTGGTCTTCGCCATCGAGTTTATCGATCATGTGCTGCACATTGACGACCCTGTGGGTGCAAGCTCTGTACATGGCGTATGTGGTATCCTGGGTACCTTGATGACGGGTCTGCTCTCTACCAGCAATGGTGCTTTCTATGGTCACGGATGGGGATTCTTCGGTGCTGAGTGCTTTGGTATTCTGGTCATCGACCTTTGGGCTGCCGCCTGCGGATTCGTCCTGTTCTATGGCATCAAGAAACTGCATGGACTGCGTGTCGACAAGCGCATCGAAGAGGAAGGCCTCGATATCTACGAGCATGGAGAGGCATGTTATAACTAATGAGAAACGTATATAGTAAAGAATTAAGAATCTTCGCCTGTGGCGAATTAAAAAAATGAAGAGTATGAAAAAGATTGTTTTATTGGCAATGGGCATGGTCATGAGCATGACCGCCTTTGCGCAGGATGAGATGGAGACTACAGTTAGTGGTGACGTGGTAAGCAGTTATATCTGGCGCGGACAGGATCTCGGTGGCGTTTCGCTGCAGCCGACCCTCGGCCTGGGGTATAAAGGACTGTCGCTGACGGCATGGGGCAGCGTGGGACTGACCGATCCTGCCGACACGAAGGAGTTCGACCTGACGCTCGGTTATACCATCGGAGGCCTGAACATCGGCGTGACCGATTACTGGTTCAATAAGGGCGGACTTGATCCGCAGGGGCGTTATTTCAAGTATGATGCCCACGGCACGAACCATATCTTCGAGGCTAACATAGGCTATGACTTCGGCTTCCTTTCGTTCCAGTGGTTCACGAACTTCGCAGGAAACGACTATAAGGCAGAGGACGGTAAAAGAGCCTATAGCAGTTATGCAGAGATTGCTGTCCCGTTTAAGCTGGCTGCCACGGAATGGACGGCTGCGGTTGGTGCCGTTCCCTCTGCCTCCGACGTTTACGGCACGACAGGTTTCGCTGTGACTAACGTCGCACTGAAGGCTACGAAGGACATCAAAGTAACCGAATCGTTCTCGGTTCCAGTCTTCGGACAGGTGGTGGCCAATCCCTGCTCTCAGAGAGCTTACCTGGTTCTGGGTTTCACGCTGCAGCCTTAGCCTTTGTCAGGGAATTAGCTTTGAAAGTGAAATTGTGTTCCTTCGATGTGACGGATTGTAACAATTTGATGGGATTTCATGGCAAAATGAAAACGATTTGACAGGAAAACAATCTCGGGTGTTTACAAAATGACACCTAAGATTGTTTTTAACAAACAAATTGTATTAAGTAAGATTGCTTTGTCTGACATTATGTATACCTTTGCATCGAGAAAGTAACAAATCGTTAATTTTAGAAAGATTATGGAAGCATTAAGATTTCAGGTTGTCGGAGAGGCTTTCAAGAAGAAGCCGCTCGACGTAAAAGCACCCAGTGAGAGACCTTACGAGTATTTTGGAAAGAAGGTCTTCAATCGTGAGAAGATGTACAAGTATCTGCCGAAGGATGTGTACGAGAAGATGGTTGATGTCATCGACAACGGCGCACGTCTTGACCGTGCAGTAGCCGATGCCGTAGCTGCTGGCATGAAGCAATGGGCCATAGAGAACGGTGTCACCCACTATACACACTGGTTCCAGCCTCTGACTGAGGGCACTGCCGAGAAGCACGACTCATTCATTGAGCACGACGGCAAGGGCGGCATGGTCGAGGAGTTCACGGGCAAGCTGCTCGTTCAGCAGGAGCCTGATGCTTCGTCATTCCCCTCTGGTGGCATTCGTTCTACATTCGAAGCTCGTGGCTATTCGGCATGGGACCCCACAAGTCCTGTCTTCATCATCGATGATACATTGTGCATACCCACCGTATTTATATCTTATAGTGGTGAGGCACTCGACTATAAGGCACCGCTGCTGCGCGCTTTGCATGCTGTGAACGTCGCTGCGACGGATGTATGTCATTACTTCGATCCCAGTGTGAAGAAGGTTACTTCCAACCTTGGCTGGGAGCAGGAGTATTTCCTGGTTGACGAAGGCCTCTATGCCGCCCGTCCTGACCTGTTGCTTACAGGCCGTACCCTGATGGGTCACGACTCAGCCAAGAACCAACAGATGGACGATCACTACTTCGGCTCTATCCCTGAGCGTGTTGCTGCCTTTATGCGTGACCTGGAGATTCAGGCCTTAGAGCTGGGCGTTCCTTGCAAGACTCGTCACAACGAGGTGGCTCCTAACCAGTTCGAGCTTGCTCCTATCTTCGAAGAAACCAACCTGGCTGTTGATCACAACATGATGCTGATGTCGCTGATGAAGCGTGTGGCCCGCAAGCACGGTTTCCGTGTGCTGCTGCATGAAAAGCCCTTCGCAGGCATCAACGGTTCGGGTAAGCACAACAACTGGTCGCTTTCTACCGACAATGGCATCCTGCTCCATGCACCTGGCAAGACACCTGAAGCCAACCTGCGCTTCGCTACATTCATCGTTGAGACGCTGATGGGTGTCTATAAGCATAACGGACTGTTGAAAGCCTCTATCATGAGTGCTACGAACGCCCATCGTCTGGGGGCCAACGAGGCGCCTCCTGCCATCGTTTCTTCATTCCTTGGCAAGCAGGTGAGCGAGTTGCTCGACCATATCGAGAAGGCTGACAAAGAGGACATCCTCGCTATGGCTGGCAAGCAGGGCTTAAAGATGGACATCCCTGAGATTCCTGAACTGCTCATCGACAATACCGACCGTAACCGCACGTCACCCTTCGCCTTCACCGGAAACCGCTTCGAGTTCCGTGCCGTCGGTTCAGAGGCTAACTGCGCATCGGCGATGATTGCCCTGAACAGTGCAGTGGCTGAGGCGCTTGTGAACTTCAAGAAGCGTGTCGATGCCCGTATTCCTGAATTTGAGAAGGAACTTGAAGGTACTGGCCACAGCGCAACCTTCCATGCCATCATCGACGTGCTGCGCGAGGATATCAAGACCTGTAAGCCCATCCGCTTTGATGGGAACGGCTACTCTGACGAGTGGGTTGTAGAGGCTGAGAAGCGCGGTCTGGACGTAGAGAAGAGCTGTCCGAAGATTTTCGAGCGTTACCTCGACAAGGAGAGCATCGAGATGTTCGAGAGCCTGGGCGTGATGACGAGGAAAGAGCTGGAAGCCCGCAACGAAGTGAAGTGGGAGACCTACACGAAGAAGATTCAGATTGAGGCCCGTGTCCTGGGCGACCTCTCGATGAACCACATCATCCCTGTGGCTACCCATTATCAGAGTGAGCTTTTGAAGAACGTTGGCAACATGGCAGTTGTCTTCCCCATCGACACTGCCGACAAGCTCTCTGCCCGCAACAAGAAGATTATTCAGGAGATAGCCGAGCGCACCAGCGCCATTGAGAAGGGCGTTGAGGAACTTGTGGAGGCTCGTAAGAAAGCCAACAAGATTACCGACGAGCACCAGAAGGCTATTGCCTACCACGACAAAGTAGAGCCGAAGCTCGACGAGATCCGCTACCAGATTGACAAGCTGGAGCTTATTGTCGACGATGCCCTTTGGCCGCTTCCCAAATATCGTGAGCTGCTATTCATAAGGTAATAACGTGAGACTCGATGCTGTGATAGCATCGGGTTCTCTTTTTCTTGAGGCTGCCTGAAGCACATTGTCGTCTTCAGGCAGCCTCTTTTACACGTTTCATGTGCAGATAGAGCTGATAGATGGAGGGCAGAAGAATCATCAGCGAGAAGCCGACGGCCATGAGCACACGCCCCTGCGTACCCAGAATGTCGATGAGACGGGTGTCAGGATCGGGGTAGAGACGGAAAAGGAAATAGGCCACCGTGTTGTTCGCCCAGTGGAAGGCCACGCCAGGTACGATGCTGTTGGTGCGCTCGAACATCCATCCTAAGAGCAGACCCATGACAAAGGCATGCGGCATCTGGGCGGGGTTCATGTGTATCAGGGCAAAGAGCAGGGCCGAAACGACAATCATCGCCCACCGTTTCTCAGGTTTCCATGCGAGCAGGGCGCGTAGCACGGCGCCGCGCATTACCAACTCTTCAATCATGGGTGCTGCCAGGCAGATGGCGAAGTAGCCTCCGGGTACGCTCATGATGGCCCCCATCTGCTCCTCAACGAGGTTGGGCAGTTCAGGCATCTGCTCCTGTATGGCGATGGAGGGCACCACCACGCCAAGGGCGGTGAACACGCTCCAGCAGATAACGATCCACGGCTTGGAGCGAAGATAGTCGGTAGTGGCCTCAGCCCAATGCATGCGAAGAAACAGGATCAGCGTCGCCAGTGACGACACTGCCAGCGAGGCGATGGCGGTGTAGGGCGACGTGACCCACTCGTTGTGGCCTGTCAGTGCCAGGGCTGTGGTGACAAGGCCGCCGGCCAGCAGCTGGAAGCCCAGGAAAATCAGGGTGTAACTAATTGCTTTTTTCATAATCTTTCAGTATTGTTCTTGCCGTTTCGGCATCTTTTTCCATTTGAGCCACCAGTTCGTCGGGGCTGTTGAAGGGGCGTTCCGGACGCAGACGAGCCACAAACTCTACCGTCAGCCGCTGGTCGTACAGATTGCCTGAGAAGTCCATCAGATGGGCTTCGAGCGACACTTCGAGCCCATGAAACGTGGGGCACGTCCCGATGTTCATGACACTTTGGTAGGAATGAGCCTCTGATTCCGTATGGATCAGAACGCCATACACGCCGAGTAGCGGCACTATCTGCGCAGGATTCTCAGGCACGATGTTGGCGGTTGGGAAGCCCAGGGTGCGCCCCACCTCCCGGCCATGTACCACCCGGCCGCTCAGCTGGTAGTTTCTGCCTAAGCAGCGAGCCGCTTTTGCCATGTCGCCCTGGCCGATCAGCTGTCGGACGAGCGACGAACTGTAGCGCAGACCGTCCTTCTCGCAGGGCTCACCAGCCATCACTTCAATGCCCATTTCGGCTCCATAGCGCTGATAGTCGGCAAAGGTCTCCGTGCGGTCGTGGCCGAACCGGTTGTCATAGCCCGTCAGCAGCAGCGCGACTCGCAGTTCCGCTGCAAGCACATCGCGCATGAAGTCGTGGGCTGTCTGGCTGGCCATGGCTCTGTCGAAGCGTAAGACGACCAGCACGTCGATGCCCGTCTGCGCCAGGAGCGCCTTCTTTTGCTCGAGTGTGGTAATCAGTTGGGGCTGCCACTCAGGCTGAACCACCTGTCGGGGATGCTCTGCAAACGTGATGACCATGGTCTGCAGGCCGCGCACGGCAGCCTCTTTCCGCAGGCAGCCGACCACTGCCTGATGGCCCAGATGCACTCCGTCGAAGAAGCCGATGGTCGCGGCATAGCGGCCTGCGGGCACAATGTCACCGGGATAGTATATCGTTTTCATTTCTTAGCCAGTCGAAGATACATGCGGTAGAGCTCGCCCAGCAGCATGACGGGCATAGTGAGCAGGATGATTTGCAGCCAGTCGTCGAGCGGGATCGGCTCCGTGCGGAACATCTCGCCGCCCCACTGCACGATGGCCCATTGTCCGAGGAGTATCACGACAAGCACGAGTACAAAACCCTTTCCCCAGAAGAAGTGATGGAACGCGGAATGTTGCGAGCCAAGGGTGCGGGCATTGAACAGGTTCCACCACTGAATCATGACGAAGACGGTGAAGAACTTCGTCAGTTCGTAGGTGTTGACTCCCGTGCCGATGGCATTGTTCTCCAGCCAGTAGAGGTAGACAAACGTGGCTGCGAAGAACGAACAGCCCAGGAAGATGATGCCGCGGGCCATGGGCTTCGAGATGATGAAGTCGCTGGCCGAGCGCGGTTTCTCGGCAAGCACCTCGTGGGAAGGCGGCAGGGAGGCCAGTGCCATGGCGGCAAACGTGTCCATGATCAGGTTTACCCACAGAATCTGTGTCACCGTGAGGGGCATCTCCGTGCCGATGACCGAGCCGCCCAAGACGAGCAGCAGGGCCGTCACGTTGACCACCAGCTGGAAGAAGATAAAGCGCTGTATGTTCTTATAGAGCGAGCGTCCCCATTCCACGGCTCGCACAACCGAGCGGAACGAGTCGTCGATGAGCGTGATGTCGCTGGCTTCCTTGGCCACGCTTGTGCCACTGCCTAACGAGAGCCCCACGTGGGCGTGGTTCAGTGCCGGCGCGTCGTTGGTGCCGTCGCCTGTGACGGCCACCACCTCGCCCTGCTGTTGCAGTAACCTGACGAGGCGCTCCTTGTCGGATGGCCGCGCACGGCTCATCACTTTCAGGCTGCTGACCGCTTGCAGTGCCTCGTCGTCCGGCAGTTCGGCAAAGGCCGTTCCCGTGAGGTGGCTCTCAGGACGGTCGTCCCAGATGCCTATCTGGCGGGCAATCTCCACGGCGGTGGCCTCGGTGTCGCCCGTCACAATCTTCACTTTGATGCCTGCCTGCTGACAATCGGCTACGGCCTTCGGCACATCCTGGCGCACGGGATCGCTGATGCCGACGATGCCTTGCAGGCGCAGTTCGTCCTGCCCCAGGGCAAAGGCCAGTGTGCGCATGGCCCGCTGCTGATAGGACAGCAGCATGCGTTCGGCCTCCTGACGCTCGGTCTCGCTGAGGCGGCACATGGAGAGCACAATCTCAGGTGCTCCTTTCACGTAGCGCCACTGCTGACCGTCGATTTCGGCCAGCGTCGACATGTATTTGGTTTCGGTAGAGAAGGGCACACGGTCTATGATTCTTGCCTTGCGCCGCCACTCCTGATAGTCGCCGGCCCAGCGCAGGAGAGCCGCCTCCGTGGGGTTGCCGATGCCCTCGTTGCCGTTGAGCTCGGCCGTTGAGTTCAGGGCAATCGCCTCTGCCATGCGCTCGCGCTGTCCGTAGAATTCCTGCACGGTCATGCGGTTCTCCGTGAGGGTGCCCGTTTTGTCGGTGCAGATGACGGTCACGGCGCCCATGGTCTCCGATGCCTGGAGCTTGCGCACGAGGTTGTTCGACTTGAGCATGCGGCGCATGTTGAGTGCCAGGGCCAGGGTGACGGCCATGGGCAGGCCTTCGGGCACGGCCATCACTATCAGCGTGACAGCCATCATGAAGTAGCGCAGCACCACTTCGGCCATCGCGAGGTAGTCGTCGGTGTGCCAGAGCGGGCTGGTGAGCATGTCGTGAATGAGGAAGGCGAGGAAGGAGAGGAACGAGACGGCTGAGCCGATCTTGCTGATGAGCTTGGCCAGCCGGTCCAGCTGCAGGTTGAGCGGGGTCTTGATGGCCGTCAGTTCGGTGGCTGTGCGTGCAACCTTGCCTATTTCGGTCTCGTCGCCTACGGCTGTCACCACCATGCGGCCCGTGCCGCCCATGATCATCGACGAGCGCAGGAGCAGTGAGGCAGGGTAGGCGGCTGTTTCGGAGGAGGGCTTTTCCGACGGGCTGAACCCGTCGGCACTGTCGCGGCCGGATGCGTCGGCGCTGTCGAAGAAAGACGCGTCGGCGCTCTTGTGGGCGAGGGGCTCGCCAGTGAGGCTCGACTCGTTCACGTCGAGGTCGCGGCTCTCAAAGAGGCGGCCGTCGGCAGGCACCTCGTCGCCCGTCTCCACCAGTACCACGTCGCCCACGACCACGTCGCGGCGGGCTGTCTGCTGCACCCGTCCGTCGCGCAGCACCTTCACGGGCTGTTCTTCGCCCAAGGCCGTGAGCACGTCGAACTTCTTGGCGGCGTCGCGCTCGAAGTAGAAGCCTACGGTGGTGGCGAAGAAGATGGCCAGGATGATGCCGATGGTCTCGACGAACTCACCGTTGAAGCAGGCCAGACAGAGCGAAACGGCTGCGGCAAAGAGCAGAATGCGCACAATAGGGTCTTCGTATTTCTCCAGATAGAGCCGCCAGAGCGAGCGGCGTCGAGGCGGGGTGAGCACGTTCTCACCATGCGCCTGCCGGCTCCGGGCTACCTCTTCGGCCGAGAGACCTTTCACGCGTACATTTATTGTATTGATGTCCATAACAGGGCGCAAAGGTACTGAAAATCGGCCTCAGTACAAAAGAAATTATCTTTTTTTTGAAGGCATTTGCAATTCAGCACGAATTAGCCTGTAATTCGGCCTGAATTGTCCCCTAATTCGGCCTGAATTACGAGTTAATTCAGCCTGAATTGCAAAACCCTGATTATCAATGAGGTAGGTGATGGGGCGATTTATGGTAGTTTTTTGCCCAAAGAGGCCGCATATATCGGAATTTTTGTCTAACTTTGCACCCTCAAACCGTTATTCTGTCGAAGAATGAAGAAACTGTATATAGAGACTTATGGCTGTCAGATGAACGTGGCCGACTCGGAGGTGGTGGCCTCGGTGATGCAGATGGCAGGCTACGAGCCCTGCGACACGGCTGAGGAGGCCGATGCCGTTTTCCTGAACACCTGCTCGGTGCGCGACAATGCCGAGCAGAAAATCTATCACCGGCTGGAGGCCCTTTGTGCCCTGAGAAGGTCGAGAAAGTTCATCATCGGTGTGCTGGGCTGCATGGCTGAGCGCGTGAAGGACGAACTTTTGCAGCACCACGGAGCCGACCTCGTGGCCGGTCCCGATGCCTACCTGTCGCTGCCCGACCTCATTGCCCAGGCCGAGACAGGCCACAAGGCCATCAATATTGAGCTGTCGACCACCGAGACCTATCGCGATGTGGTGCCCCAGCGGCTCCACGGCGCGCGCATCGGCGGCTTCGTGAGCATCATGCGCGGCTGCAACAACTTCTGTCATTACTGTATTGTGCCCTACACCCGAGGCCGTGAGCGGTCGAGAGATGTGGAGAGCATCCTGCGCGAAGTGCGCGACCTGCGCGACCGTGGCTATCGGGAGGTGACACTGCTGGGGCAGAATGTGAACTCCTATAGTGGAGAGTTTAGAGTGGATAGTTTAGAGTTTGCTACCGCTGTCCCGGTCAACGAATCCAGTGCGGTAGCAAACTCTCCACTCTCCACTCTCCACTCTCCACTAAATTTCGCTGGGCTGCTGCGGGCCGTTGCCCATGAGGCTCCCAATATGCGTATCCGTTTTACGACCTCACATCCGAAAGACATGAGCGACGAGACACTGCGCGTCATCGCTGAGGTGCCTAACGTCTGCAAGCATATCCACCTGCCCGTGCAGAGCGGCTCGGACAGAATCCTGAAACTGATGAACCGGAAGTATACCCGCGAGTGGTATCTGGAGCGCGTGGCTGCCATCCGAAGAATTGTTCCCGACTGTGCCATCTCGACCGACATCTTCGTGGGCTACCACGACGAGACGGAGGAAGACCACCAGCTGTCACTCTCACTGATGCGTGAGGTGGGCTACGACTCGGCCTTCATGTTCAAATACTCTGAGCGCCCCGGCACATACGCGTCGAAGCATCTGCCCGACAACGTGCCCGAGGACGTGAAGATACGCCGACTCAATGAGCTCATTGCCCTGCAGACCCAGCTATCGGCTGAGGCCAACAAGCGCGATGAGGGCAAGGTGTTCGACGTGCTCGTCGAGGGCTTCTCGAAGCGCTCGCGTGAACAGCTCTGCGGACGGACGGAGCAGAACAAAATGGTGGTCTTCGATAAAGGACAGCATCATATCGGCGAAACCGTGCGTGTGAAGATAACGGGTAGTACCAGTGCCACGCTCTTTGGCATTGAGGCAGAGGTGTGAGCCTCATGGGGCCAATTAGTCCCTCAGCCCTATTTGCCCCAGAAGCCCTATAGGCCCATCAGCCCCATTCATCAAAATAACGATTGACAATGAAAGAATTCCTAAGAATATTGCGGCGATTCGTGCCGCCCTACAAACGGTATCTGGCGCTGTCGGTGGTGTTTAATATCCTATCGGCTGTGCTCAATATCTTCTCGTTTGCAGCACTCATACCGATTCTGCAGATTCTTTTCCAGACGGGTGACGCAGAAGCGGCTACCGGTTACATGGCATGGGACTGGGGGAACGTGCAGGAAGTGCTCATGAACAACCTGAACTTCTACGTGAACGGTCTGATCAGTGACTACGGTCCGACCACCACGCTGCTGCTGATCGGCCTCTTCCTCGCCTTCACAACGTTTCTGAAGACGGGCTCTTACTTCCTGACCACGGCTTGCATCGTGCCTATCCGGACGGGCATCGTGCGCGACATCCGCAATGCCTTGTACCGGAAAATCACCTCTCTGCCGCTCGGATTCTTCTCTGAAGAGCGAAAGGGCGACATCATTGCCCGCATGAGCGGCGACGTACAGGAGGTGGAAAACAGCATCATGTCGTCGCTCGACATGCTCTTTAAGAATCCCGTTCTCATCATAGCCTACTTCGCTACGCTGCTCTTTATCTCTTGGCAGCTCACGCTTTTCACCCTGTTCATCGTGCCGGCGATGGGCTGGTTCATGGGAATCGTGGGCAGGAAGCTGAAGGCGCAGAGCATCAAGGCACAGGCTTTGTGGAGCGACACGATGAGCCAGGTGGAGGAAACGCTGGGCGGATTGCGCATTATCAAGGCGTTCTGCGCCGAAGAGAAGATGAACCGCCGCTTCGATGCCATCAATTCTGCCTACCGCAACGACCTGATGCGCGTCAACATCCGGCAGAGTTCGGCCCATCCCATGAGCGAATTCCTCGGCACATTGATGATCGTTATCGTGCTTTGGTTCGGCGGTGTGCTCGTATTGAAATATCAGGCCATCACCGGCCCCACCTTTATTTACTATATGGTGATTCTCTACTCCATCATCAACCCGCTCAAGGAGTTCTCGAAGGCTGGCTATAACATCCCCAAAGGACTGGCATCGATGGAGCGAATTGACAAGATTCTGCTGGCCGAAAACACCATCAAGGAGCCGCAGTCGCCCAAGCACATCGCTGCCTTTGAGCATCAGATAGAGTTCCGTCACGTATGGTTTGGCTACAGAAGCGCTGGCGTTCAGGATGGAAAAAGCACTGGAGTTCAGGCGGACAATGGTGCAAACGGTGGCTCTTCGGAGCCTGAAATGCAGTGGGTTTTGCGCGACATCAACCTTATCATTCCGAAGGGAAAGACCATTGCCATCGTCGGTCAGTCGGGAAGTGGCAAGTCGACGATGGTCGACCTCATTCCACGTTACTACGATGTACAGAAAGGTGAGGTGCTGATTGACGGCATCAATGTGAAGGACTTGGGCATCTTCGACCTTCGTCAGCTGATCGGTAACGTCAATCAGGAGGCTATTCTCTTTAACGATACGTTCCGGAACAATATCTCTTTCGGTGTAGACAGCGCCACTCAGAAGCAGATTGAGAATGCAGCCCGCATCGCCAACGCCTACGACTTCATCATGCAGAGCGAGAACGGCTTCGAAACGAACATCGGAGACCGTGGCGGAAGACTCTCAGGCGGGCAGCGGCAGCGCGTCAGCATCGCGAGGGCCATCCTGAAGAACCCGCCCATTCTGATTCTCGATGAGGCCACTTCGGCCCTCGACACCGAGAGTGAGCGCCTGGTGCAGGACGCACTGGAGCGCCTGATGAAGACCCGTACGACCGTGGCCATCGCCCACCGCCTGTCGACCATCAAGAACGCCGACGAGATTCTGGTGCTCCACGAAGGCCGTATTGTGGAGCGGGGCACCCACGACGAACTGCTTTCTACCGACGGTTACTACAAGAAGCTGAACGACATGCAGAGTCTGTAGGGATGGAAAAATGAGAGTTGAGAATGGAGAATTATGATTCGTTCATTTGCATGAAGGACAGACTGTTATATCTTTTCCGTTTCTATCTGCTCACGGTTGCCATTTTCCTTTTGGCGAAGGTGGCTTTCATGCTGTATAACATGGGTGAGGAATCGTTCTCGGTGGGCGATGTGTTCCAGGTTTTCTGGCATGGTCTGACGCTCGATCTTTCCACCGCTCTTTATATTCTCATCCTGCCGTTTCTGTTTACCGTGGCCAGTATCTGGCTCCGTCTGCCTAGATGGCTGTTCGTTTCCTATTACATTTTCGTCTCGTTTCTCTTCGCGCTCGCCTTTGTGGCCGACACGAGCCTCTATCCTTTCTGGCATTTCAAGCTCGATGCTTCGTGTCTGCAATACTTAGAGACGCCCACCGAGGCTATGGCTTCAGTGACGTGGGGGTATCTTGTGCTGAGGGCTATAGGACTTATTGTGCTCATGGGACTGATGAGTGTCGGGTATATTCGCCTGGCGGGACAGCCCGACGGAGGCCGGGGGCGCTGGTGGGAGGCGCTCGTATACGTGGCTTTGCTGCCGCCATTTGTCATCGGCATTCGTGGAGGCCTGGCCGAGTCGACCACCAACATCGGGCAGGTCTACTACTCCCAGAACCAGTTCCTGAACCATTCGGCTGTCAACCCTGTGTTCAGTTTCTTCTCTTCTTTTGAGAAAACGGCCAACTATGTGCCCGACTATGTGTTCATGAGCGATGCCGAGTGCACCGCCCTTCTCGACGGATGCTACCCCACTGAGAGCCTGCTGCCCGACACCCTGTTGCGCACCAGCCGGCCAAACATCGTGGTGGTGCTCATGGAGAGCTGCGGAGCCATCTTTACGGCACTTGAAGGTCATGCCGACATCATGCCCCGCCTCTCCCGGCTGATGGACGAAGGCGTGTCGTTCGACAGCTGTTATGCCAACTCGTGGCGCACCGACCGCGGCACGGTCTGTACTTACAGCGGCTATCCCTCGTTCCCCATTTCGTCGGTGATGAAGATGCCTCATAAGACTTATCTGCTGCCGGGCTTGGCCCGTTCGTTGCAACGTGCAGGCTACGACACCCACTATATCTATGGAGGCGACATCAACTTCACCAACATGCGTAACTATCTGGTGGTCACTGGCTTCGAAGGACTGACGTGGATGGACGACTATTCCTACAGCGAACAGTCCTCGGCAAAGTGGGGCGTACGCGACGACATCACTTTCCAGACGCTCCTCCAGCTCATCACCCAGCCTCGTGAGAAGCCCTTCTTCATCGGTTTCTCCACCCTGTCGAGCCACGAGCCGTGGGACGTTCCCCTCCAGCGGCTCGACGATCCGGTGGCCAACTCGTTTGCCTATCTCGACGACTGCATCGGCCAGCTGGTCGACACGCTGCGCCGTTCGCCCCAATGGGACAACACACTGCTCATCTTCCTGCCCGATCACGGTTTCGCTTTCGAGGGGCTCAACGAGTCAGACAAGCGCTTCAACCACATCCCCCAGGTATGGACGGGTGGGGCAGTGGCACAGCCCCGCCGCATCGCTACCATCTGCAACCAGTCTGACCTGCCCGCTACGCTGCTGGGCCAGATGGGGCTTCCGCACGAAGACTTCCGCTTCAGTCGCGACGTCATGAGCCGCAACTACGTGCGACCCTTTGCCGTGCATACCTATAACAACGGCATTTCGGTGGTCGACTCTACGGGCTTTGCCGTCTATGACCTGAATGCCAACCGCATTTCGGTGGCTCAGAGCCCCGAGGCTGAGCGGCTCGTCAACCTGGGTAAGGCCGTGTTGCAGACAGCTGCCGAAGACTTTCACCAAATGGCTCCCTGAAATTCAGCCTGAACCATCGGCTAATTCAGGTCAAACGGCCTCGTCGTTCGTGCTGAATTGCAAGCTAATTCGTACTGAATTATAACGCACTGAGAATCAAATAGTTATAGAATAGGATATATGAACCGGAAAATACTTGCTTCCTACCTCTCGCCCCTCGTGGCTACGCTGCTCAATCTGCTGCTGGCCTATGTGGTTTATTTCATAGCCCGCACGGCCTATCTGCTCGACAACTGGAGCTACTTCAGCGAGAGCCTCTCATGGGAGGTGGCTCAGGGCGCCTTGGTATTCGACACCTCGGCCATCCTTGTCACCCACATCCCTTACATCGTCCTGATGCTGTTCCCCTTGCACTGGAAGGAAACGCACGTGTGGCACCGTCTCTGCCAGACGGTCTTCGTGGTGATCAACACACTGGCACTGGCTGTCAATCTGGCCGATGCCGCCTATTTCCCCTTCACTTTGAGGCGCACCACCAACACCGTCTTCAGCGAGTTTCAGAACGAAGGAAACCTTTGGGGCATCATCTTCACCGAGAGCCTGCGTCACTGGTACTTCTTCCTGTTGACCGCTTTGGTGGCCTGGGCCTTGTGGCGGCTCTATGTCACGCCGCGCTTGGAGGCCCGTCGCCTCTCCTGGTGGCGCTACGACCTCACGACGCTACTCTCATTGGCCGCTTTGGCACCCTTCGTTGTGGCCGGCATCCGTGGCGGTTTCGCTACTGCCGTGCGCCCCATCACCATCTCGAACGCCAATCAGTATGTCGACCGTCCCACTGATGCAGCGCTGGTGCTGAACACCCCCTTTGCGCTTTATCGCACGGTGGACAAGGCCGTATTCGTGGTTCCCGAATATTTCAAGAGCGAAGAAGAACTGGCGAGCGTCTTCTCGCCGGTACACCTGCCTGCCGACAGCGTGAAGATGACGAAGAAAAACGTGGTGGTGCTGATTGTAGAGAGCTTTGGCCGAGAGTATATCGGGGCACTCAACAAGACGCTGGAAAACGGGAAATACAAGGGATATACGCCCCATGTGGACTCGCTCATCGCGCTTTCCACCACCTTCAGCCGTTCCTATTGCAACGGACGGAAGTCGATTGACGGTATGCCCTCGGTGCTTTCCAGCATCCCCATGTTCGTGGAACCGTTCTTCCTCACTCCCGCCTCGATGAATCATGTGGACGGTATCGCCTCCCTACTGGCGCGGAAAGGCTATGAGACGGCCTTCTTCCACGGTGCACAGCGTGGCTCTATGGGCTTCATGGCGTTTGCCCGCAGCACGGGTTTCCGGCAGTATTACGGTCGGGAAGACTACGATGACGACCCGCGCTTCGGCGGAGACGACGATTTCGACGGCATGTGGGCCATCTGGGACGAGCCTTTCCTACAGTACTATTGTACGAAGATGACGGAGATGCACGAGCCCTTCATGACTGCTGTGTTCACGGCTTCGAGCCATCATCCCTACGAGATTCCTGAGAAGTACAGGGAGGTCTATCCCGAAGAGGGGCTCATCATGCACAAATGCATCCGCTATACCGACATGGCCTTGGGACGGTTCTTCCAGAAGGCCAGCCAGCAGCCGTGGTTTAAGAACACCATCTTCGTGCTGACCAGCGACCACACCAACATGAGCGACCACAAGGAATACCAGACCGATCTGGGCGGTTTCTGCTCGCCCATTATCATCTACGAGCCGGGCGACACGCTGCGTAAGCCTGGCATGGAGAACAAGATAGCCCAGCAGATAGACATTCTGCCTACGGTGATGGGACTGTTAGGCTATGACGAGCCCTACTTCGGTTTCGGCATCGACCTGTTTCGGACTGAAGCTGAAGACACTTGGGCCGTAAACTACCTGAACGGTATCTATCAGTACGTGAAGCATGGGCATGTGCTGCAGTTCGACGGTACCCAGACCCGCGCCGTCTATGCCCTGACCGACTCGCTCATGAAGCAGAACCTTGTGGGGAAAGTGCCCCAGCAGGCGCAGATGGAGCGCGAACTGAAAGCCATCATCCAGCAATATATGGAGCGGATGACGCATGACCGGTTGCAACCGTAGATTTAGTGTAGAGTTTAAAGTGTAGAGTGTAGAGTTTGCTACCGCGCTTGTTTTGTCAATCTTGGACAGCGGTAGCAAACTCTACACTCTAAACTCTACACTCTAAGCTCTACACTAAGAACTCGGGATATAGAGACTGTCGAAGCGGCGGTGCTGAGCATCGAAGCCCTTGAAGTCGGAGAGCGACAGACGGGCACTGGCATCGGTAATCCAGTAGAGTGGGGTGTCGCGATACATCGAGGCCACCAGCGTGAAGGTGCTGGGCGGACCGATGAGATAGTCGCATTGGGACAGCAGGCAAAGATCCTCAGCCGGACTGCCGTTGGGGAAGTGGACACGGTCACTTCCGAATGCCTGCCGATAGCCTTCACGGTCCATTTTCGGGTCGTTGCCGCAGAAGTAGATTTCCATCTGAGTCCCTTCGGGCTGTAACTCTTGGAACTGACGGATGAACCCCATCATCTGGCGGTCGTCGAAGAAGTAGTGACCGCCGCACCACGTGGCATAGTCGCCCCGTCGGATGTGTACTCCTAAGCGGATGGTTGCTTTCTGGTTGTCGCCCATCCGTGCCTTCACCTTCTGCTCAACGGCCTCGCTGAAGGCAAAGAGCCGGAGAATCTCAGTCTTGTATTTCTCAAACAAATCGAAGAAACGGATGCACCAGCCCGTGGCCAAGACCCACCGCTGGGTGAGCAGCGTCTGGAAGTCGGCCGTATAGTCGCGTCGGAAGCTGTCGAAGTTTACCGTGGGAATCATCCCCGTCTTTGCTGCCAGCTTGGCGCAGACATACGTCAGCGTGTTGTGGTGGGGCGTGTGACTGATGTAAAACTCAGGATACAAGTGGGCAAAGCGCATCGACATGGTCTCGCGGCCATGCTCCCGTCCCCAGGCATAGAGATGCCCGTACTGCAGGATGTTGTTGCATAATCGCCCTTTGTCGGTAACGAATATCATGTTCTTGCTTGCTCTCTTATAATGGTTATTCAGCCACAAAGATACGAAGAAAAAGTCATTCTCCGACATGCTCGATGGGGGGTTTATGATGTATTAACATAGGCCTCTGCGTGTTCATGTGCTCCGAACACCGTGTCTTTGACCTCCGAACACGGTGTTTTAAGCCGAAGGACAAGGTGTTTTTGGCCTCCGAATACGGCGTTCGGATTTCGAATGCTGTCCCTGAACGTATTTTCCCTTGGTTTTATTGGGCTTTTCAGAATAATTGTTGTATCTTTGCAACGGTTACAATAAAAGGTCAGTTATCTGTTTATGTATCATATAGTCTTTGCCGTCTGGTACCTGCTTTCGCTGCTTCCCCTGAGAGTACACTATGTGTTCTCCGACATCATCTACCTGTTTGTCTATCACGTGGCTCACTATCGCATCGCGGTGGTGCGCAAGAACCTGACAGACTCGTTCCCGGAGAAGTCGGAGCAGGAGCTCCGGCAGATAGAACGGCGCTTCTATCGCTGGTTCTGCGACTATATCGTAGAGACGGTGAAGATGTTCTCCATGTCTGAGAAGCAGATTCGCAAGCGCATGAAGTTCGAGGGTATTGAGCAGTTCGAGGAGGATTTTGCCAAGGGCCGCAGCATCACCGTCTATTTGGGCCACTACTGCAACTGGGAATGGGTGAGCTCGTTGGGGCTGCACATCAGCGAGCGGGGCACCGCCGCCCAGCTCTATCACCCGCTGGAAAGTCCGCTGATGGACCGCCTGTTTCTCTATTCCCGTGGCCGTTTCAAGGCTGTGTCTATCGAGATGAAAGAGGCTTTCAAGATTCTGGCCGACTGGCAGAAGCAGGGACGGCACTCCGTCACAGGCTATATCTCCGACCAGGTGCCGGGCTTCAGCAGCATGCACTACTGGCCTCAGTTCCTCAATCACGACACACCGGCCTACACCGGAGCCGAGCGCATCGCCAGAATCCTCGATACGCCCGTCTACTACTTCGACATTCGTCGTCCCCGTCGCGGCTACTATGTGGCGAAGGCGGTGAAGATGACCGACCAGCCGAAGGCAGAGCCGAAGTTCGCCTTGACCGAACAGTACTACCGGTTGCTGGAAAACAGCATCAAGCGCGACCCGGAGTTCTGGCTATGGAGCCACAACCGCTGGAAGCGGACGCGTGAACAGTTCAATGCCCTCTATCCCGAAGAGGAGCGCCGGCGCATCTTGAGCAAGCTGTAACCCCCTCCGGCAGTAGGAGAGATAAGACGAGAACCCTGAAAAGACAAATTTACAATGAAGATAGGAATCCTGTATATTGGTGTTGGCCGCTACGTGTGTTTCTGGCCAGACTTCTATAAGAGTTGCGAACAATATCTTGTCCCGGAGGCAGAAAAGCATTACTACGTCTTTACGGACAAGGACGACTTGGAGCACGGTGAGCGCGTGTCGGTCTATCATCAGGACGATATGGGATGGCCCTGCAACTCACTGTTCCGCTTCAAGATGTTCCGCCGCATCAAGGAAGAGCTGAAAGACAACGACTATCTCTTTTTCTTTAACAGCAATGCCCAGGTCGTTTCTCCCGTTACGGCGGCCGATCTGCTGCCAGAGAAAGAAGACTTTGCGGCACTCTGCCTGAACCGTGGCGCTGATCTTGGGTTCGAAAAGCGTCCCGAGTCAGCCGCCTGTGTGCCGCAAGGCCCTGTCAGGAACTACTATTCCGGGGCGCTGAACGGCGGCAAGTGTAGCGCGTTCATTCAGCTGATTGAGGCCTGCGACGACATTGCTGATACCGATTTACGTAACGGCATCATGCCTGTCTGGCACGACGAGTCGGTGCTGAACGGCTATCTGCAGGACAAAGAGGTCAAGGCCATGACGCGCGTCATGGGCAAACCTGCTAACTGGAAGGAGCCGAAAGGGGCGAAAATCATTCTCAGGACAAAGGAAAGTGTGCTGGGACGCGGTTGGCTCCGCCGATACAAAGGGCGTGAGCACACCAACACCTGGCTGCGTAAACTGCTGAGAAAGATTGGAGTGGTGAAATAATACGAGGGCAGTAAGCGACGGAAACGAGGACGCTTACTGCTCTTTTTTCAGGTATTCTATCTTCGGACGGAATGTGAATCCGTCCCATAGTCCGCGGTTGTTGGCTTCGAGCAGCTTGCGCTCCTCCTCCGGGGGCAGGTGGCGCTGCTTGATGCGGCGGGCATGAGTGCGGAAACAATTGAGCTGTGCAAAGAAGAACAGCAGCCAGCCCTTGCGCTGACGGCGCAGGAACGACTCGTTGCGCACACCGTAATAAAGTTTCCATGCCTCTGCAGCCGGCATGGTTTTCATCGAGGAAACATAGTTCACCTTCGTCTTGTGCAGGGCAATGCTGTCCTTGACCCGAATGCCGTAGTAGCCGTTCTGGCAGATGCGGTAGGTGTATTCACCGTCGTCGCACCAGATGAAGAACTCCTTATAGGGCAAGCCTATCTGCCAGGGCTGGCTTCCCCGGATCAGGACGGAGACGAACGAGCACTGGTCGACGAGCTCCGCGCCCTCAGCCTTCAGCCCGGCAGCGGCCAGCAGTTGTGCCTTCGGCTCCTGGTTGCGGAGCAGGCGCGGCTGGTTCATCAGGTGAGGACTGCCGTCAGTCCACAACACATTACTGCATACGTAGCCCACCTGCTCTATCTGGGTGTAGGGCATCAGTCGTTCAAGAGTGTCTTCCTGCGGGATGGTGTCGTCGTCCATCAGCCAGATCCAGTCGGCATGTGCGTAGGCGGCTTGCTTCACTCCCTCGGAGAATCCGCCCGACCCGCCCGCATTCTGTGCCATGCTGACAATGCGGAAGAGGCTGTTCTCACGAGCCAGTGCGGCCAGATAGGCAGGCGTCTCGTCGGTGGAGTGATTGTCTACGACAATGACTTGACTCAGTGGGTGGGTCTGTCTGGTCAGGGCTGCGAGACATTCCTTTAGCAGTTCCAGACGGTTGTAGGTGACAACAACGGTAATAATCTTCATCATGTCTTTTCCTTTGTGGTGCTTTTCGGGGGCAACGGCCTCCCTTTCCGAGGGCAAAATTACGAAAAAAAAACGAGACGGGAGTGAGAAAAGGATTCTTTTTTGCAACGCTTTGATTTACAGTGTGTTATAATTCGACCTGAATGAGCCTGTAATTCAGGCTGAACCATGTCGCAATTCGGCCTGAATTAGCGCGTAATTCGGCCTGAATTGCAGGAGGGCTTGAACGAAGGCGGCCAAAAGAGTTAAATTGACCTTATTTTTTGTGGCTTTTCAGCGCAATTGTTTCCTGCTTTCACGAATTTGTGCTATCTTTGCACTCATCATGACAGACGGAACGAACACCCCAGAGGGCAGCGCCCGGAAGGAGCGCCAGACGCGCATCCTTTTCCTGCTGAGCAGGTTTCTCGACGGCGGCATCGACATGGTGCTGGTAGACTATCTGCGCCATCTGGCGCAGGACCCAGCCTATCGCATCACGCTGGCCATTGCCACCGGCATGGGGTCTCTGGAGGTCTTTGCTGACAGGATTCCCAAGAACGTGGAGGTGGTTCATCTGGTGTCGTCGGCCCGTCTGACCCGCTGGCGGCAGCAGAAGATTGTGAAGCGGCGCCTGCCGCTGCCCGTGAAGCTTTACGACGAGGTGTTGCTTTCGCCCCTGCGCAGGCTGATAGTGAAGCGAAGGCTGCGCCAATTGGCAGCGAGTCACGACGTGGTCGTCGACTTCGACTGCTGTTTCTATTCCTTCCTTCGGTCTGTCAGGGTGCCGAAGATAGCGTGGTTCCACTTCAGTTTTGAGCAGGCTCTGCAACAGAACCGTCGCCGTACCCTGCGCATTGGGCACCGACTGGAGTGGTACGATCGCGTGGTCTGCATCTCGACGACCATGCAGCAGGAGTGTCAGCGGCTGTTTCCTGCCCTCAGCGGGAAGCTCAGCGTCCTGTACAATGCCAAGGATCGCGACGCGCTACTGGCCCGGGCGGCCGAAGAGGTGGGCGATGAGCGCATCCGGCAACCCTATATCCTCGCCGTAGAACGGTTGGAAGAGAGCCAGAAAGACCTCTCGACCCTGCTGCATGCCTATCGCTGTTTGCGCGAGAAGTATCAGCATGAGGAGCCGCTCTACCTGTTGGGGAAAGGCAACTCCGAGGCCGATTTGCGGCGGTTGGCCGCCGAACTGGGTATCGCAGCACATGTCGAGTTCCTCGGATTCAGCAGCAATCCCTATCCGTGGATAGCCCACACACAGTTGCTTGTGCACAGTGCCAAGTTCGAAGGACTGCCCACCATCCTGATAGAAGGCCTGATGCTCGACCGGCTGATGGTGGCAACCGACTGCCCTACCGGGCCGCGCGAGATACTCTGCGAGGGTAAGGCCGGACTGTTGGTGCCGATAGGCGATGCCGAGGCAATGGCCGAAGCCATGCATCAGGCACTCTCCGACACCGCGCTGCAGGCCCGCCTGTTCGACGGCTTGCGGCAGCATCGGGAGCAGTTCACCTTCGGTCATACCGAGAAACGATTCAAACAACTCATCAACGACACACTATGACGAAGAAAAACTACGACGTGCTCATCGTGGGAGCAGGCCTCTTCGGAGCCACCTACGCCTGTATGGCCAAGCGGAAAGGACTCAAATGCCTTGTCATCGACAAGCGGCCTCACCTGGGGGGCAATGTCTTCTGCGAACAGGTGGAGGGCATCAACGTCCACAAATATGGTGCACACATCTTCCATACATCTGACAAAGAGGTGTGGGACTTCGTCAATTCTTTCGTGGAATTCAACCGGTATACCAATTCTCCGATAGCCAATTACAAAGGTAAGCTCTATAACCTTCCCTTTAACATGAACACGTTCCACGCCATGTGGGGTGTGACCACTCCCGAAGAGGCACGGCAGATGATAGAAAGTCAGCGGCAAGATGCGCTGCAACAGATGCAAAGCAGGGGCGCGTCAGAGCCTGCCAACCTGGAGGAACAGGCCCTGCTGCTTGTGGGAAAGGACATCTACGAGCGGCTCATCAAGGAGTATACCGAGAAGCAATGGGGCAGACCCTGCACCGAGTTGCCCTCGTTTATCATCAAACGGCTGCCCGTCCGCCTCATTTACGACAACAACTACTTCAACGATCGCTACCAAGGCATCCCCATCGGCGGCTACAACCGCCTCATAGACGGGCTGCTCCGTGGCATAGAAACCCGCACGGGTGCCGACTTCTTCGCCTCAAGAGCCGAATGGGAGCGTCTGGCTGACCGGATAGTTTTCACCGGACAGATTGACGAATATTTCGATTTCAGGCTGGGACGACTGCAGTATCGCACGGTGAGTTTCGAGCAGGAAGTGCTCAATACGCCCAACTATCAGGGCAACGCCGTGGTGAACTATACCAGTCGTGACGTGCCTTTCACCCGTATTATAGAGCATAAACACTTCGAAATGTTTGGCAACGAGGTGACGGAATGTCCGCGGACGGTCATCTCCCGGGAGTATTCCACCGAGTGGAAAGCAGGCATGGAGCCGTATTATCCCATCAATGATGAGCGTAACAACCGCCTCGCTGCCGAATATGCAGCCCTGGCCGCCCGGCAAACGAACGTCGTCTTTGGCGGTCGTTTGGCCGAATACAAGTACTACGACATGGCACCCGTCATCGAGAAGGTGCTGAAGATGAATGTTTGACGGGCTTGAAGGTCAGGTAACCGATTGCTTTGTCCAGAATGTGTTTCCACCGTTTGATGCGCTTTTTCCTGTGAAACTGCTTGCGGACAGCATCGATGTGCTCGGTGTAGTCATGCTCCGTGTCGACCAGTTCAAACCCGCTATGCTGCGCAGGGGTCTTGGCAGGCCGCATATAGTCGCCGTAGATGTCGGTAAGAATGCGGTCGTAACCTTTCGGAACAGGCATCATCATGTCCTCAAAAGGCAAGTAGATAATCTCTGAAAAGTCTTCAGTCTTCATGTTGAAACGCACGTGTCGGTCGAAACTGAAGGCTAAGGCTCCCACATGCTTACACTGATCCACGGGGTGGGCACGGAACAGGTTCTCCCATTCTGTGTGCAGGTTGCAATATCCTTTCTGCCCGACTTCCCGCTCTATGCGCTTCCGTCTGAAGTAAAAGAAAGGTCGGGAGAACACCCGCCAGATCTTTGTTCCAGTGCAATAGATATCCAACTGCTCTCTCAGGGCGGCCTGTTGCCGGCGCAGTTGGGCCAGTTGTTCCGGGTCGTCGGGTATGCCGTCGTAGACAAAGATGTCGATAAAGATGCCTTGATGGAACGGACTGTCGATGTCGAACGGCAAGATGCATGTCGTGCCTCGCTTGCGCAGTTGGGCATGTCCGTGCAGATAGCGCACGTCGCTATAGGCCGTTTGCATGAAATAATTGTCGGGGAGTTCCTGCTCAGCAATCTCCAGCAGCTTGTCATAGTCGGGGCGCATCATGCCCATGTCGATGTCGTCGTCCCATGGAATGAACCCTTTCTCGCGCACAGCACCGATCATTGTACCGCTGTCGCCCCAGATTTTCAGGTGATGACGGTTGCAGATGTCCAGCAGTATCTGTACCATCTCCAACTGAACCGCCCAAAGCCGCTTGACTTGTTCGGTTATAGTATATCCGTTCCGGATCTCTTCGTTCAGGTTCATTGTCGTTCTTCTATCAGTTTCTGTACTACCACGGCCTGGTAGTGGGCGTCGAGCAGGGCGTGGATGAGGCCGGGCATGCCGTCGAGGAAGCCTCGCTTCAGAAAGTAACTCTTCACGAAGCGGAACAGGGGACGGCTCAGGAGATGCCAGAGACCGTAGCCTTTGTGGCGGCGGCGGGGCAGTTCGTAGGTAGAGTAGGTGTCGGCCTTGCGCAGAATGTCGCTCACGGTGTCGTTGGCCAGATGCTCCAGTGCCAGTTCGCGGCGGCTTTCCGGAATGCGGACGACGCGTCCGTCAATCTCCGGCGAGCAGTGAATGACGGCGGGCCAATGGGTCTTCTCGCGACGGAAGAAGCGCAATACGTAGTCGGGATAGGCGGAATGGAGGAAGCGCCCCATGAAATAGTTCTTGCGGGGAATGGCAATGCCGTCGGGACAGTCGGCGTGACCAATCTGCTCATAGAGGTATTCGCGCAGCTGAGGCGTCACCAGCTCGTCGGCATCGACCACGAGCACCCATTCCGACCGGGCCTCATGGATGGCAAACTCGCGGGCAGGCTCTACGATGGTGTGGCCTGCTTTCGGGAATGTCACCACGCGACAGCCCTGCCGCTGGGCGATCTCTACGGTGCGGTCGGTGCTCTCCATGTCGCAGACGAGCACTTCGTCGAAGTCCTTTACGGCCTCGATGACGCGCTGCAGATGGCGTTCGGCGTTGTAGGTGTTGATGACCACCGATATTCCTTTTGTGCTGTCCATCGCAAGATTAATTTGCTTTTGATTGCAGGACAAAGTTACGAAAAACACGGCATAAGCCCCCCTTGGAAAGCCTTTATTTAGCATAGTTTTGCAATTCGTGCTGAATTACGTTGTAATTTGGCCTGAATTAGGCCGTAATTCAGCACGAATTACGAGCTAATTCAGTATGAATTACAGAGGGGGTGTATGGTAGTTCGGAAATTTTGTGTATCTTTGCCGCATGAAACAGACAATAACCACCTGTTGGGTAGCCTGCCAACGGCTGCTTGCCCGCCCTTTTTTCCGTGACACGCGCACGGTGATGTGGCTGTGGATGCTGCTGGCCGTGGTGGCTGCGCTGACCAAACTGCACCGTTGTAACAACTTCCTGATATTCAGGGGTACGTTCTGGCATGCCGTGCAGGGCACGTCGCTCTATGCGCCTTACCCTGAAGAGCATTTCGATACGAACCACTATGGTCCGCTGTTCTCCCTGCTTTTCGCGCCGTTCGCCGTGCCTCCGCTGTGGGTGGGCATGCTGCTGTGGGCAGTGACGCTTACATTGTGGCTCTATCTGGCCGTCCGGCGGTCGCAGTTCACGCATGGCCAGCAGCTGTTCATCCTCTGGTTCTGTGCCCACGAGCTGTTGACGGCACTGTTCATGCAGCAGTTCAACATTGCCATTGCGGCCATCATCCTGCTCAGCTACTATCTCATTGAGAAAGAAAAAGACTTCTGGGCCGCCTTCTTCATCGTGCTCGGCACATTGGTCAAGCTCTATGGCATCGTGGGTCTGGCCTTCTTCTTCTTCTCGAAGCACAAGATGCGACTGGTGCTCTCAGTGCTGTTCTGGGGCGTTGTGCTTTTTGCGGCTCCGATGCTCATCAGCAGTCCCGAGTATATTATCAGTCAATACGGCGAATGGTATGCCTCATTGGTGGAGAAGAACACGCAGAACCTGACGGCCATCGGACAGAACATCTCGACGCTTGGCATGATTCACCGTGTCAGCGGGTGTCAGTCGTTCAGCGACCTGTGGATAATCGGTCCTGCACTCCTGCTGTTCTTCCTTCCTTATCTGCGCCTTTCGCAGTATCAATACGTGGGCTTCCGCCAGACGCTGCTGGCCTCGGTGCTCATGTTTGTGGTGCTGTTCAGCACAGGCTCCGAGTCGAGCGGCTACATCATCGCGTTTGTCGGCATCGTCGTTTGGTACACAGCAGCCCCCTGGCAGCGCACAGGGTGGGATGTGGCTCTGCTCGTCTTCGCCTTCGTTCTGTCGAGTCTTTCGCCCAGTGACCTCTTCCCTGCCTATCTCCGCAAGGAGTTTGTGCAGCCCTACTCACTGAAAGCCCTGCCCGTAACGATTATCTGGCTGCGCCTGTGCTACGAGATGTGTTTCCGAAACTACCAACCTATCCATAAAATTGCCTCATGACTAAATCGATTCTGCGGGCTTTCTGCCTTGTGCTGATGGCCCTTCCTCACATTCTTTGTGCACAGACCGCCCCCGACTCTGCGGACACCGGTCGCGACTCGCTGGTCGATGAACTGAACAATCAGGTGCGCGAGCTGAAGATGCAGCAGCTCCTCTTGCAGGAGCAACTGGAGCGTTCGGGGCGCAGTGCGCGTCTTGACTCCCTGCAGCGGGTACGCCGTCAGCAGCGCGTCGACTCGCTCCGTCAGGTCACTCAGGGCGTACCGCTTATCGTCGAAGGCGATACGCTCTTCTCGCTCTATGCCAGGAAGGGCGGCATGCTGCCCGAAGCGCGTGTGAAGTCAGCCCAGGAGCAGATTGAGGCGTTGGGAAGAAGGCTCACGCTGAGTCCGGACTCCATTATCATCTACGACGGGGACATCTCCACTGACATCATGGCTGGCGAGGAGGTCATCCTCAGTCTCACCGAGACGGACGCTCTTTGGCAGGCCAAACCGCGTTCAGAGTTGGCCGGGGAGTATGCAAAGCTGATTCAACAGAAAGTTGAACAGCTGCGCGACGAGTACGGACTGCGCCAGAAATTGCGCGGACTGTTGCTGGCTTTGCTCGTCATCGTGGCACAAATCGTGCTCATCCGTCTCACAAACAGCCTGTTCCGCAGGTGGAAATTCCGTCTGACGCGGCGGCTCATCGGCTACCTGCGCCCCATTCAGCTCAAGGACTACGAGTTTCTCGACGTCCACCGGCAGGGCATCATGGTGGTCTGGACGTACAATGCGCTGCGCTATGCCTCCATCATCTTCCAGCTGTTCGTCTCGCTGACGCTGCTGTTTATCATCTTCCCGGAGACAAAGACCATCGTTCACACCGTTTTCGGCTATATCTGGAACCCCTTCACCGAGATTCTCCGGTCGTTCTTGTCCTATCTGCCCAAGATTTTCCAGATAGCCGTCATCTACGTCTGTTTCCGCTATATGGTGAAGGGTGTGAAGTATTTTGCCAATGAGATTGAGACCGGACGCCTCCACCTGAGCGGCTTCTACCCCGACTGGGCGCAGCCTACGGCCTATATCCTGCGCGTCCTGCTCTATTCGCTCATGTTTGTCATGATATGGCCGCTGCTGCCCAACAGCGATTCGCAGGTGTTTCAGGGCGTCTCGGTGTTCATCGGCGTCATCGTGTCGTTAGGCTCTACGTCGATCATCGGCAACCTCATGGCCGGTCTGGTCATGACCTACATGCGGCCGTTCCGCATCGGCGACTATATCAAGGTGGGCGACACCGTGGGCGAGGTCATTGAGAAGACCGTACTCGTGACCCGTATCCGCACCCGCAAGAACGAGGTCGTCACGATTCAGAACTCCAGTCTGATGGGGTCGCAGACCAGTAACTATACCGTTGCGGCTCAGGACTACAAGCTCATTGTGCACACGAAGGTTACCATCGGCTATGATGTGCCCTGGCAACAGGTGAAGAATATCATGGAGAGTGCTGCCAAGGAGACGCCTGGCATTCTGGCCGACCCCAAACCGTTCATGATGACCACCTCGCTCGACGATTTCTACGTGGAGTATGAGATCAATGCCTATATCGACGATGCCGTCCGTATGCCGCGCATCTACTCCGAACTGCACCAGAACCTGCTGAAGCGTTTCTTCGAGGAAGGCGTAGAGATCATGTCGCCTCACATCTATGCCCGCCGCGACGGAATGGATCTTCAGATGCCGCCGGAGTACACTCCGAAAACGGTTTCGTAACTCGTTGATTTACAGTGAATTGTAATTCGTACTGAATTACGATGCAATTCAGCACAAATTACGCGACAATTCAGGCCGAATTGTCGCGTAATTCAGTATGAATTGTTCAGTGCTTTCCGACGAACACGAAACGGAGGAGAAGGAAATTGACGGGAACCACCACCACGAGCGTCACGATGCCGGCCAGTCGCTCTTCCATTCCGAAGTATAAAAAGGCGTTCAGAACCCCGATCTCCAGCAGGTAGTTCACCATGTGACTGGCCACAAAGCCTGCCGCATTCTTCTTCGTCGGATGCTCGCGGAAGGTGAAGAACGTGGTCATCACGTAGTTGAAACACAGTCCGACGCCGTAGCCTGCGGTATAGGCCACCGTAGGGTTGACCCACAGGAGTGCCAACAGATAGGCTCCGTAGTGCAGCAGGGTAGACAGACTGCCCGTGATTCCGAAACGGACGATGCGCCAGAACTCCTGTTTCTTGTTCATGATAGGATTTCCTTGATGTTATAGAGCGGCCGGTGCTTTACCTCGTTGTAGATTTTTCCGATGTAGGTGCCCACGGTTCCGATGCCAATCAGCACGAAACCGCCCACGAGCCAGATGCTCAGGATGAGCGAGGACCAGCCCGGAACGGCCGTCCCTGCTATCAGGGCATGGACGACATAGATGCCGATGCCCAGGCTGATGAGCAGGAAGACGATGCCCATGTAGACGATCATATAGAGTGGTTTCACCGAAAACGAGGTCACTCCGTCGAGTGCCAGTCCCAGCATTTTGCTCAGCGTGTATTTGCTCTGGCCGGCAGTGCGCTCAGAGATGACGTCGTCTACCCGCGAAGAGGGCAGGCCCAGCATCGGGATGAGGCCGCGTAGGTAGAGGTTCCGTTCCTCGTATTGCGACAGGATGTCTAAGGCGCGACGGCTCATCAGGCGGAAGTCGGCGTGGTTCATGATGCTTTCCACGCCCATCGAGGCCTGCATCTTGTAGAAAGCCTCTGCCGACAGGCGCTTCAACAGCGGGTCTGCCGTGCGCTGTACCTTCACGCCATAGACGATTTCTGCCCCTTCAGCATGGGCGTCAATCATCTTTTCGATGGCATTGAGGTCGTCTTGCAGGTCGGCATCGATGGTAATCACGGCATCGGCCCACTCTTTTGCGGTCATCATGCCGGCCATGATGGCGTTCTGATGGCCCACGTTGCGGGACAGGCAGATGCCCCTTACGAAGCGGTTCTGCCCGTGCAGCTGCTCAATGATCGGCCAGGTGCGGTCGCGACTGCCGTCGTTGACGAACACCATCATGCTGTCAGCAGTGATTTTCTGCTTCTGGATAAGCTCTTCAAAGAGGGCAGTCAGTCGGCGAACTGACTCCTCCAGCACCTGTTCTTCGTTGTAACAGGGCGAAACGGTGGCAAGACGTATCATTATCTTTCTATTAATCGAACAGTTCGGAATGTGTTCCTAAGCGGACAAGCTCAATGATGTCTCGTTCTTCATCAACCCAAATCAACAGGAAGTCTCCTTGTATGTGGCATTCCATGCAGCCCTGATAGTTGCCGTGGAGCATGTGGGGGAGGTATTTGGCAGGGATGGGTTGCTCTGTTTTTAGAAGTGTCAGCAACTCTTTCAGTGCCATCAGTTTTTTAGGATTTTTCTTATACCGTTTAAGGTCTTTCCTGTATTGAGTAGATGTTTTAAACGTTTTCATTCTTCTTCATTGAGGATGTCGTTAAACATTTCGTCTATATCCGTATAAACTTTACTTGGGTTTTTGCCTGCCATTACTTCCTCTATGGCAGCCTTGGTCACCTCGTTGGGCTTCTCGTGATACACAATGTCGAGCAGTACGCTTTCCACATAGTTGTTCAGCGTACGGTTTTCCCGGGCAGCGTTACGCTTCAGTCCCTCTAACAGGTCAGTCCTCAGACGGAACGATGCGGGTTTTCTTGTTACTGTTGTTGCCATACTTCGTGTTGTTTGTTTGTCATACATCTGAGTGCAAAGATAGTACAATTGCATGACATATACAAACTTTACGCCTGTTTTCTTTTTCTTTGTTTGACAATTCAGCCTGAATTGGCTTGTAATTCGGCCTGAATTGTCCCCTGATTCGGCCTGAATTACAAGCTAATTCAGGCTGAATTATAACAATCTGATAATCAAACAATTACAGAATCTGGTGTTTAGACTTGGGAAGCCGCCTCGAACTGTTCCGTAAACTCGGTGAAGGTGACGAACCGATGGTCGCGCTCTTTCAGCATCTTCACCAGTCGGTCGAGGCGCTCGCACATCTGGCGACCGCTATGGTTGCGGATGATGAAGGGCATCTTCAGCTCCGGGTGCTCCTTCAGTTCGTAGAATTCCCAGGGGTGGAAATAGGTGACGAAGTGGCCGTCGTGCTTCAACGTGCGGCGGACGAGCCAGTGATAGAGCCCTTCCGGCAGGTTATGCAGCGCTAACCAGAACAGCGGGAAGCGGATCATCGGGGTGACTGATGCAGGAATCTGCAGTATCCCCGCCTTCATGAACGGAGTGCGCGGGGCGGTCAGGTGCATGTAGCGACCAGGAATAAAGGCCGGGTTCAGGGAGGAGTTGTAGCGATAGCCCGACTCACGGATGGCCTCGTCGCTCACAGGAAACATGCGGGGCTGGCGATAGCCATAGACCGTGCGGCCTGTGACCTGCTCCACGATGCGCTTCGATTCGGCGAAATCGCTGGCCTTCGGCTGCCAGTGGTCTACACCGTGGCAGGCCACTTCATGGCCTTCCTGCATGATGCGCTGCATCACTTCGGGCGCCTGCCGGGCAAAGTTACCCGTGCAGAAGAACGTGGCGCGCACTCCGTTCTGTTTCAGAACGTCGAGAATGCGGTTGGTCCCGATGCGCGAAACCTCCATGCCCTGCTCCAATGTATAGTCGACTCCGTGCTCGCGTGGCACGTCGAACTCTTCGGTATCGAAACTGAGAAGTATCATGTTGCGTTGCTTTTTCTGCCTGCAAAATTAGTAATTTATATTGAATTAGTCAATAATTTAGCCTAAATTATATGGTTTTTTCCGAAGAAAAGGTGTATCTTTGCAACCATGAAACACCTCAGAATAGGACTGGATGCGAAGCGCATCGTGAGAAACGGCACTGGCCTTGGCAGCTATGGCCGTACACTGGTCAATGACTTGGCGGCACGGCAGGAGCTCGACCTGAGGCTCTACGTGCCCGACTTGGGGCGCGATGACCTCAGAGGTCAGGTGCCTGAGCGCCAGAATCTGCACTATTGCCTCCCAAACTATTCTCTCACCTCCCATCTCTTGCCCCTCACCTCTTTGCGAAAGTCCCAGTGGCGGAGCCGCAGCATCGTCAGCCAGTTGCAGGACGACCGCGTGGATGTGTTCCACGGGCTGTCGGGCGAGCTGCCTGTGGGCATCAGACGGGCGGGCATCAGGACGGTGGTGACCATCCACGACCTGATCTTCCTGCGCCATCCGGAGTATTATAACTGGATAGACACGAAAATCTATGCCTGGAAGTTCCGCCAGACGCTGCGTGAGGCCGACCGCATCGTGGCCATCAGTGAGTGTACGAAGCGAGACATTATGGAGCTGGGCGGGGTGGACGACTCGAAGATAGACCTGATCTACCAGAGTTGTGCACCGCGTTTCTCGGCAGAGACCGACCCTCAGAAGGCTGAGGAGGTGCGCCAGCGCTACCAGTTGCCGGCCCGCTATGTGCTCAGCGTTGGCTCGATTGAGGAGCGGAAGAACACGCTGCTGGCCCTGAAAGCCCTGCACTGGCTGCCCGGCGAGGTGCATCTGGTGCTCGTGGGCAGGTCTACCGGCTACCTCAGGCGGCTTGTAGCCTACGCCAACAAGACCAATCTGGCTTCGCGCCTGCATCTGCTTCACGGTGTGCCCGACGACGACCTGCCGGCCATCTATGCCCGGGCCGACGTGTTTGTCTACCCTTCCCGCTACGAGGGTTTCGGCATTCCCATCATCGAGGCCATCCGGATGGGGCTGCCCGTCGTGGGGTGTACGGGTTCGTGCTTAGAGGAAGCCGGCGGCCCCGACAATCTTTATGTCGATGCCGACGATGCCGAAGCCATGGCGCAGGCCCTGAGTCGGCTGATGCGTGGAGCTGAAGGGCGCGAGCGTCGGGTTGAACTGAGCCGGCAGTATATACGCAGGTTTGAGAATAATGATGCCGCCCAGCGGTTTTCTAATCTATATTCCTCATTATCAGATAGTTAGAAACGGGTTGTAATTCGTGCTGAATTACAATATAATTCAGGCCAAATTACGAGGCAATTCATACTGAATTAGAACGTAATTTGGCCTGAATTGTAGCAGAGTCCCTTGAGGGGCGTTTTTCTATTTCACCTCCCAGATGTCGTTGGTCTCGAGCAGTTCCTCGAAATTGTGGTACTTCTTCTGGGCTGAGACCTCGGCCAGCTGAGCGTGGACGGCGTCATTGTAAGTGGGAGCCTCTACGTCGCGGATGACACCCAGAGCGATGGGGAACCCGTCTTCGGGCGACATCATGGCCAGCTTCAATTGCAGCGTGTTGTCCTCGCAGTGGGCATCGTGGACGAGTACATCGTCGACCGTGTAGCCGTCCTTGCCAATTTCCACTACCTTCAGACCGAAGCCCTGCTGCACCAGACCGTACTCGTTGTTCTCGCCGAACACGAGCTTCTCGCCGTGGCGCACGTAGATGGCGTTCTTCTTGCGGCCCTCGTTGTTGTAGACCACATCGTGGCAGTGGTCGTTGAAGATGACACAGTTCTGCAGCACCTCGGTGACCGAAGCACCCTTGTGCTCGTAGGCGGCCTTCAACACCTCCACAGTGCCCTTGGCATCGGTGGCCACGCAGCGGGCGAAGAAGTGTCCGCGGGCACCGAAGCACAGCTCTGCAGGACGGAACGGATCCTCGACCGTACCGTAAGGCGATGACTTCGACACAAAGCCGCGGGGCGAAGTGGGCGAGTACTGACCCTTCGTCAGACCGTAGATGCGGTTGTTCAGCAGAATCATGTTCAGGTCGATGTTGCGGCGGTTGGCATGGATGAAGTGATTGCCGCCGATGGCCAGTCCGTCACCGTCGCCCGACACCTGCCACACGGTCAGGTTGGGGTTGGCCACCTTTGCGCCGGTGGCAATGGCGGCAGCGCGTCCGTGAATCGTGTTCATGCCGTAGGTGGCCATGTAGTGGGGCAGACGGCTCGAACAGCCGATACCACTAATGACTGCGATGTTCTCGGGGGCTACGCCAATCTCGGCCATAGCCTTGTGAAGGGATGCCAGGAAGAAATGGTCACCGCAGCCCGGACACCAACGCGGCTGCCCCTTCTTATAATCTTGTGCTGTATAACTCATAACACTTATTTTTTATTTAAACAACGGATTTAACGGATTATACGGATTTTATCTGATTGGAAAATTAATCGGGAAACGCTCTTTTACAAGTGATTTCTCGCCAAAATTAATGAGCAGAGAAAGGTTGAGACCTGCTATCTTAGCATAATTGATAGCTTGCGAGCGATGCACGTCATCCAGTTCTTTTACAGCCTTTAATTCAACAATAATCTTGTCATAGCAAATAAAATCTGGAATAAAGGTTCCTTCTAACTCAACGCCTCTGTAAATAGCGTGAATTGCTTTTTCACGGGTGAAAGGTATTCCTCGTTCAGTAAACTCTACAGCCAGAGCATCCTGGTAAACTTTTTCGGTAAAACCAGGTCCCAGTTCGTTGTGAACTTTCATTGCGGCTCCAATAATCTGATAAGTTTCCTGCTCGTATCTTAACATGCTCTTAATCCGTGAAATCCGTGAAATCCGTTGTTTTATTAATCTTTACTTGTTGATGATCTCTGTGAATGCCTTGACGAGTTCCTCGACCACGAAGGGCTGTCCCTTGACCTGATTGAACTGGAAGGGCACGAAGTTGTCCACCTTCATGCGCAGATAGGCTGCGAGCTGACCCATGTTCTGTTCGGCCACTACCACCTTTTTATATTTAGAGAGGACGGCAGCTGTGTTCTTAGGCAGCGGGTTCAGGTACTTGAAGTGGGCCTGAGCCACCTTGTGACCGGCGGCGCGCAGCTCGTCCATGGCGGCGCGGAGGTGGCCATAGGTAGAGCCAAAGCCGACAATCAGCAGTTCGGCGTCGTCGACGTCGCCGCCGACTTCCAGGTCTGGCACCTTGATATTGTCAATCTTCTGCTGGCGAAGGCGTGTCATCAGGTCGTGATTCTCCGGGTTGGTCGAGATGGCACCTGTCTGCGAGTCCTTCTCCAGTCCGCCGAGGATGTGGGCAAATCCCTCACGACCGGGGACGGCCCAGTAGCGGGTTCCGTCTTCTTTGCGCATATAGGGAGTCCATTTGCCTTTCAGCTCCTCCGGAACGTAGGGCGGGTTGATGGCATCGAGCTTCGCCATTTCGGGCAGTTTGAAGGCACCTGAGCCGTTGGCAACGAAAGCATCGGTGAGCAGTACCACGGGAGTCATGTGCTCCAGGGCAATCTTCGAGGCCTGATAGGCGGCATCAAAGCAGTCGGTTGGGCTGGTGGCAGCCATGACTGGCATGGGGCTCTCGCCGTTACGGCCGAAGAGCACCTGCAGGAGGTCTGTCTGCTCCGACTTCGTTGGCAGGCCCGTTGCGGGTCCGCCGCGCTGCACATCGAGCACAACGAGCGGCAGTTCCATGATGACGGCGAGGTTCATGGCCTCCGACTTCAGGCAGATGCCGGGTCCGGAGGTCGACGTTACGCCCAGAGCACCGGCAAACGAAGCACCGAGTGCCGAGGCACAGCCGCTGATCTCGTCTTCACACTGTACCGTAATCACGCCGCACGACTTGTGCTTCGACAGCTCGTGGAGCACGTCTGTGGCAGGAGTGATGGGGTAAGAGCCCAGATAGAGGCGCAGACCAGCCTTCTCGGCAGCAGCAATGAAGCCGTAGGCCGTAGCCTTGTTGCCCGTGATGTCCATGTAGCGGCCGGGCTGTTTCTCCTTCGACTCCACGCGATAGACGTTGATGGTCGAGGAGTGTGTATTGTGACCATAGTCATAGCCTGCCTGAATCACCTTGATGTTTGCCTCGGCGATGGCGGGCTTCTTGGCAAATTTCTCCTTCAGGAAGTTAGCCACGAGATCCAAGTCGCGGTCGAAGAGCCAGCAGACGAGGCCCAGGGCAAACATGTTGCGGCACTTCATCATGGCTTTCATGTCCATGCCTGTGTCTTTCAGGCACTCCTTGACCATCGTGGTCAGCGGGCACTGGATCACGCGATCGGGATCGATGCCCATCTCGCCTAAGTAGTCTTCCGACTTAAACTGAGCCTTTTCCAGATCCTTCGGTCCGAAAGAGTCGGTGTCGATGAGGATGGTGGCACCCGGCTTGGCATAGCGATACTGCGTCTTCAGCGCTGCAGCGTTCATCGCCACGAGCACGTCGCACTTGTCGCCCGGTGTGTATACCTGCCCGGCACCGATATGCACCTGGAAGCCAGACACACCCGTCAGCGAGCCTTGCGGGGCGCGGATGTCGGCAGGATAGTCTGGAAATGTTGAGATACCGTTGCCTACCGTAGCTGAGACGGTAGAGAAAATGTTTCCGGCCAATTGCATACCGTCGCCGGAGTCTCCTGAAAAACGAACGACCACCTGGTCGAGCTCTTTCACTTCTAAGTTTTCAGCCATAGCTTTGCTTTAATATAATAACAATACGAAATTTCGCGGGTGCAAATTTCGCAATTTTTCAGGTTTCTACAAAACTTTTCGGTTTTTTTTTGCCATTTTACCGGAGTTTCTGCAAGTCCGATTTATATTTATGCGCAATTCAGGCCGAATTAGCATGCAATTCAGCCTGAATTGTCGTCTAATTCGGCCTGAATGACGAGCTAATTTGGCCTGAATTATAACGACCTGAAAATCAGTGCTTTGGAAGCGGCAGACAGATCCGGCGGATAGATGCGGTTTCTCATTCTCTTCTCTCGGGTCTGCTTCCGAACCGATCATTACAGATAGACCGCTTCCTTAATGATGAATGCGCGTCTCGTTGTTTGTCGTATCTTGTCTATCTCCGCTTCGTAGGGTTGAGTGCGCGCATGGCATTGAGCACGGCCAAGACGGTGACACCAACATCGGCAAAGACGGCCATCCACATCGTGGCCAGACCCACGGTGGCCAGTAGGAGCACGGCCACCTTCACACCGATGGCCAGCCATACGTTCTGACGGGCAATGGCGATGGTGCGCCGGCTGATGGCAATGGCATCGGCAATGCGCGAGGGGTGGTCGTCCATCAGCACCACGTCGGCGGCCTCGATGGCGGCGTCGCTGCCCAGTCCGCCCATGGCAATGCCTACATCGGCCCGTGCCAAGACCGGGGCGTCGTTGATGCCGTCGCCTACGAAAGCAACTTTTGGAAATTGAGAATTGGGAATTGGGAATTGAGAATTGTGAGGTGAGAGGTAAGAGGACAGTTTTTCTACTTTGTTCTGTGGCAACAGTTCGGCATGGACCTCGTCGAGGTTCAGCTTTCGTGCCACATCTTCTGCCACCTCGCGGCGGTCGCCGGTGAGCATCACAGTGCGGGCGATGCCCAGCGTCTTCAGTCGGGCGATGGCCTCCTGACTGTCGGACTTCACCTGATCGTTGATGACGATATGACCGGCGTAGGTTCCGTCTATGGCCACATGGATGATGGTGCCCACGTGCGAACAGTCGTGCCATTGTGCGCCGACGGCATCCATCATCTTCGTGTTGCCTACGCTCACCAATTTATTATTTACGCGCGCCTGAATACCCAACCCGGCCTTCTCTTCCACCTCAGTCAGCTGACAACCGTCGGTTGCCTCGTCGGGAAAAGCGTCGCGCAGAGCCGCACCGATGGGGTGGGTAGAGTAGTGTTCCACGTGGGCTGCTAAGTGAAGCAGCTGGTGTTCGTCGCAAAGATCGGGATGGACGGCCTCGACCGCAAAGCGGCCGTGGGTCAGGGTGCCCGTCTTGTCGAACACCACCGTGCCCACCTTGGCCAGTACGTCCATGTAGTTGGCACCCTTGATGAGGATGCCGCGGCGCGACGCTCCGCCAATGCCACCGAAGAACGTGAGCGGTACGCTGATGACCAGGGCGCAGGGGCATGAGACTACGAGGAACAGCAGGGCGCGGTAGAACCAGACGGGGAATTGAGAATTGATAATTGAAAATTGAGAGGTGAGCGAATAGAAGAGTGGCGGAACGATGGCGATGATGACGGCCAGAGCCACCACGACGGGCGTGTAGATGCGGGCAAAGCGGGCGATGAACGTCTCGCTCTGCGATTTGTGCTCGGTGGCGCTCTCCACCAGTCTTATGATCTTCGAGACGGTACTCTCGCCGAAGGTCTTTGTGGTGCGGATGCGGATGACACCCGAGAGATTGATGCAGCCCGAGGCTACCTCGTCGCCCACGGTCGCATCGCGTGGCACACTCTCACCCGTCAGTGCCATCGTGTTTAGCTGGGTCTGTCCGTCGACGACGATGCCGTCGAGCGGAATCTTTTCGCCGGGGCGTACCAGGATGACCGAGCCGATAGCCACATCGTCAGGCTTCTGGTCGGTAAACGTGTCTGCTGCAGCCTCTGGTTGTGCCACATGAGCCACATCGGGCCGGATGTCCATCAGATGGGAGATGCTACGACGGCTCTGTCCTTCGGCATAGCCTTCAAACAGTTCGCCCACCTGGAAGAACAGCATGACGAAGACGGCTTCGGGAAACTGTGTCTCAGCTCCGGGCAGGAACCCGATG
>Ga0310697_10000364_pt1 | contig 63970 bp, 50 predicted proteins | sample 172DNAGHGlowgp2_FD_203883 | JGI IMG/M metagenome (GOLD analysis project Ga0310697, IMG submission 203883) | Sheep rumen microbial communities from Palmerston North, Manawatu-Wanganui, New Zealand - 1728 DNA GHGlow gp2 (v2) (version 2) | ecosystem: Host-associated > Mammals > Digestive system >...
AGATACCTGAACATGAAGCATCTTTACGAGATGGAAAAGGAGAACGAGCTGAAACGGGAACAGGAAAAGGACGGAAATGTAGCCTAGATCTGATGTTGGAACAAACTATTTTTGCGAAAAACCCTTGACACTACCAATCTCATTATCAAAGCGGAACCGGCATACTAATTACGAGACCGTTTACTCAAGGTTATATTTCTTCGCCTAACTCGTTCAGGAATGAGGGAAAATGTCTTCTTCCAGTAGTTTAGCTCATTTAAAATCACATTCAGAGGATCATAAGAAAACCTGCAAAGAACATCCATCCTATCGTGAAACCAACGATTTAACACAGACATTCTAATTGTTTTTCGAGGATTATTGCGGCCAAAATTTCCACCCGTCATAATGCCACGATACAGGAATATGCCGTATCTTTTATTTGGCTGACATAGCATGTATTCTTGTGGAAGGAGAAAAGCCTTTTCAAGAACCCACATGACAGCAGCACAAAAACGACCTAGATGAAAATATTCAATACGTTTCCATACATATTCACGATCTTCTTGAGAGGAATGAACAAGCAACATAAAATAATCTGTAATGTGCCTAAAGCCAAAGCCACCACAAAAAAAATGCTGTTGCAAATGAGAAAGTTGCATCAAAAGTGCAAAACGAATGGACGGCGAATAAAAGCCCTCAGGAACCAAGGCACTATTTTCTATTTCGGTCATGAGACATTTCGAAAACAAATGATTTCTAAACGGAATTCCCGATGCCAGCCTATGATGAACTTCAATCTCTATTCCATGTTCGTTACGGAACGCGATATGGTGAAAAATATCTTTTGTGCTTTCTTTTTTAGAGATTAGACCCATGTCCAACAACAATCGTTCAACCTCAACAAAACCGCCCGGAATCCAAATATCAATATCTCCCGCCTGCCTTGATAAAGGATTCGGGTACAATCGAGCATTTGCCTGTCCCTTCAAAATGACACTTTGAACGCCTCGTTCTTCAAACATCCGAGTATAACGAGCTGCCTCCAGATTCATCAGACGATTCAAACCATGCACAGATTCAACAAATGCCGCGTAACGAAGAAGTAATTGACGGGGAGGCCGACATGGTTCAGGCAAATTGGAGAAAGCCTCATAAAACAAACTTAGCACGGTCTGCTGTTTGGCCAAAGTAAATAAGGAATTCCATTCTTGTTCTGTTGGATTGTACGGAAAATCCCGTGATAGTCCAAGAGCCACGCGTAAAAGGCTACAAAAAACGTCCTCACAAAAAACTGTCACCATTTACATCACCGCCCGTATCTTGTGTTTCTTATGCGCGCCCCCCCCAAAAAAAAGAATGACGCCAGCATTTCTAAAATTGCATCTATTATTCTAATTTCGATAACAAAAAAAGAACAACAATCTCCTTTTTGATATCATTTTCGATAAATTGCATAATCGTGTGTAGGAACACGTTCTTTTTCAGGAGGCAAAGTCATATAATCACCATAATACAAACGTAGTATTTTATCATATTCCTTTGGAATCCAATATTTACGATCTTCGAAATCAAAAAGCATTCTTTCATCAAACCACGCTCTCTCAAACATTCGAAAATCTTTCCTATTTTCCCAATAAACCGCCACGTATTTTGAATTATTTGAAAAAGCATTGTAAATCTTCTGTTTTATCATCAAATCAATTTTTTGTGGGAATTTTTTACCATATCTAAACCGCAAATAATAGTGAAAAGGGATTCGCACAATGTTCTTTCGACTATTGCTCAAGCTTTTTTTAGTACAATATATAATAAAGGCAGCATCCAATTTTTTTACAGAATCATATACTTTTTTTGTTTCCATTACCGAATCAGCACAAGGATCCAGTGGATACACATCAATAAAAACGCCCAGTTCATATTGCAAAGTATTTAGTTTGGTTCGGTATTCATAGTTAGCGTCATAAAAACGAGCTATTCCATTGTAATAGTTTTTTGTATTTGCACGAGAAGCGATTTTATACCTAGCATCATTCATTTTGTTAACAATATTTATGAATTTTTCGTAATCATCTCTCATCATACAAATATCAAAATCATCATCCCAAGGAATAAATCCACGATGCCTTATCGCGCCAATCAACGTACCATACATAATATAATACTTGATTCCGTTTTTTTCGCATATTTCATGAACACGATCCATTAAATCTAATGTAACATCATGAATTTCATTAATATCCAATTGCTTCATTAAAGCACCTCACATAACAATTAGTATTTTATTTTGTTTTTTAATTTCTTAAATGCTTCCCTAAATACAGGCTCCCTCAGTAAGAACAAAACCAAACTATATACAATAGCGGCTCCTATAATTTTCAGCCCAATAGTCATCCAACAGTTCAAATTTATCTTCTCGGCACAAAACAAATATATAGCCATCAAAAAACAAGCCAACCCAATTTTCCAAGTACTTTCCCATATCTCAACTAATTTAAAATACTTTTTTCCAAGATTAACATACACAACCATAACAATTATTTCACTAAAAACAGACGCCATTGCAGCCCCTACTTCAGCAAAAATTGGAATCACAATTGCATTACCAACCACATTCACAACAGCACCAACCCCCACAGGTAAAACCATCATTCTTTCACGACCAACGACAAGTAAAACTCTTGACCCAAGTAAATAGCCAATAGGGGAAATACACAATAGAAGCGACAGAATCTTTAACACAAGGGATGAGGCAATATATTGATTTCCATAAAAGGTTGTCATGAGAGAATCACTTGTATAATACAAACCGACAATCATTGGCAGGCCACAAAAAATTATTATTTTTAGTCCCTTTGATAAAAGGTTATTATACTCGTCGTACATTTTTTCTTTATAGTAAAAAGAAATTCGTGGTACCAAAACCATAGTAAATGTATTTACGATTTGCATAAGAATTGATTCTATAGATCTCCCGTATTTATAAAAAGCAATACTATCTTTAGAACAAATAAAGTTCATCATCGTAATGTCAACTAGCGAATACAATTCAATAGCTAAATTAACAACCACAAGATACATAATTGACTTCATATGCCGTCTCAAGTTAAGGTCTTTAAAAGAAAGACTCGCAAACCTGGGCGCATAAACCATATTTACAATACCATTACCAGCTGTTCCAACAACCGTCACCAATGCATATAACAAAACATCTTGTTCTGTTTTAACAAATACGATTAAAAAACAAAAGGAAACGGCCTTAAAAACCAAATTCCTTATGGACATAAATTTAAACTCTTCCAAGCCTTCATACAACCATGATATATTAAAAGCATTAAGAGCAATAGAAATACCAGTAACAAGATATAGATACAAATTTTCTCTATACGAATTTATTGAAAACACGATTACTAAATAAACACAAGTAAAAAGAATAGTAGAAATTAGATTTATCAGAAAGAGTTCTGAATAAACCTTATTCTTTTCTTCTGGGTTATTTCGTACCTTACTAATTTCACGAAGGCCATAAGTAGGAATCCCTAGAAAAGCAAATATTACAAAATATTGCGTCAAATTTTGAGCAGCAGCCACAGTTCCAATGCTTTCCGGCAGCAAGACTCTAGAAACATATATTCCCGTCAAAAAAGGAAAAGCTATGCGCAACACATTGTACAATAAATAAAACACGCTATTTTTTGCTAATGAATTAGGCATAATCTATCATCGTTGCAGTTCAAAAAGAAAAGATTTATGTCTTTTGAGATATTTTATCAATGTATACCAAAGAATTATTCTTATTATCCTGAATATGGCATAGATAATACATCATCAACACCACTGTCATACCAGTAGAGCCATACAAAAGAGGATTTGTATATGCAATAATCAAGTAAAATAAATAGCCTATCGCCATCAATCGCTGGCTTTCATCTTTCATAAGACGATAAACAGGATATAAAAACATTGACATAAAAACGATAAATAGTGGAATACCGACTCTTCTTAACAAAATCCAATAAGACAATTCTGCATTTGAAACAAATTCTTTTCTTCCCTCGCTGTAAAATGTAGATGAAAAACCTGAACCAGACACTAAAGAGAATGGATTATCATTCCAATAAGAAAAAATTGAGGTTAGAGTTTCATCACGAACAACGTCTCCTTCAACTTTATTTTCAGACCAATCATGAAAATAGTTGATTAACGTTCCATCTGTTATTACAGCAACAAGGCAAATCAATACAACCAACACAATAAATGCTTTACTAACTAGACCAGTCTTTTTTAAGATTAAGCAACAAACAACGCACGCTATGCCACAAAGAACGTTCGCTCTTGTGCCAGAAAAGAAAAGTGCACATGCGGTAAAGACAGTCCACACTACATTTCTATTTTTTATAAAATACGGTAATAAAATTACAAGAACCGGACTAGCCAATAAAAAAATTGAGAATCCAATAATCGTTACAGCATTAGGATTAATCTTTGCATTATCCGTGTAATATAGCCACAATAAAATTGGATTTTTATACACATTCATTATTCCAACAAGATGAAGAATCCCCATAACAACAATAAAAACAACCATAATTTTCATTGTCACAACAAATATTTTTTCAAGGTCAATATTATAATAAACAGCAATGGGTAATAAAAGTAAAATACATCCAACATATCCGCTATTGATATTTGTAGCAATTTCACCCGTAAGAGCGATTGAATATACGATAGAAAACAAAGTCAATCCAAATCCGTACCCTATAATTCTAAAGCTATAGTTAGGACGGTTTGAGAAATACAATCTTAAATTTAATAATAGCAATAGGACTAACGAGACCTTTTTCATATTGAACAATGTGTCGGCAGGAATATACATCGCATTAAGGAAAAAAATCCAAACAAGAAATAGGTTTATTATCCTAAAAACATTCTCAGCCTTATTTCGATTATCGTATTGAAATTCCATTATTTGCACCTGTTATATGCAACAAGTCTCATTATTTAAAAAACATTCAAAACAATAGAAAGTTTAAAAAACAATGATATTCTAAAATTATTTAAATCCGTTTTTGAAAAAAGAATCTTCATTTTATTAATAAAAGAAACATCATAATTAATGTACAATTCACACAATTTTTTATTTTCCTCAGGCATCAAATCTCCATATCCTTTATATAGTTCTTGTACCATTTTTTTTCTCATCTGTTTCCTATTACGAAAAGACGAATAATGCTTTAATATTCGGCTCATAAAAGATGAAGTTCCACCAACAACATTTCCACCATGTTGCCTATAATAGATATGAGGAACAGAATCATAAAACACTTCCCCTCCCATCGCCAAACATAATTTATGCATCCATCCATCATGCATCATAATTTGTTGAGGACGATACAATTGTGCAATTTTCAAAAGAAGGGAATTAAAACACATCGTGCATCCAGTCGCATTACTACATATAATTGCCTGTTGAAAACTACTTGAATTCACATGAGTATTTCTTTTAGAAATAAAAGGGGTTAAATTTTTATCCACAAGTTGAGTTTTACCATAATACAGCAAGGGAACCCCATGCTCCATTTGCGCAAGATGATTAACCGCTATAGATAATTTGTCTTTTAGCCAGTAATCATCTTGATCACAAAAAGCATAATAATCATATTTGTCAAAATCTTTCACTCTAAAGATTATATCCAAAAAACTCAATGCGGGTTTTAGATTACCTCCCGTATAAAAATCTATTCGATATCCATTTTTCTTATACGACTCCAAAATTTCAACTGTGGCATCCGAAGAGCCGTCATCTCGCACAAGAAGACTAACATTTACATTTTCTTGCGCAAATACACTTTCAATTTGCTCATTTATATATTTTTCACCATTGTAAGTAGACATCATTACAAGAACATTTGCACACATTTTACATCACCCTATTTATCTTTTTAGAGAACTATTTTGAAATCTTCACCCAACAAAAAATCCGTTTCATCTGGATTAAACTGCACATATCCGCTCCACGGATAGAAAGTAAGCTCTCCAAAATAAATTTTTCCGTTCACATTGTATAAATCAACACGCACAAATGGGAAATCTTCCGATAGTTTTGATGCGATATCAAGCATTCTATCGAAGTTTTCGGGTTTCGGGATATCTCTATCTGCTTGAGGACAATCACTTGAAACATCCATACGAGTCCAGTCTGCTTTATAGAAGTTTCTCTTATGGCCTATATAGCGATCGACATCCACCACAAGATATTCAGGTTTCCCGTTGTAGCAGAATATTTTGTAATCGTTAATGCCAGCATCTGGATTTTCTTTATTTACTAGAAGTTCTTCTACGACTAGCCCAGGAATCAAGCCACAATAAGCCCATTCACGGCCCATTGAAGTTTTCTTTGCCTTATTTGGTTCAAAGAAAAGTTTTTGCTTAACACTTTCAATGTCAAGTTTCGATTTGTCTGGACATATCACCACATTGAGTCCGCCGCCACCATGAGTTGTCTTAATCACAAAGGAATCTGGCAATTTATCAAAATCAACATCGCCAATTGAATTGTATTTTCCAATTAGAGGAACCAAGATGTCCGCAAGTCCTTTACTCTTTACATAATCACGTACATTGTATTTATCAACACACTGGTGCATCAACGGATTGCGATAATTAACCTTATACCACTGAATTTTTTCCGTAAAACGCGCTGGATTTTTCAAATTCAAAGAACGATGCAATTTGATTCTATACTGCAACTTGAGCATCAACGAATCTGGAACAAAACGTAACAGATTCAGAATTTTTTTTCTAGTTGCAGGACTTTTTATTAATTTTTTATACCGTTCCATAATCACTCATTCTCCATCTCTTTCATATACGCATCCACGACAATCTTGCGGTCAAATTCTTTTTCCACTTTCGACCTGCCAGCAAGCCCCATCTGCATTTTCTGTTCGTGCGTAAGTGCAAGGAACTTCTCGATTTTTTGGATAAGGTCTTCGCTATCGCGCTGTTTAACGACATAGCCGTTCACGCCGTCATCAACAACTTCTTTGCAACCGCTGCGGTCCGTGGTGATTATGGAGCGAGCGCTAGCGCAGCTTTCCAAGAGGACGTTGCTGATGCCTTCGGGATAAAAACTCGGGAGGATGGTGCAATGCGAAATCTTATGGATTTCGCGGACATCGCGGACCATGCCGTGGTAGATTACAGTACCGTTTTTGACGCATTCGTCGAGTTTGCCCTTGTATTCAGGTTCGCAGAAACCGCAGATGTGAAAGTGAATTTTGCCAGCACGGGCAGGGAGATCCCCGCCTTCGCGGGGATGACAAGCGAAAGAGTCGCGGGGATGACAAGTGGAAGAGAAATGTTTTGCGGCGTCGAGGTATTGTTCGATGCCTTTTTCGCGCATAATGCGGCTGATGAACACGAAATGAATTCCATCGGTTTCATCGGGATACGGAAGCGGAGCAAATCGCACAAGATTGACGCCGCTGCCGGGGAGCAACGAATACGCCCCCCTCACGACTTTATGCCTGAGCATAAAATCCTGATTCGCCTGATTCTGGAAGAAAACCCGTTTAGCCTTTCTCAATCCGGTTCTATAGAGCGCCAGGGTGATTTTCTGAAGGATTCCGCCGTTCTCTACAGCAGTTCCGAGACCGGTCACATTGGCGACATACGGAACCTTGCACAACTGGCAGGCTATGCCCCCATAGACATTGGGCTTGATGGTGTATGTGAATACGATATCGGGCTTTACGGACTTGATAATTGAGCAATATTTCTTGGTTAGGGCTAGGTCCGTGAGTGGGTTCGTGCCATGGCGAGAGATTTCGGTTTCAATGAAATGGCAACCCATCTGTTGCATATCATCGATAAAATCGCCGTTGGGGACAGATATAAAGACCTCATGTCCTTTCACAATCAAAGTTTCGAGGAGTTCTCCGCGAAACTTGTACAGCCCGGTAGATTTATTTGCCAGAATCAGAATCTTCATTTATCGTCCTTTTTCGGCAAATATTCGATGTAATAGTAGCCGTTATCAAGAGTTTCTACAATCCTGACTTCGTTTACGGCCTTGGAAGATGCCAGCGAGGCGTAATTTTCCGGAGAAATCGTGCCGAAAACACGCATTTTCAATGCAGAGGCGACTTTTGTGGCGGCAAGTCCCTGGAGTTTCGCAATGCCCTTGCCCCTGTAGCGGTAATCGACGATTTTACCCCTGAAACTCTTCCCGTTCATAAAGCAGCGCAAGAAGAAGTAGCCCACAATCTTTTCGCCGTCCAGCACGAGGAACGTGAGGAAGGACTTGTTCCTGATGATTTTCGAGAGGGTCTTCTCGTCGAAGGCGTGGGGCTTGAAGAACTTGAAGGCTTCTTCGGGCTGTTCGGCGAAGAAGGCGGCGAGGGGGGCTGCGTCGGCGGGGGCTGCCACGCGGAGCGTGAACTGTCCGGAGCATTCTTCCAGGATTCCGGGGATTTTCCAGAGGGCGCTCTCGTGGGTGAGCGCGAACACGAATGCATTGCACCATTCGACAATGTTCCAGAGAAACCCGAACCTGTCGCGGAGAATGTGTGCTAGCTTGTAGAGCATCAGGCAGCCTCTGCGATGAGGCGCCTGGCCTCCTGTTGTCCGCGGTCGTACTGTTCGCGGGTGATCTTGCCGCTTGCGAGCAGGTAGTCGCCGAGGTCGGTGGCGGTGTCGGAACCTTCTTCGGTGATTCCGTCGCGCTTGAACACCTTGCCGAGAGTGGTGAGGATTATCCTGATGTCGCCGAGGAGTGTGATTTTCTCGATGTACTGCAGGTCGTAGGCGATTTTCGATTCCCAGGTGACGGCGTTGCGCCCGTTCACCTGCGCAAGCCCGCTGAGGCCCTGCCGCACGGTATGCCGCTTGCGCTGTTCGGCAGTCATGAATACCATGTCGCGCACGAGTTGCGGCCTCGGCCCGATTACGGCCATGTCGCCCTTGAGGATGTTGAAGAGTTCGGGCAACTCGTCGAGGCTGGTGGAGCGGAGGAACTTGCCGTAGGCGTTCAGCCGCACGTCGTCGGGGAGCAGGTTCCCCTGCGCGTCACGCTCGTTGGTCATGGTGCGGAACTTGACGAGCCTGAATATCCTTTCGCCCTTGCCCGGGCGGGGCTGCGTGAAGAAGGGGTTGCCATGCATCTTGACGGCGCCGAGGACGGTGAGCACGAGCAGCAGCGGGCTCAGGGCGAGAATCGCGGCCAGCGCGCAGCAGAAGTCCAGGGGTCGTTTGAGGAGGCGGGCGTACATATTCCCCTAAATATAGTTTTTTGGGGGGATTTCGGACAACCTGCGGGGGCGGGACGGGGTGCGAAAGCAACAGTTGTTTGCCCTTTTTTGTCGCTTTCGGTTGTATATTTCGGCACTCTAATCGAAGAGGGGCTTTGAATATGGAATTTGCACAACCAAAACGAAAGAATTTGCAAGTAAATAAAAGCAAACACTTGCATTTAATGCAAAAATATTATACATTTACAACCATGAGTACCATTGCCAAAAACTTCCGCATCGATTCCGAACTGAACAACCAGGCCAACGCCCTTCTTGAGGGACTGGGTCTTTCGATGTCTCAGGCAATCTCCATGTTCTTACGGCAAGTGGTGTTGCACCGGGGGCTCCCCTTTGACGTGAAGTACCCCGAGCGCTCTGCCAGCCTCCTTGAAGCCATCGAAGAGGCAAAGCGACTTGAAGCCGACCCAAAGACCAAGCGCTACACGGACATGGACGAAATGTGGGCGGACCTAGATAAATGATTTACGAAGTTATCTGGACTAGCCGCTTCAAAAAGGGGTACAAACTTTGCAAGAAAAGAGGGCTTCCGCTGGAAGAACTCAAGACGGTTGTAGAATTGCTCCGAACAGACCAAGTCCTCCACGAAAAATACCGGGACCATGAACTAACCGGAAAGTTTTCAGGAACAAGAGAACTACACATTCGACCCGATTGGCTCTTGTGCTACAGGAAGAATAACGGGATTCTTACACTTACCCTGGTAGATACAGGAACACACTCCGACTTGTTCGGGAAATAGAATCGAATCTGGATCCTGCTCCTTCGAACCTAACGCGACTAAGGGGCTAAAGCCCCTAGTCTTGTATATCGCGGCTTCGCCGTTCAGGATGACGTAGAAAGGATTACTCGAAGCAATCCCGGATAGTCTGGATGATGGCGTCCTGCTGTTCGGGGGTCATCTTGTTGTCGCTGGGCAGGCAGAGGCCGCGGGCGAAGATGTCGGCGCCCACGTCGGTGATGCCGCCCGCGATGTAGGCGTTGGTGCGGGCGCGGCCGTTACCCTGCGCGGTGATAAACGCGTGGCTCATGTACATGGGCTGCATGTGCATGGGTTTCCAGATGGGGCGACCTTCGGCGTTCATGGCGGCGATGCGTTCCAGGATTTCCGTGGGGCAACTCTTGCCCGCCTCGTGGATGTACAGGGCGTCGGTTTCGCCGCGCACCTGCTTGCACATGGCACCTTTATCGATAATCAGGCAGCTGAGCCAGAAGTTCGGTTCGCTGTTCTGCGCGTCGTAGGGGTTCACCTGCACCGGGAGGCCCTTCAGGCCCTCCCTGTAACGCATGTAGATAGCCTTTTTCTGGGCGATGTGTTCTTCGAGGTAGGGCATCTGGCCGCGGACCACGCCGGCGATGACGTTACTCATGCGGTAGTTGTAGCCCACCTCTTCGTGCTGGTACCAGGCGGCCGCCTCGCGGCTCTGTGTGCTCCACTTGCGGACTTTTTCGGCGTCGTCTTTGCTGTCGGTCAGGAACATGCCGCCGCTTGAGCCGGTGATAATCTTGTTGCCGTTAAAACTGATGGCGCTGTAGTCGCCGAACTTGCCCGTCTGCACGCCCTTGTAGGTGGCTCCGAAGCTCTCGGCGGCGTCTTCGATGAGGAGTGCGTTGTGGCGAGCGCAAATCGCGCGGATTTCGTCGACCTTGCCGGGCGTTCCGTACAAATGAACAAGCACCACCAGGCGCACTTCGGGGTAAATCTCGAAGGCCTTCTCGAGGGCGACCGGGTCCATGTTCCAGGTGTCGTACTCGGTGTCGATGAACACGGCCTCGCCGTTCTCGTAGGCAATGGGGTTCACGGTCGCGTCAAAGGTCATGTCGCTGCAGAACACCTTGTGCCCGCGCAGGCTCCCCTCGCCCACCTTGGGCATTCCGTAAAGGGCCTCGCCCGCAAGCTTTGTGCACAGGTGCAGTGCGGCCGTACCGGCGGAGAGCGCCACGGCGTACTTGCAACCCACCTTCTCGGCAGCGAGGCGTTCTACCTCGTTGATGTTCGCACCCACGGTGCTCATCCAGTTGGTCTCGTATGCCTCGGTCACATACTTGATTTCTTCGCCGTGCATGGTGGGGCTGCTTAGCCAGACTTTACTATCGAAACGCGTTGTCATGTGCGTAAATATAGGTAATTATTCCGTAAGAAACCGGGCAGGTCCGCTCCGCCCCCGCGTGTTCGAGTGGGAAAAGCGGTTTTTCAAGGCTGTAGCCGCCAAAGGAGTCGAAAGATGTTGACTAGAAAGGCAAAAATATATAGATTAGGGGGGAATTATGGCTCTTGAAATAAGAAACATCCCGGTTCTTACAGGCTCTGCGGCAGAGTCGTTTATCCGTGCTGCCGAAGAACGCGAAAAGAACCCCCGCCATCTCGGGCTCAAAGTCTCCTTTGCCCAGATTGACGAAATGGCCGCCCGCGCCCGTTCTTATAGAGAGGCTCATAATGGAAAGAATCCGTTTAGCATCTGATTGCACTGTCTACCCCATCGACAAAAACACCGACTTGTCCTCGTTCTGTTGCGGGGATGATGATTTGGACGATTTCTTCAGGAACGGATAGGGCGTTTAGGCGTCAACGGCCAGTTCCAACGAAGCGGGATGCATCTAGGAAGCCAGGTCATTGACTACCTAATTTCTTGGTTTATCCATCCCGACAACAAGACCGGGTGCCGCTTTATGGTCGTCGACGCATACAATCGGCCCGAAACAACGGTGTTTTACCAAAAGAACGGTTTCCGATTTTTGTATTCGGATGAAAATCTTGAAAAAGAGGCCTTTCACATTGGCGCAAATCAAGCGCTTAATACACGTATGATGTACCTAGACTTGATTGATTTTGTGTCTTAACGGGTTGTGTAAAAAAAAGTTGCCTTAAAAGGCGATTTCCTTGAAATTTCGCTAAATTTGCCAAGTGTTGTTTTTAAATTCAACACAAAAAGTGCTCCAAACGGGTGCGGTCGGGGCGATTATTATATATATTGCCTAAAAAATGGAGTGTTACATGAAGTTTAAGAAACTGCCTGTCATCGCAGCATCCGCTGCCCTGTGCTTTGTAGCCTGTTCCGAAGATTCCGTCGCTAACGCCGTCGACGAACTCGGGGGCGAATTCCCGGCCTCCAGCGCAACGGTCCCGGGCGGCGAGTACCCCGGCTCCAGCGCGGTGATTCCCGGCGGTGAAACGATTCCCGGTTCCAGCTCTGGCGTCATTCCGGGCACCAGTTCGGGCGTCATTCCGGGTTCTAGTTCAAGCGTCATTCCGGGCAACGACCCGGAATCTAGCAGTTCCATCTTCCCCCGTTCCAGCTCCAGCACCCCGTGGCACCAGTATTCCAGCTCCGTAATTCAGGGCGGCAGCGGCGACGACGAGAACGACAACGAAGATTCCAGGACGCTCGACGGCACCCAGATCCTCCTGAAGCTCTCGGGCACCTCGGCCACGGTCGAGAACAACAACGGCTGCGTCGAAGTGGCCGACAAGAAGGCGACCATCACCTGCCCGGGCGCCTACTACGTGACCGGCGAATCCTCCGACTTCCAGGTGGTTGTGAACACCCCGGCCGCCGAGAACGAGGGCAACACCGGCATCTACCTCTACAACGCGACCATCAAGAGTTCCAACTCCCCCATTCTGGTGGCTAACGCCGACAAGACGGTGCTCCACCTGGTGAAGGGCACCACCAACGTGGTGGAAGACGGCAACGGAAACCACCTGTTCACCAAGGTCAACGGCGCACAAGACACCTCGAAGGCCGCCATCTACGCCAGGGACGACCTCAACATCAAGGGCGCGGGCACGCTCACCGTCAAGGGCAAGTTCAAGAACGGCATCCAGTGCAGCAACGACCTCAAAATCAAGAACGGCAATATTACGGTCGAAGCCGAAGAAAACGCCGTCAAGGGCAAGGGCAGCCTCCAGATTTCGGGCGGCACGCTCAACCTTACCGCCAAGAAGGGCGACGGCCTCGAGAGCGACGAATGCGAAGAAGTCAACGGTGAATGCAAGAACATCATCGAGGGCAAGGGCATCGTGAACATCTCGGGCGGCAGCGTCACCATCAATGCGGGCGACGACGGCATCGACGCCGCGAACTTCATCCGCGTGAGCGACTCCACCGAAGCCTCCACGCTCAAGGTCACGGCTACGGGCAAGGGCCTTGTTGCCGAGAAGTACATCTACGTGGACGGCGGCAAGAGCGACGTGAAGTCCACTGGCGACGACGCCCTGCACACCCACTGGCAGATCCTCCTGAACGCGGGCGAAGTGACCGTAAACGCCAAAGATGACGGCATCCACGCGGACTCCGCCCTATACATGAAGGGTTCTACAATCAACGTGGTAACGGCATCCGAGGGCATCGAAGCCTACAAGATTTTCGCGGAAGGCGGCATCACCGCCACCTTCGCCACCAACGACGGCTGGAACGGCGCCGGCGGCCCGAAGGACCCCAATGCCGGCGGTCTCTCCTCGTTCAGCGAGAGCGGCGGCCACATCGTGGTGAGCGGCGGCTACCACTACATCTCCTCGAAGGGCAACATGATCGACGTGTTCGACGCTAACGGTTCCGGCAAGATGACCGGCGGCGTGCTCATTCTCGAAATCACCGGCCAGAGCTACGAGAGCCAGGGCGGCGGCATGGGCATGGGTATGGGCTGGGGCTTTGGCGGCCAGGGCGGAAACAACTGCGACGCCTATAACATGGCCGGCGGCCTCATCGACACGGATACGGGCTTCGAGATCACGGGCGGCGTGATGCTCGCCTTCGGCGACTTCTCGACGGACACTCCGGGCTGCGCTTCACAGACCTACAACAACAACAGCTACTACGGTACCGACAAGGCCGCATTCAAGCCGACATACCAGGGCAAGCACATCTTCTACGGTGGCGACGTCAAGTCCGTGAGCCAGGTGAATACCGCCGGCATGACGGAAGTCAAGTTCCCCAACGGCGTAAGCTACATGTACAAGTAAGGCGCGGCGCCAACAGGCGCCCCTCCCAATAGCAATTGAAAAACTCCCCGTCGTGCCCGGCGGGGAGTTTTTGATGCGTATACGAGAAATTTATAGTCTTATACCTGCGCGGCACCTGCCCTATACCTGCCCGGCGGCCAGGTTGAACGCCTCGGGGTAAGCCTTTACGGCGCAGTTGTCGCAGAGCACACGCATGCGGGTCTCGGCGAGGGTGTTCACGCGCACCTGCAGCCCGCAGTGGGCGCAGCGCGTAACGAACACGAGAGTCTTGGATTCCGTGGGCACCTCGGGGATGGCCACTGCGGCCTTTTCGCCCAGGCGGGTCACGTAGCTACGGAACGTGACATGCCCCTCGGAATCCTGCACAACCTCGCGGGTCACGGAGCACTTGAAGCTCCGGCCCTTGCGGTTGCGCATGCGCGCCACAAAGCTGTGCCGCGCCTCGTCTACGCAGTCCCTGAAGTCCTCCCACTCCTTCAGGTACCGGTAGAAATCGGTTATGTAATGCCACACCACCTCGGACTCGCTGTAGCCGAACATGCGGCAAAAGCGCCTGTTGCCCGAGAGAATTCTTCCGTGGGCGTTGACTTCGAAGTACGCCACGTCGATCTTGTTATCGCCTTCCATCATCTTGCGCCTCCGTAATAGTTGTAGCGGTACCGCACGTCGACCACCCTGAGGGGCCGCCCGCCCATACGCACCTGTTCCAAACTGAGGTCCAACATAGCATCACCAAAATTCACCGGGTCAGCCGTGGGCCTGTTGGGGGCCGCGGCGGAATACGCCCTGGCTACCGCCTCGCCGTCCACATACAGCACCAAGATGCCCGTGTCAAAGTCCCAGACCGCCGTGAGGTAGGCCCAGCTGCCCAGGCGGTATGCCGAGGGGTTCACCGCCACGTTGCCGCAGGTAAAGCTGCCCGAGGCGTCGCCACGGAAGAACGCGAAGTGCGGGCCCATAACGTTGCACATGCCGTCTATCACGGCGAGCGTGAACAGGCCAGCCCCGCCGCCCTGCTGCGGGTAAACGCCCACGATGTTCTGGCGGTACGGGGCGGCGGTGTTTACGGAGTTCACCTTGACCCAGCCTTCCACCACCAGGGCCGGGGCGGTGTCGAACAGGGCTCCGGCACCCAATATGCTGGCGGTGTTGCCACCCCGTATACTGTCCATTTCAAAACGGCCGAGCACGCCGTAATCCACGCCGTAGGGCACCAGCAGGCCGTTGCCCGAATTGCCGTCATTGCCGTTCTTCGGCAATTCGGTTCCGGGTTCGTTAACCGTATCCCTGATGGTGTCGGCATCGGTTGCAGGGTCGTTATCGCCCGAGGAGAAACCTACGGGCAAATCTACCATGGAGCTGCTGGAACCGGCCATGGCCACGCTGGAGCTGCTCGACGCCCTGGTAGAGCTGCTCGAAGCATCGGCGGAACTGCTGGACGTTGGCTTTATGGTAATATAGTTGGCACTGCTGACCGTGTCGTAAGCAACGATTCCCTTGTACGAGCCTATGGCCATAGCGTCGCTGAATTCTGCGGCACCGCTGAGAGTATAGCCCACCCTGACCGCGTACACCACGTCGTCGTACTTTTCGCTGTCACCGGCATCCACATAAACGGGCAGTATAGCACCTTGCGGCACGCCGTCGATTTCAAAGTTGCCGTTCATGTCGGTCGTGGAACTCCACTGGGAACCCACGACCGTGAACACGATGCCATCATCCATCATGGATGCGTCTAGGCGCCCCTTGATGGAGCCCGTGCCAGCGAGCTTGAGGTTCACGTTCACGGGAGTACCGCTGTATTCTACCACGGAGTAGAACGCCCCCGCAGCGGTACTGCCGCTGAGGCCGTATTCGCCCTGCAAGTCGAGCGCCAAGCCAAAGTGGCCAGATTCATCGGTAATGGCGCTAAGCACAACAGAAGAGGAATCGCACGCGATGGCGAACACTTCGGCACCCGCCACCGGGTTTCCCTTGGCGTCGGTAAGCGTACCCGTCAAAGTCGCATCGGCAGCGGGCATAGCATCTTCGGCGTCGGGATTCGCACCGGCAACGGTGTTGGTCTCTTCGTCCACGCCGCCCGCAAACATTTGCGAACAGCCGGCAAGCAGCAAGAGGGAGGCACAGGCGAGAATCGCCTTGACAAGCGCCGCATCAAGAATCGCGGGCCGCATTGAAACGGGAAGTGTGATAAGCTTAAGCATCTCGACCTCCCCTGAAATCCTTGGTGAGCGGGAACAGCTGCACGTTGAGGCGGTACACGCGGTTCTCGCCGGTATCTTCCATCACAATCGAAGAGATACGCCTACGGAAGTCGGCTATCTCCTGAGAGATGCGGTAGAACGCGTTCTCGGACACGCCCAGCGTGAGCCCCGAGATGTCGCGTTCGTTCATGGGAATCTCGTCGAGGGCACGCACGGCGAGCTCGCCCATCTGGCGGTGCATCTCGCGCACGGAGAGCCTAGCGACTTCCAGGTTGCCCGTAGTAATGGACTTGGCCGCCTGCTCGTAGCCGCGTTCACTCTTGCGGAGCAGGCCCACCTTCTGCAAAAGCGAAAGAGCCTTTTTCACTTCGGCTGTCTGCGTGTCAAACGCGAGCTTCTCGGCAATCTTGGCCGGGGTGGCATCGCCCATTTGCGGGGCCATCTCGCGCACCACCGGGTTCACCCACGATTCGTAGTAGTCAAACTGGTCTTCGCCCACGATTTCCATGGAGCCTTCCTTGGCCACTTCGCGCATCTTCTTAAAAACAATCTTCTTTTTGGCGGAATCCTTCTCCTGATTGAATTCCACCAGCAGGCGGAAGTACTGCAGGTCCACACCCACAAGCCCCATGGCCGAGGCCACGCGTTCCACGCCAACGTCGCTCAGGTTGGACTTTCCGTCGCAAACGAGCTTGAGGAATACCGGCGAAGAATACCCGGCGGCCTTGGCAAAGTCGCGCCAGGTAAAGCCGGAACGCACCTTGCGCTCGGCATAGTAGTCGCGAATGTACACGCGGTAATTCTGGTATTCCATCACGGGTTTCATACGCGTTTTAATATATATTCTTTTTTGGCCTTGCGCAATAGTCCATGATACAAAAATACGATATTTTTTAAATATTTTTAGTTTTTACGCCAAAATATGCCGTTTTTGAGCATTTTTCATGATACAAACGATACAAAATGCGATGATACGGAACACGAGAATGTGCGATGAGGGGTATGGGCTATGGGGTCCTCGGCGGGTTGGACTAGCGAGGGTGTAAAAGTGATGGGTCCCCCTCCGCGATGCTCGGGGGATGACTCGGTGATCGAGATGCTACAGGTCCTTCACGACCATGATGCCGCTTTTCTCTATCTTGGGGTACTGGCGCATGCCTTCCCCGCCCTTGCCGCTGTCCAAAACCTCTTCGAGTTCGCCCTTCGTATTGTAAAGGTGGAGTTCCCAGGGGCCGTTGGGCGCGTTGAAGAATCCGGAGTTCTTCTGCACGTTGCGCTGGAAGGTACGGTTGAGGCGGTCGGCCACGCTGCGGGCCTGTACCAGGCTCACGTCGGCCAAGGTCCACGAAATTGGCGACCCGCCCATGTCGAATATCAGCAGGGCCTCCAGGTCGGTATCCTCTTTCATGGTGAACTTCCAGCTAAAGTTCTGCCAGCTGGTGCTCAAGTCGAGGATTCGGCCGTTGGCGTACGGGGTGTACTCCTCGGAATCGCGCTTGATGTTCACGTGGAGCGTACGCGGCTTGGCGGCCTTGGCACGCATGCTGAATATATAGGTGACTCCGTTGCGCAGCGTGAGCCTCTGCTTGAACTGCAGGCTCCAAGTCTCCTTGCCGCCATCGACAATGGAGAACTGCACCTCGCCCTTGTCCACCTTTACGGTCGCCTTGCCGTCCCAAAAATCGGTAGTCCAGTGTTCCAGCGGGTTCGACTCGCTAAAGCTGCCGTTCTGGATAATGTTGACGCCCGAGCCCATGGAACCGGTGTTAAAGTCCCTGTTCTGGATAAAGTTCGGAATCACGCTCGTGTTCTGGATGCCGAGCGGGCTATCTACCGCAACCTCTTTGCCCCAGCCCACAAGCGTGTTGTACGAGCTGTGCTCCGTCATGTCCATCTCGGGGCTGTCAAAATTGCCCGGGCCCCAGCTCCAGCAGAGCCAGCCAATGCCTAGCCTTTCGCATTCGCCCATAATGAACTTGTACGGAATTTCGCGGGCACCACCCACGGCCACCGGCGCAAACTCGCCCACCACCAGCGGCAACTTGATTTCTACGGAGCGCTCGAGGCACGCGGTAATGCGCTGCTGCACCGTTTCAAAGCCGGTACGCGCGGCATCGTGGCGTTCGGTGGGCCACCACATGTGAATGGAGAACAGCAAGTTGTGTTCGGGGTCGGCCTGCAACAGGCGCGGGCCCACTTCCAGAATGTTCTTTTCGCTCTGGCCCCAGTTGTCGGCGTCAATCATCACGGGCACGCGAACACCCGCGGCACGCAGCCTGGTGACAATCAGGTTGTAGGCGTTAAAGAATTCGCCGGGAACCTGTTCGCTGTCGCCGGGCTCGTTGCCAACGTTCAGAATCAGGTATTCCTGGTGGTTCTGAATCATGCGGATAGCCTCGTCGCGCAGCCAGTAGTCCAGCACGTCCGGGAGGCGGTCCCAGTTGCCCGTGGTGTCGTGGATTTCGGGAATGGGGATCATCCCGTTGGCTATGCACAGGCCAATAATGCTGTCGAGGTCGCTTATGCGGCCGCGCGTATTCCATACGATGCGCACGCAGTTCGCGCCCGTCTTCGCGATTTCGGGGATTGTCTTGCCTTCGCGGTCGGTCCAAATGAACATGTGGTTTATACCGCGCAATACAACCTTCTCGTTGTCCTTGCTGTAAAGCTGTCCGTCTTGGACAAAAAATCCGGGTTTCTCGGATGCAATATTCATACAAGACCTCCCCTAAAAAATCACCTTCTCTTGCCGTAGCCGTAGCGGTAGTAGCCGTAACCGTAGCCGTAGTGGCCCGAATCGTGTTCGCAATGGTTCATCACGAACGCACCGGGCTTTTGCGCGTAGCGGTGCAGCTTTTCCATGGTTTCCTTGATTTGGTCTATGGTGTGCTTGCCGTAATGCAGCACGTACAGGCCAAAGTCGGCCAACGGGTAAACAAGCTCGGCATCGGTCACCAAGGTAAGCGGCGGCGTATCGATAATCACAAAGTCAAACTTGGAGCGGGCCTCTTCCACGAACTTGGCCATGGGTTCGCCGCGCAGCAGCTCGCAAGCCGAGGTGTGAATCTTGCCGCCACCGATTACAAACAAATTATCTACACCACCCTTCACCATGGCGGTCTCGATTGTCGCCATGCCGCAAAGGATTTCGGCCAGGCCGAACTCGCCCTTGCCGCGGAACACGCCCAGGCGCATGTCGGCATCCACGAGCAATACCTTCTTGCCGCTCTCGGCCAACAGGGCGGCCAAGTTCAGCGAGACAAAGCTCTTGCCCACGCCGGGGATAAGCCCCGTGACCATAAGCACCTTGTGGTCCACCTTGGAGAGAGAGAATTCCAAAGCCGTTTGCAGCGAACGGAACGCCTCGCTCACCGGGTCGTCGGGGTGGCTCACCACGAACGGGATGCCGCGGTGCAGGTGCCACTTGCCCTTGCGAAGGCTGCTGCTGAACTGCGGAATCTTGGCGAACACGCTCATGTCGGTGGCGCGTTCCACCTCGAGGCTGCTGCGCACGCCGTTACGGAGCATACGGCGCAAAAACACCAGCAACACGCCAATCATAAAGCTTGCCGCAACCGCACAAATAAAGATGTTGAACTTTTTGGGCTTGCTCTGGATTTGCTCAATCTGGGCGTAGTCCACAATGCGAACGTTGCCCACCTCACCCGCGCGCACCACGCGCAACTGCTGGATGTTGTTGAGCATGTTCGTATACACTTCGTTGTTCACCGCCACTTCTTCTTGCAGGCGCATAATCTCCTGCTGCGTAAGCGGCATGGTCTCGGCGTTTTTCTTGAGGCGAGCAAGTTCGCTGCGCAACTTGTCTTGCTGCTTAACGATGGTGCGTACATTCGGGTGTTCTTCCTTGAACAGGCGCATTGCGGCCTGGCGATCCTGTTCCAGTGCCAATATTTCGCGTTGCAAGGTCACCTCTTTGTCCAGGTGGGCCTTGGTCTCGCCCGTCATGTCCACAGAACCAATCTTGTGGCGGTAGTCGGCCAGAATCTTTTCGGCGCTGTCGAGCTTGGCCTTTACGCCGGGCAACTGCGACTCGAGGAATTCCAACGTCTTCTGGGCCTCGGCGCTACGCATCTCCACATTCTGGCGCAAGTAAGTCTTGGCGATGGTGTTGAGGATTGCCGCGGCACGGTCGGCGTAGCGGTGACTGTACTTGACGCTGATAATTCCCGTCTGCTTGCCCTTCTCGGCCACGTTAAGCGACTTGGCCAGGCCACGGGCGGCCACGAGCGGGTTGCGCTGCGAAAGGCGGAACATCTCGCCCTCGGTAGCACGCATCAACTTCACGTTTATCACAAGCGAATCGCCGGCATACGGGGCAACAACGCGGTCGCCCACCTTGCCTTCCACCAGCTTGGATTCTTCGGGAGTATAAACGGCGTAGGTGTTAGGGCCGGTAGCCATGGCCATCCAGCGTTCAGCACGGGCAATGGCCGGAATGGAGAGTTCATCAATATCCATGCGGCCTTCGCGGTGCAGCAACCGGTTGAGCCAGTCCACGGGCGTGGCACTGTACGCGAGGTGTTCCTCGGCAACCACAAAGTCCAGCACCATGCGGCTCTTGATGAGTTCGATTTCGGCATCGGCCGGGCTCGACATATCGAGCAGCGCGCCCATCTCGCCCATGGCCTTGGTAGCCTTGTTACCGCCCTTCACGTTCACCTGCAACAAGGCGTCGCTCGTGAACTGCGGGCGAATCCACATGCCAATGCCCAACCCCACAACCGCACCAAGCACAATGCAGAACACCAGGAAAAACTTGTGCCTCCACAAGATTCCCAGCGCCTCGAGCAGCGTAATGGTATCGCCAGTCGAGGACTGCTGCAGCTGAGCCAGATTTACGGTCGCGTTCTTGTCGATGTCAACCATACCGGTCCTTATGAATTCAGCTAATTACTTCCAGAACGGCACCATCTCTACGCGGCGGTTCTTTTCGCGGCCATGGCGCTTTTTGTTGTCGGCAATAGGCATGGAGCGGCCATAGCCCACGGCACGCAGGCGGGAGCGGTCAATACCCTTGCTGATCAGGTAACCCACCACCGTCTCGGCACGCTTCTGCGAAAGTTGCTGGTTGTATTCGTCGGTACCCTTGTCGTCGGTATGGCCCTGGACCTCGAGGTTAGCTTCGGGGAATTTTTCCATAAGGCGGGCCACGTCGTCCAGCGTACCGTAGCTGCTCTTGAGGAGCTTGGCGGAGTTCAGCTTGAACTGGATACCCTTCTTGAGTTCGTCGAGGTTTTCCCTCTTGTTGAGCGGGCAACCCACGGAGTCAATAGACACACCCTGCAAGGTGTTGGGGCACTTGTCCTTAAAGTCGGGCACGCCGTCGCGGTCAAAGTCGGGCAGGCAGCCCACGGAGTCCACCTTCGCACCGGCATCGGTAGACGGGCACTTGTCCTTAACGTCGGGCACTCCGTCGCCATCGGAATCCTTCGGGCAACCGGTGCTGTCGACTTCGGTACCTTCCACGGTACCCGGGCACTTGTCAAACGTATCCGGAATGCCGTCCTTGTCGCCGTCCTTCGGGCAGCCGAGGCTATCGACTTCCAGGCCCTTGGCGGTATTGGGGCACTTGTCAAACGTATCGGCAACGCCGTCGCGGTCAAAGTCGAGCGGGCAGCCTTCGTTGTCCACGGTAAGGCCGGTCGGGGTGTTGGGGCACATGTCCAGGCTATCCACCACGCCGTCGTGGTCAAAGTCGCTGCGGAACGGAGCAGGGGTCGTATCCTTCATAATCACGACAACAGTATCAATCTTCACGAGGGTATCGCGCTGCGGCAGGCCCTGCGGGGTTTCACGCTGCTGAGCGGGGTCAGCCTTGCCAAAGCGCATGGTGAGCATCGCGGCACCAGCCCAGAGCGGAGTCGGGGCGTAGTAGTAGTTGGCAACTTCGCCATTGATACCCTGGTAGTGTACGGGCACATCGCTGTGGCCTTCCATTTCCTTCTTGTACTTGAAGCCGAGGTTCTTGAGCGTACGCACGGCAATGTCCATGCCCATGGCGAAGTCGATGTTGTGCGTCACGTGGAAGCGCAGGCCCGGCGTAAGGAGCATCGGGTCGGCGAACGGGGCAAAGTCAATGTCGCCCTTGCTCTGCAGGCGCATTTCACCGCTAAAGTCAATGAAGAAGTCCATAAAGCTGAGCGGCACAAAGTTGAGGCCCGTGCTGTACTGCAACGTAGTGGCCTCGCCGTCTTCGAGAGGAATCACAACACCGGCGGCGGTGTTCCAGCGCATGGGGAAACCCTTCTTAACAAAGTCGAGCGAGAAGGCCAAGCCGGCACCAAAGGCCCAACCGTAGGCCGTGTACGGGTGCGTATAATCTTCGCCGTTCAGGTACCAGGCGTGCCTCGGGGCCACACCGGCCTGAGTTTCACCGGTCGGAGCATAGGCATCGAGCAACAGGGCAACGCTCCACATGCGGCTCGTGTCGAACGGGGCGCGCACCTTGGCGTTGATGTTCAGGTCGCCACGGCCGGCGGTCCACATGTTCATGGAACCGGCAGGGCCATCGGGAGCATGGTCGTAGTACAGCGGCATGCTCAAGCCGAGGTCGACAAAGTCCAAAATACCCACGGTCACAAAGAAGTCGCCGGACATGGAAAGCGCATAGTCGAGGAATGCGCTGCGGTTGCCGTTCACCTCGTAGCCACCGCCACGGGTAAATGCCCAGGCGTCGGCGGCAATGGTACCGCCAGTACCCACGACAACGTTCCACTGACCGAGGGTCTGTGCGTTAATCTGGCGCAAGCCCTCGGTACCGCCAGCAACAATACCGGAATGGGCGTAAGAGAGCCCTGCAACCAACAAGGCAGAACCCAGGATTTTTTGGACAAGATTCACGGTAAAACTCCTTACTTAGGTTGAATCTTTCTAATTATGCGTCATATATAGCAAATTTGTCTACGCTCTGTAGCCCTTGGGATTGTTCTTTTGCCAATTCCAGGCATCACGGCACATTTCGTCTATGCCAAACTGCGCCTTCCACCCAAGTTCCTTATATGCCTTCTCGGGGTTGCAATAGCATGTAGCTATATCCCCGGCGCGGCGAGGCTTAATGCTGTAGGGCACCTTGACCCCGTTCACGCGTTCAAAGGCGTGCACTACATCGAGCACGGAATAGCCGTGACCGGTGCCCAAGTTGTATATGGCAAGGCCGCACTTGCGCTCAATTGCCTTTAGGGCGCATACGTGGCCCGCGGCCAAGTCGCAAACATGGATGTAGTCGCGCACGCCTGTTCCGTCGGGGGTATCGTAGTCGTTTCCAAAAACGCCCAGTTCCTTGCGGAGCCCCACCGCCGTCTGCGAAATGTACGGCATCAAGTTATTCGGAATCCCGTTCGGGTCTTCGCCAATAAGGCCGCTCGGGTGCGCACCGATGGGGTTAAAGTAGCGCAGCAGCACCACGTTCCATTCCGGGTCTGACTTTTGCAGGTCCATAAGCACCTGCTCTAGCATGGACTTGGTCTGGCCGTAGGGATTGGTAATGGCGCCCTTGGGGCAGTTCTCGGTGATGGGGATTTCGGCCGGGTTGCCGTACACCGTAGCCGACGACGAGAAGATGATGTTCTTCACGTTCGCCTTGCGCATGGCGTTGAGCAGCACGAAAGTCGCATCCATGTTGTTCTCGTAGTACTCGAGCGGTTTTTCTACCGACTCGCCCACCGCCTTGAGGCCCGCAAAATGGATGCAGGCGTCAAACTTGTACTGCTTAAAGAGCTGCTCCATCACGGCGGCATCGCGCACGTCGGCCTTTACAAAAGGGACTTCCTTGCCGATAATCTTTGCGACCCTGCGGAGAGATTCTTCGCACGAATTAACCAAATTGTCGACCACCACCACGGAGTGGCCAGCCTTATCGAGTTCAATAATGGTGTGGCTACCGATATAGCCCGCACCGCCAGTTACTGCAATTTTCATAATAGTATCCTAATTTAAATCAATTGTCCCTAACGCAACGAATGCCTGTGTAGATGTTTTTTCCCATGGTATTTGACCCAAAATAAGGATTCGATGTTGAATATCTCTCGTAAAATGATTCCGCAGTCGTCGACGAGTATTGAGTTGAGGTCCACATACGGGAACATCCATAATGACAGAAACCTAAATTATCCCAATGCCCCGGACCTTTTAGAGAAAGAGCTTGCGATTCCGGATAAGCAGAAAGAGTATTAGATGAAGGAAAATCCGCATCCCTAAGCAAACGCCAGCCACTCGGGCAAATTCCCCGAACCTTGGCCGGGATCGAACAGGATTTACGATAGCCACACCCCAATCCGTCTTTACTATAAAGCCCAACGCTATCCATGGCGGCAGCCCACGTATACAATCGGCCTCTGCTTAAACAAGCACTTTCTTTATCTTCTGGGCAATGCGTCACCATCGCCGGATAGTCAAAACTTAGGAAATCGACCATCCAGTAGGTATTACCAACACTAACGTATTGATACACATGGTTATCTCGCAAGTCAACAAAATAATGCGTATTGCCAACATTAAAATAATAGGAGCCATCTTTACAGTAGCCTCCCGCTTGAGGAGTGTATATTTCCCCACCACACTTATCATAGACCTTACTATTAAAACAGAACTGCGTCTCAGGTTTGAATTTTTTTCCGCCGCACAAAGGAACCAAGACTCCATTCTCACACGCGTATTCCGCTGGGTTATACGAAACTGTCCCGCATATATCAACTAGAGTCCCATTCAGACAAGCCTTTACCTGTACATCATATTTCTGACCGTTGCACTTGGGATATACTACACCATCCACACAAAAGTAATCATCCGAAGAAAACAAGCCTCCAGAGCCGCACACTTCGATAATCGAACCATTTACACATAATTGTGTTTTAACATTGTATCGAACGCCTTTACAGAGGCCATACAGCACGCCATCGACACATTCATATTCAGACGGGTCATAACCATTTTTCATTCCGCATTTGCTGTAGACATGTTTATTTTCGCAAAATTCCGTGGCAGGAGTATATGGAACACGTCCACAAAAGTCGTACACAATACGATTATCACAGAATTGCGTATAAGGATTAAACTCTCTTCCACCACACTTGAGATGTATCATTTTATCTTCACCGCAGAAATACGACCTTGTATCGTACCGTCTCCCCTCACATATAGGGAATATCCTATAATCCTCACAAAATTCAGTTTCCACATCAAATGTTTGTATACCGCATATTAGCTCCAACATGCCATGACTGCAAAAACGGATTGTCGGGTCGTAACTGGTTCCGCTACATTTCTCCATCAATGTCCCGTAATAACAAAACATGGAATCCAGGTCGTAAATTTCTCCGCCACACCGTTCAACAACTTCTCCATTGTAGCAAAAAGACTCTGCCGGGTCATAGGGGATTCCTTTGCACATGGCTCGCGCGACAACCACCGTATCGGAACCGCAAACGAACAATGCCGAACCATCTCCCGCATCATTTATGGTGCAGCGTACGGGTTCGCGGGCATCCTTGCCCGCCTTCTGCCAAACGGAATCCTTGCCGCAGGTAACCTTGAACCCGTTTTCTGTTTCGTCCGAGATAGCGCAGGTGTCGGGCATCAAGTTCTTGAGATTGATGGAGACATTGCTTTTTCCGCAAACAACCGTAAAGCCGTCCTCAAAGCCCAAGACATCGCACTTGGTTCCATCCGTGCCGTTCGTGGCATCCTTGCCGTCGGTACCGTCCTTGCCATCCTTACCGTCGGTGCCATCGGTACCGTCTTTGCCATTAAAGCGAATCCATTCGCCGTCCATGCAAAAATACACTTCCGAGGAATCGGCCACGTAAACAAACTTGCCCTCGTTCGAGGCGTCGCACGGGAGTTGGTCAATACTCTCGCCCACGGCCAGAATATCCATGTTGGGGTCGTTTACCGTCTTCGCCGTATCAATTTCGTCACCGCACGCAACAAGCGCAAAGGCGGCAAACATCAACAATATCTTGGAAATACGTGCCATATCAGTTATCCTTCACGCAACGAACATACCACTTTTTATTCATTGGACGAATACTAAAGCCGAGACTATAATTATTATTCCCAGAAAGAGACATAGTCCATGCTTCCTCTACATCTATTTCCGTTGTCCAAAAGTACCGAGGAGTAACCGTATGTCCCACTCTATTTGACAAGAAGGCATAAGCTTCCGGTTTGCCAAGGGTATTCACCATCGTAGTAAAGTCACGCATGCTGGGCAGATGCCAACCCTCAGGGCAAATACCGCGCACAATAGGAGGCAACTGGCACGTCAAGGAATTATTCTCCATATACCCGCACTTCGCCTTGAACACGGTATCCCTAATCAATGCAATCGAGTCCATTGCCGCACCCCATGTATACGCACATCCGCTATTCACATCCGAACAATCATGCCCATAAATAAGGCTTGGGGTCCGAACACTATCCCCGTATGCCAGGTTCTCGGCCATCCACACGTCGTTACCGATTTTCTCGAAAAGGTACGTACGTGCATCGCGCGTATCGCAAAAATGGTTCGACCAGTCCACGGCCTGTTCCCAGCACTTGCTGTATTTTTTGTATTCCTCGGGAGTGCGCACCGTATCGAACACGCAGTAGCCCTGCTTGGGGTCGTAGGGCTTTCCGCCACAATTCGCGGCGTATACCTTCACCGTGTCTTCGGGGCACATAAACTCGTAGGCCCCGTTATGGAGGTCGCGCATGGAGCAGCCACGGCCGGCACGGCCGGCAACACCCGCTTTTTGCCTTTCGGATTTTTCGCCACATGTCACATTGAATCCCGACTGGCTCACAGAAGAGATATCGCAAGTATCGGGCATCATGGTCTCGTATAACAGCCTGGCAGACGACGAACCGCACACCACTGCAAAGCCGTTTGAGTAGCTATCTATGGAACAGGAGTCCCCGTCCATGCCGTCGTTGCCGTTTTGGCCATCTTCGCCATCCTTGCCGTTGGCCCCGGCTTTGCCTTCCTTGCCGTCCCTACCGGTGTAGGCACGCCAGCCCCACTCCGTGCAATGGAAAATCAGCAGGGAATCTTCCACGTACACAAAGGAGCCTATGGTAGACTTGTTGCAGTCCGCCTTCAGCAACTTTTCACCCGCCGCGATGGTCGGAATGCCGTCGGAATCCACGACCGTTACCGTAGAAGTGGAAGAATCCCCACCGCAAGCGCAAAGCATGGCAACAAGCGCACAGGCGAAAAAACTATGGACCAAACGAGTCATAGCCTATTCTTCCCCATACACCACGCCATCGCGACACAAGGCACGGCGATATTCATAAAGCTTTTCGCCGCAATAGCTATACACAACGCCGTCTTGGCAAACTTGCGTCTTGGTATTGTACAACCCATCAAAACCGCATATCGAGTACACGGAATCCCTTATGCAGTAGTCATCCCCACCCTTATAAATCAGGGTGTCGCCACAGTGGGCGTATACTTTTTCGGCGATACAGGTATCCACCTCCGCATCGTAAATGCGCCCACCGCACAACGTATGGGCAAGGCTCTCGTCGGCGCGGGAAATCGTCTTGCGGAACTCGAAAACGGAATCGCCGCACACCTGCTTGTACGTGCCGTCGCCGTTGTCCTTAAGGGAACAGTCTGCACCGTTCTTGCCATCGAGGGCGTTAGGCACCGCCACCTTCACGCTGTCGCATTCAATGGTAATGAGCGAATCCGTAACCGAGGCAAAGGAACAACCATCGTCAATCTTCCAGTCGAACGTAACCGTAGAGGTGTCGCCGTTGCAGTTGAATTCAAGCCTGTCCACGTTGTCCACCACGGTGCAAAGGTTGCCATCCTTGCCGTTCTTGCCGTCTTTGCCATCCTTGCCGTCTTTACCGTCGGTGCCGTTGGTGCCGTTAGTGCCGTTCTTACCGTTAATCACCTGCCAAACTTCGCCGTCGCAAAGGTAAACCGACTTGAACGACTCGCTATACAGCAACCGGCCCAAATGCGAATCGTCGCAGTCGTAATCCGAGACAAACGAACCATCCGGAATCAGGTCGTAACCGGTAGAGGTGTGCGTTTCGATGATAGTCTCGTCGTCGCCGCCACACGCAAAAAGGCACAGCGCAAGCGAAGCCGCAAAGGGGAGTACGAATTTATTGTTCTTCATGATTCACCTCCTCGACATCTTTCACGCAACGCAGGGCATCAAAGTCGCTCTTGCCGTCCGTGAATCTGACTTTCCTGTCGCTTCCTGTTGCCGTAGACTTCAAAGATGCCACCTTCACCGGATCGGTCTCGTCTTCCGTGGCCGAATAGAAATAGGTAGTCGCGTAATAGTTGAACAAGCCCAGTTCGTTAGACTCATCACCGTTGTGATCGAGTCCGCCAACTTGCTGACGGGTAGTAAAGTCATCGTGCCAAACTCCGGTATCGTATGCATCCGTATAAATCAGGCTTTCCAATTCCTCTTTCGTAGGCACGTGCCAACCTTCGGGGCAAATTCCACGATGCGGGTATTTCACAACGTCCCCCGCAAATTCAGTATTGTACTTTTCGTCAATCGCCATAAGGACGTTCCACCTGTAGACACGCCCCACCTTGGAGCAATCAACATCTTCGGCCAATTCCAAATTGGTGATGTTCGAATAAGCCTCGTCCTTGGCAACTTCGGACGGGCACAACGAACCTTCCACATTCAGCCTGTAGTTCTCGGCCATCCATTCGTATTGGCCAAGCTTTACCGTCCTGTAAACGTTACCGGCAGAGTCCGTTACACTCCCGACAATCCTGTCGGCTTCGCAATGGTATTTTGTGGGGTCGTATTCATTGCCGACATAACCACACACCGGGTAAACCTTGCCCTCGTAACAGAACGAATAGAAGGCATTGTACTGCTGACCGCCACATAGCGATGACCTAGTCAGGTCGTCGTGGCAGTTATAGATAGTCGGGTCGTACAAGATATCACCGCAATATTCGAGTACCGAGCCCGTATCGCTACAAGCCTGTGTAGCAACGTCGTACACGTATCCACCGCACTTGGGGTAAAGGGTTACGCCGTAGCAGAAGGCCGTATCGGGGTCGTACGGTTCTTCGCCGCAAAAATCGCCGTAAAGCACCACGCTCACGTCGCCACAAACTTGCAGCATCGTGCCGTCTTCGTTATCCACGTACTTGCAAACCGGGGCGTCTTCTCCGTCTTCGCCACGAATCGTAGTTGCCGACTTGCCGCCGCACTTGAGCGTTACCGTACCGTCTTCGTTCTTGACCGTCTCGCACGAACTGGGAGTCTTGAGGTGCGTATTGACCTTGACGGAATCGCGGCCGCAAACAAGCGTATAGACTTCGCCCGACGAGGTCACGCTGCAAATGCTTCCGACTTCGCCGTCTACGCCGGTCTTGCCGTCCTTGCCGTCTTTACCGTCTTTGCCGTTTGTACCGTCTTTGCCATTGCGGCCGTCAACGCTGCGCCACACAGTCCCGTTGCAAAAGAACACCTTCGCGGAATCCTTGACGTAGGCGATATCGGCGACATGCGCACTGTCGCACTTGCCAAGCCCGTCCATGTTGGCGGCGACTTCGAACCCGGTCTTTTCGTGTGCCAAAACCGTAGTCGTCTCGTCTCCGCCGCATCCCCAAAACACAACCGAGAGCAATGCGAACAGTACTAGTCTCTTCATTCCTTCACCTGTTTCATGTTTTTCTTGTTAAATTCCTCGGGAGTCGTGAACGTGGGCACAATCTCGTGCAACGCCTTGATGGCCTTCTCGTCTTCGTTCTCCGAAGCCGCGTTCTTGAGCTTCCACAGCTCGCTGATGAACTTGTCAGAATCGATTTCTATCTGCTTGCCTATAAAGATGAGCTTGTTGCGCGTCTTTTGCAGGCCTTCCTCGTTCATCAAAAGTTCTTCCTTGATTTTTTCGCCCGGGCGCAAGCCGGTAAACTTGATTTCCACATCCTTGTAGGGCACCTTGCCGTACATGCGGATAAGGTTCTCGGCGAGCGAGACAATCTTTACGGGTTGCCCCATGTCGAGCACAAAGATTTCGCCGCCGTGGGCGATACTCGCGGCCTCGAGCACCAGGTTCACCGCCTCGGGGATGGTCATAAAGTAGCGGATAATGTCGGGGTGGGTCACGGTCACGGGCTTGCCCTGCTCTATCTGGCGCTTGAACAGCGGGATAACGCTGCCGTTGCTGCCGAGCACGTTGCCAAAGCGCGTGGTCACAAACTCGGTGCGGCAGTCCTTCTGTTGGGCAAAGAACTGCACAATCATCTCGCAGCAGCGCTTGGAGGCGCCCATCACGTTGGTGGGGTTCACCGCCTTGTCGGTACTGATCATCACGAACTTGCCCACGTTGTTCGAGAGCGCGAGGGTTGCCATGTTGAACGTACCAATCACGTTGTTCTTGATAGCCTCCATCGGGTTGTTCTCCATGAGCGGCACGTGCTTGTGCGCGGCGGCATGGAACACCACCTCGGGCTTGTACTTCTTGAATATCTGGTTCATGCGGAAGTAGTCGCGCACGCTAGCGATAAGCGTCGTGAGGTTAAGGCGGCTGCCATACTCCATCACGAGTTCCTGCTGGATTTCGTAGGCGTTATTCTCGTAAATGTCGACGATTATCACCTGCTTGGGGCTGTACTTTGCAATCTGGCGCACGAGTTCGCTGCCTATGCTCCCGCCACCGCCAGTGACCATGCACACCTTGCCCTCGATAAATTCGCGGATGTCCCTGTTGTCGAACTTGATGGGCGGGCGGCCCAAAAGGTCTTCCACCTTGATGTCTCGAATCTGGCTTACGAAGTTCGTAGAACCGTCGCCAACCTCCGAGGTATCGACAAGCGTGCCGATAAACGGCAGCACCTTCACCGGGAGCCCAGTCTTGCCGCAAAGGTCCAAGATAACCTGGCGGTCCTTGGGCGGGCAGCTCGGGATGGCAAAGATAATCTGCTCTATGCGCTCGAGTTTCGCAATTTTCGGGATGTCGGCCGTACCGCCCGCAACCAGGACTCCGTTAAACGGCTTGCCTATCTTGTAGCGGTCGTCGTCAATAAGGCACACGGGATTGATGTTCGTGACGTTATCGGAACCGAGGTTCTCGCCGTGACCTGTGCGGCTCCTCTCTATTTCCTTGAGCATCACGGCGGTAGCGTTGCCGGCACCGATAATCATGGTGCGCTTGAGAATAGCTTCGCGGTGGCCCGTCTCTACAAGCGAAATGAACGTGCCCCTGAACAGGTAGCGGAAAAGGCAAATCCCGATGATAGATACAATGCAGGTGGCAAGCGAGAATTCCCACAGGGTATCGCCCATCATGAGATAGTGGATGACCCCGGAGATAATAAAACCAAAGACAACGCCCTTGACGCAGCTCAGGTAGTCGCGCTTGGAAAAATAACGCCACAGCTTGTTGTATGCACCAAAAAAGAGCAGGCACGCAAAGCAAGAAAACACGGTGAGCAGCCCGTAAGAGAACAGCTCCGGACGGCCGATCCTATCCGCAAACAGCGGGAGCGGGAGATTCACGAAAAATCCCGCGACAACGATGATGAAGGAGTCGGCAATGGCGAGCAAGCGCTTGCGCAGCCTAAAGCTAGTTAAGAATTTTTTATAATCCCACACAGAATAATCCCTGTTTTTGCGAAAATATAACTTTTTTGTAAGTTACCACATGAACGAGGCGCGCAAATACACGCCCGCTTCGTCGCCCAGCGTGAGTTCGCCCATGAACGAGACGAAATTCCCCCAGAAACTGAGCGACGGGGCTAAGGTATACACAAGCGGGGCCCCGTGCACAAAGCGTTTTTCGACAGTCTTGTACGGGTCGTCTATGCTGCTACCCGCATCGGTCCCCTTCCACAGCCACTTGTTGTGCAGGCCCATGAAAATGGAGCCCGCAAGTGCGGGGAACTGCGCGTAGGCGGTCCAGTCCACGGCCAGGCTGTTGGGGCCGTTCGGGTTGCCCAGCGGGCGGCCAAGGTGGGCCATCTGCGCCTGGGCGGTATCGTAATGGCAATAGGTGTACGGCTCCACGCGGGCGATTTCGGCTATGGAGCCCAGCTGCAGGAGTTTGCCGGCCACGTGAGTGTCGTACGCAAAATGCATGCCCATCATGCCCGCCCAGCGGTTGTTGCTGTAACGGTTCTCGTAAACGGCGTAGGGCGATTCCATGTCGTCGAGCAGGAACTCGCCGTACAGGCGCAACATGCTGAACAGACGGTAGTCAATGTCGAAGGCGAGCGCACCGTTGTTCACGCGCTCGGTGTAGTTGCCCTTCTCTATAAAGAGCGGCACCACGGGCGTAAACAGCCACGGCTTGTTCTCGTTGTAAAGAACCTGCAGTTCGCTCATGCCCACGGTGAGGTTCCCCAGCGCGAGCTCGTAGCGGTGGGCGTACATGTTGCGGTCGTTCAGGTTGTCCTTGCTGTAGCTCCAGCTGTTCACGCGCAAGTCGGCATAGGCGCTATACACGCGCAACGGCCCGAACACTACGTCTAACGCAATCATGTTGTACGGGAGCGCAAACTGGTTGAGCGTGAGGTTGTTGTAGTAGCCGGGGCCCCAGTGCAAAACGTCGCGGGCAAGCTGCAGGCGGAAAAACGCATAGTTCAGCCCCAGGTGCGCGCGGTAGCGGGCGTAGCTCACGTAGTCCACGCCGCCGCGGTCTTCGTGCTGCACGTCAAACACTTCGCCGTCAAAGCTCTGCGGCTTTCTCTTGTCACCGTCGCTGCTGCCGGCGCTGTGGCTCTCGGCATAAATGCGCGCGTCCAAGTCAAAGTCAATAGAGTCCGCGAAGCCCCTCAGGTAGAGCCCGCCGTCAAAGCCCGGCCAAACGGTATCGTTCATCGCCTCGGTACCGCGGTAGTCTATGCCAAGCACCGGCGACACAAGAATCGCAAAGGAATGCCCGCTGGCCGCCGAGTCCAAGCCGTTACCGAAGGATACAAGCGCCCGCTCGCGCCGCAGTTCGTCCCTAAAACCGTCGTTGCGGCGCGGATACGTAAAGAACGCACGCCCCTCGCCCACGGTCTGGGCATGGTACTCCCATAGCATCGGGGCATACTCGAGCTGCCGCAAGTTGCGGGAACGTTCCGCCCCCACCACGGGGGACGCAGCCAGGGAACCCGCGGGCCCAAGGAGCACCGCCAGGCAAAAAACAGCTAAGACACGGATGAGTCTAATTCTCAAGGGTTCCCCGCTAAAAACAGTCCAAAAGCCATTCGAACATGTAAAATATAGGAAACTTCCCGGGGCGGCCCGGAGGGGGAAACGGCCCGCACGCGCCCAAAAAGGGCCAAAATCGGCATATTAAGACAATTTTTACACACTTGGCGTGATTTTTATCAAAATTTAAGCAGTATAAAAAAGAAATTACAAAAATTTTTGCACAAAATCGGGCTTTTGGCGCCAGAATATTATATATTGAAAGTAAAGCATTAGCGGTGTTTGGACAAAAAATGTAATAGCGACGAGGAGAGCTATGCAAATAAAATATTTACTTTGTTCAATTGCACTGACCAGTGCAGTGATGTTCGGTTGTTCAGAAGATCCCGCCACGGCGGCAGCCCTCGACCAGGGCGGTTTCGCCTTGCAAGACACGTCTACCCTGCTCCCTTATGTAGACCCGAACACCGGTGAAACCATCTACATCCCCCCTACCGAAGTCAGTTCCGCGGCTCTCGCGGGCTATTCCGCAATTACCCCGCCGGCATCTAGCGCTTCGATGCCGCTCCAGAGTTCCGGCACGTACATTCCCGGCAGCTCGGGCAAGCAGGTTCCGGGCAGCTCCGGCTTCGTCTTGGGCAGTTCGGGCTCCAAGCCCCTGATTTCCAGCTCGTCGGCAGCCGTTGGCGTATCGTCTAGCGGCCTCAAGGAATACGACGACAACCACAAAGCCAAGGAAACGTTCCTCCCCAAGGCAGGCTTCTACAAGAGCCTCACCATCGAGCCGCCCACCCCGCAAAAGGGCGGCCAAATCAAGTGCACGTTCGACGGCTCCATCCCTACGCAGGGTTCGCAGTCCATCACCTCGTCCATGGCGATTACCAAGAACACGGTAGTGCGCTGTAGCGAATTCGTGAACGGGCAGCCCGCCGACACCACCACGCAAACGTACTTCATCAACGAGAACGTCTCGATGCCGGTAGTCGCGATTACCGTTAACCATTACGACATGTTCGACTCCACCGCGGGCCTTTACGCGACCGGTCCGCTCAACGGGCAGGGCCAGGGTGGCCAGGGCCAGTGGGGCGGCATGGGTATGGGCATGGGCGGCGGAAACGTCACCGACAACAGCAACCCCAACTGCATGGAGCCCTGCGAAAGGGCCAACTACTGGAGCGACAAGGAACTCCCCGTGCACGTGGAATACTTCGAGAACGGAAGCAATACCTCCGAAAAGACCTGGGAAATCGACGCCGGGCTTTCGATTATTGGCAACTGGAGCCGCTACAAGCCCAAAAAGAGCGTGGCCATCAAGATGGAAAACGACCTGTACGGCGACAAGGTGCTCAAGTACTCCTTCTTCAAGACGCGCCCCGAAGCGAAGAAAATCAAGAGCTTCAACCTGCGCAACAACGGTAACCGCTTCTGGACAGACTACATCGGTGACGCCATGATGACTAGCCTCATGGAAGGCACCGAAGTGGACTACCAGCGTAGCCGCCAGGTGGTGGTGTTCTACGACGGCGAATACTTCGGCATTCACGACCTGCGCGAACGCCTCAACAGGAGTTTTGTCGAAACAAACTACGGCATTGATTCCAAGTCCATCAACATGGTCAAGATCAAGGGCAACGAACTTGAGGCCAGCGGCACGAACGGTGCCTCGTACCAGGAATACCAGCAGTTGGTGAACGAAATCAACAACGGCAACTACGCCGGTGAGAACAACTCCAGCTACGAACAGCTCAAGAAAAAGATGAACGTGAACAGCTTTGCGCAGTACATGCTCGCCGAGATGTACTACCACAACGGCGACTGGCCCACCAACAACGTGCGCGCCTGGGGCGGCAACGGCAATCCGTTCAAGTTCGTAGCATTCGATACCGACCACGGCTTCGGTTTTTCGCCGGGTATCAGCGGATTTGACGCACAGAGCCAGAACATGTTCCAGTGGACCCTCGGCAGCGCCACGATGAACCAGGGCGGTCAAGACCCGAACCAAGGCGGACAGGGCCAGTGGCCCGGCATGGGCGGCATGGGCGGCATGGGCGGATTCAACATGGGCGGCATGGGCGGAGGCCCGGGCCCGATGCTGAGCAAGCTCTTGCAGAATCCGGACTTCAAGCGCCTCTTCATCAACAACGCGTGTATATTGCTCGACAGCTACCTGACGTACTCCAAGGTACAGCAGGCCGTCAAGGACATGATGGCGGAGATTCCTTCGAGCGAACAGCAGCGCGACCAGCAGAGATGGCCGCGTAACCAGAGCAACTTCCATTGGGCTCCCGACGGAAGCGACCTCCTGAAGTTCGCCCAGAACAGAAGCCAGACGGTCCGCCAGGAGATGCAGCAGTACTTCGGTCTTTCGAACGAAGTCAGCGTGAACATCTCGACAAGCGGAAACGGCAGCGTGACGGTTGACGGCATGAAGCTCCCGAGCTCCAATTACCAGGGCAAGTTCTACGCGGGCAACGACTTGCTGTTGCAGGCAGTCCCGAGCAACGGCGCCATCTTTGACGGATGGAGCGACGGTTCCAAGGAGAACCCGCGCAAGCTCCAGCTCACCGGCGGCCAGAACATTACCGCGAAGTTCAAGTAAAAAGCAGTGTCATCCTGAGCGGAGGGCGTAGCCCGTAGTCGAAGGATCTCAATCCCGAATTAAACGCCCGGCATTACGACCGGGCTTTGCTTTACATGAGTTGTTCCTGCGTCGGGGGCGTTACGGGGGCCTCCCCGTTAGAGAGGGTACCGGAAGATGCAAGGCGATGGCGGCTCATGGCCGCCATGACGATGCAGCTGCAGGTAGGGGGACACCTCCCCCACAAAAAAAATTTCTATATTTAAGGCGCAAAATTTTTAACCCGAAACCGCGCGGTTTTTGCTGCGCGAAATTCAAAAGGAAAAAACAATGGCTGACAATCTGTCCGTCCTCGGCAAGGCCCGCAAGGCCTACAAGCCCAAGCTCCCCGTGGCGCTCCGCAACGGCGCCCTCAAAGTCGCCCTCGTGAAGGGCAAGCCCACCGAATCCGTCCGTGACCAGGCCAAGATCAAGGCTCTGTTCCCGAACACCTACGGTGCACCGTACATCGGCATGAAGAAGGCCACCAAGGCCGCTGCCGGCAAGGCCCTCAACGTGGGCGTGGTGCTCTCCGGCGGCCAGGCTCCCGGTGGACACAACGTTATCGCGGGTATCTTCGACGGTATCAAGAGCATCAGCAAGAATTCCAAGCTCCTCGGCTTCCTCGGCGGCCCGTCCGGCCTCGAGAACGGCAAGTTCATCGTGATCAACGAAAAGATCATGGACGCCTACCGCAACACTGGTGGATTCGACATCATCCAGTCCGGCCGTACCAAGCTCGAAACCGAAGAACAGTTCAAGAAGTGCATGGCCGTTGCCAAGGCCCAGAAGCTCGACGCTATCGTGATCATCGGTGGTGACGACTCCAACACGAACGCTGCCGTTCTCGGTGAATACTTCCAGGCCCACGACGCTACCTGCGTTGTCTGCGGCTGCCCGAAGACCATCGACGGCGACCTCAAGAACGAATACATCGAAACCTCCTTCGGTTTCGACACTGCCGTGAAGACCTACTCCGAACTCATCGGCAACATCATGCGCGATGCCAACTCCGCTCAGAAGTACTGGCACTTCATCAAGCTCATGGGCCGTAGCGCTTCCCACATCGCACTCGAAGCCGCTCTCCAGACCCATCCGAACATCTGCTTGATTTCTGAAGAAGTCAAGGCCAAGAAGATGAAGCTGAAGCAGGTCATCAAGTACGTGGCCGACATCGTCGCTGCCCGTGCTGCTGCCGGCAAGAACTTCGGTGTGGCCCTCATTCCGGAAGGCCTCCTCGAATTCATCCCGGACGTGGGCGTGCTCATCTCCGAACTCTCCGAAGCCCTCGCCCACCACGAAAAGGAAGTCGAAGGCCTCGACACCGCCGCCAAGGTGGAACTGCTCTGCAAGTGGATTTCCAAGGCTTCTGCCGAAGTCCTCAAGAGCCTCCCCTCCACCACTCAGGGCCAGCTGATGCTCGACCGCGACAGCCACGGCAACGTGCAGGTTTCCCTCATCGAAACCGAAAAGCTCATCATCGAAATGGTGAAGAAGGAACTCAAGAGCCGCAAGAACTTCAAGGGCAAGTTCTCCGCCCTCAACCACTTCTTCGGTTACGAAGGCCGCTGCGCCGCTCCGTCGAACTTCGACGCCGACTACTGCTACAGCCTCGGTTTCACCGCCTCCGTGCTCGCCTTCAACAAGATGAACGGCTACATGAGCTCTGTCCGTGACCTCACGAAGGGCATCGAAAAGTGGACTGCCGGTGGCATTCCTATCACCATGATGATGAACATCGAACGTCGTCACGGTGCCGACAAGCCGGTTATCCAGAAGGCTCTCGTTGAACTGAACGGCGCTCCGTTCAAGTTCTTCGCCAAGAACCGCGATGTTTGGGCCAAGACTGAATCCTACACCTACCCGGGTCCGATCCAGTACTGGGGTCCGAGCGAAGTTTGCGACGTCACGAACTTCACGATTAAGCTGGAACGTGGTGCTTTGAAGGTCAAGTAATTGACTTGAAGGCTTCCCCGCAGTGGGTTGTCATCCCCGACTTGGTCGGGGATCTCCAAGCATTGAAAAGTCCCTCGCATTTTCGCGAGGGATTTTTTATGTTTATAAACAAGGAGCTACATTATGGCGTGTGCTGATTGCAAATTTCGGGCCAGGTACGACGAGAATCCCAAATCGTTGCTCGGGCGTTTCTGGCGTTTCCATATCAACTTCTGCCCTGGTTGGAAGTCTTACTTGAAGAGCCTCTCCGACGAGGATCGCGCAAAAATCGTCGAGAAATACGGAATCAAGTGATGGAAAAGCAGCGGGAGATTTATGCCGAATGGCTGCGAATTTTCGCGGCGTTTGCGGTCGTGTTCCAGCATACGGTCACGTCCATCTGGTACGACACTCCCGTCAGCTCCGAAGACTTCATCGCGCTCAATTTTATGAACAGCCTTTCGCGATTCGGCGTGGGCGTGTTCATCATGATTAGCGGGGCGTTCATGCTTTCGCCCAGGTACCCGCACACGCCCGAAAAAATCCTGAAACACAACTTGCCGCGCGTGCTTATCCCGCTCGTTTTCTGGGTCACCGTCTACGGCGTGGTGAACGCGGTTACCGAGGCCGTGAAAGCAGGGACGCCCATCGGCGAGAACATCGCGGCGCTGCTGACGGCACCGCTCGATTTATTCACCGAGCCAGCGACGCACCTGTGGTTCCTCTACACCATCGCGGGGCTGTACATCATCACGCCAGCACTCCGCGTGTTCACCGAGCACGCGAGCAAGCGCATGGTGCTCTACGTCATCGCGCTGTTCTTCTTTTTCGGGCTCGTGTTGCCCACCACAAGCCACATTCTCGACAAGGTTTTCGACTTCACGCTGTACAGGAACATCCGCATCCGCGGCACCACGAGCTTTGCTGGCTTTTACCTCACCGGATTCTACATCGCGCAATACGGAATCCCGCGCATCGCCCGCCGCGTGCTCTACGGCGCGGCACTTCTCTCGTGGTTCCTCGCGTTCTTTTACGCCACTTACTTCAGCCTTGTCCGCGCCGCGCCCAACGAGTTCTTCTTCGGGAACTTCAGGCCCACCACGTTCCTTGTCGCGGCGGGCATCTTCTGCTTTTTCCGCGAAAAATTCCGCGACCGCACTACCAACGGCAAGGCGCTTATCGCGATTTCGGGATGCATGCTCGGCGTGTACGTAGTCCACCCGCTGTTCATCAAGGCCTCCTACGGCCTCGGATTCACGCCGGTGGACCCGAACCCGCTCATCACCTCGCCCATCATGGCGGTAATCTTCTTTACGCTTTCGCTGGGCGTCGTCTTTGTAGCGCGCCAGATTCCGGGACTCAAGAAAATCCTGTAAACGAGAGTCCGCGCTTTAAAAGTCTCTGCGGTTCAGGAGTCCGCGGTCAAAAAGCAGCTCGCGTAATGCGGAGCGCCCTCGCCCACGCACGGCGGGAGTTCGTTAGAGCGGCACCTGGCCTGGATTTCGGCAGGCGCATTCATGCACTTTTCGCAACGGTCGGCAAAGCGGCAGCCCTTCACAAAGTCGCGCGCATGCGGCACGGAACCCGGGATAGAACGCAAGTTGCGCATATCGCTGTGGTTCTCGGGAATCGCGGCCAAAAGCCCCTGCGTGTACGGGTGCATCGGGCTATCGATTACGTCGCGCACAGGCCCACATTCCACAATGCGGCCGGCGTACATCACAGCCACGCGGTCGGCGTACTGCGAAACAATCCCCATGTTGTGCGTAATCAAAAGGACCGCGGTACCCGTGCGGTTCGCCATGTCCTTGAGCACCGCCAACACCTGCGCCTGTACCGTCACGTCCAGGGCGGTAGTCGGTTCGTCGGCAATAATCAGCTTGGGCTTAGGGAGCAGCGCCATCACAATGCACACGCGCTGCAGCATACCGCCAGAAAGTTCGTGCGGGTAAGAATCCAGTACGCGGTCGGGGTCGCTAAAGCCAGCAAGTTCGAGCATCTCGCGAATCTCTGCAAGATTCTTTTCCTTTGTATTCTCACGTGCCCGAGAACCTTTTGCGTCATTCCGGGCATCATTTTTTTCGTCATTCCGGGCTTGACCCGGAATCTGGACTTCCCGTTCATTGCGCCCAGAGAACTTGAACACCTCAAGCAACTGCTTCCTGATAGTCACCACGGGGTCTAGCGCCTGCATGGGCTCCTGGAAAATGCATGTGATTCCGGAACCGCGCACCTTCTGCAAGTCGGCAAGCGGAATCTTCGTGAGGTCAACGGGAGGCTCGCCCTCCTTGGGGCTGAACATCACCGCGCCGTCGACAATCTGCGCGCCCGGCCACGGGAGCAAGCGTAAAATGCCCATCGCGGTAACGCTCTTGCCGCAACCCGATTCGCCCACCAGCGCAAAGAATTCACCCGCGTTGATTTCGAACGAGACGCGATCCGTCACCTGAACAGGCGTTTCCGCCGATTCTCCGTCCTTGTGATGCCCAAACGCCACGGAGAGATCGCGCACCCGCAAAACCGACCATCTCTCGTCTCTACACATACCTGTCCCCCGATTTGGGATCCATTGCATCTCTAACACCTTCTCCCACGAAGGTGGTCAAAAGCAGCGTCACGAAGAGTGCGGCGACCGTGCTTACCGAAATCCACGGTGCGTAAAGGTTGTTGAGGCCCTGGCTCATGAGTTCGCCCCAGCTGGGCGTAGGCGGCTGCAAGCCGAATCCCAAAAAGTCAAGCGAAGTAAGGCTCCCGATACCGCCAATAAGCGTGAACGGGAAAAGCGTCACCACGGGCGTCATCGCGTTCGGCAAAATTTCCTTGAAAAACACGTGCCTGTGACCGAGCCCGAGCACCCTGGCCGACTGCACGTACGTCATGTCGCGCAACTTGAGGAACTCCGCACGCATGTAGTAGCTGAGCGAAATCCAGTTGAACGCCGCCATAATCAAAATCAAGAGCCAGAAACTGCGGCCGTAAATGCTCCCGATGAGAATCACCACGTAGAGCATCGGCAACGACGACCAGATTTCAATCATGCGCTGCATACCGATGTCGTAGAACTTGCCCAGATAGCCCTGGATACCACCAATGACAATGCCAAGGAACGTCCCGAGGATCGTCAGGAGCAGGCTGAAACTGATGCAGATGCGGAACCCGTGAATCAGGCGCGCCAAAACGTCGCGGCCGTTGCTGTCGGTACCGAGCCAGTGGCGTGCGCTCGGGGCAAACGGGGGCGTTCCGTCTTCGCTCAGGTCGGCCTTCAGCGGGTCATGTGCGATAGGCGGCATAATCGCCCACACCTCGGGGCAACCACCGGCACGGGTAAAGCCCTCGGCGGCATCTTCCTCGCATTCTCGCACGTCGGCAAAAATCTTCGCGTAATCGGCTTCCGTCTGGTATTCCCCGCCAAAGTCGGCATCGCTGTACCGCGCAAACGCCGGGAAGTACGTCTTGCCGCCGTAACGCAAAAGGAGCGGCTCGTCGTTCACCGTCCACGGGCTGGTAAGCGAGAGCAGGTACGCCACCACGAGCACCACCAGCGACCAGAACGCCCGCTTGTTCTTGCGGAAGCGCTTCAGGCGGTTCAAGGTCTCTGTCGAAAGGCGAAATTTCATCTACGGGCAATATAGCAATCGAATAATCGTTTCAAGGTTCAATTTTTACCCTAGAATAGGCTTTTTTAACAAAAAAAGGACCTTTTGTCAAAACCGGTCACACGTAAACCATTCCGCAGGCCAACTCCCCCGCCCAAATTACATTGTAATACAATGCTAACTCATTGAATATACACCATACAATTAATACAAATTTGTTCTAGAAAATTTACACAAACTTTTTAGTTTTTTCTCTAAAATGCACTCTCTTCCCCATAAATTAAATTAATCTTATAAGCAACTTATTTATGCCTAAAATAAGTTTATAACCCCCAATTTCCAACAGGAGAAATTCAAATGGCAGATATGAAAAGAGTTGATCTTTCGGCAAAAAGAATTCAGGAACCGGTAAGAGTTAAAGGCCTTAACGAAAAAATAGTGAGGCCGGATCCTCCCAGGCATATTGACATCAACATAGGAATTCATCACCTTGACCATCGTGCTCCCGAACCCCCGAATCCGTGTGGAACAGATTGGGTAGTAGAATTTGCAGGCACGTTGACTAGAGACGACATTGTCGCCATTGCAGATTTTGGCGGCAAGCTCAAGAACAACAAATTGACCATCCCCCAAGAAAGGGTCAATGATGCTGTAAAGTTCCTTAGCAACGAACGCATCATCTCTCTTATTAAAAAGTAAAAACATCGCTCTTATCCAGAACCAGCCTTGATTCAAGGCTGGTCCTTCTTTTTAGCAAATAAAAATGCTCATTAACCAAATAAATAGAGAATGGATCCCCTTCGGGAATCAGTTGTTGACAATTCATATTCCAACAGGAGCCTGGCTGCTCCTCGACGCATCTTACAAGGATGTCGTTGCCGAAATGGAACGCGTATCCGACATCGAAAGCGTCATCGACAAATTCCCCGATTTAACACCATCCGAAGTATTTGACCTGCTTTGCGCTCTTCAACGAAACGAGGAACGCATACGGGAAAGTCTAGATTCCGCCCGTAAAAACAAAAACCCGAAAATTCTCCCATCATTAGCCGTGGCAAAGCTGACCGAGAAATGCAATCTGAATTGCTCCTACTGCTACATAGAAGCCGGATGCAAAAAGACTGGCATGATGGACGAAAAGACTGCATTCCGGATAGCTGACGAATATCTCGAAATGCACAAAAAAGACACCGAACGGCTGAACTACCTATTTCACGGAGGCGAGCCATTACTCAATTTTGAGCTAATGAAAAAGGTAACGGAATATGTGAAGCCTTACCGCAAAAAGTTGAGCCTATCCATCCAGACAAACGGCACGCTGATTACCGACGAGATTGCAAAGTTTTTCAAGGAAAACAATATTGAGGTAGGGATAAGCATCGACGGGCCACAATTCGTTCATGACGCCTGCCGATATTACCAAGGCAAGAAAGGCTCTTTCGAGCATGTAATGCGCGGAATAAGGATTCTCCAAAAGCACGACGTTAGCTTTGGAACGATATCCGTATTGACCGGGCTGAACGCCAAGTACATGAACGAAACCATAGATTTCTTTCTCGAAAACAAAATCTATGCGCTTTCGTTCTCCCCCATCCAAAAAAACGGACGAGGCAAGGACGATTCCAACTACTATGTAGATGGCGATACCCTATTTGAGGCTTACAAGATTATCCTGGACAGGATTATTGCACACAACAGGGCACACGACAAGAACGAATGGCTCGTAGAACGTGTCTTATCGAACCTGATGCAAAGCATCTACTTTAACAGAAAGCCTTTTATGTGCATGAATTCACCGTGCGGAGCCGCCCGTAATATACTCGGCATCGATGTACACGGGAATTTTTACGCCTGCGACAACTTTACCGGCGACAAGGACTTTTTAATAGGTTCCCTCGACAAGGGAAATATAAAAGAGCAACTCCTTGAAAGCCCAATCAGGAAAAAAGCGTGTTCGCGCTGCAAAGAAAACATAAAACGGTGCAAAGACTGTACCTGGCGCGGGCTTTGTCCTGGCTTATGCTATTCGGCAGACTACTACTCGGGAGTCAAAGAAGAAGACGAAACGGAAGTTTGCTCGTTCTACAAGAAGTTCATTCCCTATTTGATAGAAAAGATTGCCGAAGACCCGAATATTGCATACCTGGTCGACCATGAGTTTGAAAAAAACAAGTGGCGCAACATCCTTATTTCCTTGGACCCATGCCAAAACGACGTTATGGACGAAGAACTTTTCAAGAGCCTTCTCAAAGTCCACAACATAAACGAAAAATGCATGCTCCGAATCTGCACATCCAATGTAAGCAGCTGCCCGGACTTTCCGAAGATTCTCAATCTTCTAAAAGAAAAAAACATCACATTCAATCTCGTAACAAACGATAGGGCCGTGGCAGACTCATACGACTTGCTGGCAAGCGCAAATACCCAAGCCCTCCAGGTCGATTTCACGACAGACAACGGAAACGTGAATCCACTTGTCAAGAAATTCATGGAATGCCGCAAGGGAAAGGAATGCCAAATCCCCCTGTACATTTTATTGACCCATTCTCCGAAAACCTCGCAACTTCCAGTTTTAGAAAGTCTGGAACTGGGCGAACAAGACAAGATTATCTTGCCAAATCCAGGCGATTCCGAAATCATCGCCCTCAACAAAATAGGGCTTTTGAAGCACCTCTTGGACAAAACTGGAGATAACGAACCCTGCTTGCAAATAGGGCTAGACTGCCTCGGCGGAAAAACGCTTGAAGTTTTTGTATATTAGGGGCATGGACGAAAAAGATCTTGCCAAAGACAATGCTCCCACAAACGGGGCAAGCCCAAGCCAGGCGCCAAACGATGCTGCACAGAATCTGGCCGACGATCCGATTCTGAACGCCAGTTCCATCAATAGCGAAGACTATTGGTTTTTAAAGTTAAGCGGAAACGACCAATAATTTTTAATGAAGCAATTAGCCGAACACATGCCTCAAAAAGAACGCTGCGTCTTGGTAGGAATCTCGACGCCCAAGGTGCGTCCGTGGCTTGCCAGCGAACAGCTCGCGGAACTTGGCCGCCTCGCCGAAACCGCCGGCGCCGAAGTCGCGAAGAGTTTCTTGCAGCGCGTACAGAATTTTAGCCCCGCAACGCTCATAGGCGAAGGCAAGGTCCACGAAGTCAAGCGTGCCCTCGAAGAAGAGAACGCCAAGATGGTCGTGTTCGACGACGACCTCTCGGGTTCGCAGGTCCGCAACCTCGAAGAACGCCTCCCGGGCATCAAGGTGCTCGACCGCACGGGGCTCATCCTGGACATTTTCGCGAAGCACGCCATAACCGCCGAAAGCCGCCTGATGGTGGAAATCGCGCAACTGCAGTACATGATGCCGCGTCTCACCGGTGCGTGGACGCACCTATGCCGCCAGCACAACGGCGGCATCGGCACCAAGGGGCCGGGTGAGACCCAACTCGAAACGGACCGCCGCATGATCCGCAAGAGAATCCAGGAACTCAAGAAGAAGCTCGAGAAAATCGAGGACGCCCGCGAAAGCCAGGCCGTAAAGAGAAACAACATTTTCCAGGTGGGAATCGTCGGTTACACGAACGCGGGCAAGTCCACGCTCACGAACCGCCTCACCGGCGCCGACGTGTACGTAGAAGACAAGCTGTTCGCCACGCTCGACAGCACCACGCGCAAGCTTTACCTCGACGGCGAAGACATCATCCTCTCCGATACCGTCGGGTTCATCCGCAAGCTCCCCCACAACCTCATCGAGACGTTCAAGAGCACGCTCGGCGTGGCCGCCCATGCCGACTGCATCTTGGAAGTCGTAGACGGGAGCGCCCCAGACTACCGCGAGCACCTCGAAGTCACGCACAAGACGCTCGAGAACATCGTGAGCAAGGAAACGCCCCGCATCCGCGTGTTCAACAAGGCCGAAATCTGCGACGAGGCCCGCCGTACCGAACTGCTGCAGAACTACCCCGAAGCCATCCAGGTGAGCGCGAAGGAGAACATCGGCATGGAAAGGCTCCGCGCCGCCTTCAAGGAGCAGCTCGAAGCCTGGCACAAGAAGCGGGAAGCCCACGAACAGAAGGAAAAGGAACGTGCCGAAGCGCCGTGGCCTATCTAGACGAGAGAACGGACCTACGGTCCTACAGACGAGAGACGAGAGAAGCTCGAGGCGTGAGAGACGTGGTTCGGCAAGCTCACCAACCGAGACGAGAGACGAGAGATGAGAAATGAATAGAGAAGAGCTTAAAGAAAAATACGGTAAGAAGCACGTGCCGCACGAATGGCGCGGTACAGACAAGTTCACCGCGCTCGTCACGACATTCTTCGGCTCGGGAATGAGCCCGAAGGCACCCGGCACCATGGGAAGCCTCGCCGCCGCGATTGTCGCCTACCCCATGGCCGTATTCAGCAGCCGATTCTGGTTCCAGTACACCCACGTCATCAACGAGCAGGCCACCGGCACCCGCACGTACGGGCTATTCCTTGTCGCAGCGCTCATCGTCTTTTTCGCCGCCATCCCGCCCGTCAAGAAAGCCATGAAAGACACAGGCACCGAAGACCCGGGCTGGATCGTCATCGACGAAGTCTGCGGCATATTCATGAGCCTCGCGTTCATCCCGGCCGAAATCATCCTCGCCTACCCCTGGATTTTGGCCGTCGCGTTCGGGCTGTTCCGCTTTTTCGACATCCTCAAGCCGCTCGGCATCCACCGCTTCGAAAAATTCCCCGGAGCCTGGGGAGTGATGGCCGACGACCTCCTCGGGGGCGTATACGCGGGAATTATGCTCCTAATCGGCCTCGTGGCGTTTGGCATTTTGCCATAGCTTTATATAGATTTCCATTAAGGAAATCTCGCCTAGAGGGAAAATAGGAGGAGCCATGCGTTATTTTCACCATCCGTTCAAGAATGCTATTCTTTCGGCATGTTTCGTCATTCCGCTGCTGACATGCGCCTGCGGCGACGACGACAGTTCGTATTTCGAGACCGAAACGAGTTCTTCTTCCGCCGAAGAAGACATCCGCAGTAGCGACGACAATCAGGAAAGCGGCAACAATCAAGGAAGCGACTACAAGGATTCTTCCGCCATCGGCGACAAGTACAAAACCCAGAACGGAACGACCATCACGATTGTGAAGGGAGAAGTCCTCGACAAGAAGAACGGCCGAACCTACAAGACCGTAAAGTTCGGGCCCTACACCTGGATGGCCGAGAACGCGGACTACAGCAGTTCGAAAAGCATCTGCTACGACGACAAGTCGGCCAACTGCGAAAAGAACGGCAGCCTCTACCCGGACTCGCATCCCGAGGACGCATGCCCCGAAGGGTTCACGATTCCCACCAAAGCAGACTACAAGTACATGACCGCGATGGCCGGCGACGTGACCAGCGAAGCTTTCGGGTTCGACCCGCAGATGTCCGGCTACTGCTCCAAGAAAGACGGCAAAATCACGTGTTCCGACAAGGGCAAGGCAGCTTACCTGCTCACGTCGGAGTACACCTACTTCCGCATCGCCAACACGGGTCCCACGAGTTTCTCCTCCACAAAGTCGGATGACTACTACGCCATCCGCTGCATGAAGGTCACCCACATCGTGGATACCGACGAGGAACTCCCCGACTGCAGGAGCATATCCGACCCCTACGATTTCTTCGTTGCCGAAAAGAAGTCGAACTTTACCTGTAACGGAAACTATTGGTCCAACGCCAAGGACAATTCTTGCCCGCACACGGACAAGGGCGAAAAGCACTACTACAAGGATACGCTGTACATTTGCGACGGGTACGACTGGGTGCTCGCCACCATGAACGACACGGATGCCGAATGCGACGACGAAAACAAGTGGGAAATCCAGAAGCTTAACGGCATGCAGTACCTCTGCGACGGCTCCACATGGCGCAAGCCGAGCGGCGACGAAGAGAAACTCGGTTTCTGCACCCCGAGCACCATCGGCAAGATGAACTCTACAGTCCTGAGGAACGACACCACGGACTACTACTGTGATACCACGGGCTGGCGCCCCGCCACGCTCACCGACTACATCGGCGAATGCACCGACAAGAACAAGTGGGAAGAAGCGATCCACAAGAACAAGCATTACATTTGCAAGGTGAGATCCTGGTACCTCGCCACCCCCACCGAAGACTCCCTCGGTTTCTGCAAGCCGAGCAGGGGCGGCACGCTCGACTCCATGATCGTAAGCGGCGAAGTCCGGCGCGTCTACTGCGACTCGAGCATCTGGAGGTTCCCGCGCATCACTGACTTCGAGGGCGAATGCGATTCCTCGAAGTTCTACAAGGTCGCTGCCCTGTTCGATACCACATACACCTGCCGCACAACAAAGAAGTGGACCGTGCTCGACAGCATCGAACAAGGAATCGGCGTTTGCAGCCCCAAGATCAAGGGCAAAATCGACTCGCTCAAGAACGACAGCATCAGCTACTACTGCGATTCTACAAAGTGGCGCACCGCGACCGTGCAGGACTACTACGGTCCCTGCGATTCCAGCAAGCTCTATACCGAAAAAATCTTCCATGGCGTACAGTACGGCTGCATGAACGCGCGCAGCTGGGAAAAGATGACTGCCCCCACCACCGAATTCGGGTTCTGCACTCCCGAACTGAAGGGGACCCTGAAACTCGACAAGAAGGGAATACTGTACATCTGCGACTCCACCTGGCGCAAACCGACGCTCGACGAAGCGCTCGGCGAATGCGGAACGAGCAACGAAGGCACCATCAAGCACTACTCGGACAACGCTTACGCCTGCGATAACGGTCGGTGGCGCAAGGCCTCGACCCGCGAACTGACGGAACTCGGGCTCTGCACCAACGCCTTGCGCGACTCCATCAGGGGCCTCGATACAAACGCCTACATATGCAAGGATACCGGCTGGGTATGGTACGCCGGATACCACAATATTGGCGGATGCTCCGTAGACGAACGCGGAACAACCAAAGAATTCCTGGACAGGGATTACGTATGCAAGCGCAACGGATGGCTGCTGATTGACTCCGTGGAGGCGGCCCTCGGCCTATGCCTCGAAGGAAGCTTCCCATACAACAAGGCTTACCAATACGGCGAAGACTATTACCAGTGCGCCGAGGAACGATGGATTATCGCTCCCCCTGACCTTGTGCTACCGACATGCACCGAGGATAATTTCGGAGAACAAGGGACATACCGCGACAAGGAATACTACTGCTCGGCGAACCAGACCTGGCAGGAATACAGCGACCTCGAAAAGGCTCTCGGCCTCTGCTCGCCCGAAAAGCAGGAAGGGCTCTACGAATACAACGGCATCAAGTACGGCTGTACCTACATGTCCGACAACGGAAAGAAAAAATTCTTCTGGCGCGCCGAAGATAGCCTTGACAAATTGCTCGGATTCTGCCACGCGAAGGAATACACCTGGAAAGGCGACGGCGACAAGGACTACCTCTGCGACAGCAGAGGTGAAACCGGCAAATGGAAAGACGTCACCAACTCGTTCCTCTGGGGAGCATACACGGGGTGCGACGACTACTATAGTTACAAGTACGGCGTGACCGTCCGACTCCAAGGCGAATACTACTACTGCAACGAAAGCGTAGATCCCAAATCGGGTGATAACCACGGCTGGTACAAGCTACAGCCCATCGACGAGGTGAGCGGCCCCTGCCACAAGGAAATCGTGGGCGAAGCCATCACGTTCGAGGGCGCGGAATACACCTGCGGCAAGAACGACGAAGGTTACTACCGGTGGCTTGCTGAATAGCGGCGCGTTCCGGAGCTTCCATAAAAAAAATTATCTAGATTTCTACCTGGAAATCTAGTTTTTAGGGTAATAAGAGGAAGCTCCATGCGCCATTTGCTCCATCCTTTCGAGAAAGCTTTTCTTTCGGCATTTCTTGTGTTGCCGCTGTTGACCTGCGCCTGCGGTGACGACGACAGTTCCTATTTCGAAACCCCCAGCTCATCTTCTACCGAAGATAGCGTTCTCGGCGGTGACGAATACAAGGATTCCTCCGCCATCGGCGAGAAATACCAGACCCAGAACGGGAGTATCTCCATTTTCAAGGACGAATTCGAAGACAGTAGGAACGGCAAGACCTACAAGACAATACAATTCGGTTCGTACATCTGGATGGCCGAGAACCTTGCGTACGAAAATTCCTACAGCACCTGCTACGAAGACAAGTCGGCCAACTGCGAAAAGAGCGGCCGCCTGTACCAGGATTTTGACCCCGAAAGCGCCTGCCCGGACGGTTTTGTACTCCCCTCCGAGGCCGACTACAAGTACATGGCCAAGGTGGCCGGCAACCTCACCGAAACATCCTTCGGGTTCAACCCGCAAATGGCCGGTTACTGCACCGAAGACGGCGACAAGCTCAACTGTTCCGAAGTGGACAAGAACGCCTACCTCATTACCTCCAACTTCAGCTTTATAAGAATCACGAGCGACGGCAAGGTCAATTTCGGCAAGACCAAGAACGATTCGTACTATTCCGTACGCTGCATGAAGGTTTCCCACTTCGTGGAAACCGACAAGCAGCTCCCCACCTGCGATTCCACCACCTACGAAATGCTCGACGAGATCTTTGTGGCAGCAAAGGGCAAGAACTACTCCTGCAACGGCAAAAGATGGACCGTGCGCGACGGCACGTGGTGCCCGAGCCGCGACAAGGGCGAAAAGCACTACTACAAGGACACGCTTTACATTTGCGACGGGTACGACTGGGTGTTGGCCTCCATGAACGACGCCGGCGCCGAATGTACCGAAGAAAAACAGTGGGATATCCAGAAACTGAACGGCCAGCGCTACGTGTGCGACGACTCCACATGGCGCCTGCCCACCACGATGGAAACGCAGATCGGCCTCTGCACCAAGGACAACATCAGGGAAATGGGCGCCGTGACAAAGAGCGGCGACACCACGAACTACATATGCGATACAACGGGATGGCGCCCCTCCGTGCTGACGGACTCCATTGGCGAATGTACCGCCGAGAACAACTGGAAGCATAAATCCAGCTACGGCATAGCCTACCTCTGCAACGACTCCACATGGCGCAAGGCGGTATACCCCGAAGATTCCCTCGGGTTCTGCACGCCCAACAGGAACGCCACCATTGACTCGATATACCTCTACTCAACCGACAACTATTCCGCCTACTACTGCGATTCCACCAAGTGGCGCAGGGCCGTACTTACCGACTTCGCCGGAGAGTGCGATTCCACCAGGTTCTTCAAGACGTACAATTTCAGGGACACCGTCTTCGCCTGCCGTACCACCAAGAAATGGAGCAAGCTCTCGTCAATCGAAAAAGACATCGGCGTATGCTCCCCGAAAACAAACGGCAGAATCGACTCGGCCAGAACGGACTCCACCGCCTACTACTGCGATTCCACCGCTTGGCGCAAGGCTGTAATTACCGATTTCGCCGGAAAGTGCGACTCCACCAAGTTCTACAAGACGTTCGCATACAAAGACACCCTCTACGCCTGCCGCACCACCAAGAGCTGGAGCAAGTTCACATCGGTCGAACAGGACATCGGCATATGCTCACCGAAAATAATCGGCAGAATCGACACGATCAAGACGGAATCTTCCGGCTACATCTGCGATTCCACCGGCTGGCGCGTGGCAAGCATCACCGACTACTACGGCGCATGCGACTCGAGCAAACTCTATTCGGAAAAGCCGTACAAGGGCGACAAGTACGGCTGCACCAACGCCCGCAGCTGGGAAAAACTTACGTACCCCGCCACGGTATTCGGGCTATGCAAGCCAGCCCTGCACTTGCAACTTAAGCAAGACAACAATGGCCCCGAATACATCTGCGACTCCGTATGGCGCCGTGCCACTGCCGCAGAAGTGCTTGGCGCATGCGATGTAAGCAAGGATGGAACCGTCAAGGAATTCTCGAGTACCCAGTATGTATGCGACAACGGCTCCTGGCGCACGCTAAAGAAGCTGGAACTTCAGTTCGGCCCGTGCTACAAGGGCAACATGGATGAGCAGAAGGTGTTGGAATCAACGCCATACATCTGCAACGATACCGGCTGGACCAAACAAAGGCTAGAAGACGTATTCGGTAGCTGCGGATACGACGATAGAGGCAAATTAGCCGAACTGGCAGGCGTGCAATATGCCTGCAAGTATCCTAACTGGAAAAAGCTGGATTCCATCGAACTCATCCTGGGAGCCTGCATAACCAACGTTAATACTAGCTACTATAAAATCTATCAAGTAGGCGACGACTATTACCATTGCGTCGATGAAACCTGGAGAATCGCAAGCTACGAATATGCCCTAAATTCCATAGATAAATGCAATCCTGAAATTTATGGCAAAATAACCGAATACCGTGGAAAACAATACTTCTGTTCCGAAAGCAACAACTGGCAGGAATATTCAGAGCTGGAACAAGTTTTCGGGTTGTGTTCACCAAGCGTAATAGAAGATATCCGGCAATATGGCGGAAAGACATATGGTTGCACCTACGGCAATTCCGTTACCAACCATCGCATCTATTACTGGCGTCTAGAAGACGCCCGCGATGCCGAACTAGGTTTCTGCCATGGAACCGGCTTTACCTGGAAGGTCTACAACGGGAAAGACTATGCATGTAGCACTGATAGCGACGGAAAATGGGAAACCGGTTCCTTCTGGGGCATGTATTACCGCTGCAGCGAAACCTACCCAGTCAAACTCGGTGTAACGGTCGGTTTCGAAGGGCAACACTATTACTGCAACGTGGATGTCAGCAGCATTTCAGAAGCAGATGATGGCTGGTACGCTCTCCAAGCCATCGACAGCGTCAAGGGTCCATGCTACAGCGACGTCTTTGGCGACACGCTCACGTTCGAAGGCAATCTCTATTACTGCGGCAAGAACGCAAAGAAATACTACAGGTGGATATTGGCGAAGTCACCGGCCGACATCTATGGCAAGTGCACAACCTCGAAAGAGGGTGAAACCGGGGCATTCAATGGCATGAACGTCGAATGCAGCGGCGGCGTATGGCACAGGGCTTCCAAGGACTACGGGACCCTCACGGATAGCCAGGGCAACGAATACAGAACCATCAAGATTGGCAACCAGACCTGGATGGCCGACAACCTCAAGCTATCCTCATCAATCACGTCGAACAGCTGGTGCCCGGACGGGTCTGTCGCGAACTGCGCCAGCAAGGGGCGCCTGTACGACTGGGCATCTGCCATGCAGTTGGCTCCCGATGCGGCACTCCACTCCGTGGTAGCCCCCACCAACTACAATGCCTACCAGGGAATCTGCCCCGATGGCTGGCGCCTGCCCACCAACGAAGACTGGGACAAGCTCCGCGAAGGCAGGGAACTCTCGGAACTCACCAAGAAGACGGTATCGGCCTACGACTCGCTCCACAACGACCTCTACGGATTCTCCGCCTTCCCCACCGGATACTACAAGATGCCGACCAGCAATACAGGGAGCGCCACATTTACGGATAACGTCATTGCATTCTGGACAGTTTCCGAATACGATGCCAACGAGGCCTACACGGGCAGGATGGCGACGAATTTGGACGTCACGCAGCTCAAGACAAGCGGTTTTGCCATCCGGTGCATAAAAAAGTGAAAAAATGTGCAGTGAAACTATTGACAATTGCCCAATTGTGCATTATATTTATATAGGTTAACAACGAACCTGTACAATTGAGGTTTAAAATGGAAGACGTCAAACGCAAGGAACTGACCAGCCGCCAGGCCGAAATCTACGAATACATCAAGAAGTATTCTAAAGAAAACCGCATGCCGCCCACCGTGCGCGAAATCGGGACCCACTTCGAGATCTCGTCCACGAACGGCGTACGCTCCATCCTCGCCGCCCTCATCAAGAAGGGTTACATCAACCGCTCCCCGCGCCTCAGCCGCGGTATCGAGATTGTGAACTCCGGCAAGGAAAAGCTCGACGAAATCGCACCGTCCAACACCATCGAAATCCCCATCGTGGGCCGCGTTGCCGCCGGTACGCCGATTCTCGCCGTGCAGAACCTCGAAGGCACCGTCACCATCGACCGCGACTTTCTCGCCTGCCGCACCGACGTCTTCGCGCTGCGCGTCAAGGGCGACTCCATGATCAACGCGGGTATCTTCGACGGCGACCTCATCTTCGCACGCCAGCAGAAAACTGCCGACCGTGGCGAAATCGTCGTCGCGCAAATCGACAACGAAGCGACCGTCAAGTACTACCAGCCGCAAGCCGACCACATCGAGCTCAGGCCCGCCAACCCGAAGTACCGCCCCATCATCGTGAAGAACAACAAGGACTTCTCGATTGCCGGGCGCGTCATCGGCGTCATGCGCCGCGTGAACTAAGCCGCGATAAAACCGTGCGGTCTATTCAAAACGGCGCGGACTCCAGCATATACTGCGCGGATTCTTGAACAAGTCTTAAAACGAAAAGCCCGGGCCACAAGCCCGGGTTTTTCATATCCTTCAAAATGCGATAGATTTCGCGAGAGTGTTCCGCGACGGGAAAGCGACGAACTAGTCGTCGAGTCCGGCGAGTTCCTCTTCGGCTTCCTTCAGGTCGGCTGCGTCCGGACCGTCCAGGAAATCCCCATCATCATCGGCCTCGTCAAGCGAATCGCCACCCATGGCGCCCATTTGGTAATCCACCTTGCGGGCTTCCTTGGACTGGCCAAGCTTGAGGATCATCGCGCATTCTTCGCAGTAACCGAGGTGCTTGTCCACCCAGAATTCCGGGGAAACAAGGTTGCGGTTGCAGCGCGTGCACATCTGCGTCGCGGCTTCGCGCGTAAAGGCGAGATTCTGTTCCTCGAGTTCCTTGAGGATACGTTCCGTCAGTTCTTCCTGCGTCTCTTCGGCGAGGGAAATCTTGTGGCGGATGGCAGAGGTCGGCTTCCTTTCGAGCTGCTTGAGTTCGGAGGAGACCTTCTTCTGGTTCGTCTTGTCTTCGTCTTCCTTGACTTCGACGAACATCGTCGTCTTGATGGGCTTCTTGCCTTCGGGGAGGAGGAACGAGAAGATGTAGGAGGCCTTCTTCTTCGCGGCTTCATCGGCGGCCTTCTTCTCTTCGGCCAGGCGTTTCTTCTCGGCAGCCTTCTCTTCGGCGATTCTCTTCTTTTCGGCGGCCTTTTCTTCGGCAATCCTCTTCTTTTCGGCAGCCTTCTCCGCGGCTATCCTCTTCTGCTCGGCGGCCTTTGCAGCCTTGGCGGCAGCGGCGGCCTTTGCGGCGGCAGCTTTCTCGGCGGCAGCAGCCTTGGCAGCGGCGGCCTTTTCGGCGGCGGCGTTCTTGGCAGGCTTCTTGGCCGGAGCCGGCTTGGCGGCAGGCTTTTTAGCCGGGACGGGCTTCTTGGCCGGAGCCGGCTTGGCGGCAGGCTTTTTAGCCGGAACGGGCTTCTTGGCCGGGGCCGGCTTGGCGGCAGGCTTTTTAGCCGGAACGGGCTTCTTGGCCGGGGCCGGCTTGGCAGCAGGCTTTTTAGCCGGAGCGGGCTTCTTGGCCGGAGCCGGCTTGGCAGCAGGCTTCTTTGCCGGAGCGGGCTTCTTGGCCGGGGCCGGCTTGGCGGCAGGCTTCTTTGCCGGAGCGGGCTTCTTGGCCGGGGCCGGCTTGGCGGCGGGCTTTTTAGCCGGAGCGGGCTTCTTCGCGGGTTTTGCAGCAGGCTTCTTGCTTACTTTCTTAGAGCTCATAGATTACTTCTTTTCCACGATTTTAATGTTTATAATGCGATCGTTCTGTTCGACACGGCACACAACGTCTTGGCCTGCGGTCACCTTGCCGAATACGGTATGCTTGCCGTCCAGGTGCGGCTGCGGCAGCTGCGTGATAAAGAACTGGGAACCTGCGGTATTCGGGCCGCGGTTGGCCATGGAGATAACGCCGGTGAGGTGCTTGAGGGAATTCGGCTCGTCGTCAATCGTGTAACCGGGACCGCCCATGCCAGTCAGTTCGGGGTCTCCGCCCTGGATCATGAATCCGGGAATCACGCGGTGAAAACGGAGACCGTTGTAAAAGCCACTGTTCGCGAGCTCGACAAAATTCGCGACGGTATTCGGGGCCGCCTTGAAATCGAGGTCGAGAACGATAACGCCTTCGTCGGTCGTAATGGTCGCCTCGATAGCGGTAATACCCGTGTAATCCTTGTTGAACACTTTGCCCTCGGCAAACGCGCAAACAGCCATGCCCAGGACGGATAGGACAAACAACAGATTCTTTATCGAAATCATACTCCCAAGAATATAGAATTTTTTTTATCCCGGCCAGGGCGGGATTCGGAAAATGATGCAAGATTTCTATATTTGAGCGCGTAATAAAGAAAAGAATACCTATGCCGCAAAACGACAATATCCGAAATTTCAGCATCATCGCCCATATCGACCACGGCAAGTCCACCCTTGCCGACCGCATGATTGAACTGACGAAGACCGTCGCGAAAAACGAGATGACGAACCAGCTCCTGGACGACATGGACCTGGAGCGCGAACGCGGCATTACCATCAAGGCGCACGCCATCCGCATGGTGTACGAGAAAGACGGCAAGGAATACATCCTGAACATGATCGACACGCCGGGGCACGTGGACTTCACGTACGAAGTGAGCCGCTCCCTGGCCGCCTGCGAAGGCGCCATCCTCGTGGTGGACGCAAGCCAGGGCATCGAGGCGCAGACGCTGTCGAACCTCTACCTCGCCATCGAAAACGACTTGACCATCATCCCGGTGTTGAACAAGGTGGACCTGCCGGGCGCACAGCCCGACCACGTTGCCGAACTCGTGGGCGACCTTCTGGGCTACGATCCCGAAAAGATTCCGCGCATTTCCGCGAAGACGGGCCTCAACGTGAACCAGGTGCTCGACAAGATCGTGGACGAGATTCCCGCCCCCAAGGGCGACACGGGCAACCCGCTCAAGGCGCTCATCTTTGACTCCGTCTACGATTCCTACCGCGGCGTCATCAACTACATCCGCGTGGTGGAAGGCTCCATCCGCGCCGGCATGAAAATCAAGATGATGAAGACCGGCGCCGAATACATGGTGACCGAAGTCGGCACGTTCAGCATGCGCCGCGACCCGCGCGACGAGCTCTCCGAAGGCATGGTGGGCTACGTGCTCGCGAACGTAAAGACAATTAGCGACGTGAAAATCGGCGACACCTTGACCGACCCCGCCAATCCGGCCGCAGAGCCGCTCCCGGGCTACAAAGACATTCTGCCGATGATCTACTCCGGCATCTACCCCATCAACCCGGAAGACTACAAGGACTTGCGCGAAGCTTTGGAAAAGCTCCGCCTCAACGATTCCGCCATCAGCTGGGAACCCGAAACTTCCGAGGCACTCGGCTTCGGCTTCCGTACAGGTTTCCTCGGGCTCTTGCACATGGAAATCGTGCAGGAACGCCTCGACCGCGAATTCAACGTGGACATCATCACGACCGTTCCGAACGTGGAATACCACGTGTACATGAGCGACGGCACGATGGTGAAAATCGAGAGCCCCTCCAAGCTCCCCGACGCCAGCCGCTACGACCACATCGAAGAACCTTACGTGAAGGCGCAAATCTTTACGCCCAAGGAATTCGTGGGTGCGCTCATGACGCTTTGCGAAGAAAAGCGCGGCGAGTTCGAGACCATGGAATACCTCGACGAAGAAAAGGTGATCCTCAAGTATAACCTGCCGCTCGCCGAAATCATGTTCGACTTCTACGACCGCCTGAAGTCTGTGAGCCGCGGCTATGCAGGCCTCGACTATGCGCCAAGCGAATACCGCAGAAACAACCTCGTGAAGCTGGATATCCTCTTGAACGGCGACCCGGTGGATGCCTTCTCGGTGATTATCCACAAGGACAAGGCACACACTTATGCCAACGCCATCTGCGTAAAGCTTAAAGACCTTATTCCGCGCCAGCAGTTCGACGTGGCTATTCAGGGGGCCATCGGCGGCAAGATTATCAGCCGCTCTACGGTGAAGGCTGTTCGTAAGGACGTGCTTGCCAAGTGCTACGGTGGTGACATTACCCGTAAGCGCAAGCTCCTTGAAAAGCAGAAAGAAGGTAAAAAGCGCATGAAGAGCATCGGCTCTGTCGAAGTGCCGCAGAAGGCGTTCCTCGCCGTGCTCTCGCTTTCCGACGATTCCAACAGCAGCGGCGACTAGCCTAAGGATTCCCCATGGCAAGCCTCAAGCATACCGTAAAAGTACTGCAGCGGATGAACTCGATGTCACACGTGTTCTTCCTCGTGGTGCTTCTCGTCGGTATCCTCGTGGCGGCCGTCGCACTCCGCTACTACGTAATCGAGCCCATCAACATGGTGAACGCCTCCATGGCGCCGCGGCACAAGGAAAACAGCTGGCTGTGGATGTGCAAGCTGCCGCAGTGCGTTGACAAGGTTCAAAAGAACGAGACCGTGTGGGCGGAACTCCGCAACCAGGAGACGCTCGTTCGCAAAATCATCGCGATGCCAGGCGATTCGCTTTCCATCTCCGAGAACGGCAAGGTCGTCTCGGGCAAGCTCAGGTTCCGCTGGAAGGGCGAGAACGCCTTTATCGAGAGCCGCGACATCTATGTTCCCAGACGCGGCGACACGCTGAACCTCGAAACACTCAGTGACGTGGAGCAGGATTACGCCATCTCGCTCATGCACGAGCAGGGAATCCCCTTCACCATCAAGACGACGCTGTGGCAGGGCGACCGCGAAATCAATGTCGAGCGCATCGGTTCCACCAAGCTCGGCAACCGCCAGGTGAGCCTCAAGGAAATCGATTTGCTGCCGTGGCAAGACCGCTTTCTTATCGAGCTGCAGATTCGCCAGAGCGAACCGGGAAACGCCCCCATCAAGATCAAGCGTGAACTGTTCAGCGACGATTCAACGCTCATCAAGAACTTCATTGTCGAAGAAGACTGCTATTACCTGGCATGTGAACGCGGAGACCACTGCGTGGATTCTCGCGAAGCGGGATTCTTTACCAAGTCCCGCCTGCTGGGGCGCTACATGCCCCTCCCCGACCGCGTAAAGAACACCGTCATCAAGCACGTACGTTCTGTCGGGAAATTCATCGCCCCAAAGGCGAAAGAAAAATCGAAAGAAAAAGCCAAGGAAAAGGCTAAGGAATAAATCCCAGGCGGCCCTCGCCACTCTGGATAAAGGCGTCCATGTAGTCCTTGGCTATCTGGCATGCTTCCGGGAGCGTTTTGCCCAGCGCCAGGTTCGCAAGGATGGCGCTGCCGAGGTTGCATCCCGTGCCATGCTTGCCTGCGCCGGGAATCCTGGGAGAGCGGAACTTGTACTGCACGCCGCCCTTCATCCATAGCGTATCCACGGATTCGCTACCGTCGTCGTGACCTCCCTTGAGCAACAGCGAAAAGTCCTCGCCAAACACGAGCTCGCCCCTCGACGCCGAAAGCCCGAGCCCGAGCAGCGCGAATTCGTCGCGGTTAGGAGTCACGAGGTCCACCATTTTCATGATGGGCACAAAGTCGTCCTGTTCAATATCGCGCATAAAGTGGTAGCCGGCGCTGGCGCTCGCGACCGGGTCCCAAACGATAAAGGCGTCCGGGGATTTTTCGCGCACGTACTGCACGATGCGCTTTAGAATCTTCGCCTTTTCCACAAGGCCAATCTTTACAAACTTGAAGGTGTGCTTTCTGAACAAAGTATCGAGCTGAGCCTCGATGCGTTCCCAAATCACCCATCCGGGCGCCACGAACTCGTCTTCGTTCTGTTCGGTCAAGGCCGTGCAAACGGTCTGGGCGTACACGCCAAAATGCGACATGGCCTTCACATCGGCTATGATTCCCGCACCGGCGCTCCCGTCGAAGCCGCCGATGCACAATGCGTATTTCATTGTACCGGACATAAACTCCAACTCCGTGAATTACAACGAGTTATCTAATGTAATATATATAAAAGAACGCGAAAGTGCAAGCCTTTTTTATCAGTAGGCCACGATAAGCGCCACGATAACGGCGCAGGTGAGCGCAACCGCCGGGATAACCGAGCGGCGCATGGCCTTGGCGCCCAAGAAGTACACGAGAGTACCCTTGGTGATGGTATTGGCGAGGCTTGCAAAGAGCATCGCCACCACGAGTTCGCGGTTCGTAATGGAAGCCTTGATGCCCATGTCTATGAGCGAGAAGGCCACGGCGTCCATCTCCGCCGCGCCGCCCAAAAAGCTGCAGCCAATCAGGGCGCCGTTACCCAAGTACACGCGCGCGGCGTTCGCCACGAACATCACCGCCGTAAACACGAGCCCGAACTTGATTGCGGGCAACAACTTGAAGGGGTTGCTAAAGCCAGCGCCCTTTTCGGCGTGGTCACGGCCCGTCTTGAACTTGAGGAAAATGGCATAGCCCAGCGTGGGGACTACAGGCACCAGCAGCGGTACGGCCAGCGGGCCCGCCAGGCGGGAATCCAAGAATACGCAGATAAGGTAAAGCCTCGCGAACATCACCGCCCAGCTGAGCACGATGCTCATCATAAAGTCGTCGGCGTAGCCCTCGTTTTCGCGGCTGCGGCCCGCCATGTTCAGCGTGAGCGCGGTACTGCTGGCAAGCCCGCCAAACAGCCCGGTAAGCCAGATGCCCTTGCCGGGGCCAATGAGCTTGATAAGCACGTAGCTCACAAAGCCAATGCCCGAGATGAACACCACAAACAGCCAGATGGTATGCGGGTTCAACACCTCGAGACCCGGCGGGCCAAAAGCGCGGTTCGGCAAGAACGGCAGCACCATCAGCGTGATGACCGCGAACTTGACCGTCGCGACAATGTCTTCCGTAGATAGCTTGTTCGCAAAGTCGTGTAGCTGCTTTTTGGAATTGAGGAGCAACAGCAAGACGACCATGCCCACGCACGCCTCCAACAGGCGCCCGTACCAACAGAGCGTACCGAGCAGGTACACCACAAGCACAGCGATGCTCGTCGTAATGCCGTCGCTGCCAATGCCCGGCTGCCCATCCTGCGGCCTGTGCGAAATGGCGAACGATATATGAGAGGCGACCAGGAGGAGTCCCACCACCACAAACCCCGTCACGAAGGGCGCCATTCCGCCCATCTGGTCCGAGAGCATCGCTGTCATGCACCCTACCAGGCCCACGAGCGTAAACGAGCGGACACCGGCCGGATGCCTATCCGACTGGTCCGAATACGTATGCTCTCGCTGCATGCCGATAATGAGGCCAATGCCTATCGCTGCAGCCAGGCGGTAGAATACATTAAAGTCCAACATGCATTTAATCTATACTAAAAAAAACTCCCCGACAAAACGCGGGGAAAGCAAATGGTATTCCAAGTTGTATCAAGAAACATCAATCTTCAATCATCAATTATCCATCATCAATCATCAATTAGTCTCGTTCCCAGACTTCGAAAGTCGTCGGGAAATCGTTCTTCTCGTCGGCAGGGAAAGCCTCTTCGCTTACCTTGCGCCAGCCTTCGCCCCAGTCCGGAAAAAACACGTCGCCATCCACGTCGGCAAGCACGCGCGTCACGTACAGCTTTTTAACAAGCGGCATCGCGTCGCGGTATACGGCGGCGCCGCCTATGATAAAGCATTCGGACTCGCCGGCGGCGCGGGCCTTGTCCAAGGCCTGTTCGAGGCTGCCGCACACAATGCATCCCGGCGCCTCGAACGCCGTATTCCGCGTGAGCACGTAGTTCGTGCGGTTCGGCAGCGGGCGTCCGATGTCGTCGTAGTTCTTGCGGCCGAGGATTATGGAATGCCCGGTCGTGATGGCCTTGAAGCGCTTGAGGTCGGCGGACAGGTGCCACGGCAGGTGTCCGTCGCGCCCGATGACGTTGTTTCTAGAAATTGCGACAATTGCAGATATTAACATCTCTCGTCTCTCGTCTGTAGGGCGCAGCCCGTTCTCTCGTCTGAGCTACACCGCGATCGGCGCCTTAATCGTCGGCCACGGGTCGTAATCCACGAGCTCAAAATCCTCGAACTTGAATTCGAAGAGGTCCTTCACGTCGGAATTCATCTTCATGGTCGGCAGCTTGCGCGGTTCGCGGGAAAGCTGCTCGCGCGCCTGGTCAAAGTGGTTGCTGTACAGGTGCAGGTCACCGAAGGTATGCACGAATTCGCCCGCCTCGTAACCGCAAACCTGCGCAAGCATCATCGTCAACAGCGAGTACGACGCGATGTTGAACGGCACGCCGAGGAACATGTCGGCGCTGCGCTGGTAAAGCTGGCAGCTGAGCTTGCGCTTGCCGCTTGCACCTACCCCGCCTACGTAGAACTGGAAAAGGCAATGGCACGGCGGCAGGGCCATCTTGTCGACCTCGGCCACGTTCCATGCGCACACCAGGTGGCGGCGGGAATCGGGATTGTTCTTGAGGCTGTTGATCAAGTTCTGGATCTGGTCGATGTGCCCGCCATCGGGCGTGGGCCAGCTGCGCCACTGGTGGCCGTACACCGGGCCCAGGTCGCCGTTCTCGTCGGCCCATTCGTCCCAGATGGTCACCTTGTTGTCGTGCAGGTACTTGATGTTCGTGTCGCCCATCAAGAACCACAGCAGTTCGTGGATGATGGAGCGCAGGTGAAGCTTCTTGGTCGTGAGGCACGGGAAACCCTTCGAGAGGTCGAATCGGGTCTGGCGGCCAAAAACGGAACGGGTGCCGGTGCCCGTACGGTCGGAACGGTCAACGCCATTTTCAAGAATGTCACGAAGTAAATCTAAGTATTGCTGCATATCTGTAATTTAATAAAAAATCATCCATCATCAATTATCAATCATCAATTCCAAACAATTCCACCCGCTTGTACTGCTTCGCGGCCTTATCCTCTTCCACGGCCTTCTGCTTGAGCAACATGTTCAGCGCCTGCAAAATCAAGTCTTGCGTGTGCTTGGGCACGGGTTTCTTGCCCAGGCGCGCCTTCTGCACCATCTTGTGGTTCAGGTTCGCGGGCAACATTTCTACAAGGGCGTGGTTCGGCTCGCCCAACTCGGTCAATATTTCGTCCAGTTTAGTCATGTCCACAATTTAGAAAAACCCCCGGCAGGTGCCGGGGGCTTTTCGGTCAAGCTTGTCTAAAGACTATTCCTGTCCGAACGGGCTGTCACACTTGGTGCCGTCGTTATCCGGCGTCACGAAGTGCATTTCGATACGGCGGTTCATCTCGCGGCCTTCCGCAGTGGAGTTGTCGTCCACCGGGCAGCTGGAGCCCATACCGATAGCCTTGATGCGCTTCTTGTCCACACCGAACTTGGTGAGGGTCTTCATCACTTCCTTGGCGCGGTTCTCGGAGAGCTTCTGGTTGCTCTTTTCCTTACCCACGTTGTCGGTGTGGCCCTGGATGACAATCTTCAGATCCTTGTAAGAATCATCCGTGCTGAGCTTCTTGGCGACGCTCTTCAGGATGTTCTTGGCGTTGGATTCGAGAGTAGCCTTGCCGCTCTTGAAGGTCACGCCGTCAAGCTTTTCGGCAGCCTTCTTCGGACAGCCATGGCCATCGTCGCCAGCCACATCCGGGCAGCGGTCGATACCGGTACAGACTTCCTTGAAGGTGTCAAGCAGCTTCTTGGTGCTTACCCATTCAGAGCAGACGCCATCCTTATCGGCATCCGGATCGTCTTCCATCGGACAACCCTTGTTCCATTCCGGACCCGGTTCGTCTTCACAACGGTCGTAGCCGCGGCAAACGTCCTTAAACTGGTCGAGCATCTTCTGCTTCGTGACCCACGGAGAGCAGAGGCTGTCGGCATCGGGGTCCGGATTCTCGGCCGGGCAACCCTTGTTCCATTCCGGTCCATTTTCTGCCGGGCACTTGTCGACGCCATGGCAGATGGAGGCGAAGTCCTTGGTCATGCCCTTCTCGGAGACCCACGGAGCGCAAAGGCTGTCGCCGTCGGCATCCGGATTATCCATCGGGCAACCCTGGGCAAATTCTTCACCCGGTTCGGTCGGGCACTTGTCGACACCCTTACAGATACCGTCGTACTGTTCAAGCATGTTCTTCTGGGTCACCCATTCGTCACAGATACCATCCTTATCGGTATCCGGATCGCCGAGCGGGCAGCCTTCGTTACCGGCAGGACCGAATTCGGTCGGGCACTTGTCAATACCCTTACAGGTCTTGTCGATGAACCATTCGTTCTTGATCTTGTCGTCTTCGGCAGCCTTTTCGAAGTAGTAGCCCATCTTCTTCTGGGTCACCCATTCGTCGCAGAGGCCGTCACCGTCACTATCCGGATCATCCCACGGGCAGCCCTTATTGGCCTTCGGACCCGCTTCACCCGGACACATGTCGTAACCCTTACAGA
>Ga0310697_10000365_pt1 | contig 63955 bp, 45 predicted proteins | sample 172DNAGHGlowgp2_FD_203883 | JGI IMG/M metagenome (GOLD analysis project Ga0310697, IMG submission 203883) | Sheep rumen microbial communities from Palmerston North, Manawatu-Wanganui, New Zealand - 1728 DNA GHGlow gp2 (v2) (version 2) | ecosystem: Host-associated > Mammals > Digestive system >...
GCGGGGAATTTACGCCTGTGGAGAGTTACAGCAAACGTGAGTAGCGAAGGCGAAAACGAATTCGTTGAAGCAGGAATGAAACATAAAGGTTTTTATAACTTTTTATAAGTTTTCAGTAACGGAATTCACGTGAAAATTGCAATGGCAAACGACCACGCCGGCACCGCGCTCAAAAAACAAATCAAAGCGTACCTTGAGGAGCAGGGCTATGAGGTTAAAGATTTCGGCACCTACGACGAAGGCGCGTGCGACTTGTCCGACTTCGTGTACCCCGCCGCGTTGTCCGTGGCGAAGGGCGAATGCGACAGAGGCATTTTCGTCGACGGCGTCGGCTACGGCAGCGCGCTCATCGCCAACAAAATCTACGGCATCTACGCGGCTGTCTGCCAAGATCCTTTCTGCGCGCAACTTAGCCGCGAACACACCGATTCCAACGTCCTTTGCATAGGCGGCAAGATTATCGGCTCCGCTATCGCCATGGAAATCGTCAAGACGTGGCTCAAGACTGAACCGCTCACTGCCGAAAAATATCGTCGCCGCGTCCAAAAGGTCGCCGACATTAACAACAAACACTGCGTCCCCGTAAAATAAATTCGTCCGAAAAATTTTTCAGCTCTTCGACGTTCGAAGGGCTTTTTTGTAAAGGAGGCGATTCTTATGGAAAAATTTACTTTTGACCTTCAGCGATTTTACGTAACGCCGACACTGCTTAACGGCGAAGACGGCGGCGGCGTTCGCTATTGGAACACAATTCTCGGCGCGGAAGTGTCGGGCTTCGGGAATACCTTCTTCGTCAATCACGGAGCGGATTGTGTAATTTATTGCGACGGTGACAATACAAAAGTTTACAACGATACCGTCGCGCCCAACGTCGTAATTAACGGCGCAGGCGGCAGAGATTGGCTTATCAACGATGCGGTCAGTGTGACAATCAACGGCAACGCGGGCAATGACGATTTATTAAGCTACGGTAACAACGTCGAGATGTACGGCGGCGCGGGCGACGATGCCCTTCAAAACAGAGGCGGTTCCAAAGTAACGATTGACGGCGGTGCAAATAACGATTGGATTTATAATGATGGCGCAACCGTTTCAATAGACGGCGGCACGGGCTCGGATAATATCGAAAACCGCGGGAACAACGTCACTGTCAACGCGGGCAAAAACGACGACCACGTTTATAATTTCGGCAAAAAAGTTACAATCAATGCAGGCGCGGGCGATGACCACGTCGGTAACACCAATTCTTCCGTCACGATAAAAGCCGGCACGGGCAAGGATTCGATTTACAACGACAGCGGCTCGGTAAAAATCTACGCGACAGACGACGACATCGGCGATTATTTTTACAACGAGGGCTCCAAAGTCACAATCACGGCGGGCGCAGGCGACGATTCCATTGACAGCAGATATTCCAACGCCGAGCATAAAGGTTCGACCGTCAGGATTGACGCAGGCGACGGTAACAATCAAATAAGCCTTGACGGCGGCAATAACATTTCCGTAAAGACCGGTAACAATAACGATATAATTATTGCATCCGTATCTTCCGGAAAGTTTCACGACGTGACAATCGACGCCGGCGCAGGCAGAAATATTGTAAACGTCACGGGCGGTTGGAGTTATGTCACGATTAACGGCGGCGACGATGCGGAAGGCAATGACGCCATTTTTAACGCGGCGGACGATGCTTTTCTCAATGGCAAAGCGGGCAACGATTACATTAAAAACCAAGGTGACCGCGCAGTAATTTCCGGAGGCGAAGACGGCGACGTTATAGAAAATTACGGCAAAAACGTTTTTATTCAAGGTGACAACGCCAAGAATGAAAGTACGCACAAAGTCGGCGATTATATTTCCACTGACAAAGGCGAACGCGTTACAATCGACGCCGGCGACAACGACGATACCATTGCGGCTTTTCATGATGTGGAAGCCTCAATATTGGGCGGCAAAGGAAATGATTCAATATCCTTATGCAGAATCGATGCCGACGAACTCGATAAAATAAGCAACAAAGGCTTGTCTCACGTCGCTTGGTTTTTAGTCGATACTTTTACTCCCTTGCCGAGCTTAGAAGGATTGTTAGAGGATGAAGGCTGGAAAAATCCTGCAAGTTATACAAGCTTATTTATGAAAGTGGGACAATATCTCGCAGAAAATCATCTTGAAAAGGAAATTGGCAAATTTCTCTCTAAGGAAGTTTTCAAACCGGTAAGCGCCGTCATGAGTGCTGTTTCCGGAATAACAGATTTTGTAAACTTTGTATCCTATATAAATGTCCTGTCGAAGACTGGCACGGTGGCAGGCGGCGCGGGTGACGATACTATCGTCGGCGACGGATTTGCGCCCCGCGTCTTTGAATACTCGGCGGGCGACGGCAAAGATGTGATTTATCGGCTGTCTGTCGACAGTACTCTTAAATCCGTGCTCAACAAGGTTACCGATGATAACTTCTTGTCGACGATTCACATCACAAAGGGCGCGGTCAGCAAAATTTCGCTCGACAACGTGAAAATCGACAGCTCGGACGTAATGATCAAAGTCGGCAAGGGCTCAATCAGACTTGTTGAAGGCGATGATAAAAAGTTCAAAATACGTGAAGCGAACGGCAAGACAACGACACTCGCTTACAAATGCGACCCCGATAAGGGCGATACAATTTGCTCAATCTTCGGCGGCGACGAGGACGAAGTTATCAAAGACACGATAAGCGGCGCGGTCTATCGCAATGTCCTTTACGGCAAGGGCGGCAACGATGCTCTCGTCGGCAACAGCAAGAACGACACGCTTTACGGCGGCGACGGCTCCGATACTTTGGTCGGCGGCGAAGGCAATGACGTCCTTTACGGCGGCGGCGGTTCAAAAAATTCCCTCGTCGGCGGCACGGGTAAAGATGTAATTTATGCCGATTTGATAAGCAATAATGCTAAAACCGGTTACGACACCATTGATGGCGGCACGGGCAATGACCATATCGTCGTTTCGGGATATACTCAGCAGGGAGCCGTTCACGTTCCGAGCGTTTTTTATGAAAACAAATATGCTTCTGTCAATGCAGGTTCGGGAGACGATACGATTGAAAATATCGGAGACGGCATAAGCGACAATTACAGCACATTGATTGGCGGCACGGGTGAGGATTCCATTGTCAATTACGGTTCAAAGGTTTCAATTAATGCGGGCACGGACAAAGACACAATTGAACACCACGGCTTTGACGCCACGATTATAGGCGGCACGGGCGACGACAGCATTGTTACGAGCGGAAACAGGAACATTTTCCGCTACAAAGACGGCGACGGCAAGGATTCTATCAAGGGCATAAGCGAAAACGATACTCTTGACATTTCCAAGGGTTTAATCAGCTCTGCCAAAATCAGCGGCAAGCACGTTATCTTGACGGTCGGCGACGGCTCAATAAAACTCATCGACGGCGTTAATAAAAAATTCAATCTGCGCGAGGCAAGCGGCACTTTGACAACCAGAGCTTACGGCAAAGATTCAAGCGGCGAAGTCGTCTGCTCAATCTACGGCTCGTCTAAAGGAGAAATTCTTCAAGACAACGTCGGTCTTAAGCGACAGGCATATATCATTGCGCCGGGCGACCCTAAGCCCAAAGACCCGATAATCGGCGCGATAAACAAAAATGTCATTTACGGCTACGGCGGCAAAGATTCCCTCTACGCGAACGACAAAGACACCACGATTTACGGCGGCGCAAGCAATGACATTCTTAACGGCGGCGACGGTAACGATGCGCTTTACGGCGAGTCGGGCAACGATAAACTTTTTGGCAACATCGGCAACGATTATCTGAGCGGCGGGAGCGGCAAGGATACTCTAAGCGGCGGCGACAACAACGATAAGCTTTTCGGCGACGACGGCAATGATTCTCTGGTCGGCGGCTCCGGCAAGGATACTCTAAGCGGCGGTGACAACAACGATAAGCTTTTCGGCGACGACGGCAATGATTCTCTGGTCGGCGGCGCGGGCAAGGATACACTGTCGGGCGGCGGCGACGACGACACGATGTACGGCGGCGCAGGTGACGATTCCCTTGTCGGCGGTGCGGGCAAAGATACCTTATCGGGCGGCAATGACAACGACAAACTTTACGGCAACACAGGTAATGATATTCTCTACGGCGGTGCGGGCAAAGATACCTTATCGGGCGGCGGCGACGACGACAAACTTTATGGCGGCGCAGGTGACGATTCCCTTGTCGGCGGTGCGGGTAAAGATACCTTATCGGGCGGCAACGACGACGACAAACTTTATGGCGGCACAGATGACGATTATCTTATCGGCGGTGCGGGCGACGATAAACTTTGGGGGGACGCAGGCGCAGATATTTTCCGCTACTCTGCAGGCGACGGAAAAGACGTTATTTACGGCTTTGAAGACAGTGATACGCTGACTTTGGACGTCTTGGCATTCGAGACTTCTTACAGCAAGCTGACCAAAACCGTTTCGTTCAAATTCGATGACGGCGGCTCCGTTATGCTGAAAAATTTTACGGCGAATACTTTCCACGTGAACGATGACATTTATAAAATCAGCGGTTCCAAGTTCGTCAGGAAATAATCCCCCGTGCAGAAAATTTTTCTGCTCGTCGACAATCGGCGGGCTTTTTTTGTTGGCGTTCAACGTCGGGCAGGATTTGAAAAAATTTTGGCGAAAGTGGTTGCCGATATCGTATTCATATTGCGCAAGCTGTGATAAAATTTTTTAGAACTCATTTATTCCGCATTGCGCATTACGCATTGCAGTTAAGGAGGGGCGGAAATTGGAAAAAAGGGAGAGTTTATGGGAGGCATATCTGCGGCGCGGCTTAAGTCGTCGGAGCTTCTTGAAAGGTTGCGTCGCGCTGACTTCGCTCATGGGCTTCAGCACCGATATGTTCTCGAAAGTCGTGGAGGCGGCGGAAAACAAACCGTTGCCTGTCGTTATCTGGATTCACGGGCACGAGTGCACCGGTTGTGACGAATCATTTATCCGTTCGGGCGCGCCGCTGGCTTCGGACGTCGTGCTTTCGTCAATCGCCTTGGAGTACGACCATTTGCTCAGCGCGGCTTGCGGCGCACCGTTCGAGGCACATCTTGACGAGACCATCGCCAAATACAACGGGCAATACATTTTGTGCGTCGAAGGCGCGATTGCCACGAAGGACAGCGGCGTTTATTGCATGTCGGGCGGACACACCTTCACGCACCTGCTGAAAAAGGCGGCAACGGGCGCGGCGGCGATTATCGCTTACGGCTCGTGCTCGGCTTACGGCGGCATTCAAGCTGCCAAACCCAACCCGACAGGCTCGGCGGGCATTGAACGTTTCGTCGGCGGCAAACCCGTCGTCAAAGTCCCCGGTTGTCCGCCAATCCCCGAAGTTATGACGGGTGTTGTTATGCACGTCGCGCTTTTCGGCACGATTCCGCCCGTTGACGGCGACGGACGTCCGAAACAATTCTACGGCAACAGAATTCACGACACTTGCTATCGCCGTCCGTTCTTCGACGCGGGCATGTTCGCGGAAACCTTCGACGACGCCGGAGCAAAGGCGGGCTGGTGTCTTTACAAGCTCGGCTGTCGCGGTCCGGAAACTTACAATTCTTGCGGCAACCTGCGCTGGTGGCAGGGCATGAGCTATCCGATTCAATCGGGCGCGCCGTGTATCGGTTGCTCCAATTCCAACTTCTGGGACGAAGACCCCTTCACGGGTCGTCTGCCGCAATACGGCAAGCTCGGCGACGCTGACAAAATCGGTACGGCTCTTGGCGTCTTGACTACGGCGGGTGTCGTCGGTCACGCCGTGGCAAGCATCGTTCAGCGCAACAGCCGCGAAAATCTGATTGACGAAGATCATCACGAATAAACGAGGTGAAATTTTATGCAACACGTTGTAGTAGACCCTATCACGCGAATTGAAGGGCACTTGCGCGTTGAGATAACCGTCGACGAGACAACCGGCACCGTCACCGACGCAATTTCAAGCGGCACGGCTTGGCGCGGCTTGGAATTGATTTTGAGAGACCGCGACCCGCGCGACGCTTGGGCTTACATCCAACGCATTTGCGGCGTCTGCACCACGGCTCACGCGCTTGCTTCCGTCCGCGCCGTCGAAGACGCATTGGGCATTTCGATTCCGAACAACGCCAACTATATCCGCAACATCATGGCGGCGACGTTGACGGTTCAAGACCACTTGATTCATTTTTATCATCTGCACGCGCTCGATTGGGTCAGCCCCGTCGAAGCACTCGCCGCCGACCCCGCGAAGACTGCCGAACTTCAAACGGCGGTGCTTAACGCTTACAGGCTCAACTTGAAAGTTCCCGACGAAGTGGCAACCGAAGCTTATCCGCACGACTTCCCCGCCGCCACGCCGCAATACTTCGCCGCCATCAAGGCTAAGGTTCAAGCCATCGTCGCAAGCGGACAGTTGGGCATCTTCGCCGCGCAATGGTGGGATCATCCCGATTACAAGCTCCTTCCGCCCGAAGTTCATCTCATGGCTGTGGCGCACTATCTTGAAATGCTCGACAAGCAACGCGAAATCATCACGCCACACGTCATCTTCGGCGGCAAGAATCCGCACCCGCACTACGCCGTTGGCGGTATGCCGTGTTCCATTTCAATGACCGACGGCAATGCGCCGATTAACACCGCACGCCTCGCAATCGTCGACCGCGCGATAAACATGGCTCGCGACCTCGTGAACAATTACTACCTGCCCGACTTGGTTGCTATCGGCGTCATTTACGCGAAGGCGGGACGCGTCGACGGCGGCGGCTTGTCAAAAACTCGCGTGCTTGCGTTCGGCGATTATCCGCTCCACGGCTACAAGGGTACGTCCAACGGCGGCGGCTACTTCGACAATCTGCTCGTCCGCTCCAACGGTGTCGTCGAAGATTTCGGCAAAGGGCTTGCCAACGCGCGTTTCTTTGAAGTCAAGCCCGAAGACCTGAAGGCTCCCGAAGACTTCACCGAGGGCGTCGAACACGCTTGGTACGAATATCCCGACGGCGGCGCGAAAGACTTGCACCCGTGGGAAGGCGTCACCAAAGACAAATACACCGGCCCGAAGACCGGCACGCCGACCATGTGGGAAACGCTCAACGAGGCGGGCAAATATTCTTGGCTCAAAACGCCCAAATGGAAAGGCAAGCTCTGCGAAGTCGGGCCGCTCGCGCATTACATCATCATTTACACGAAGGCGGCGAAGGGTTTGCTCCCCGACCCGACGTGGGCTGAACAACTCATGCTTAAACAGATTGAAGCGGTTTCGGGCGTGTTGGGCGTGTCCGCCGAAGTCTGGATGCCGACAATGTTGGGACGCACGGCTTGCCGTTGCCTTGACGCGCAACTTGCCGCAGAGATTAACAAGTTCTTCTTCGACAAGCTCATTGCCAATATCAAATCGGGAGACACCGCGACAATGAACAACGAAAAATGGTTCCCCGACACGTGGGCACCCGAATGTCACGGCGTCGGCTTGTACGAAGCTCCGCGCGGCGCGCTCAGTCATTGGGTTTGCATTAAGGACGGCAAGACAAGCAATTACCAATGCATTGTCCCGACGACGTGGAACGCTTGCCCGCGCGACGACCAAGCAGGTCACGGCGCATACGAACAGGCAATGATGACGACGCATGTTGCCGTTCCGAACAAGCCGCTTGAGATCGCCAAGGTTGTCCGTTCGTTCGACCCGTGCATGGCCTGCGCGACCCACATGTACAACGCCAAAGGCGAGGAGATTAACATCATTTCGACCGACCCCTACGGGAGGTGAGCGGCTGTGGCTATTAAATCTGTCAAGGAAGTCAACCGCAAGGAGTATTACATTTTCAGCCCGTTCCTGCGCATTTTCCATTGGATTATGGCGTCGCAAATCGTGATACTGTTCGCGACGGGCTTGCTGATAACAAAGCCCATGAACGTGGCGATAACGGAGCCGGTCTTCTCGATAACGTCGATGGATTTGGTGCGCGACATTCACTTCACGTCGGCGTTTATCCTGTGCGCGTCGCTGATTCTGCGCGTCTACGGCTTCATAATCAACAAGGGCGACCGTCTGTTCCCGCGCGTCTGGGAAGGGCATTTCTACGAAGAAACCGTTGACGTAGCAATGCATTACATGTTGTTGAAACCGCATCATGCATCGTTCCTGCGCAATCCGTTGGCTCGCGGTTCATACGCGGCGTTGTACGTTTTGCTCGCGATTGAAATTCTTACGGGCTTTGCGATGTACTTCATGACAAATCCGTCGTCGACGGGCGGCATGTTGTTCGGCTGGGTCAACGTCCTCGTCGGTAGCGAAATGATGGCGCATTACATTCACCACTACGTTGCCTGGTTCATAATCCTGTTCGCTATCGGGCATTTGTACATGGTCATTCGCGCCGAGTTCATGGAAGGCGAAAGCGAAGTTTCAAGCATGTTCAGCGGCAAAAAGATTTTGGCTCACACGCCGAAGGACGCCAACGAACTCGACTGACATACGACGAAAAAATTTTTCTCCGTCGACGCGGCGGAGATTTTTTTTGTCAGAATCCTTGACAGTCGCGGGCTTGAATGGTAAACTGCGCGAAGTTGCGGAGAGTTGTCCGAGCGGCTTAAGGAGCACGACTGGAAATCGTGTGTTGCGTTGATAGCGCACCGAGGGTTCAAATCCCTCACTCTCCGCCAGAAAAGAAATCGACATATTGAATATAGAAGTTTCAGCCGTGAACGCAGAGACTTGGTTTCGCCGAACACTAACTGTACTGACAATCGCGCCAGGGCATACGCAGCAACGCGAGGTTATTGTAGCGCAGCTTCGGAATTGAGGTCAGGTTTCTGCGTTGGCGGCTGAAATTTTTTTGCGGGAGTGACTGCTTTGCACGAGGCGACGCTTGCCGAAAACATCTTAAATATTGCGCTGGACGCCGCCGAACAAAATCACGCGGCGAAGGTCTTCAAGGTCGGCTTGACGCTCGGCGAAATGGCGGGCGTCGAAGTCGAGGCTTTGACTTTGGCTTTCGACGTGCTGAAAAAAAATACGCCCGCCAATGATGCGGAGCTTGCGATTAAACGCGTGCCCGTTTGCGCGACGTGCAACAAGTGCGGCAAAGTCTTCACGCTTGAACGGTATAATTTTTTTTGCCCCGAATGCGACGGCGTTTTGATTCTGCAGAGCGGGCGCGAACTTTTGGTTGACTTCATTGATTGCGAGTGATTCTTTTGGAAGTTAAGCTGATGAAAAATATTTTGGGCGCGAACGACGAGATTGCCGCGCAGAATCGCAAGCTGTTTGCCAAACGCGGCGTTGTCGTCATGAACTTAATGGGCTCTCCGGGTTCGGGCAAGACCACCCTCCTTGAACAGACGTTGACGCGCCTTGCCGACAAAATCAAAATCGCCGTGATTGAAGGCGACCTGTTCACCGCGAAGGACGCCGAACGAATTGAACGCGCCGGCGTTGACGTGATTCAAATCAACACGGCGGGCGGCTGTCACCTTGACGCACCAATGATTCAAAAGGCGTGTGCTTCCCTTGACTTGAGCGCGACGGACTTGCTTATCGTCGAGAACGTCGGCAACTTGGTTTGCCCCGCCGAATTCGACATCGGCGAAAATTTCAAGGCGGTCGTCCTGTCGATAACCGAAGGCGACGACAAGCCGCTTAAATACCCGCTCATCTTCAAGGAGTCGGCGGCGACCGTGCTCAACAAAATCGACCTGCTGCCGTTCACGAACTTCAACCTGCAGGCGGCGCGGGAAGACTTGACGACGTTGCACCCGTCGATAAAAATTTTTGAAACGTCCTGCACAAACGGCGCGGGCTTGGACGCGTGGACGGCTTGGTTGCTTGAAAGGACGGCTCGCTGATGGAAAGTCTTTACGTGTCTGAAGTTACGGTGCTCGGCGTCGGCAACACAATCCTCAGCGACGAAGGCTTCGGTGTGCGCGTCGTCGAGTATCTTGAAAAAAATTTCGCCTTCCCCGAAAACGTCGCGCTGATTGACGGCGGGACGCTCGGCGTGGAGCTGTTGCACTTCGTGGCGGGCACGCGGCGGTTGCTGATAATCGATTCGATTGACGGCGGCGTTCTGCCCGGCACGGCGTTTCACCTGCGCGACGACGAGTTGAAAGCTCACTTCGCGCAAAAAATTTCGGCGCACGAAGTCGGGATTCAAGACGTGCTGACGATGTTGGAGCTGACAGGCAAAAAAATTCCCTGCGTCGAATTGATTGGCGCGCAACCGTTCAGCTTGGAGGCGGGCGTCGAACTTACGCCGCAAATGACAGCGTTGGTGCCGACGTTCGCAAGCAAAGCCGTCGAAATTTTGAAGTCATGGAGCTTGGAGGTAACACGATGATAATTTTTCCTGCGATAGACCTGCGCGGCGGCAAGTGCGTGCGGCTGATTCAAGGCGACTTCGACAAGGAGACCGTTTATTCCGACGACCCGCAAGCGACTGCACGGCGTTGGCAAGCTTGCGGCGCGAAGTTTCTGCATGTCGTCGACCTTGACGGCGCAAGAGCCGGCTCGCCGCAAAATCTTGACGCCATTCAGAAAATCCTTGACGCCGTTGACATCCCGATTGAAGTCGGCGGCGGAATCAGGACGCTTGACGATATGGCAAAACTTTTGTCGCTCGGCGTGCGTCGCGTGATTTTAGGCAGCGTCGCCGTCGAAAACCCCGCGCTCGTATCGGAGGCTGTCAAACGTTTCGGCGATAAGATTGTCGTCGGCATTGACGCGAAGGGCGGCTTTGTCGCCACTCACGGCTGGGAAAAGTCAAGCGGCGTCGCGGCGAGCGACTTTGCAAAAAAAATCGTCGCAGCGGGCGTCAAAACGATTATCTACACCGATATTTCCAAAGACGGCATGTTGAGCGGTGTGAACGCGGCGGCTTTTGAGGAGCTGGCAAAGTCGTCGGGCGCGCAAATCGTTGCTTCGGGCGGCGTCAAGTCGATTGAAGATATCCGCGCGCTTAAGGCTGTCGAAGCGTCGGGCATTGTCGGCGTGATTGTCGGCAAGGCGATTTACACGGGCTCGCTTGACTTGGCGGCGGCTGTTGCATTGGCGGAGGGCTGACATGTTGACTAAACGAATTATTCCTTGCTTGGACGTGAAGGCGGGGCGCGTCGTCAAGGGCACGAACTTTATCGGATTGCGCGACGCGGGCGATCCCGTCGAACTTGCCAAACGCTACGACGCCGAACGCGCTGACGAATTGGTTTTCCTTGACATCACGGCTTCGCACGAAGGTCGCGGCACCATGGTCGAAGTCGCCAAAAGTTGCGCCGCGCAGGTTTTCATTCCGTTCACGGTCGGCGGCGGCATTCGCACGGTCGAGGATATGCGCGTCATGCTGGCGGCGGGCGCGGATAAAATTTCAATCAACAGCGCGGCAGTCAACAATCCCGAACTCCTTCGCGAAGGAGCGAAACGTTTCGGCAGTCAATGCGTGGTGCTTGCCGTCGACGCCAAACGTTCGGGCGACGGCTGGGAAATTTACGTCAACGGCGGACGCAAGCCGACGGGTCTTGACTGCCTTGAGTGGGTCAAACGCGGCGTGGCGTTGGGGGCGGGCGAAATCCTCTTGACGAGCATGGACGCCGACGGCACCAAGGGCGGCTACGACATCGAACTTACCCGCACAGTCAGTAAGGCGGTAAACGTCCCCGTCATTGCTTCGGGCGGCGCGGGCGAGCTTGAACATTTTTACGACGTGCTTGTCGACGGCAAGGCGGACGCGGTTCTTGCGGCTTCGGTCTTCCATTACGGCAAGTACACGATTCGGCAAGTCAAAGAGTATCTGCAACGTCGCGGCGTCGAAGTCAGATTTTAATCGGCGTCGTCGGTCGTCCTAAGGGGCGGCCGCTTTTTTTATTGCCGTCATTTGATAAGCTGTGTTATACTTTGGCAAAATCGACAAATCGACGGCTCCTTGCGAGCGTCACGAGGTGATACCTTTGAAAATTTTATTGACGAACGACGACGGGATTAAGGGCGCGGGGCTTTGGGCACTTGCCGACGCGCTGAAACATCGAAGGCACGAAGTCACAATCGCCGCGCCGTTCACTCAGCAAAGCGGCACGGCTCACGCGTTGACTTTCATGCGCGAGATTGAATACAAACGCTTCGACGACGCCGACTGCGAGGCTTGGGCTTTCGACGGCACGCCGACCGATTGCGTCAAAATTTACTTGGAAGGCATGAGCGACAAAAAATTCGACGCGTTGATTTCGGGCATGAATGACGGCGCGAATCTCGGCACGGACGTGCTTTACTCCGGGACTGTCGGCGCGGCATTGGAAGGCTTCCTGCACGCCATACCGTCACTTGCCGTTTCACGCGATAAAGATTCAACGATTCCTTTGGACACGGCAGCGGAAACGGTCGTTGACTACTTGGAAAAAATTTTGTCCGTCAAGAGCGAGCCCTTCCTGCACAACGTCAACATTCCGAAAAATTTCCGCGCAGGCAAGCCCGAATTCACGGCGACGCGCTTGGGTTGCCGCGACTATATCAACGCCTTCACGAGCCGCACCGACGACGACGGGCGCGCTTACTTCCGAATCGACGGGACGATTGTCGACCTTGACGTAGGCGAGGGCACCGACATTTACGCGGCAAATCTGGGCTTCGTCTCCGTAACGCCGCTCCACGCCGATACCGCCGATTACGAGGCGATTGTCGAATTGCGCAAAATCTTCAGGGGTTAAGCATGGACGATTACACTTGGCGAATGAAACTTGCCGCGAGGCGCAGGCAACGGCAGCGCGAACGAATCTTTGCACTGGGCGTGCTGTTTTTGATGATGCTCGGCGCGTTCCTGTACTTTGCGGTCTACACCAAGACGCCCGAATACGCAATGCGCGAGATGGTCACGGCGTACAAGGCGGGTGACGCGAAAACTTTCCGCCGCCACGTCGACTTGAATTCGATAACGTTGCAGGGCTACGACGACTTGACAAGCGACCTGTTCAAATACGACACGCAACTTTCCGACCGCGAGAGGAGTCTCTTTGAAAATTTTTACGTGCTGATTCGGCGGCAAATGTGCAACGGCGCAGTCAAAGTCATAGACACATACCTTGACACGGGCGAATGGACTTTGCCGGGCGAAATCCTCAAAGGGAGGCAACTCGGCATTGACTACGACCTTTTGCTTGACCGCAGCTTAATTCGGCACACGTCGTTTATCGATTTGGCGGCAGTCGATCATCAAGGCGACGCGGCGACCGCGACTTTCAACATCGTCGAGGATTATACGCAGACGCCCTTCACGCTCAAAGTCACGCTCAAGGATTTGGCGAACGAAAGCTTCAACGTCGGCAGCGCGGACTTTGAACTTTTCGGCAAACAGATAAAATTCCCCGGCTTGACGTTCAACTTGGGCGGCAGTGATTGGAAGGTCGTCAGCGTCGACAACTACCGCGAATACCTTGACACCGTTTCGCCGATTCTCAAACAGAATTTGGCTGATTACATCGACGCCACGGCGGAGATTGTCTATCGCTATAATCGGGCATTCGAGGAAGACCAAGACATTTTTATCACGTTGCAACGTTCGCCGTACGGAATCATGACGACGCAACAGCGCACCGAAACGTCGGGCTACATAACGGACACGATAATTCCGTCGCTGGAAAATCGGCAGGCGGAGCTTGACCAAGTGCCGATACCGCAGGGCGCACAGTTTTTGGCGGAGCTTCGGCAGGAGTCGACGCGCGTGACGATTTTGGCGTGGCAGTCGTACATCACGGGCATCACGCAAAACAGCGCGGCGGATTTGGACAAGGCGGCGAGCTTGCACAAACAGGAGCTTGCACTTGACCAGCGGATAGAGGAAATCATCCACAACTCGGCGGTCGCAAAGAATTTGCCCGAACTGCCCTAAGGAGGGTCACAATGAGCTATTTTTTGAAACGCACAGAAAATAATCTTTGGCACGGGAAGTTTTCGACGTTCCCCGATAATCTTGTTGTGCACGCCGTTTCGACGCGCCTCGGCGGAGTAAGCAAGCCGCCCTTTGACAGCTTGAATCTTGCCTTGCACGTCGGCGACGAACCTCAAGACGTTATCGCCAATCGCAGGCGGTTCCTTCAGTCGTTGGGCTTCGGCATTAACGACATCGTTACGCCCAATCAGATTCACGGCGACAAAATCTTTCGCATCGACGAAAAATATCGCGGGTGCGGCTCCGCCAATTACGCCGATTCGATTCCCGAAACGGACGCGCTTATCACAAACACGCCGCGCTTGTCGCTGATGTTGTGCTTTGCCGATTGCGTGCCGATTTTTTTTGTCGATGTCGAAAACTGCGCGGTCGGATTGGCGCACGGCGGCTGGAAAGGCACGCTGAAAAAAATCGCCGCCAAAACCTTGCAACGCATGGGCGACGAATTCGGCACGCGTCCGCAGGGTTGTTTGATTGGTATCGCGCCGTCAATCGGGGCTTGCTGTTACGAAGTCGGCGGCGAGGTTGTCGACAAGTGCAAGGCGGCTTTCCCGACGAATCACGGCGAGCTTTTGATTGAACGCGACGGCAAAATTTTTCTGGATTTGTGGCGCGCCAACGTCGTTCAGCTTTTGGAAGTCGGCGTGCCCGAAGAAAATATCGACGTGGCGGGCAACTGCACTTGTTGCGAAAGTTCGTGGTACTTTTCCTACCGCGCCGCGCAGAAACACGGTTTCGACCGCACGGGACGAATCGCCGCTTTGATTGCGTTGAGGTCTGCCGATTGATTTAAAACGCGGGGGTCACTTGCGGTTATCGCAACGTTGGACGCGTCATCCGGATGCAACGTCACGTTGTTGCTTGTAATTTTTTCGGCGGCGGTTTATCATTGGCATAACAAAAATTTTTGGGAGGCGAATAACATGATTATCGGTGTGGCGAAGGAAATCAAGAACAACGAAAATCGCGTCGGCTTGACACCGGCGGGCGCGGACGCTCTCGTCAAGGCGGGTCACAAAGTTTTCGTCGAACAGACTGCGGGCATCGGTTCCGGCTTTGAGGACGCGGACTACACGGCTGTCGGCGCGGAAATCGTCGCGAACAAAAAGAAACTCTTCGACGACGCGGAGATGATTATCAAAGTCAAAGAGCCGCTCGAATCCGAATACGATCTTTTTCACGCGGGGCAGACGCTGTTCACGTACTTGCACCTTGCGCCCGAACCCGCGCTTACCAAAGCACTGCTCGACAAAAAAGTCACGGGCGTCGCTTACGAAACGGTCGTCGGGCGTGACGGCAGGAGCTTGCCTTTGCTTGCGCCCATGAGCGAAATCGCGGGACGCATGTCAGTTCAGCTCGGCGCGCAGTTTTTGGAAAGCCAATACGGCGGAAGCGGCATTTTGTTAGCGGGCGTCAGCGGCGTGGCGGCGGGTCAAGTCGTCATAATCGGCGGCGGTGTTGTCGGCACCAATGCGGCGAAAATAGCCCTCGGTATGCGCGCGCGCGTCACGGTTATCGACCTGTCGATTGAACGTCTCCGCTACCTCGACGACATCTTCGGCGGCAAAATCTGCACCGTCATGAGCAACAGCTACAATATCGCGCAATGGGTCAAACAGGCGGACTTGCTTATCGGCGCGGTGCTCGTACCCGGCGCGAAGACTCCGCAACTCGTCAGCGAAGACATGGTTAAGACCATGAAGCGCGGCTCGGTTATCGTCGACGTGGCGATTGACCAAGGCGGCTCCATTGCCACTTGCGACCACGTGACGACGCACAGCGACCCGACGTTCGTCAAGCACGGCGTCATTCATTACTCGGTTGCCAACATCCCTGGCGCGGTCTCCAGAACGTCCACGCTCGCACTTACCAACGCAACGTTGCCTTACGTGCTCAAACTTGCGGGCAAAGGTTGGAAGGCGGCTTGCCGGGAGGACACGGGGCTTGCCAAAGGGCTCAACACGATTGACGGCAAACTTACCAACAAAAACGTCGCCGACGCACTCGGTCTCGAATACGTCGACTATGCAAAATTTCTCGCGTAATTAACGGGGGCGACACTCCCCGATAAATCCACGGTAATCCTTAACAAAAATCGGCGGCTCGGTCTTCGGACGGGGCTGTCGATTTTTTTAGAGCGTCGGCTTAACCGAGTCCCTTAAAAATATTTTGACAACTCGGCAGGTAAAAGTTGCGACGGCATAGAAAATTAACAAGAACTTTTTACGGCTTACCCGAACGGATTCATAAAATTTTTTCGCGGAAGGGGATAGATACAATGGATGCAAAACTCGTCAACCCGGTAATAGATGCATTCATGGAAGTGATGCCGCAAATGGGTTTCCCCATGCCCAAGCGGTCAAGAGTGTACCTCCAAGACAGGAACGTCATGAGCAACGGCGTAATGCTGACAGTCGGCTTTACGCGGCAAATGCACGGCAAAGTAATTTACAACATGACAACGGACACGGCGCGCTATTTCGCGTCAATGATGATGCTGGGCGTGCCCGTCAGCAAATTGGGCGATATGGCGCAGAGTGCCCTTCGCGAAATGTCAAACGTGCTGACTGCCCGCGCCGCCACGAACTTTTCGACGCCGGAGCGCGAAGTCGACATAACGCCGCCCGAATTGCTTATCGGTGAAGACCAAACGCTTAAAGTCAGCGAAGCGCAATTCCTTATGGTCGAAATGGAAGTCGACGGGCACAAAGTAGACATTGCCCTTGCCGTCGAGCGCGACATTTGATTTTTCACTCGACAGGAGGCAGTACAAATGAAAAAAATTTTAATCGTGGACGATATGCCCGTCTCGCTCATGGTAACCGACAACATGCTGACGGGGAAATATCAGACCTTTTGTGCCGTCTCCGCCGAGCAGGCAATCGAACTTTTTCACAAAAACTCCCCGGATTTGTTGCTGTGTGACGCGACCTTGCCGGATATGACGGCAGTGGAATTGTATAAAACTTTGCAGGAAGAATCGGGCAGAGAATTCCCGCTGATAGTAATGGTCGCCGACGAAAGCGCAAACATCGAAAGCAATTTCTTGGAAGCCGGCACGGCAGATTTTATTCACAAGCCCTTCACTCCGGACAAACTCTTGAGCCGAGTCGCCAAAACCTTGGAAAATTCGCATTCGCAACAACCTTCGACCATGAAGAAAATTTTAATCGTGGACGACATGATTGTTTCGCTCATGATAACCGAGAATATGCTGGCGGGCAAATATCAAACTTTCTGCGCATCTTCGCCCGAAGAGGCAATGGAAATTTATCGCAAAGAAATGCCCGATATGATCTTGTCCGATTTTCGTATGCCGGGCATGACGGGCTACGACATGCAAATCGCCTTGCAAAACGAATTTCACAGGAAAATCCCATTCATGTTCATGACCGCTGACGAAAGCGAAGAAACCGAAAGCAAAGGCTTCGACAACGGCGCGATGGATTTTATTCACAAGCCCTTTAAGCCCGAAGTGCTCCTGCGCCGCGTCGCCAACATTGTCAATACTGTCGGCGAAATTCAGGATTTGAAAAAGACTTCCACGACCGACAAGCTCACGGGGCTTTTCAATAAGGGCGCGTCCGAAGAGGAGCTCAAAAAAATTTGCAAGAAGTCTCACGGCTCGCTGATGATGATTGACTTGGACAGCTTCAAGCTCGTCAACGACATTCACGGGCACGCCATGGGCGACAAGATTTTGATTGCCTTCGCGGACATATTGCGGGCGGCGATGCGTTCAACCGATTTAATCGGGCGCATGGGCGGCGACGAATTCGTTGCTTTTTGCCACGGCGTCCACGAAGAAAGTGCCATTGCCTCAAAGACGCAATTCATTAACGAAAAAATCACCGCCGCCGCCAAGCAGCTCATGGGCGAAGACATGAACATTCCGCTGGGCGCGTCAATCGGTTGCGTGCTCGTTCCTCAAGCCGGCACCGACTTTGCCGAACTGTACAAAAAAGCCGACAAAGCTCTGTACATCGTCAAGAAGAACGGCAAGCACGGCTACAACATTTTCAGCGAAGACGCCCCCGAAGAAAAGGTCGAAACCGTCGTCACGCTCGCGCAAGTCCAAATGATTCTCGGCGAACGCAATATTGAGGCCGGCGCATTTGTCCTGCCGTTTGAAAGTTTCCGCACGATTTACCGTTTTATCAAGCGCACCCGCGCAGGTTACGGCAAGACGATTTGTATCGTGCTCCTCGCGTTGAAACGCACCAATGACGACGACGGAAAAATCCCGCTCAAATATGCGGGCGATCAATTAATCGAATGCCTGCACCACACTTTGAGGCGCGGCGATGTCGTCTCGCAAAACGGGCGCAATCAATTCCTCGTTTTGCTGACCAACACCGACGGACACCACGACGTTACCCGCGCAATCAGCCGCGTCGTCGAAAATTGGGGCAAGCTCCCCGAAAGCAAAAACTTTTACTTCACACACGAATGGGCGGTGCTTGATTCTTAAGCATACGGCAATAAAAAAGGCGGCGAGTTCTTCGGAACCCGTCGCCAATTTTTTTTACAAGTACCGCTTGATAACATCGTCGAGCGTTATCGCTTCGGAATAGTAATGCCCTTGCACGTTCGTTATCGGGAATTTTTTTACCGCGTCGCGAATCGCGGCGTTCTCTATGCCCTTCAAGCAGACCTGCGTTCCCAGCTCCGCCGCCAGTTCCGACAGGTGCCGCACGATTTGCAAGTTGCCCACGTCGTTCATGTTCGTGATGTATTCCTTTTCCAGCTTGATAAAGTTCGGTGCAAGGTCGCGCAGGAAGTCAATCGACGCCACGCCGCTGCCAAAGTCGTCAATCAAACACAGAATGCCCTTGTCCTTCAGCGCGTGCACGATTCGCCGCAAGATGTCCGGCTCAATCAGTCGACAGCTCTGCGTCAGCTCAAAGCAAAGATTTTCAAGCGGGAAGCCCGTCGACGTTGAAATTTTGTCTATCTCCTCGAACAGGAAGTCGTCGACAATCTGCGCGGGCGAAATGTTTACGTTGACCATCATATCGGGCTTGCGCGCCAAAACTTTCATGCCGTCTTCCATGGCGCGGCGCAGTATCCAATAGCCCAGCTCCTCGAACAGATAATCGCGCTCCAAGACCGGCACGTACGCCGATGGCGGCACGTCGCCGAAGCGTTTGCTGTGCCAACAAAGCAACGCCTCCATTGACGTGAGCCGTTCGGTTTTGGCGTCAAGCACCGGCTGATAGCGCAGAGAAAAGTTTTCGCAGTCCATTAAGATATTGTCGCGCACCTCGGCGAGCAACTCAAGCGATTCGTGCGTGTTCATGCCGATTGCGCCGTTGTAGTTGACCAGCTTGCCGTTGTGATAAAATTTCGATTCTTGATACGCGAAGTTCAGGCAGGAATAAATTGTGCGTTCGTCATACTTGCCGCTGTCGAAACGAATCATGCCGCCGTTAATAGACAGCACTTGACGGACGTTCTCGACGGGCAAGCCTGCCTGCGCGGCGCGGCGGATTTTTTCATACTTGACGGCGACTTCTTCGGGCGACAGGCTCTCAGTCAGGAAGGCGAACTTCGCGCCGTCCATGCGATAAACCGTGCCGTCTTGCCCGACAACCTCTTGAAGGAGCCAGCCCGTCTGTTGCAAAACCGAATTACCGAACGCGTAGCCGTGTTCCTCGTTGATTTGATTCATGCGATTGATGCCGCACAACATTGCCACGCAGTTGCGCTTGAGTTCGACGGCGGCGGCAAGGTCGCGGAAAAAGCCGTAACGATTGCGCAAAACCGTGACGGGGTCGGTGCTCTCGGTCAAGCCCTCGTTGATGATGATTCCGCCGATAAGTTCGGCCTTGCCGTCCGCGCCGCTTATCGTCGCGCCGATGTAGCGCAACACGGCGTAAGTCCCGTCCTTGAGCCGCGTGCGATAACTCATGTCATAGCCCTGCAGTTCACCGTCGAGCAGGGCTTTTATCGTGCGCGTGTAGACGAAGCGGTCTTCGGGGTGAACGTAATTGCCCCAGTTGACGTGACCGCCCGTGATGTATTCGCCGGGCAAACCCAACAGCTCCACGGCGGCGGGGCTGAAGCGCGAAACGTCGCCCGACACGTCATAGACCGAAACGTAACTGCCGCGTCCGATCATTGAGTAGGCGTTAAACAGGTCGTCGAGAATTTTGCGATGTTCCAATGTTTCTGCCATTGAATCACTTCCTTACCCATGTGTTTGAATTATGGTCGGCAAAATATTTTTCGCCGCTCAAAGCGAATTCGACAGCCGTCGAGCCTTCGACGTTGAGCCGCCCGCCGTCGGCAAAGTTCAGCGTCACGGAGCCTTGAGCGATTTCCGTCGAGATGATTTCGTTGAGCGTGACGCCCGCCAAGTTGATAACGTCGCCGTCGGTCGCGCCGATTGTGTCGGAGCCGTTGCCGAACGCGTAGAAGAAATTATCCTTGCCCGCGCCGCCGATAAGTAAATCGTCGCCGAGGTTGCCGCCCCAAAGTGACGAGCCGCCGTCGCCCGCAAGTATCGTGTTGTCCAGGTCGTTGCCCGCCAAAATGTTCGTGTCCGCCGATTTCGATGCGTCCAAAACCGCAATGTCGCCGAGGTAGTAAATGCCGTGCGCGCCCGTCTGTCCGTCGCCGAGCCAAATTGCCGCGTGTTCGTCAACCGTCATTGTCGCATTGAGCCCCGTTGCCACGAAACAATTTGCGTCGGCGTCGTAGGCAATCGAGTTCGCGTCGACCTTGGCGGTTAAGTCGTTGATTCGGAAGTCTTTGCCCTGCGCGGCGGCAAGCGTCAACCAATCGTCGCCGTGATTGAGTTGCAAGCGAACGTTGCCCGCGCCGTCCGTTACGACCGAGGTAACTTCGTCGGTGCCCACGTTGATTTTGTCAGCCGTCGCGAGGTTCGTGCCGTCGTAGAATTCAAAGTCGGTGATGGTGTCGTGCCCGTCGCCAGCCGTGAAGTAAAATTTCGTCGAGCCGCCCTTTGCATCGGATGTGTTGCCGCGCAGGAGGTCGTCGCCCGCGCCGCCCCAAATGCCTGTTCCTGCCGTGCCCGCCGTCAAGGTTTCGCCGCCATCCGAGCCGATTATCGTTGCCGAGCCTTTGCCCGCCGTCACGCTGTTTATGCCTATAAACAAAATGTCATCGCCGCCGGTAATGCTTGTCTCTGAACCGAGATTCACAAATAGCGCGCCGCCGTAGCCCGTGAAGTCGACACCCGAATTGTAACCGTAATAAACGTCGGCGAGTTCGTCGCCCGCCGTGATAACCGCGTCGTCCTTGGCGATGGCAACTTTCGTTTCGGTCTCTTCGTCCGCTGTCAGAATGTTTACGAAGGGCGCGTCGTCCGCAACATTTTTCAACACGCCGCTTGTGCCGTCTTCGTTGTTGATTGTGGCGTTTGAGCCGTCGAAAAAGAAATTAACTACGTCGGTTACTTCAAACGAGATGCGGTCGTTCGTCGCGTCAAAGCCCGCGCTGAAATTTTCAATCGTATCATTGCCGCCGCCGCTTAGTGAAACCGTCACGCCGGGCAAGCCGTTGCGCGTTTCGGGCAAGTTAATGACGTTATAGCCGCCGCCCGCGTCAACGAAACTGCCTTCCGCCGCGAAAATCGTATCGTCACCCGTGCCGCCGCGCAAGGTCGAGTAGTCGCCGCCGACGATGATTAAGTTCTGCGTCGCGTCGCCGGCGTCGAATTCCGCGCTGTCCGAGGCGAAGCCGACTGCTTGAAGTGCGCCGCTCCTGTCGTAGAAGTCAACAATTTCACTGCGCTTGCCGAGGTCGACAGTCGCCGCGCCGATTGAAAGTTCGCCGTCGTCGAAGGCAATGGAGCCGCTTTGAATCGCCGCCGCAATGTCAAGGTAATTCGTGCCGAAGCCCGTGCCCGTCGTCGCGTCGTAGCCTTCAAGCGTCATTTTGCCGCCCGTCGCAAACAGCCAAGTATTTCCGTCCGTCAAGTTCACGTGAACGTTTTTGCCTTGACTGACAACGGTATCGTCGCCCGCCGTGATGTTGACACGCGCCGCAGTCTTTTCGACAACAGCCAAGTCGCCGCCCGTCATTGTGACGTTGTGCGTGCCGCCGTCATCCGCGCCGACGACCGTGACGTTTTCAGGCTTGAATTTGTCGATTATGTCCGTCGCCGTCGATTTGCGCGTCAACAGCGGATTTGCGGCGTCGTAAACGTACGTGCCCGCGTCGCCGAGCCCGACGACAATATCACTTGCGCCGACGGTGAGCGTTTCGCCGTTGACGACGTAATTGCCCGTCTCCGTGACTTGCAAGCTTGCGCCTTCGTCGAGCCCGAAAATTTCTTTGTTGCGAATCCAAATGCCGTCGTCGTCTTCGGCAAGCGTGAAAGTGTTGTCATTGACAGCCATTGACGCGCCGCGCATTTGCGCCCACGTTTTATCGACAGCCGCAGTGGTAATGGTTGTGCCGTCCGTCGCGTCGTGCAGGTAAAGCAAATTGTTGTAAGCCCCGACCGACGAGATTTCGCCGTCAATCGTGACGCCCGTGCCGTTAATTATTAACTTGTCCGACATGCAGTCGAAGATGAGGCTGCCTTCGAGGTTGCTTACGGCGGTTAATTCTTGGTCGCTGTTGAATTCAAAGGTAACGTTGTCGTCGCCGCGAATCGTGACGCCGAGCGAATCGTCCGCTGTGTTGCCGAATTGGAATTTGCCCGCCGTGTCCGTGTGCACCTTCGAGACGCCGCCGAGAGCCTCAAGCGTCGAGCCCTTGCTGAGGTTGAAAATTTCCGCGCCGCCCGCGCCGTTGGCAATTTCAATCGATCTGTCGCCGTGAACGATAATCGGGTCGCCGCCGTCGAGCGAAACCGCGTGGGGCGTGAAGTTGCCGCTTACGGTGCCGCTCAAGCCGTCGAAGCCGCGCACGTATGATTTGCCGGGTTCAAAGTCCGCCTTCACAACGACGCTTGAGTCGCCGCTTATCGTGTAGGGCTTGTTGCCGATTTGAATGACGCCCGCCGAATCGGTTACGATGTCGAAAATTGTTTCTTCGGGGTCGTCGGCGACGGAAGCGGAGGCATTGACGGTGACGGGCGCGGTTATGCCGATAATCTGTTGCAGACCAAGCAAGTCAGTCTGCACGCGATAGCTGTCGTCGTCCGCCGCGCTGAATCGTTCCGTAAAGATTTTGCCGATGTCGGTCGAATTTTTAATGCCGAGGCGTTCTTCGCTTTCCTTGGTGAGTGTCCTTGCAAATTCAAAGCCGTAACTGTCGCCCGTGACGGTTATGCCCGTCGGGACGTCTTCGGTTAGTTCAAAGATTCGGTTGTCGACGGTGACATTGCCCGCCTCCGTGAGCACGAACGAGTTGCCTTGACCCAAGCCCGCGACTTCGACGCCGTTGCCGACAGTGACAGCGTCCGCCGTGATTATCACGTCGCCGTTGCCCGTGAACGTCATATCGTCTACGGAAATTTCACTGCCGCGCAGATTGAACGTCATCATGTCGTCCGTCGCCGTAATCGGGATGTCGGCGGTGGTCGTCGTTATCTTTTGCCCGTTGAGCGTGTAAGTGCCCGCCTCGCTCGTCGTGAAGTAAAGCGCGGGAACAAAGTCTTTGAGGTCGGTGGAAAGGTCGGTGCCTTCGGCGATTTGGAAAATTCCGTGCCCGATATGAATCGTGCCGCTGTTGACGGTAAAGGTGCTTTCCCTGCCGTCGCGCGACCAAGTGATTCGCATTGCGCCCGTGTCCGCCGCGTAGACCGTGCCGTTGTCGACAAAGGAAATGTGTCCCGTGCCGCCGATTGTTTCGAGCGTCGTGAAAATCGGTTGCCCGCCGAGCGTCGTGGTTGCGGTTATCGTCGAGTTATCATCAAAGGAAACGGTGCCCGCGTTGTAATACAGCGTACCTTTAATGCCGCTGATATTCGTTTGCACGCCGGCGGGCGTCGTCAAGGCGATGTCGAGATTTTCGTCGTCGGAAGTAATTTTGATTCCCTTGTCGGCGTCGAGGGTTACCGAGCCCGTCGAGCCGTGCGAAGTCATCTTGAGGTTGACGCCGTCCGTCCAAGTGAGGTCGGCAACGGTGCCGTCTTCGAGTGAAATTTTTCCGTCGCCGCCGTAGACAACCGCGCCCGTCACGTCGAGCGTCGCTTTGCGCCCTGCGCTGACGAAATTCAATTCAAGCTTGCCGTCGCCCGCATTGGGAGCAAAACGAATGCCGCCGTCGACAAAGGACAGTTGCCCGCTTGCGTCGTCGAGGGCGGTGATTTTCAATGCGTCTTTGCCTTTCTCGGGCGTAAGCGTTAAAGTCGTGCTCTTCGTCAAGCCGACAGTCTCATTGGCGGGTTCGAGGACGATTGAGCCGCCGCTGATTGACAAGTTGCCGGCGAAAGTGATTTCGTCGCCGCGCTTAATCGCGAAGTCAAGGGAGCCGTCGCCGTCTTTGGGCGTGAGCAAAATTTTTCCGTCGTCGACAGACAATTTAACGCCTGCGTCGTCGGTCGCCGTGAACGTGGCGGAAAAGTCGCCCGCGTTCAAGTCAACGGTCGTGCCCTTCGTCATGTAAACTTCCCGCGTCGCAAAATCCAAGCCAACCTTGCCGTCGATAGCGAGATCGTTGTTGACGAGAGTCTGTCCGTCCTTGCTGAACGTGAACTGCAACGCGTGCTTCCTTTCGTTCGGGAAATTGATTTCAAGCTTGCCGTCGATGAGATCGGGGACGAATACGACGGTCGTGTCGTGAGTGGCGGCTCTGATGTCGTAAGTGCTACCCGATGTGCGCCCTGTAAGCGTGAGGTTTGCGAAAGTGTTGGTGCCGTCGCCGTGCGAGCTGTTCGCGCCAGTCAAGCCGAAAGTGCCTGTCGAAGGTCTGTAGCTTACGACGCCGCCCATTTGCAAATCGCCCGCGAAAATCGTTTGTCCGCCGCTTGAGATTGAAAGATTTGCCGCCGCGCCGTCGTCGAGCATGAAATAATGAACGTCCTCTTCAATCTTATGAGTCGCGGAAATATCTTTGTCGGCAGTGAAGTTGATGATTTGTTCGCCGCGTGTGAATGAAACGGTCGTGCCAGCCGTGCAGGAAAATTTTTGCGTCGCGGGGTCGAAAGTGATTGAGCCGCTTGTGACTTCGACGTTGTTGGTTGCTTTGGTAGTGGCTTGAATCATGCCGTCGCTTTGAGCAACCATGAAAAGCTTGCCGCCTTCAATCGTCGAGACTTTAACGGGCGCGTCCGCCGCGAATGCAACGGTATCGTAATCGGTCAGCATGACTTCGACGTTGTCGGCGGTCGTGGTGATTTTCATGCCGTTTAGCGTGTAGCTGCCCGCCGTCTCCAGAACGCTCGTAAAACGCAGATTAGAAATTTCTACGTTTGAGCCTTCGGAAATAGAATATTGCAAGGTTGTCAAATAGAACGTCGCCTTGCCGTCATTAACAAAACAACCGTGATTGCGTTCGTTGACAACGCTGACTTTAGCACCGTCTTCAGAAATTATCGCGAAACCGTCATCTGTGGGAATAATAATGCCGTCGCCGCCTTCGCTCTTAAATGTAGTGCCGCCTGTGCTTGTCTGCGCGTCGTAAGTGCCGACAAACGACGTGCCGTCCGCCAAAATCAGCGAGCCGCCCTTGTAAGTCACGGTGCCGGTTATTTCGTTAAAATTGCCGTTTAGACCCGATGCGGTCGTCACGCTTAAAGTAAGCGCGTCGGGAGTGGCGGGCGTTATCGTCAAGCCGCCGTCGGGCGTGAAGACCATTGAGCCGCTTGCGTCGGTGTTGGCGGTTATCGTCACAATCCTGCCGCTGTCAAAGACGTTTCGGACGACGGTGCCCTTTGCCAGCGAGATTGAACCGTCGAGCTTGTAAGTAACCGAGCCCGTCACGTCGAGGGAAGCCGTCCGCGTCTGTCCGTCGCGAGTGATTGAAAGTTCCAAGCCGCCGTCGTCCGAGCCGGGCTTGAAAGTGATTCCGTTCGCGCCGAGAGCAAGGGAGCCGCCCGCGTCGTCGGTCGCCTTGAAGTTGACGACGTAGCCGTCGCCGAAGTCGATTTTAAGTTCGGTGCCTTTGGTTACGGTGACTGTGCCGCCTTCGCCGAGAACGAACGAGCCGCTTAAGACTTCAAGGTTGGCGTTCAGTGTGCCGTTCGCGCCGCTGAGCGTGAGGTCGAGCGAGCCGTCGCCGCTGTTCGGTTTAATTTCAATTCCGTTGCCCGTGAGTGACAGGACGCTTGCGGCATTGCCGTTCGCCTTCGCGGTGAGTTCATAATCGCCGAACGTCAAAGTAACCGTCGTGCCGTCCGTCAATGTCATTGCCTGCGTCGTCGGGTTGAAAGTTATCGTGCCGTCGACGCTGACTGTGTTGCTGAAAATCGTCGTGCCGTCCCGCTTGATAGCAATGTCCAGCGCGCCGTCGTTTTTGGCGGGCGTAATTGAAATGGAGCCGTCGTTTGCGATGCCGAGTGTGAAGCTTGCGTCGTCGGTCGCCGTCGCGGAGAGTGTGTAATTGCCGAGCGTGACGTTGGCGGTCGTGCCTTTCGTCAAGCCGATTACTTGCCCCATGTTGCCGATAAGGATTGAGCCGCCGCTGACGCTGATGTTGTTGTAAAAAGTCGTTTGACCGTCCTGCTTGAGCGTGATGTCAAGCGAGCCGTCGCCGTTGTCGGGCGTGAGGACGAAATTGCCCGCGCCGTCCGATTCGACTTTAATGCTTGCGTCGCCGCCTGTGACTTTGAATCCGAATTCTTGTCCCGTCGGGAGCGCGATTGAAACGTTGGTGCCGTCCGTGAAGGAAAATTTTTGCGTCGTCGGGTCGAAAGTGATTGTGCCGTCGGTTACGTTGAGTTCGCCCGCGAAGACAGGCGTGCCGCCTCTGCGGAGCAAAAGATTCAAGCCGCCGTCGTTTTGTCCCGGCGTGAAAACAAGTTTGTTATCCTGCAAAGCAATGCCGATCGTCGCGGCGTCGGTGGTCGTCGCCGTCAAAACGTAATCGCCCTGTTTGAAATTGAAGCTGGTATCCTTATCGAACGTTATGGCGTTGTCGTAGCCGAAAGTGATTTTGCCGCTGGTGACGTTCAATTCGCCCGAAATAATTTCCGTGTCGCCGCGACTTAAAGCAACGTTGAGCGAGCCGTCGCCCGAACCCGGTATGATGTTAATGCCTTTCGAGTCAACAAAAATCCGTGACGTGGCGTCGGCGTTTGCAGTTGCTTTAACAGTGTAGTTGCCCAAAACTAAACCCATCGACGAGCCTTTTGTGATAGTGAAACCGCCGGTGAATTTGCCGTCAGCTACGCCATTGATAATTTTTCCACTAACAAAGGTAGTGATTGAACGAGCCTGTTCTCCTAAACTTGCGGTGAATACGATAGTTCCCTTTTCGGTTTCTTCAGTCAATGTGGTGTCGGTAATGGTGTAAGTAATGTCAGTGTCGGCGTAATCGTGCCCAAAGACAATGGTGCCGTCGGCGTAAGTCCTGCCGGTGCCAATCCTCAAATCGGAGCCTTTAGCAGCAGTGAGAACATTGCCCGCCAAAGTGAATGTGCCGTTGTCCAATTCAAAAGGTAAAACCTTCGTCAGGGTGAGTACTGCACCTTTGCCCGTCAAAGTGAATTCGGTTGAGCTGTTAGTTGCGTCGACGGTGGCAACAGGGTTGCTCCTTCCCGTGACGACAGCAGAGACCGAACCGCTTGCAATGCCCGAAACTTTTCCGTCGTCGCCGATATTGAGCCGAGCGTCTTCAAGCGCGGTGTACGTCACGCCGTCAAGCATGTATGTGTCGCCTGCAAGGATTGTAACTTCGTCGAAGCGTTGCAGATCGAAAGTTAACTTCATGATACCAACCCCTTAAAATTTTTAAACGTCAATGGCGGGAACCTTCGTCCGCACAACAATCATAACAAGCGCGAGACAAGCCAATCCCGCCGCCAAGCCGAACCAGCCGTTGAGCGTGAGACCCGCAACAAGATAGCCAACGACGCAGCAACTGCTAACCGTCAAGACGTAGGGGACTTGCGTCGACACGTGGTCGATGTGATGACATTGCGCGCCCGCCGAAGCCAAAATCGTCGTATCGGAAATGGGTGACGCGTGGTCGCCGCCGACCGAGCCCGCAAGAATCGCCGCAATGCAGATGACAAGCAGTTGAGCCGCGTCTTCAGCGGGCAAGTTGACCAAAATGGAAAACGCAATCGGAATCAAAATGCCGAACGTCCCCCAGCTTGTGCCCGTCGCGAACGCAAGCCCGATAGCCACGAGGAAGAAAATCACGGGCAGGAAGCCGGAAAGCGACGCGTTCTCTTGAACAATCGTGCCGACGTAGCCGCCGAGATTCAAATAGCTGTCCGAGCAAATGCCAGAAAGCGTCCACGCCAAGCACAGGATGAAAATCGCGGGCACCATTGCCTTGAAGCCTTGCGAGTAGCATTCGCAGTATTCGCTGAAGTTGACGACTCTGCGCGGCAGGTAAAGAGCTGAGATGAACAGCAACGCGATAAACGAGCCGAGGGCCAACGCTTTGGAGGCGTCGCAATCGGCAAAGGCATCCGAAATAGATTTGCCTTCGTGGATGCCGCCCGTGTACAGCATTGCGTAAATACACACGCCGATAAGCACAATCAGCGGCAGAATCAAATCGACGATCTTGCCCTTGCCGCCCGAAGTCTGTTCGCCCGCAACGTTGTCCTTGTATTCGTCGGGGATTTCAAAGTGAGCATTGTTCTTGCGAACCTCCGCGCCCATGGTGGCGAAATCTCTGCCCGTCACGACGATGAACGCCATAAACAGAATTGTAAAAATCGCGTACAGATTGAACGGAATCGTTTGCAGGAAAAGTAAAAAGCCGTCGACGAGTGAGCCTTCGGGCAACGACGAGCCGACAGCAGCCGCCCAACTTGACACGGGCGCGATAATGCAAATCGGAGCCGCCGTCGCGTCGATAACGTAAGCGAGCTTTGCGCGGGCGATTTTAAATTTATCTGTGACGGGGCGCATGATTGTCCCGACCGTCAGGCAGTTGAAGTAGTCATCGATGAAAATCAGCATGCCCAAGAATGCCGTCAAGCCGAGCGCGGAGCGTTTGCCGGAGATGACCGAGCGCGCCCAATCGCCGTAAGCCTTCGTTGCGCCGGACTTGCTGATTATCGCCACGAGGATGCCGAGGATGACTAGGAATATCAAAATGTTGACGTTACCGCCGACCTTCGACTCCATTATCGCAAAGAACGTGACGACTGACTCCAAGAAGTTGCCGCCCGTGAAAAGCATTGCGCCCACGAAAATGCCGACTATCAGCGACGTGTAGACTTCCTTCGTGATAAGCGCGAGGATTATCGTGATAATCGGCGGCAACATTGACAACGCAGAATTCTCCATCAGAAAAAATGCCTCCTTTGGTTTTCGTTATGCCGCGCAGATTATACCAGTTGACGGCGGAAATGACAAAAAAATTTTCCCTGTTGCTTGACGCAAAAAAAAAAGCCGCCGCTCAATCGAACGGCGGAAAAATTGTTTACAAGTTTTCCGTTAAACGTGCAAGAATTCCGTGCACTGCAGACAACGCCTAAACATCTGCTCACTTCAACGGGCAAGCAAGTCCGCTGCATTGGGTGCAATCTCTCCCGCAACTGCTCTGAAAATTGCAACCGGCGAAAACCCTCAACGTGCATTTCGGGCTGACCAAAAACTTCATGATGAATCCCTCCAAAAAATTTTTATAAATCGGGTTAGGTGCGGATCGTCTCGCCGACCGTCGAATCGTCGGCAACTGTGCACTCGCCCGAAACGGACAATTTTTTAATCGCGCAGTTCTTGCCGATAAAGGCGTCCCTGCACTTGATAACGTCGACTTCGCAATTTTCCAGCTCAACGGTCTCCGCGTCGATAGTTTCTATGCGGACACGCGAATTGCTTTGATGTGACACTTTGCCACCGAAAACCCTTGAAAGAATCGATGAGCCGACATCGTGAATCTCGCCGTGAAAAATTTTCAGCTTGTCGCATTTAATCGCGCCGATTGAGCCGCCACGTGATTCCATGACGATTTTTTTTGCGCGCAGTCTGTCGATTTCGGCACTGCCGCTGAGCTGAAATTTTTCCGCAACGTCTGCGGCGGCGACTTCAAAACTTCCCTCCGCCGAAACGTTTTGCGCGGTCAACGATTTGCCCTCGCACGAGCCGGAAATTTTCATCTCGCCGCAAGAAAGTTTATCGAAAGAAAATTCTCCCGCCGCGTTCAAGCTTTGCAATTCGTCATTGTCGGGAAGACTGCCGAGCCCTTCAATCGAATGGCGTTTGCCCGCCGCATCGACGTAAACGGCTTCGCCTGCAATTTTCAATACGCATCCTCTCCTTTCAGCTGTTCGTAATAATAACTCAAAACCTTATCCAGATTGTATTTAAGCGTACCGCAAACGGGCTGTCCGTCGGCTGAATTTCTCATTGCGTCCGGGCAGCCGCCCATGCAAATCGGCAGGCAAGCGCATTCGCGGCATTTCGAATGCTTAATCGGGTTCCACAATATCCACGACAAATAATTTTTCTCAAGCGCAAGATTGTCTCCGGCATTGACGTTACCGCAAGAATGTTTCAAATTGCCGACATGATTCCAACAGCGATAGAGGTTGCCGCTCTTGTCGACGACGAACGAATTTGCGTAATCGACGCAACAAAAATTTACGCGCGGCGAAGGATAAGCCGCCATCTTGTTGACGGTGAAGCCACGCTCCGAAACTTTTGCGTAAAGCGGAAGCATGATGTCGGCGAATTGCGCGTTGTTGTAACAGTCGCTCTCAATCGATTTGCAAATATCGGTAAAGGGTGTGACTTGCCCGAAGTCGATTTTCAAATCTGCGCGGCGGGCGATTCGCTCGGCAAGAATGTCAAGCAACTCGTCGACGCAAGCGATATTGTCCTTGTCGATGTTGATTCGTACAATCGCCGACAAGTCATTATTCAGCAGGACATTCACGCGATCAATCAGACAGTCGAAGGTACTTTCGCCCGTGACGGAGCGGCGGCGGCTGTCGTGAATTTCCTTGACGCCGTCAATCGTAATCTGCGCGCCGCGAATCTTGTACCGCTTGAAATCCTCAATGTCAACGTCGTCAAGCAGGCTCGCGTTGGTGATTATGAAGGCATCGTAATCGACGGAAAATTTTTCGCACAAAGCAAGAAACTTTTCAGACAAGGCGTAGACGATTTCCTTGGCAAGAAGCGGCTCGCCGCCGTACCACGTCACGGAAAAATTTTTCGCCCGCGCCAATCTACTCTCGACGAAACTGACCAACGCCGCTTGAGTCTCGGAATTCATCTTGCCCTTGGGATGCGTCTCGAAACAATATTTGCAACGGAAATTGCAATCAAGCGTCGGCGCAATCGTCAAGCCGAAATTCGTCGTGTCGTATTTGGAAAGGTTGCGATAAAATTCAAGCCGCTCCAATTCGTCAACATCGTCCTCAACAAGACAGCCGGAACTTTTCATGTCGGCGATTAATTGCGCGTCGTAATTCTTTTCGTCGTAGGAATTGTTTTTCACATCATCGAGGACGCGCAGAAAATTTTCGTCGACGACAGCAAGCGCACAGGTTGCCGCGTTGAAAAAAATCGTGGCGTCTTCGTAACGTCTCAAAAAGTTGTAGCGAGAAAGTTTCATGGCGTCTCCTTCATGAGCAATATTTATATGCTTATTATGCCCCCCCCACATCGCTTTTGTCAAGACTCGCGAAAAAATATTTCCGACAGGCGTTGCGGTAGGAAATGCCTGCGCGGCGTCGAAAAGTTAATCGGAAAAAAATTTTACGGAGGCTTATTTATGGCTTTGCTTGAAATAAAAACGGCGGGCGACCCTGTGTTGAAGGCAGTGAGCGCGCCCGTCGACAAGATTACAAAACGCTTACGGAAACTTTTGGACGACATGGCGGAAACGATGTACGCAAGCGACGGCGTCGGGATTGCCGCGCCGCAAGTCGGCGAATCGATTCGCGTTTGCGTTGTCGACGTGGACAAGAAAAATCGCTACGACTTGATTAATCCCGTCATCACGTGGCGCGAAGGCTCGGTTGTCGACAGCGAAGGTTGTCTGTCGTGCCCGAATCTTTTCGGCGACGTGGAGCGGGCGGAGAAAATTTGCGTCGAATACATAAGCCGCTTCGGAAAGAAAAAATTTTTGGAGGCGGACGGCTTGCTTGCCCGCTGCATTCAGCACGAGCTTGACCATCTTGACGGGCGGCTCTTTATCGACATTGCCAAGAACATCACTCAAGGCAAGAAGCCCGAACGGCAAGCGACAACGTGACCAAGTGTCTACAAAAAAAATCCCCGCACAGGTTGGCGGGGTAATTTTTTTTTGCTCAATCGTCGTCGTCGTGTTTCTTCGCCAAGCGAATCAGCACGCGCGTTATCCGCAAGCCTTCGACCTCCTCGACGTAAAAGGTGTTGCCCTCGAACGCCGCCGATTGCCCTACGCGCGGTTCGCCGCCAAGTTTGTCATTCAACCAACCGCCGATCGTGTCAACGTCTTCGTCGTCAATGGCGATGGCAAATTCGTCTTCCAAATCCTCCAGCAACATCTTCGCGTCGACGGAGTAAAGATTATCGTCACGCTTTTCGGCGTCGGGGCGTTCCTCGTCGAACTCGTCTTGAATCTCGCCGACAATTTCTTCGACAATGTCCTCAATGGTGACCATGCCCGCCGTCCCGCCGTATTCATCGACGACTATCGCCAGTTGCGAACGATTTTTCTGCATCGTCTCAAGCAAGACGCTGACGTCCATGCTTTCCGGCACAAAGAAAACTTTGCGCGCCAACTTCTTGAAACTCGGCTTGCGATTGCCGCGAAGCATCGCCTTGACGAAATCCTTAATGTGCAGGAAGCCGACGATATGATCTTTGTCCTCGTTGCAAATCGGGTAGCGCGTCATTTCCTCTTCAAGAATCGTCGCAAGATTTTCTTCGTAGCTTTTGTTCAAGTAAATGCAAACCATGTCAAGGCGCGGTACCATGATTTCGCGAACGTTGCGCTCGGTGAAGTCGAAGACGTTATCTACGAAGTCAACCTCGGTGTCGTCAACAAGTCCCTGCTTGCGGCTCTCCTTCATGAGCAGGCGAATTTCTTCGGGGTTGTGCGCGATTTCGCTTTCCGAAACCGTCAAGCCCAAGCGGTGACTTACGAAACCCGCCGTCTTGTTGAGTAGCCACACGAACGGATACATGACCTTCCAGAAAATCAGCATTGGTATGGCGATGTTCAATAAAATTTTTTCGGCGGCGGCGATTGCCATGCTTTTGGGTGTCAGCTCACCGAGGATTATGTGCAGTGACGTTATCAGCGAAAAGGCAAGCACGAACGAAATTGTATGACCAAGCGTCTCGTTAAAGCCCGCCATGTGAATCAGCGGCGCGATTAGCTCGGCGACGAACGGCTCGCCGACCCAACCCAAGCCAAGCGACGCAAGTGTTATGCCAAGCTGCGTGACGCTCAATGCCTCGTCGAGTTCGTCGACCAATTTTTTTGCGTACTTCGCGCGGGTGTTGCCCTCTTGAATCAGCGTCTCAAGGCGCGACGGACGAATTTTCACGCAACAGAATTCCGCCGCCACGAAGAAGCCGTTCATTGCGATAAGGAACGCCACAAGCAACGTCTGCAGTATTATGGGCACGATGTCCATTTAAAAGCTCCTTACAAAAACGATTTACTGCTGATTGCCTCCAGCTCGTAAGGCGTCTCTTGATAGACGTAATAATTCAGCCAGTTGGCAAAAAGCAGATGCGCCACGCTCCGCCATTTGACGACGGGCTCCCGCGCAGGATTGTCGTCAGGAAAATAATTCTTCGGCACGTTGGGATTGAGCCCTGCGCGGACGTCGCGCTCGTACTCATTTTGCAAAGTGTTCGGATCGTATTCGGCGTGACCCGTAATGAAAAACAGACGCGCCGCCAAATCAGCCACGGCATAGACGCCCACTTCGTCCGACTCGGAAAGAATCGTCAGCGCGGGAACTTTTTCAATGTCGTCGCGGTGAAAATCGGCGTAACGCGAATGCGGCACATAAAATTCGTCGTCGAAACCGCGCAGAAGTTTTTCGTGCTTGACGCAAAGCCTGTGCTTGTACACGCCCGAATACTTTTCCGGCAAAAGATGTTTAGGCACGCCGTAGAAATGATACAACGCCGCGAACGCTCCCCAGCACAGGTAAAACGACGACCAAGCGTGAGTTTTGCTCCACTCCATGATTTCAACAAGTTCCTGCCAATAAGTAACGTCTTCAAAGTCGACAAGCTCAAGCGGCGCGCCCGTCATTATGAAGCCGTCGTAGTTGTTGTTGCGCACGTCGTCGAACGTCCCGTAAAACTCGGTAAGATAATCTTTGGGCGTGTGCGTGGGCGTGTAGGTGCGCGTGTAAATGAAATCGACTTCAACTTGCAGCGGCGTGTTGCCAAGCAGGCGGAGCAGTTGCGTTTCCGTCACGGGCTTTATCGGCATAAGGTTCAAGATTAAAATTTTCAGCGGGCGAATGTCCTGCGCGTAGGCTCGGTCGGCGTCCATGACGAAAATATTTTCACCCTCAAGGATGTGCGTGGCGGGCAGGTTGTTCGGTATTTTTATCGGCAAAGTCTTTCCCTCCCGGTTCCCGGCTCTTTACTGCAGAGCCTTAATCAACGTCAAAGTGTTGCTCAGCATACGGTCGGGGTAATCAAGCAAATTTTCGGGCTTGGCCTCGCCCGTGACGATAGGGTCAAGTTCGTAAATCTTTGCGCCCGTTTCGCGCGCTATCGTCTCCGCCGCTTTCGGCGAATATTGCGGCTCCGTGAATATCACCTTGACGGGCAGGGCATTGATTTTTTCTATCGTGTCGGCAAGTTCCTGCGGTGTCGGCTCGGTGCCGGGCTCGCGTTCGATTACCGCAACGATGTTCAGCTTAAACTCTGCCGCAAAATACGGGAACGCCTCGTGAAACGTCACGATGTCTTTGTTCGGCAACATGTCCAGCGATATGTGCATTTCGTCGCGCAGTGTCGTCAGCTCGTCGACGTATTCCAGCGTGTGCATTTTATATTTTTCGGCGCGTTCGGGGTCGAATTCGCTCAGCTTCGACGAAATATTTTTCACCTGCTCTATCGCATAGGTCAAGCTCATCCACACGTGCGGATTGGGCACGTCGCCTTCCATTATCGGGACGATTTTGGGCGTGTCGGACGCGTTGATTATCTTCAAGTCAGGTCGCGCCTCCGTCACCTTGTCAAGGAAAGATTCCATGCCCAAGCCGTTCACGACGAAAATATCTGCCGTCTCAAGCGTCTTCATGTCTTCGGGCGTCAGTTGGTAATCGTGCAGGCAACCCGTTTGCGGCGGCGTCAAGTTCACGACCTCAACGCCCGCTGCGCCGCGCGTTATGTTCATTACGTCAAGGTACATCGGATAAAACGACGTGACGATTTTCAACTTGTCGTCATCTTTTTTTTCTGACCCGCAACCGCCTGTAAGCAACGCAAGCATCATAAAAATAAATATCACAAAGCCGCTGACACCCATAAACGCGACAAGGATTTGAAAATGTTCTTTTAACGCTTGAAAATATTTTTGGAACATGCGTTTAACCTCGATACTCGGCCGCCAATTTTTTGAACAGCGGCAACGAACGTTCAATCGTCTCGGTCTTTATGCAGTAAGCCGCGCGGAAGTAGCCGGGCGCACCGAAGTCGGCACCGGGCACCAACAGCAAGTCGTATTTCTTGGCGCGCTCGCAAAAAGCGTAATCGTCCGCCTCCAACGCCTTTGGGAAAAGGTAGAACGCGCCCTGCGGCTTGACGCATTCAAAGCCCGCGTCGATAAGCCCGTCGTAAAGCAGCTTGCCGTTGCGTTCGTAAGGCGTGATGTCGACCGCTTTGCCCGCGCAACGCGCAACGACCATCTGCCACAAGCTCGGCGCGTTGACGTGAGTGAGAACTCTTGCCGCGCCTGCGACTGCCCCAAAAATTTTATCGAAGTCGTCGACGGCATTGGGCACGACGATATAACCGATACGCTCGCCGGGGAGCGAAAAACTTTTGCTGTAGGAGTAGCAAATCAGCGTATTATAATAGAATTTCGTCAGCCACGGCACCTCGACGCCGTAAGCAAGCTCGCGATAGGGTTCGTCGCTGATAAGGAAGATTTGTCGCCCGTACTTGTTGAACTGTTGCTTGAGAATCTCGGCAAGCTTGGTCAGCGTCTCGCGCGAATAAACCGCGCCGCTCGGATTGTTCGGCGAATTGATGATAACCGCCTTGGTCTTGTCGCTTATGAGCCGCTTGAAGTCGTCGAAGTCAATCTGCCAATCTTGAGGACGCGGCTTGACGACTTTGAGCGTTGCGCCGACCGATTCGACGAAAACTTTGTATTCGGGGAAATAGGGCGCGAACGTGATGAACTCGTCGCCGGGCTCCGCCAACGCCTTGAAACAAATCGTGATGGCAGCCGCTGCGCCGCTCGTCATGAAAATATTTTTCCCGAAAAAGTGCGTGTCGAATCGCTTGTTGAGGCTTTCGGCGATTGCCTCGCGGACGTTGGGATTGCCGGGCGCGACCGTGTAGCCGTGAACCTGCGCGGGCGGGTAAGAACGCAGGATATCGATTGCTACGTCGGTGACGAATTTGGGCGTCGGGACGTTTGGGTTGCCCAGGCTGAAGTCGAAAATATTTTCCTCGCCAACCTCGGCGGCGCGCTTGCGCCCGAATTCAAATATCGTTCGGATGGTGGATTTCTTCGTTCCCAGTTCGTACATTTTCGCTGATACCATTTGATTCACTCCTTGCTTTTAGTTGTTTAACTTCGTTTTCCAGCTCGGCAATGCGTGCCTGTGCCTGCGCGGCGAACTGATTCAAGTTGTTGATTTGTTGCTGTGCTTGATTGAGTTGCATGCGATGAACATTTGCAATATTAAAAGCAAAAGCCGCAAGCACAACGTTGTCGTCGACGGAGAATTCTTCGCGCAAAATTTCGTCGAGTTCGTGCGCCGGAAACTGGTTGTAAATTTTCAGCAGGTAATTGTTAATCTCCAACCAAACTTTTTCCAGAGCCATATATTTCAGATCGACGTGCCGATGAAAAATTTCTTTATCGGTTAAAAATCTGTCAAAGTCCCTGAAAGCCGTCGTCAAGTTTTTGAAGTACTTGCGAAAATAATCAACGCCCGTGTCCGTCATGTGAGAAATCGAGCCTTCCATTTCGCGATAGTAATTGACGACATTCGGGACGTGAACATATCGCGGGGCGGTGCAAGCCAAACAGCCCGTGAAAATCACATCCTCGATAATCGTATTTACAAAAGGAAGCTCGTTCTTGAAAATAAAGTCACGGCGAATCAATTTTGACCAAACGTTCCACAAAAAGCCCGTAAGCTGAAAACGTTGCACGCGTTCAAGGACATTGTCGGACAGCAAGGTCGGCTCATTAACAAAGCCAAAGCCGGCGTTCTGATAACTAAACGGCTGAAGCTGTTTGCGAAACTCGGCGTCGTACCAAAATTTTTCGGGCACGTTAAAATATTTTTCGCAGGCAACAACATCGGCGTCAAACTGTTTCGCAACGGAATACAGTTCGCCCAGAGCAGTCGGCGTTATCGTGTCGTCGGCGTCAAGGAAGGAAATATATTCGCCGCGCGACAAAGGCAAGCCCTTATTTCTGGGAATAGCGCAACCACCCGAATTTTTTTTCGTCTTGGTGAGCGTGAGCCGCTCGCCGAACAACGGCATGAAATTTTGAACGACGGCGACGCTGTTATCGGTCGAACAATCGTCAACAACGATGACTTCAAAGTTTTGGAAGGTCTGCGCCAAAATGCTGTTCAATAATTCGCCAACGTATTTCTCCGCGTTGTAAAGCGGGATAATCACCGACACCGCAGGAATTATCATAAAAATCACTCCTCGCTTTCGGGTTGTTGGTTTGTCTTTTCTGTTTCGTCGAGACGTTGCTTAATCTTGGACGTGCGCCGCCGTTGCAGGACGATGTTGCTGAAAAAGAACGACGCCAACAACTCCGAAGAATCATTGTCCTTGACGAAGCCGCGATACAACACGTCGTAAATGTCCGTGGAATAAAGATGTTTCAACTCTTCCGTAAGATGCCCTAGGCACCAGTCGAGTTTCAACGTCAAAGCACGGTGACAATATTCAAGATTGTCGCGCAAAATTGCGGTTTCGTCAAAGAGCTTGTTCAAAGCCTTAGCCCACGCGACGAGAGCCGCTACCCAATACGAAATTTGTTCGTCGCGAGGACGTTGCTTTCGCAATACGGATTCGGGATTGTAGCTGCGGTAAAAGTAAAGCGGGCGCGGGTATCGGAAATATCTTTTGGCGTGACAGTAAAGCTGAATTGTCCAAATGAAATCGCCGCCCGTCATTACTTGCGGAAAGACGATGTCATTTTCCGCCAAGAAATCGCGCCGCACAAATTTCCGCCACGACGCCGGCATGGGCACCCTGTTAAAAAGGAGGCTCTGAAGAAGTTTGTCCGGATCGTTGACGACAAGCGCGGGTTCGTTTACAGCAACGCCGTCCTCGGTTATGATTTTGTTTATCCTGTCGCGCACCGCGTGCACTTCGTTTTCCGCCGTCAAGTCGTAATACGCGCTGGCATAAACCACATCGGCATCAAATTTTTTCGCCGCGTCATAAAATCTTTCCAACGCAGTCAAGAGAATAAAATCGTCGGCGTCAAGGAAAAAGACGTATTCGCCGCGCGAAAGCCTCAAACCCAAATTACGCGGGACGTAGCCGCCGCCGCCCGAATTGACCTTCGTGCTTGCCAACTTAAGCCGCCCGTCAAAGCGTTCCATGTAGCTTTCGACGACCTCAACGCCGTTGTCCGTGGAGCAATCGTCAACCACAATGACTTCAAAATTTTGGAGCGTCTGTTCAAGGACGCTGTCGAGGCATTCGCCGATAAATTCAGCCGCGTTGTACATCGGGATAATCACGGAGACTGCGGGCGCGCCGGCGGAGCGGAAACCGTTAATTTGACTCCTAAGCTCGTTCCTGCGCTGTTCTTCCTGCTTAAGGTGTTTGATTTTCGTCATCACGTTGGCGCAGAGCATGGAGACAAGCACGTCGTGTTCGCCCAGATAATCGCCGAACTTGTCGCGGAAAATGGCGGCGACTTCAAACGGCTCAAGATTTTCGCACTCGTCCGCAATGCAGGCGAAATCCGAATCCATGAAATGGCTCAAGACCCTGTGGCGGAATTTCGGACTGTCCTTTAAAAATTCAATCCGTTTCATGAAGTCGTCCATATACTTCAAACTGCGAATCGTCCTGTCCATCCATTTGTGAATGTGTTCGGGCACTTCGCGCTGACGGAAGGAAACGGACGCGTCGTGCACGCGCCGTATATAGTAAGCGTTCGGCACGCGCAAAATCCGCTTGGAGCAAAACAGCACTTGATAAGACCAGCCGACATCGTTGGAGCCGATAAGCGACAAAAATTTTATGCCGTTTTCAAGCAACAAATCGCGCCGCACAAGTCTAAGCCATGCCGTCACCCAGTATTTAAATCTCACTGCTCGATTGATGCGTGCGACCATATCCTTGACTTCCAGCGTCGGCTCGTCGACGAACGGCGGCTTTTGGCATTTAATATCGGCAATGCGGACGTTGTCTTTGAATTCCTGCCCGACGCCTTCGGACGTGAAATATTTTTCGCAATAGACGACATCGGCGTAGAATTCATTGGCAAGGTCGTACATTTCCTTAAGCCCGTTGGGGACAAGCGCGTCGTCGGCGTCCATGAAGAACACGTATTTGCCGTTCGCCAAGCTCAAGCCGATATTGCGCGGTTCGCCGCCGCCGCCCGAATTCGTTTCCGTTTTGGTCAGCTTAAGCCGTCCGTCAAATTTCGACATGTAGCTTTCGACGACTTCGACGCCGTTATCGGTCGAGCAATCGTCCACGACGATAACTTCAAAGTCCGTCAACGTCTGCTCAAGCAAACTGTCGAGACACTCGCCGACGTATTTTTCGTAGTTGTACAGCGAAATTATCACGGAGACCGCGCAGGTCGACAGCGGTCGGGAAGCGGCGAAATCCCTCATAAGCTCAAGGAACGGCGCAGTCAAATCGGCGTCGCTTTCCGCAGGCATTTTGCTTAACAAAGTGTCGCGAACATTGAGGAAACACAGCCGCTTATCTTCCTCGTAAAGGCGGTGAACGAAATATTCAAAGTAATCCTTCGCCGCCAAGCAACAGATGTCGGGATTGTCCTTGAAGAAATCTATTTCGCCGGCAAGCGCATTGAATTCCCTAAACCAAGCGACAAAGCCCGCGTTCAAGGCGGGGTCGTAGCCGGTAACCGAGCGTTTGGTTTTTACGACGGACGTGGCGTGATAGCGGCGCAGGAAGTACACGGGCGTCGGCAGGCGCAAAAATCTTTTGGCATGAGCGTAGACGCGGAAAGTCCACAGCGCATCGCCGCCGATAATTATTTCGGGGAAGACGATGTTGTTTTCCGTCAAAAGGTAACGGCGAATCAGCTTAGCCCAAGGCGTGCGGAAGTTCTTTTTCATCAGGACTTCCGACAAAATTTTTTCGGGCGCGTCGACAATTAAAGTCGACTCGTCTTCCAAACCTTGCGCAAGCAAATCGTCACCGATCAAGTCCCTTTGCGCGGCAATGCGATTGGGCTTTTTCAGCCAATAATAATCGGCAATGTAGACAACGTCGGCGTCGTGATCCTTTGCCGCCGCGTACAGCGTTTCCAGCGCAGTCAACAGCAGGAAATCGTCGGCGTCCGCGAAGAAAATGTATTCGCCGCGTGCGAGACTGAGCCCGATATTTCGCGGGACGTAGCCGCCGCCGCCCGAATTAGTTTCCGTCCGCGCGAGCCGAAGCCGTTCGCCGAATTTTTTTCGATAGCTTTCGACGACTTCAACGCCTTTGTCGGTCGAGCAGTCGTCGACGATTATAACTTCAAAGTCTTGGAACGTCTGCAAAAGGATACTGTCGAGGCATTCGCCGATAAATTCTTCCGCGTTGTAGAGCGGGATAATCACGGATATTGCAGGCTTTTCCATTGAATCACTCCTTATCTTCGGTGAGTTTATGTTGACCGAGCATTGTCGTCAAAGTTTCGCGGGTGAAGCGGTACGCGTCGGACGAAAAATCTTGCCCCGCGTCGTAGCGATTCGACGGCGCATTTATCAGCCCGCAAAACGTATCGTAAAACATGTCGTTGGTAAAATATTCTTCGCGGCGGCGTTCAAGCGTCGACACTTTGTCGGGGAAAAGTTTTTCGTATTCGGGCGACAGGTAAATGAACATGGGCACGCGCAACATTTCAAAGCGGAACACGTCGGGGTTGTGCGAAATCTCCAAGTCCTCGCCGTGGTCTGAAAAGTAAATCATCGCCTGCAAGTTCAAATTCCGTTCGGCGTAATCGAAAATCTTTGACAGGACGAAATCGGTGTACAGAATCGAATTGGCGTAGCTCGGCGCAGCAAGCATCATGCGCGTCCCGTCGGCAGTAATCCACTTTTTAAATCTGCGCGGGTAGCGGCTGTTATAATAAATGTGGCTGCCCATCAAGTGGAAGACGATAAAATTATTTTCGTTCGGGTCGACGCGCTCAAAAAATTTCAGTAAGATTTCGTCCTCAAGCTCGCTGAAGTCAAAGGCGTCGTCCGTCCAATCGGAAACGTCGGCGGTCTTCGCGACGAGGGTTATCGCGCTGTCGAATTCGCCGTAGCGTCCCTGATTGCTGAACCAATATGTTTTGTAGCCGGCTTTGCGCGCCGCGTCGACGATTGAAACCGAATCGAAAAATTCTTTGTCGTTGTATTGACTTTGCTCGGTCAGGGCGCGTTGCAGGACAGGCACGGTCTGCGTCCATGAGGCGTAGACGTTCCGAAAAATAATAAACTTTCCCTGCGCGGGCGTCAAGGCGGCGGTGTTGTCGGGCGTCGCTTTATAATCGGGATTAAGCTTGGCGTCGTCGGGAAGTTTTTCAATTCCTGATTCCTCATTCCTAATTCCCAATTGCCTTTCAAGCCACGGCGTGTCGTCGAACGGGAAGGCGGGATTGTAGGCGTGCATGTACGTCCTGCTTGCCGATTCGCCGATAACGAAAATCACGGTGCCCTTAGCCTTGGCGGGCAGAGCGTTCGCGGCGTCGATGTGCAAGTCGGCAAGTCGTTCGTCGCGTCCCTGCGAATAAAGTTGCGTCTGCGCGGCATAGTCGGTGACGATCTTCCAGAGCCCCGCCATTGACGTTTGCGGCGCGTAGTGAATCAGCGCGGCGAAACTGCAAAGCATTGCAATCGCGGCGGCGGCAAGTCGTTCCGTGTCAAGCTCAAGCCGTCGTATGAAGTTCAAATGCGCTTTGTAGCAGAGCCGCAATAAAAATCCCACGCCCGCGCAGATTAACGCGGCTGTCGGCAAACCGATCATTGCGCGGATAAATTCGCCAGCCTCGTGCCAATTCGTCAAGTACAGTGCCATTAGCGACGCCGGCGACAAGCAATGCCACGTCATGCAGTAGTAAATCAGCTCGACCAACGGAATCAGCCAGAAAAGTAAATTCAGCGCGCAACTTAGCGGCGGCGAACGAAAAATTATCAGTACGCCGGTCAGCAAAATGAAAATCGCCGTGCCGACCGCGAAGTCGTAATAAATCAACGACATGAACCATTGCCGTTGATAAGTCCACGTGTAAAGCAACGGGAACATCACCAGCCACGCCACGCCCGTCAGTAAATTGGGCAGGTGCACGCGATTGAAAATCTCTGCGCGGGCGGCGTATTGAATCAGCCACAACAGCGCAATCGTCGCGGGTATCGGCGGCAAAAAATATTGCGGCGCGGCGGGCTGTCCTATGTCAATGTAGAACACTTCGCCGAGGTAGTAATACAACGCCGCATATGCAAGAAATTTTTTCGTATCCGTCATTTATCAAAGGGTCAAGGACTTACGATTAAGCCGACGAGCCAAATCGCAATCGGTATCGTCACGAACGCAATCCCGATGAAGTCAATGTAAACGCCCGTCTTAATCATTTTGGTTATCGGTACGTAGCCGCTGGCGTAGACAATCGCATTGGGCGGCGTTGATACCGGCAACATAAATCCGAGCGACGCGCTCAACGCTATGCCGACCGACACAGGCACAGGGCTCAAGCCCGCCGACACGGCTATCGTTATCGCCAAAGGACCTATCATGTTCGTTGCTGCCGTGTGAGACGTCAGCTCCGACAAAACAAGCGCAAGCACCGAGAATATCGCTACCAAAAGCACTTCCGAGACTGCGCCGCCCATTGCTTCGACGATTAAGTCGCCAATCCATTGCGACAAGCCCGTTTTGTACATCATGCCGCCCATTGCCAAGCCGCCGCCGAATAAAATCAGCGTGCCCCACTCAATGCCCGCCGCAGCGTCCTTCCATGTCATTGTGAATTCGCGCTTTGCAAAGTTCACGGGCAACAGGAACAAAAGCAACGCGCCCGCCATTGCCGCTATCGCTTCGGGGAAAAGTCTGTTGTACATTTTGAGTATCGGGCTTGTATCACCCAAGAATATGTTCATGAATCCCGGCAATATCCACAGCACAACCGCCAACAGGAACGCGCACAACGTATTTTTTTGCGCACGCGTCCAAGAGCCGAGTTCGGAGACTTTTGAGCGAATAAAATCTTCCGCGCCGTCAATCTTGTCTACGTCGGCAGGAAAAAGTTTCGACAGCACAACGTAAGCGATTAGGAAATAGAAAAACATCGCGCATAAGCCCCAGATCATCCACTCAAAGAACGATATGTGAATACCCTCCATTGAGTCGAGGAAACCCATCATAATTAAATTGGGCGGCGTGCCAATCGGAGTCAAGACGCCACCGATAGAGGCCGCGTAAGCCGTCATCAACATCAAGCCCGTTGCGTATTTGTATTCCGATAAATCAATCGTGCGTCCGTTGGCAGCCATCATTTCCTTAATGGACGTGAGCAAGCCCAAAGCAATCGGAAACATCATCGCCGCCGTTGCCGTGTTGCTTACCCAGCCGGAGCACAGAGCCGTTGCCAAGCCGATAGCCAAAAAAATTCTGCGCGGATTGGAGCCGACCCACGAGCGCGACAGCAACCAGTAGGCAAAGCGTTTGTCCAGTCCGTGCATCATCATTGCTTTTGCCAAAATGAATCCGCCCATGAATAAAAATACTGTCGGATTGGCGAATGACGCAAAAGCCGCACCCACCGGGATTGCGCCCGTGATAACTGCAAGCGTCGGACCGATAAGCGACGTTACGGGAATCGGCACGGGCTCGGTTATCCACCACAGCGCGACCAAAACCATTATCGCCAAAAGTTTGTGCGCCTCCAAACTCAGCGCGTCTATCGGCGTCAACATGACCGCCGCCGCGAGAATCGGCGCGACGATTAAGCCGAATGTTCGTCGCCGCCTGTCGAAAACTCGTTCCGCCTCCTTGATTCGCATGGCTTCGGAACTTGTGTTTGCCATTGCCAATCGCCTCCTGTTCTGCTAAAGTTTAGCAAACGCTGCGCAGATTTTCAACGCAAAGGAGGATGTTTATGACGGTGCATGAATTACTCGACGAGTTAAAGAAGGTCAATCAAGAGCGATTGTTGGCGGCACACCACGACGGTTTTTATTTTCAAACTTTCGCGGACGTCGACGCGCTGGACAAAGTTATCATATTGATAAATCATTTGAGCAATAAAAATCCTTCCGACAAGGTGACCGTCGCCGAACTTTGGGAAGTGGCGGAGATTGACGGCTGACAACAAAAAAACTTCAGGACTTATCGCAAGCTCTGAAGTTTTTTTATTCACGGTGTCACGACGAAGTTGATGTTCATGAGCACGGGACGCGACGCCGCGAAGACCGAATCTTTCAGCGAGCCGAGCACGCGCGTCAAGTTAAGCGTCTTTGAGCCGTCGAAGGTTTTCGCCGAGGCGTCGACGTTGACGCTCCACAGCTCCACCCACATCGGCAAACGATAACCGCGTTCCTTAGGCATGACCTTCGCGCGCACGAAATTCAATTTTCCTTCCGCCAAAGATTTTTCGGGCGTCAAAGCGACTTTCACGAGGAACATTTCCGATTGCCGTTTGTCGCGCATTAAGCTGACGCGCAAATCGTTTTCGGGGCGCGGCGTCCATTGTTCGCCGTCGACTGTGAAAATTTCAATCGCCGTGTCGACATCCGACAAGTCAAGCGGGCAAGCTCCCAGCGGCGGTTCGTACTTCCAATCGAACATGAATGACGCCGGCGCGCTGAATTTGTCCAAGCCGAATTCTTTAACGTGTGCGTCCAAACCGAGCGTGTCATCCGAATAAAAATTCTCTTGCTCCTGCAACGTGAAGGCGGAAAAGTCGCTTGCCGTCTCCGTCAAGTTCTCTGACAACAGCAAGTAGCCCGTGTCGTTGGGCAGCGTTTGCCGCTCATTGAACTTGCGCAAGAAAGTTTTAACCGCGTCGTCGCGTCCCATTATCAGCAGGTAGAACGGGCGGTAGCGGTCGGGATTGTCCCAAGAATTGTATTGGAACTTCGCGGCATTCAAGCCCACGTCGAAGATTTCGCCGTAAAACGAATTCCGAATCCCGATGACCGCAACGGCAAGGTGGTTGGCAAAAAATTTGTCGCGGAGCTTTTGCGTGACGTTCGACCAATCGGAATCGCTCTCGAACAAATCCGTCACGACAATGGACAGGTGGCTTGTATCCGCCGCGTCGACGACGTTAGCGACGGAAGTTATCGGCTCGGTGTAGACGTCGGGCGTGGCGAAGCGTCGGTAATTCCTGCCGTCAAGCGCGTGAATCTTTTCGCCGAAGCTGAAGAATTTGACATCACCCGCCGCGCCGCACAGGTCGCCAAGTAAATCCGGCAACGTCAAGTAAACATTTCCCGCCGCCAAAGTCGTGAAGCCGCGCATTGAAACCGTCGCGTCGAAGTAAACATCGGTGTCAAGTCGTTCGGGCGCGGTCAAGGCGTTGGGCAACGTCCCCGGCAACGGCGGCACCGTCTGCACCTTTTGACTGCAACCGGCAAGGAACAAGGAACAAGGAACAAGGAACAAGATTATTGTTAATAGAAACTTTTTCATATCACATGGCTTTGACGGGGATCGGACCGCGTGACAGAGCGATTGTCCCCGTGCGCGCAATCTCGACAATTTCGTAATCGCTGAGGACTTCGCAAATGGCGTCGATTTTGTTTTGACTGCCCGTCAACTCGATAACGACGTTTTCGCTGGTGATGTCGACGATTTGCGCGCGGAAGATGTCGACGACGCTGACCAAATCTGCGCGGGTTTCCTTAGTGGCGCGGACTTTAATCATGACGAGTTCGCGTTCAATGGACGGCGACTTGCTGAGGTTGACGATTTTAATCACGTCGATAAGCTTGCCGAGCTGATTGACGACCTGATCCAGTTCGTTTTCGGATTCGACACTGACGACGATATTGATACGCGTGACGGAAGGTTCTTCGGTGTAGCCCGCCGAGATTGATTCGATATTGAAGGCGCGGCGGCTGATAAGCCCCGATACGTGCGCCAAAACGCCGGGCTTGTTTTCGACGAGCACCGCGAGAAAATATTTCTTCAAGATAAATCCTCCTTAAATCTTATTGAAATTTTGACGACCGCCTTGTATAATGACATTGCTCAATCACCGAGAGGTACAAGCCATTTTTAAAGGAGGTTCGTTATGAAAAAGTTATTCGCATTATTATTGGCAATGTTCGTTTTGTTGGCTGCGGGTTGCGGCGGCGGCAACGAGGAGAAGAAAGATGCTCCCGCAGAACCCAAGCAAGAATCGGCGGACAAAGTCGGTGCACTTATGCCAATCGGTTTGGACGAGAATGGCTACAAACGCTGGACGGAAAACATTGCCGAAGTTGAAGGACGTCCCGCCGGTTACGTCGCTCCGCGCACTGTCGTTTTCTTCGATAATCTCAATTCGATGGTGTCCGCGCTCAAGTCCGAACAAATCAATCGTTTCGCGACTGCCAAAGTCGTCGGCAATTACATTGTTGCTCGAAATGACGACCTTAAGCTGATTGACGACAACTTCAAGCCGATTCTGGGCTACTCAATGGCAATGCAGGAAAAATCCGCAGACCAAATCGCGGAAATTAACACCGCCATTACCGCCATGAGGGAAGACGGAACGCTCGCCAAACTTACCAAAGAAAACATTTCGGACTTGAAGGGAGCCGATCCCGTGCCCGTTGCGTTGCCCGTTATCGACGGTGCGCCGACGCTTAGAGTCGCCGTGACGGGTGACATGCCCGCTATGGACTGCATCCTCGCCGACGGCACGCCTGCAGGCTTCAACGTCGCGTTCCTCAGCGAACTCGGCAAGCGTATCAACAAAAACATTGAACTCGTATCGATTGAATCTGCGGCTCGCGGCTCCGCGCTGTCTTCGGGGCAAGTCGACGCTCTGTTTTGGGTTATCGGCACCTACGACCAAAACGGCAAGGCGTTGCCCTATCCGCTTGACAGCATGAAGGGCGTCGCCGTTTCGCTCCCCTACCTCATGGACAGCCGCGTCGGTGTAGCGCACAAATAAATCGAAAATCGTATCGGCTTGACGAGCACCTTAAAGGGTGCTTGTTTTTTTTGCACCGTGACAGTCGTTTAATCGTTGCCAAGAACCATTTGGTCAAGGCGTCTGCCGCCGGGCACCATCGGCAAAACGTTTTCCTCTTCGGGAACCCACACGTCGATAACAGCCGCGCCCTTCGAGAACATGATTTCAACCAATTCGTCTTCAAGCTCCTCCGCCTTGGTCAAGCGATAGCCGCGCAGTCCCATGGCGTTGGCGATTTTCACGAAGTCGCGCTTGCATTTAAGCTCCGACGCCGAATAATGGTGTTCGTAGAAAAGCCGTTGCCACTGCCCGACCATGCCGAGGATAAAGTTATGCACTATAACAATCTTAACGTCAATGTCGTGATCGGCAATCGTGGCGAGCTCTTGGATGTTCATCATGATTGAGCCGTCGCCCGTGAACAGCACGACGTTTTTGTCGGGGCAAGCCAACTTCGCGCCCATTGCGGCGGGCAAACCGAAACCCATAGTGCCGAGCCCGCCCGACGTGAGGAATTGGCGCGGCTTGTGCGCCTTGAAGAATTGAGCCGCCCACATTTGATGTTGTCCCACGTCCGTGACGGCGATTGTATTGTCGTCGCAGATGCTGCTGATTTTGCTGATAAGCGCGCCGGGTTTAATCGCGTCGCCGTCGTCCTGCCAGCCGAAGGGATGTTCTGCGCCCTTTTCGACGGCTTGAGACTTCCACGCGGAAAATTTTTCGGCGAAGTCAGTCGGCGAAGCTTCAAGCTTTTCACGGAACAGCGGCAACGATTGACGCAGGTCGCCGATAACTTTCAAGTCGGCGCGGACATTCTTGTTGACTTCGGCGGGGTCAAGTTCAAAGTGCACAATCTTGGCACCGGGGGCGAAGTCCTTGACGCGTCCCGTCACTCTGTCGCTGAAACGCATTCCGATACACAACAGCAAATCGCAAGTCTGAATCGCCATGTTCGCACCGTAAGAGCCGTGCATACCCGCGAAGCCCAAAAAGCCGTCGGTGTCGGCGTCGAGGCAACCGAGCCCCATGAGCGTCGACGTTGACGGACAGCCGAGCCGCTTGACGACAGCGCGCAGGTCTTCGGACGTTTCCGAACTTATCACGCCGCCGCCGTAAAAAATCAGCGGGCGTTGGCAAGCCTCAACTGCCTTGACCGCCTCTTCAATCGCGATCTCCGCGACGGGATTCTTGCCGCTGTAGCCGCGCAGATTAATCGTTTCGGGATATTTGAAGTCGAAGTCGGTATTGAACACGTCTGCGGCAATGTCAATCGACACGGGACCGGGTCTGCCCGTGCGCGCAATGAAGAACGCCTCCTTGACGACGCGCGGCAAATCGTGTACGTCCTTGACAAGGTAGTTGTGCTTGGTAATTGGCGTGGTGATTCCGTAAACGTCAACCTCTTGGAACGAGTCCTTGCCGATGGCGGGGTTGGCGACTTGTCCCGTGATACAGATGATTGGAACCGAATCCATATTGGCGGTTGCAATGCCCGTGATAAGATTCGCCGCGCCGGGACCGCTGGTGGCGATGACGACGCCGACTTTGCCGCTTGCCCGCGCATAACCGTCCGCCGCGTGCACCGCGCCCTGTTCGTGTCCCGTCAAGATGTTGGGGAACTTCATTTTATAGATTTCGTCGTAAAGTTTCAGCACGACGCCGCCGGGGTAGCCGAAGATCAATTCGACGCCCTCATTCTTCAGGCTCTCAAGGAGTGCCCGCGCTCCGTTCATTTTCAAAGCTTTAACCTCCTTAAACTTACTGCCAACGATTATACAACGTCCGCCGCCGCTTGCCAACAAAAATCGCCAGTATTGAGCGATTGAAAAGTTTCCGATATAATCGCGCCAATGCCGTGCCTCTGCAGGTGGTAACTCTACGCTTGAGGAGGGAGGTGAAACAGATGCTTGAGATTCTCACAGCAATCGGAATAAACGTAGTCGGCACCATCATCGGCGGCGTCGCAACCTACGGGATCATCAAACATTTCTTCTGAGCGGCAGAACCATTCTTTTGACAGCTCGCTAATCGGTCTCATCACCCGGTTATGGCAAAACGAAGCCCCCGTCGGTTCATCACTCCGTCGGGGGTTTTCGTTCGGTGAAAATGATGCTTGAACTGCGATTCTCATAGCAGTTGTTGTTTAATTAACGCGGCTAATTTAGCATACGCTTGCGCCGTTGTCAATCAATTTGGCAAGTTATCGTCGAAGTCGGCGGCGAAAGCAAGCACCGAAATTTTTTCTGCGCCGAGCGACTTCAAAACCTTGGCGCACTCTTTGCAGGTCGTGCCCGTCGTGAAAATGTCGTCGACGATTAAAACGCTTTGCCCGCGCAGGTCGACAGGTTCCGCCGCCGCGAACGCACCCGTCAAAAATTTTTCGCGTTCCGTCTTGTTCATGGCAAACAACTTGGGCGTCGGCAGTTGTCGAATCAAAATATTTTTCAGCGGCAGATTTTTTCGCGCGAGCCAGTCGTCGAAGATTCTTTCCGTCTGATTGAAGCCGCGCTCATTAAGGCGTTCTTTATGCAACGGAACGGGTACGGCGCAGTCGACGCCGCGCAGGAGTCGTGAAATTTCGTCGTGTTCGGCAACGTTGTCGAGGATTTTTTTCAGCGCGGGCACGACGTTCAAGTTGTTGTCGAACTTGAGCTTGGTCAGCAGTTCCCTTGAGCCGTTGCGGTATCGAGTGACGCGCAGAACTTTATCAATCGGCGCGGGCGGCCTTGAATAAAAATCGATGCAAAAAATTTTTTCGCCGCACGCCGCGCAGAGTTGATAGCGTTCGTCAACCATCTCGCGACAATTCGGGCAGCGCGGCGGGAACAGAAAATAAATCGCCGCCCGCCACAGCTCAAACAAAAAATTCATACGCTCACACCCCGTCGGTTGTATACAGAATTTTCAGCGGCGCGCCCCGCAAATTGTTTGCAATGCCGCCTGCCGTGTGATAAACTTTCTTCTTAAGTATAACAAAATAATTTTAGATTTAGCAGGTAAAATCTTTGAAAGGATTTGATTGCCATGAAGTTCAGGATTCCTTACATGGTACTGTCCGTCGGGCAAATGTGCAACCTAAGGTGCAAGAATTGCGCCAACTTTGCTCCCTATGCTCCTGCAATGTTGCGTCGATACCCGATTGAAAAAATTATTGCGGATTTCGAGGCGTTGTTTAAAATTATCGGCAGAATAGATCTGTTGCAAATACAGGGCGGCGAGCCGTTGATTTACAGCGACCTCCCAAAATTAATCGGATATTTAAGCGCGTGTAAAGAAGTTGCGGAAATTGTCATTGCCACAAACGGAACAATCACCCCGAAAGACGAATGGTGGCATACTTTCAGCATAAACAACGTAAAACTCAGAGTCAGCAATTATCCTCAAAACAGAGACAATCTGGAGGCGTTCGTGAATAAAGCTCAAAGCTATCGCGTGAATTTAAAATTATATGATTTCGCTTCGCATGAATCTCTTTGGTATGATTGCGGCGGCTTAAACACTCCGCGCGAAAACGACGACAGAATCGTTGCCGCCCGTTTCAACAAATGTGCTTTCAAGGGTTGTCTGACTTTGGAGAACGGCGAACTGCATCGTTGCAGTCGAGCTCCGAACGCGCACATATTGCAGGGCTTTAAACAAATACCCCCCCCCCCGCGACTTTGTTTGCTTGCGAAACAACGACAGGTTGCAAGACGATTTGATTCAATATTTATCCAACCCCGTATTTGAAACGGCTTGTCGTTATTGCAACGGAACTTACAATGCAAAAAAGATTCTTGCAGCTGAACAACTTTGAATCAAAAATACATTTATGAGGTGAAGACTTTGAAAGGGAAACTGATACTGGCGGACGGCACGACGTTTCGCGGACAGCTGTTCGGCGGCTCCAACGCCACGACCGAAGGCGAAGTCGTCTTCAACACGGGCATGACCGGCTATCAAGAAATTCTGACCGACCCGTCTTATTGCCGGCAAATCGTCACGCTGACCTACCCGATAATTGGCAACTACGGTACTGCAAAGAAATTCAACCAGAGCCGCAAAAGTTTCGTAGGCGGGCTTATAATCGACGAACTGTGCGAAAAGCCGTCCGGCTCAACAATGGAAAAGACTTTTGCGGAATTCTTGACGGCGGAGAAAATCCCCTGCCTTTACGACGTGGACACCCGCGCCCTGACGAAAAAAATCCGCTCGGCGGGCACCATGAAGGGCGTCATTGTCAGCGAATACACGTCGCAGAGCACAATTAATGAAATGATGGCGTTGCCGATTCGCAAGAACGTCGTCGAAATGGTGTCCACGCCCGTCAGCTATTCGATTGACGCGGGCAAGAACGCGCTCAACGTCGTGACGATGGATTTCGGTATCAAGCGCAACATCCTCGACGCCTTGCGCAAACTCAACTGCCGCGTGACAGTCGTGCCCGCAAAGACCACTGCCGAAGAAATTCTCGCGCTCAAGCCCGACGGCGTTTTCCTGTCGAACGGACCCGGTGACCCCAAGGACGTGCCCGACGCGATTAACACGGTTAAAAATCTTATCGGCAAGCGTCCGATCTTCGGCATTTGCCTCGGGCATCAGATTTTGGCATTGGCAATGGGCGCGAACACCTACAAACTTAAATTCGGGCATCGCGGCTCCAATCAGCCCGTCAAGAATCTGGAAACGGGCAAAGTTGCAATCACGTCGCAGAATCACGGCTACGCCATTGAACTCAAATCGCTGAAAGGTTTGCCCGTCAAAGTGACGCACATATCGCTCAACGACGGCACTATTGAAGGGCTCCGTCACGTGTCGTTGCCGATAAGCTCCGTGCAATATCATCCTGAAGCCGCACCCGGCCCGAACGACAGTGTCCGCCTTTTCGACGAATTCATAGATAACATGCGCAGTGCTAAGGGGGCATAAAACTTTGCCTAAGAAAAAGAATCTCAACAAAATAATCGTCATCGGTTCCGGACCGATAATCATAGGGCAGGCGGCGGAGTTCGATTACGCCGGCTCGCAAGCGTGTCGTTCGCTCAAAGAGGAGGGATTGGAAGTTGTCCTTGTCAACTCAAATCCCGCGACGATAATGACCGACGCCAACATCGCCGACCGCGTTTATATCGAACCGCTGACCGTCGACTTCCTGACCGCGATAATCGAAAAGGAACGCCCCGACGGTTTGCTTGCGACGCTCGGCGGACAGGCGGGCTTGAATCTTGCCGTTCAGCTCGCGGAAAGCGGCGCGCTCGAAAAGTACAGCGTTGAATTGCTCGGCACGTCGATTGAAGCAATCAAGAAAGCGGAAGACCGCGAACTTTTTAAGGAGACCATGGAGCGAATCGGCGAACCCATTCCCGAATCGACAATCGTCGAAGACATTCACGGCGCGATTGACTTCGCCAACCAAATCGGCTACCCGCTGATTGTCCGCCCCGCCTACACACTCGGCGGCACGGGCGGCGGTATCGTCAACAACGAGGAAGAACTTATCGAAACGACCCTGCGCGGGCTCAAGTACTCAATGATCGGGCAGGTGCTTATCGAACGCTCAATCGCCGGCTGGAAGGAAATCGAATACGAAGTCATGCGCGACGGCAACGACACTTGCATAACGATTTGCTCAATGGAGAACTTCGACCCCGTCGGCGTGCACACGGGCGATTCAATCGTCGTCGCGCCCACGCAGACTCTCAACGACCACGAATATCAGCTGTTGCGCTCGGCAAGCTTGAAAATCATACGCGCCCTTGAAATCGAAGGCGGTTGCAACATTCAATTCGCGCTCGACCCGAAAAGCGACAGCTATTACGTCATCGAAGTCAATCCGCGCGTCAGCCGTTCGTCCGCGCTCGCGTCGAAGGCGACAGGCTATCCCATTGCGAAAGTCAGCGTCAAAATCGCCATCGGCTACACGCTCGACGAAATCGTCAACGCCGTCACGAAAAAGACCAAGGCTTGCTTTGAACCGTCCGTTGACTATATCGTCGTGAAGTTCCCGCGTTGGCCGTTCGATAAATTTGTCTACGCCGACACGACGCTCGGCACGCAAATGAAGGCTACCGGCGAAGTCATGAGCCTTGACCGCTGTTTTGAAGGCGCGATACTCAAAGCCGTTCGCAGTCTCGAAATCGGCGTTAATCGTCTGCACATGGACAAGATGGACGATTGGGACGACGCCAAGATAAAAAAACGTCTCAGCCGCATTGACGACGAAAGGCTTTTTCTTATCGCGGAGGCGTTGCGCAGAGGCGTCGCCACCGTCGAAGAAATCGCCGACATCACAAAGATTGACCGCTGGTTTATCGAAAAGATTAAGAACATCACCGATATGGAAGTCCGCTTGCAAAAGGGCGAGCCGCTGAACGCCAAGACCCTGCGCGAGGCGAAACTTATCGGGCTTGCCGACAAGTCAATCGCCGAACTCACGGGCACCAATGTCAACGAAGTCCGCGACATGCGCAAGCAATTCCGTATACTGCCCGTGTACAAGATGGTCGACACCTGCGCGGCGGAATTCGAGGCAATGACGCCTTACTACTATTCAACGTATCGCGGTGAAGTCGACGAGGTTGAAGTCAGCGACAAACGCAAAATCGTCGTGCTGGGTTCCGGTCCGATTCGTATCGGGCAGGGTGTCGAGTTCGATTACTGTTCCGTGCATTCGGTTTGGGCTCTGCGCGAGGCGGGCATTGAGGCGATTATCATCAACAACAACCCCGAAACCGTTTCGACGGACTTCGACATCTCCGATAAGCTTTACTTCGAGCCGCTCACGACTGAAGACGTGCTGAACATCATCGATAAGGAACACCCCGACGGCGTTATCGTGCAATTCGGCGGACAGACCGCGATTAATCTTGCGGCGTCATTGGCGGCGGCGGGCGTCAAAGTTTTCGGCACGAGCGTTGACAACATCGACCGCGCCGAAGACCGTGAACGCTTCGACGAAATGTTGACGGAGCTTGGCATTCCGCGCCCGAAAGGCATAAGCGTCACCAACCTTGACGACGCGATAAGCGGGGCGGCTTCAATCGGCTATCCCGTCATGGTTCGTCCCAGTTACGTTTTGGGCGGGCGCGCAATGGAAATCGTCTACAACGAAGAAGAACTTCGCGACTATATGAGCCGCGCCGTTAAAGTCACGCCAGATCATCCCGTGCTTGTCGACAGATACATGCAGGGCACCGAAGTCGAAGTCGACGCGATTTGCGACGGCATTGACGTTGTTATCCCCGGCATAATGGAGCACGTCGAACGCGCGGGCGTCCACAGCGGCGACAGCATTGCCGTTTACCCGCCGCAAACTTTGCCGTCGAAGATTATCTACACGATAACCGACTATACCAAACGCATGGCACTCGCGCTGAACGTCAAGGGCTTGCTGAACATTCAATACGTCGTGGCGGACGGCAAGGTTTACGTCATTGAAGTCAATCCGCGTTCAAGTCGCACGGTTCCCTTCCTCAGCAAAGTCACCAACATCAAAATGGTAAACGTTGCGACGCGTGTTGCGCTCGGAGCGACGCTCAAAGGCTTGGGCTACTATCCGGGCTTGGTTGAGCCGAAACCCTACGTCGCCGTCAAAGCCCCCGTGTTCTCCTTCGCGAAAATGCAGGACGTTGATATTTCCCTCGGCCCCGAAATGAAGTCGACGGGTGAAGTAATGGGCATTGATTACCACTACGCCCGCGCGCTGTACAAGGCGATAACCGGCGCAGGCATCAGCATTCCGAAAAACGGTTGCATACTGTTCACCGTCGCCGACAAGGACAAGGAGGAAATGAAACAGCTCGCGAAGGCTTTTTCCGAACTCGGCTTCAAAATCGTGGCGACGGAAGGCACGGCGCGCGCCCTGCAGTCTATCGGCATTAATGCGGAGGTCGTCGGCAAAGTTCATCAGCGCAGCACCGACATTATCCAAATGATTAAGCTCGGCAAGATTCACATGGTCGTGAACACGCAGGCTCCCGGCAAGCACGTTGCCAAAGACGGATTTCGCATTCGGCGCGCCACTGTCGAATTGGGCGTTCCGTGCTTTACCAGTCTCGACACAGCTTGGGAAGTCATGCGCGTCCTCAGTTTCATGCGCGACAGGCGGCTCGTCTACTCGCTGGCGATTCAAGATTACGTCGGCGGCGGTGACGCTCTGGCATGAGCAACATAGAAAGAACCATAAACAATCAAACGTTTCAGTGGGATTCGGACAAAGCCGAACTGAATTGGCGAAAACATACCGTGAACTTTGAAGACGCGGCTTTGGTTTTTGCAGACGAAAATCGAATCGAACGTTATGACAACGAACATTACGATTACGAAGACCGTTATATAACAATAGGTAAGGTTGAAAGCATCCTTTTCGTCATTTATACCGAACGCGGCGAAATCACTCGATTAATTTCGGCAAGACGCGCAACTGCTCAAGAAAGGAGGGATTATATGCTGTTAACGAAGGTTATTGACCTCAATGCTCCGTTGACGCCCGAACAGCTCGAACGCCTGAAACTTTTGGAAAACATGAGCGACGACGACATTGTTTACGACGAAGATTGCCCGCCGCAAACGCCTGAACAGCTGAAACAATTCAAACGCGTTAATCCTCGACTGAAAGAACAGGCAGCAAGCTAATCGTTTCGCTTGAACGTCTCGACGCGCAGGCTTTTGCCGTCCGTGCGAAACTTTATCAAGCCGTCGCGGTCTGTGCGAAAAATTTTCGTCGGCAAACTTTCAAGACGCTCCAAAACCTCGGCGCGGGGATGTCCGAAATTGTTTCCGTAGCCGACGCAGATAACGGCGCACTTGGGCTTGACGGCGCGCAAAAATTCTTCGCTCGAACTCGTCGCGCTGCCGTGGTGTCCGACTTTTAAAACCGTACTCGACACGTCGACGCCCGCACGCAAAATTTGCGCTTCAATCTCCTTGACAAGATCGCCCGTTATCAGAAAGCTCACGCTGCCGTAACGCACGCGGTAGACGTTGGAAATTTCGTTGCCCGTCCCGACGCTCGGCGCGAATAAAATTTCAACTTCAACGCCGTCGACGTTAATTATTTCACCCGCCTGCCCGGCTCGCAACGGCGGCAAATATTCTTCCGCGATACCGAAAGCCGACGCGTATTCGGCTCGCGGCTCGCCCTCAGTGATAATCTCGCTGACGGGCAATTTTTTTATGACTGCGCCCGCGCCGCCCGCGTGATCTTCGTGCACGTGCGTCAAAAAAATCTTGTCGACCGCGCGGATATTTTCGTGCTTGAGATACGGGACGACGACGCGCCCGCCCACATCAAACATGTGTTCGCGAACGCCGCCTGTGTCGAAAATCATGCACTTGCCGTGCGGCGTCACGACGATTGCGCAATCGCCCTGCCCGACGTCCACGAAGCTGACTTCGACATTGCCGCCCACGCGCAAGACGCTCAAAGCAAGCAACACGATTATCGGCAACAACAGCACCGCTCGACGCCAAATAAGCGCGGCGTAGTAGAACGTGCCCGCCAAAAATCCCAACGTCGGCACCTGTACCGCGCTCATCGGCAAATTCGCGAAGACACGATTCAGCTCCGCGCCCGCCCCGAACGTCATCGCCATAACCGTGAAAAAAATCTTCCCGCCAAGCGGCACGACCCATGCGATTATTCCGCCGAGCAGTCCGCCGACGATTACGACTTCAAGCAACGGCATAACGAACGCGTTCGCCAAGACCGACGACAACGAAATTTGATTGAAGTACCACACGACGACCGGCAGGCTCGCCAACTGCGCGGCGATTGTCATTGACGCGGCGTCGGCAAAAAATTTCGGCAAGCGTTCCATTGCGTCGCGCAAGTCCGTCGCCAAATACATAAGCCCTGCCGTCGCCGTGAAGCTCAGCTGAAAACTCACGTCGAACAAAAGCAGCGGCTGATTGATAAGCATGGCAAGCGCGGTAAGCGTCAAGAGGCGTGCGCCTTCCGCCTCCGCGTCCAGCGTCTTCGCGAAGAAAACCAAAATGCTCATCGTCGCCGAACGTATGACTTGCGGCAACAGCGCGCTCAATATCGCGTAACTGCCGATAAAGAACGTGCCGATCGCGAACGTCACGCTGCGCGGCAACTTCAAAAGCAGACAAAGCCACGCCGCGAATGCCGCCACCATCGTCATGTGCGAGCCGCTGACTGATAGGATATGGATAATGCCCGTCGTCGCGAAGTCTTCAACCAATTCGGGATTCAGCCCCGCGTAGCCGCCGAACAGCATTGCGAAGACTGCCGCCGCGTCCTCACGCGACATAACCTGCGTCATGCTTTCGCGATAGTGTTCACGGACAGCCGCCACGCCGCGCAGAAATTTCGTCCAAAGTCCGCCGTCGACTGCCGCGACCGAAATGCCCTGCTTGCCAGCCGACATGCGCGCCGTTATGCCGTACGCCTTCATGCGCGTAACGCTGTCGATTTGTCCGGGGTTGTTGTAATTGGTAAGCAGTTTCAGGTTGCCGCCCGCCGAAATCTTATCGCCGATTCGTGCCGTTGGTAAGGTGTCGCCCGCCTTCGGATAGTAAGTCAGAATCAGCCCGCCCGAAATTTTTTGTTCCGCGCTTTTGAACGTTATGGTCTCCGCGTCGACGACGAAACGCATTTGCGTCATGCCGTTGGGCAAAGTCTTAGTTTGAACTTCGTCGCGCACGACGCCCGTCAGTTGAACTGCTTGCCCTGCGAACTTTGACACGTCGTCAGGCGGAAGGGTGTCGACTTCTGCGAATCGAAACGCTCCGAGCGCAAAAAAAATTATCGCAACGATTATGCGCGAGGTGAAATTTTTATGCCGCCACGTCGCGAGCAAACCGACTGCCGCCGTCGTTGCGCACGCTCCGATTAAAAATTTCGGCGAGCGGTCGAAGTGCTCCATAAAAATAATTCCCGCCGCCATTGCCGCCAGCAGGATGTTGAGCGTTGTGTTCGATACCTTAGGTTTCATGTAATTTTCCCGTGGTAAATAATCGTTCGAGTTCGTTGCGGGCGATTAACTTGACGCCGTTCCTTGCGGCGAGTTCGCGCGCGCCCGACGTAAAATTTTTGGCGTTGGTGACGACGACGGGTTGAAAGCGTCGCCCGCCGTATTTGTCCGAGTAATACGCAACCGCCGCGCAGATTTCTTGAATGCCGTCCTTGCCGAGCCTTCCGCCGACGTTCGTCGTGTGCTTGCATTGAATCAAAAGCCCGGTGTCGTCCGCCGTCGATTGAACTACAACATCCGCGCCGAAGTCGTTGGTGTCGGGCGTCTTCTCCGCCGTGAAGTTATCCATGGTGTCGAACACGTCGGCAACGATTTGCTCAAAGGCGAGCCCCGTAACCGCGTCGACAGCCTCAAGCGTCCAGTGCCGCGAATTTTTTCCGCCGTCGTCCAAGCCGAGCATACTTGTCAAAATTTTGGCGTCGTCGTCTTCGGTACTGAGCGTCGGGAAGAGAACGTTCGCGCTCAAAATTATTTTGTAACTCAACAGCTTGTCGAGGCTTTCGTCGAAGGTTTTGCTGCGCAGATTTTTGTTGACGGCGAGCGGCAGGTAAACGTTGACGCCCTTGTCCTGCCCGATACGATAAACGCGGTCGGTCGCCTGATTTTCTTTGGCGGGGTTCCACGTGCGCTCCAAGTGAATGACGTTGTTCGCCGCCGTTATCGTGAAACCGACGCCCGCAGCCAGCGGCGACAGAATCAGCGCGTTGAAGCCGGCGGACGCCTTGAAGTCGTCGATAAAGCGTTGACGCTCCGAGCCGTTCATCGTGCCGTTAATCGGCGGCAAAATTTTCATGCCGAATTTAATTTCAAGCAGGCGGCGCAATATCGTTTGCATCTTGCGACTCGTGACGAAGATTAAAACTTTTTCGCCGCGAGCTTTTATTTCGTCGAGCAGTGCGAAAGTTTTAATCAGCCGCGCCGAACGTCCGATAACTTCGTCCGCGTCCGAGTCGAAAAATTTTTCTTCGGAGAGCGTGCCGAGGTCGGGGTGCAGTGAGACCGTCCGCAGTTCGCGAAGAAAATCCAACGGCGTCCGAAAACCGCCGCGCCTGTACTTTGCCAACGTCGCCGAATAAATTTGCGCTTGATACGGCGGCATTTCTTCGCGGCAGAGGGTAACGTTCTTCACGGGCAGAGCCGACAAATAATTTTCCTTCATGCGGCGCAGGATCAGCGGATGCAATTCGTCTTTGAGTTGCGCGCCGAGCCGCTGAATATTTTCCGCGTCGCCCGTCAATCGCTGAAGATATTTTTCAGTGAACGTCTTCAAGGGGGCGAGGTGCGCGGGCTGAACGAAGTCCATAATGCTCCACAAATCACGCCACGAATTTTCGACGGGCGTGCCACTCAAGCAAATCGCGAATTCGTATTTCATCGCCTTAAGCGCATGTGTCACGCCGGCGTCGGGATTTTTAATCTTCTGCGCCTCGTCGGCGATTATGCAACTCCACGGGATTTCCGCGAACGAAAATTGATAGTCGCGCAGAGTTTCGTAGGTCGTCAGCGCGAGCGAATCGGACGGCAGTGTTCGCAGTGAAAGTTTCCGCTTGCCGTTGGGCGTGCGTTCGTTCATGTAAAAATTTTTCAGCGCGACGCCGTGCAGGGAAATGATGTCGCCAAAGATGTTGCCGCGCAGAAATTTTTTGTATTCGTCCTGCCAAGTTTTCAGCAAGGCGGTCGGCGCGACGATAAGCATTGGCGATTTCACGTCGCAGAATTTTTTTATGCCCGCGATAAACGTCAGCGTCTGCAAGGTCTTGCCGAGCCCCATGTCGTCCGCGATTAACACGCCGCGCCAACCCTTTTGCCACAGTTGCGCCATATACGCCACGCCGTAGATTTGATGCGACAAAAGTTTCACGTCGGGCAGGAGTATACCCGCGAAGACACTTCCGCTGCGCGGCGTCAAACCCGTTGCGTAATCGACGCGCTCAAAATTTTCCTTTATCTTCAGCACCAAGGCCGTCGAGCGTTCAATTGCGGCGGGTGCGGGGGGCAGTTCGGTATGAAATATTTCGCCGTCCGCCCAATCAATCTTGAAGCCGCTCAAGTCCAGATACGCGGGCAACGGCATTTGCGCAACGCCGATAATGCGGTCGGAGTAATCGAAGTCAAACGCCTCGCCCGTGAAAAGTTCTTTGGGCTGTTGACGATAGCGTTCGGCGTCGTCTTTGCTGAGCGTGTCGACGGCTTTAATCTGCTTAAGCCCGTCTTGCAACGTCGGCGTGAAAACGTATTGCGCGCCGCTCTTGCCGCGATAGACTTCGCGAACGTTCTTGCGGTTGTTGAAGGCGTTCAGGAAATCCGCGCCGTCAATCGGTTTAAGTTCGCCGTCGCGCGTTTCGAGCAGGACGGGCTGAACTTTGAATCGGTCGCCGCTCTCCACGAAATCAACGTCCAATTTTTCGGGCACGATGATTGTCTTGTTCTTCTCCGAAATGTAGCCGTCGAGTTGCGCGTCGGTCTGCGCGGCGTGTCCCTGCATTTGCTTGACGGTCACCAGAGGCGATTGCAGATTTTTGTTGCCGAGCTCAACCAGATTAATCAGCGCGAATTGGTCGGCGGTCAGGCGGAAAGTTTTTTCGTCGACGTGAAGCAATGCGCCGTTGATTTGCGGCTTGACGAGCGGTCGTCCGTCGCCGTGCAGAAACTCCGTCACGAATCGGAAATCCTTCGCGCCGATGTAAGTTTTCGTCCGAATCGAAATGCAGTAGGGACTAAGCGGCGGCAAGTTCAAAAGTTCGGCGTCTTCCTCCGTCAGCCCGAACGATTTTTCAAACGGTAGCAACGTCCCGCCGTCAACTGCCTGCGCGGCGTCGTCGAGCGTCAACATCTCCAACTTTGCACGCACAGCCGCCGATAAATTTTCTCGCGGGAAAAAATAACCGTCCGCCCGCTCAAGCCACGTCGTCACGATTAAAACCTCCTCAACAATATCGCGCTATCCACGCGCCAACTTTGCGTTGCCAAAAATCTGTTTGCGGGCTTGAATGAATCCATGCTTTGGCAGACTTGCTTTTGATAAAGTTACCGCTGATTTGGCTCCGCCCGAAAAATTCTTCCCACCGAGACGAAGCGTAAGCGCGGACTTTGCCGACGTTGCTCCACTCCGAAAAAATATATCGCCCGATTTGGAAGACGAAGACCGCCTGATTGCCGCCGCCGTTCGTCAACGTGCCGTGACTTACTTTGCTCTGCGCGGCGTAGATTTTGGCGTTGCCCGTCAAAAAAATCCACGTGTTGGTTATGCGCGGCAAGTATCGACGCCAAAAGCGTTCGCGATAGCCCCAATGCGCGTCGTCGGTCGTCGCCGCCACGATTTTGAAAAAAGTTTCCAAGTCGTCTTCGCTGAGCCAATGGCAAAAAATTTCTTTAGACCGTGCCGAAACGTCGTTCCAATTAAAACGCGTGAAGCCGAAGCGCGGGTCGCCGAGCCGCCGATAAAAAACGTCAAGACAAAGTTCTTTGCCGAAACCTGCGCGGGCAACGGCTTGAATCAGCGCGTCGGCGATGGCGGGGAAAATATTTCTGTAAGCGTCAAAGTCGGCGTCGAGCTCCCGCAAGATTTTCAACTGCGCGGCAAGGTCGGGCGTGCGATAAAATTTCACGAGCGCGGCTTTAATGAAGTTCGACACCTTGAACGAATCGCCAAGCCCCAAATCGTCAAGCACGCCGGCGACGCTCTGCCGTTGTGCAAAAAGTTTCGCCGTGTTCGCAAGGAAGTCGTCCCCGAATAAAAATTTACGCATCGAAAAAATTTTCTGCAGTCGTCGAGAGTTTTCCGTTAATCTGTCGGGCATGTAACGCAGTTGCTGACGCAGAATCGCCGTCTTCGCCGAGCCGTCGTATTGATTCAGGTAGACGTTGACGAGCCCGCCTATGTGTCGCTTGTTGTCGAAGTCAAGCTGCCGCAGAATTTTTTTCGTGCCGTCCAAGCTTACCGCCGATTCGTAAATGATGAACGGCAAAGCCCTGAGCTCCCGTCGCGTGAAGTCGTAATCGCCGCGCAGAAATTTTTTCAACGCCCGTTTTAAGCAAGAAAACTTCGCCCGCAACCTGCTTGTTAATATTTTGCAACGTTGCGGTTCGGTCTTGCGCTTGCGCGTCAATGCTCTGCAACGTCGCGGTGTGAGTTTGAGCTTGCGTGTCGATGCTTTGCAACGCCGTGACTTGATTTTGGGTTTCGAGGTCGATGCTTTGCAGGGCGCGCGTCTGACGTTTTGCCTCCGAAAATTTTTCGGCAAGCCAATCTTCGACGGTGCGGCGCGGATAAATTTCGTCAAGCTTATCGGTGAGCCGTTGAACATTTCCTTGCAACGTTTTCAGCAAAAGATGATGAGCAAAGCTGTAAACGACAGCCGCGCCGATTCCGACGAGCGACGTGATAAAGGCGGTGTTCACGCCCGACAAAAGATCTGCAATGCTGTTTTTCAGCGTATCTATGTCGCCGCTTGTCATATCGACGCCGTAAAGACCGAACGTCAAGCCGGCGAACGTGCCCAAAATTCCGAGCCCCGTGAAGATTCCGCCGTAGCTCTGCCAAAACGTCATGTTGAGCCCTTGCATTAGCGTGGCGACGGAAAAAAATTCGGACGCGTCGACCGTCGAATAATGCACGTCGTTCGCCTTCGTCAACGAGTTCGCAAAAGCTTTCCACGCGGATTCGAGCGGTTTCGATTCTTTCAGTGCGGCGGCAATGTCCTGCGCGTTAAGGATTCGTTCGATTTCGGTATTGACGGCTGAAATTTTTCCCGCGCATAAAAAATAATACGCTGCGAACAAAATCCCCGCGACAATAACTGAAATTATTAACACTGTAATCAAGCTGAATCGTCTCCTCCTTAGGGGTTGTTGGTAAACTCAAGTAAAAGAAAAACATAAGCAGTTCTCTGATAAAATGAGTTTGAAAGAAGTGAACAACTTATGTCAAATTCATTTTACCATAAAGATTTAACCGACGCTCAATGGAACAGAATAAAATTTGTGTTTGAGGAGCCTGCGAAGGTCGGTCGCCCGCCGCTTAATCCTCGCACAGTTTTCAACGCCCTCATGTGGATTCTCAAAAGCGGAGCCCGTTGGCGCGATTTACCCGCTCGTTACGGTAATTGGAACAGCATTTATCATAAGTTCCGCCTCTGGTGCTCCCACAGTTTATTTGAGCGACTGTTACAACTCATCAATGCCGGCACCAAGGATACGACCTTGCTTGAGATTGATTCCACTTTCTGTAAGGTACATCAGAGTGCCTGTTCGGGCAGGAAAGAGCAAGCAATTGGCTCGTCGCGCGGCGGCAAAAACACCAAAGTCCACGTCCTTATCAACGAGAGAATGCAACTTTTGAATGTGGTATTGACCGGCGGGCAAGTTCACGACTCCGAAGCGGTCGGTGCTCTTTTCAAAGGCATAAAACTCAAGGGTAAAAAAATTCTTGCAGATAAAGCGTACAGTTGCGAGCAAATTCGCGTTTTCATCGCTGAGCAAGGAGCAGTTGCTTGTATTCCA
>Ga0310697_10000366_pt1 | contig 63852 bp, 57 predicted proteins | sample 172DNAGHGlowgp2_FD_203883 | JGI IMG/M metagenome (GOLD analysis project Ga0310697, IMG submission 203883) | Sheep rumen microbial communities from Palmerston North, Manawatu-Wanganui, New Zealand - 1728 DNA GHGlow gp2 (v2) (version 2) | ecosystem: Host-associated > Mammals > Digestive system >...
ATCGTTCTCAAGGAGTTTGACGACGATATATCACGCGATCCCCAGTGTCGTTTCAGCGTATGTCGCAAAGCGCTGTCGGATTTCAAGAAACTTGCCCCATCGACTGAAACGCTGGCAGAGGCGATGGTCTATTATGTGGAACGTGTCTGCGAGTTCTCGTTTTATGCCGGTGACCTGTGGGAGCAGTACTATGATTCGGACACCAGCAACTTCCGCTCTATGTTGAAGTTTCTTGTGAAGAACGATATACTGGAAGCGATGATGCCGCGCGTGGTGCAGATAATGGCGTGGTGCTGGCCTTGCGGATACGGCTTCCACGACGAAATCGGAGATTCCTTCTGCGAACTTGTCCCGCCACAATACCACAGCAAGGCGGACGAGGCAGATGCTTTGGGCAAAGCACAATACTACGCCATACATCCAGACCTCAAACATTGATAGATATATACGAAACCCCTGTAGAGACGCGCCATGGCACGTCTCTACAACCCCCAAGCCGGACGTTGACCCATCGCGGTCGCGCCCGGTTTTTCATATTGGATTATTTTGTAATTTTGCGGGGTTGAAAAATACATACAACTGAATTATGAATAATAAGGACTTTTGGGATTCGGTAAACGCCATCATAGCGGAGGGCTTCACTCCCGAAGGTCTTCAGAAATTGGATGAATATGCGGAACAATTTGTCACAAGAAGGCTTGTATATCAACGATTTTCACCGGCGGAACAGCATGGCTGCGCAGCGGGAGGTCCTGCGCATGTTGTTGCATCCCTGCTCGCGGGAGCAAATGTTGCAGCAAATCGCCTCGTTTCAGAACCACTCAGCTTCAAAGAAGAGTGCGAACGAGGAAAGGCGCAAGAAATCATAATTGAAACATGGGCAAAAAAAGTAAATTGCTGGTTTGACAAAGTGGATGTGAATATTCCAAAAGTGCTTGGGGAGCAAATTGCCCAAGGTGGCGAAGCAAGAGTGTTCCAACACGGCTATAACCTTATGAAATCCATTGGGTTAGACTATTATATCCAACCTATTCTTGCGCTTGACCGTATAAGCCTTCATAATGCTCTTTTCCCCGAAACCGAATTGCATGTGCTCGGTTTCGGACGACTTGAAGACGAATCATTCCAAGTAATTGCGGAACAGCCGTATATTAAGGGAATGCAAATGTCTGACGATGAGATTGCCATCTTTGCCCAAAACATGGGCTTCAAACAAATCAACCCTAAGAACTGGACGTACGCCACTCCTGAAATATACTTGAGCGACCTCCACGACGAGAATGTGATCCGTTCCGAAGAGGGAAACATCTTCGTGGTGGACTGCGACATCCGCATCAACACACCAGAACTGCGATGCGGGGGCGTGCGGGAACTGACAACGGAGGTGAAGCTCCGAGAATAATCATTCATTTCTACATTCCCCAAAAACCGGGCGCTGACCCATCGCGGTCGGCGCCCAGTTTTTTCGTGTATAGATTTGTATTTTTTTCTTTATTGTGTCACAAACACCCGCCAGATGCATAGGAGACCTTCTCAGCAGCGTTTTATTATTGAAAATGTTGTATCACTACAACCTTTTTTTAACCATTTTCTGTTTCATTCACCCATTTGGCGAAAATTTGATGTGGCGGTTGGCTTTATTCCAAAATCTCATAATTTATTACTGCTAAATATTCCAAATCCTCACTTTTTTTCACTCTTCAGTTGTACCAGCTCTAAATAGTAGACTATGGTATGTACCGTGGCAAAAATGATGGGGAATGAAACAAGGTTCAAACATCGCGGTCGCACCCTGTTTTTCATATCGGATTATTTTGTAGTTTCGTGGCGGAAAAATTATGTTGTGAGAATAACCCCGATGAAGAAATTCCTGGTCCTTATCGTTCTTTTGTTAACAATCCTTTGGCTATACATCGGCGGGTTCCCGAAGTTGGCACATCGCACGACCGTGATGTGTTTCCCTGTGGTGCAGGCAGATGAAACCATCATCAACCCTTTGAAAGACGTTGACATGAACGATGCCAAAGCGTTTTGATCCTCTCCCTCGATGATTGGAGTGCACTTCCCGAAGGAATGCCCGTGCGTCGTGTGTTGGTTTGCACGGACGAGGAAGTATTCCATGTGTACGGAACCCTGTAGAGACGCGCCATGGCACGTCTCTACAATCCCCAAACCGGGCGTTAACCTATCGCGGTTGCGCCCGGTTTTTCATATTGCCTAATTTCCGCAATACCCCCTTCAGCCTCCAGCGGGTGCCTCAAGGCCGCGCAGATGTGCCCTCGGTTGACGAAGAACACGGTTGCGCGGCCTCCGGAAGCGAGTTTTGCTGACGAGAGCGCAAAAATTCCCCCACCCAAGCGAATGGGGAGAGGTGGAAAACCGTAAGAGAGCAGACTCACAAGCGGAGCCGGTCGTAAGGGCGGCAGGTGAACAGCTGCAGGTGCCACTGGCGACTGCGGAAGACCCAGCGGAACGGCACCTGAACGAAGCGGAAGACGAACTTCTTCACACGCGAGGTCGCCTCCAGACCGAAAGCCTTGTCGGCGGCGATTTTCCCCACGAGCCAGACGTAGAAGTTGCGGAGCAAGGCCGTAAGTATCATGAACACAGTGTTTTCTTTCATGAACGAGAAGGGCAGGTGTTTCCAGCCGAAGTCGTTGTTCTGCATGTCGAAAGTGCGCTCCGACGTGCCGCGCTGGTTGTAGAACTCCACCACCTCGCGCTCGCTGCTCCCGCAGTCGTTGGTCAGGATGCAGCGATAGACGTAGCTGTCGAACAGGGTGGACTGCTTGTCTTCGACGAGCGTGCGCTGCACCACAAGCCGGTAGCCGCGCTCGGCGAAGAAGGCCGTGAACGGGAGGCTCGCCAGCCCGCACTCTTGGTTGTTGATTTCCGTGTTCTGCCATTCATCCTCCTCGATTTCCGCTATGCGCTTCTCCAATGTCTGACAACTCATGGCTCTGATATAAAACGTGTTGCAGTTGCATGAAGCCACTTCCACCACCTCCTAGCTGTACGATCCGCAGTCCATGCGCGCCTTGTCCACCTTGATGCCGTTGGCTTTCAACTGCGCGAATGCCCGCTCCAGGGTTTCCGCCTGCTCGAATTTCACATTGGCGTTGCCGTCGCGGTTCTCGATGTAGAAGGGGTGCAGGTTGATCTGCGCGATGCCGGGGAAGTAGTCGTTGGCTTTCTTGTAGGAGTAGGTCGCGTCGTACTTCTCAGTCTCGATGAACTGGTTGTCGTAGTCGAACGTCACAGGCTGCTCTTTGTTGACCACGCCGAGTTGTAGCAGTGACTTGAGCAGCAGACCGTTCAGCCTGTCGTTGATGTTGAACTGGTAGGTCTTTCCGCTTTCCACCGTCTGGAACTCGGTGTTCTCCACTGCAAGGCCGCGCAGGTCGCGCCCTATGGTGTCCGCGCTACAGAAGCGGTAGTCGGGGTTAGCCTTGAAAGCCTCCTGCCGGAAGAAGTTCACGTCCTCCAGTACTTCGCCGCCGCTCACGAAGACGGACGTGAGATTCTCAATGACGTTGGAATATGAATATCTCGTATTTATTCCATTGATTCCCAGTGTCTTGTCAACCAATGCGGTAAGTCCGGAAGAATGGAATTGGCTGATGACGTAAAAAATTCCGCCGAAGCTGTTGATTTGTTTGTCTAAAATTTGTATCTTCGCTGCCATATTTCTCACCAATTGTTTGCTGAAGTAAGCGATCGCAAAGATAGGTGAAAAATACGAGAATAGCAAGTCATTGCTAATTTATTTATTAACAATGACTTGCTGATTTATCAACAGTTAAAATTGAAAGTAATTTACGGAATTAAAGTATAAATAGATTCAAAAAATGCGTCTTCAAGATTTTTTGCGGAACAGTCAGAATTGCTTAACATCCACAAACAGTTCCTTTTTGCGGCTATTCGACGGCAGTAGTTGGCAAGACGCCGCTGCTCATCGTCATCAAAGGCCTCTTTGACATACGTATTGAAACTCGAAGTAGTACTCATAGGCCGATAAGGCGGGTCAAAATAGAAAAAATTGAGTCCGGTTGTGTCCATTTTCAAAGATGTTTTTGAAAAAACATCCGTCCTCGCTGTTCCACATGCAAAAAGTACCTCTACATCTCTCTCACCGACACCGCGAATCCCCCACATGGCGCCATCCGCAGCTTCAGCACGCTCTTCGAGTTGACTTTCTTCTTGGTGATGGTGTAGGCTTGGGGATTGTATTTCAGTGAATTGTGATTGGTGGTTTGTGAATTGTTTTCGGGTAATCCGCAGGCGTTGAGGGCGTCGGCATAAATGGTGGCCTCGTATTTGACACCGGGTTTCAGGAAATCGAGCTTCACCTCCACCTCGCGGGCGTTTTCGTCGGTGATGCCGCCGACATACCATACGTCTCGCGGGGTCTGTAGAGACGCGCCATGGCACGTCTCTACGGTATCGGGAATCGCATACACGAATCTTGTGGCACCGGAAATTATCCCTTTCTTGCCGTCTGCCAACGTTCCCACCCCGTCGGCGGCCTTGTTCAACGACGAAATCTTGGGATGCCGGGCTGTCACGATGTATGCGCCGGGCTCGGCCTCCAGATAGAGGCTCTTGTCCCAGTCCACTGCCACGTCCTTGATGAACTGGAAAGCGTCCATGAACGGTTCATAATGTTCGGGAAGGTCGGCGGCCATCTGCAGTGGCGAATATAAGGTGACGTAAAGTCCTAACTGGTTGCATATTGTGTGGCACATCCGGTTGCCCTGCTGCCAGCTGACGAACTTGCCGATGTCGGTCTGGAAGATGCCTGGGGTATAGTCCATCGGGCCGCCTTGAAGCCGCGTGAACGGCAGGATGGTGGTATGCCCCGGATGGATTTTGCCCTTGAATTCGGTGCCCATCGCGCTTTCGTTGCCGATCATGTTGGGCCAAGTACGGCAAAGTCCCGTTGGGCGCACGGCCTCATGGGCATCGACCATAATGTGATGCTGGGCCGCCTCCGTCACTGCGTAGTGGTAGTGGTTGTTGGTCGGCTGGCTGAAGTGGTTCTCGCCATACGGCAGGATGTCGCCCACATAGCCGCTTTTCACCGCATTGTAGCCATATTGGTTCATCAATGTGTATGCCTTTTCCATCCAACGTTCGTAATTTGCCGTGGAAGAGGAGGTTTCGTGGTGCATAATCAGCCGGATGCCCTTTTCGTGGGCGTATTTGTTCAGCGCTGGCAGGTCGAAGTCGGGATACGGGGTGATGAAGTCGAACACATAGTATTTCTGGTTGCCGACCCAGTCCTCCCAGCCGATGTTCCACCCCTCGATGAGGATGGCGTCGAAGCCGTTTTCAGCCGCAAAGTCAATAACGCGGCGCACATTGGCGTTGTTGGCTCCGTGATGGCCGTTGGGTTTTGCCTGGGCATAGTCCGTGATGCCTTCGCCCTCATCGCCGGGCAGCCGCACGGAACGGAAATCGTCGGTGTAGTTCCAAGAGCTCTTGCCGGTAATCATTTCCCACCACACGCCCATGTATTTCACAGGATGGATCCAAGAGACATCCTCGATGGCGCAGGGCTCGTTGAGGTTGAGAATCAGGCGGGAGGCGAGCACGTCGGTGGCCTTCTCGCAGACCATGACAGTACGCCATGGGGTGCGACAGGGTGCTTGCAACCGGCCTTTCACCCCCTCCGCATCGGGCGTAAGCGCGGCCCTGAACACAAGGCCTGCCGTGTCGATCAGCAAGTGCATGGTCGGGAAATTGAGGGCGGCCGCCTCGTGGATGTTAAGGTACAGCCCGTCAGCGGTTTTCAGCTGCAAAGCGGTCTGCACGGCGGAATTGGAGAAGACGCTCCAAACCCCGTCGTAGGTTCGACGCATCGCTTCCGCCTTGACGGGAATCTCCGATAGCTTCGATTCGGTATAGTTGTACTCTTGCGTGTCGTAATCGCCGGGAATCCACCAGGCGGTATGGTCGCCGGCCATGGCAAATTCGGTCAGTTCCTCTTCTATCTTGAAGTAAGTCAGCGCGTTCTCGTATGGAAATTCGTAACGGAAAGCTAAGCCGTCATCGTAAAGGCGGAAGCGAATCAGCATGACGGTGGCGCGGGGGATTACCTTGCCCTGCCAGTCGAGGGCCCCGTGCTGTTCCAAAGTCACGAGCAGTTCGTTATAGTGGTTGCGGATGGAGGACTCCTCGCCCCAAACCGGCTCCCAAGTTTCATCGAAAGTGCTCGTCTGCGTGTTTGTTAGGGCAAAGTCGTGGTCGAGGCTTTTGCGCCCGATGAGGGTAAAGCCCATACGCGAGGGTAGCACGATAGGCTTTCCGGCACGCTCGAGCGTATATTGCGGATGCCCGTCCGCCACAGCGAACTTGAGCATCAGCTGCCCGTCGGGACTTCGCAGTGTGATGGCATCGGCAGGCATTTCGGGCGTTTTCGGGTAGTTTTGAGCGTTAGACACGAATGTGAACAGCGGTGCACAAAACAGCATCAAGAGGTATAATTTTTTCATACTGAAAAGGTATATCGTTCGATGTAGAAGGCGCAAAAATAACAATTTTACGGTGATAATGTGTATCCGAAATTTGTGTACCTTTGCCGTCCGATATGCGTTATCAATCCTTATGACCACCATCGTTTATGAATCATCGGATACGAACCTTCGTCGCGATTGTCTTGTTTGTGGCGTTCAATTCTCTTATTTTCAATACTATGGCGCAGATTTCTCCCTATAACTTTGGCCTGCGGGAAGCCCGCGACGGTATCGACCGTTATTGGGCCATGTACAACGCCCATGCGGAGGCGTTTGCGCAGGGCATGGAGGTCTCCTATGAGGGTATTGACACTTTGGACATTGAGCTACCGTCTGATTACCAGACGATTCCGCTCGGGCCGCATACCGATTTCAGCGGCCTCACCCTTTACGTCACCAATAATGTGCGCCACGGCACGCTGTTTTCCTTGGAAAGCCCGTCGGAGCCAGTGACATTGGACAAAATGCTGGTCGATGGAGGAGACTTTCGCGATGTGCCTGCATTGGCTGACGGCGATAAACTGCTTATCCTCACAGATTTACATCCTTGGACCGAACGTGTCGGCTACGGTTACCGCATTCTTCGCCGCGACATTTTGCTTTTACGCGACGGCATTGCCGCCAACGCGCCCATCGCCCCCTGGAACACCGATTCCACCAAGCTGCAGGCCGCCGTCGTGGACGTTGATATGAAACAGAAAGTGTTTCGCGGACTCAATATGTTCCGTACCGAGCAATCGCAGTTCCGGACCCACTGTCTGTCGGTGATTGGACAGTGCAATTTGCTGATTGAGGACGTGCATGTGACCACACCCAAGAGCCGGATGACCGGCGACGGGGTGTTTGGCATTGTCAACTCCGTGAACGTGATTTTCCGCGACGTGACCGTTGACGGAACTTATTCAGGCTATGGAGTCTCACGGGACTATGGCTATGCCTTTTCGCTCAGCAATCTCTGGAACACCACGTTCGAACGGGTTGTTGCGGATGGCAGTTGGGGCGTTTTCGGAACCAACTTTCTGTCGAACACCACGTTGCGCGATTGCGACCTCAACCGTTTCGACATCCACTGTTACGGCCGCGATGCCAGGCTGGAGCGTTGTATCTTGCGTCAGCGGCAGACCCAGTTCTCCTCCATGTACGGAACCGTCGTTTTCGACTCATGCCATTTCGTTGATTGCATTCCCGTACGCATCCGGTCGAGTTATAACGCTTACACTCCTTTCGACATTGTAATGCGCAACTGCCTCTTTGAGGTCACGCCCCGCCACCATTCGTTGGTCAATGTGATGCTGTTAGACACGGCCACCAATTCCCGTCCGGAATTGAGTGCCAAATGCTGGCCGAACTTGAAAATCGAGAACATGACAGTGGTGGCGCCGGCTACAGTCGGCACCCTGAACCTTTACGAGCCCACCGGCAAGGTCAGCGAGCTCAAAAAGCCTGTGGATTACATCAACGACGTGACGGTCAATGGGTTGAATGTGGTTCGTCCGAACGGGAGAACCGCCAAGGTCAAAGTACAACTATCCTCCCGCAGGTTTTTGTCCGTCAGGGAGATGGGGTTTACTGTAAATCCGTAAGAAATCCGTTTGGATCAGATGCGCTCAAACTGCGCTGCCACCCACTTGTCCTTGACTTTGTGGTCGAGGTAGCGCAGGCCGTTCGTGGCGCAGCAGTAGCGAAGCGCGGGCAGGTCCTCTTCGTAAAATCCGCTCAGGAAAAGCAGTGCGCCGTCGTTCATGCACTGCACGTATTGCGGGATGTCCTGCAGCAAAATATTGCGGTTGATGTTGGCCAAAATAATGTCGTAACGGTCCTCGCCCAATAGGGAAGCATCGCCCAATAATACCTTAAGTTTTTCACAATGATTATGTTGCGCGTTTTCCAAACCATTGCGGTAGGCCCATTCGTCGTTGTCAATGGCGGTGACGGGATTAGCTCCTTTCATCGTGGCGAGGATGGCTAATACGCCCGTGCCAGCCCCCATGTCAAGTACAGCCTTGCCACGCACGTCCGTTTCCAACAGGTAGGAGACCATTTGTGCGGTCGTGGCATGGTGCGCCGTTCCAAAGGACATCTTCGGCTCAATCACAATCTCGTACTCGGTTTCCGGCATCGGTGTGTGGAAGGGAGCGCGGATGTAGCATTTTCCGTCAATCAGCACTGGCTCGTAGTTGGCTTCCCATGCGGCGTTCCAGTCCTTGTCCTCCATCGGCGTCGCCGACCAGGAAATCTTCACTTCGGGAAATTCAGGGTTCTCCAGCAAATCTTTGAAGACATCCTCCTGGTAATCTTTTTCGGGAATGTAGCACAGCAGTTCGTCTTCGCTGTCGCCGTCCATAAAACTGTCACAACCGGCATCCGCCATCAGCGAGGTATAGACCTCTTTCCACGGGTCTGACGGGGTGATCTGTAATTTGATTTCGAGGTACTTCATATAGGTCTCAGGTTTCAAGATTCAGATTGTCGTAGAGACGCGAAATCTTGCGTCTCCGCATTCACGTTTTATGTCTAATACTCAATCGGTTTGCCGGAGAGGTTGAACCAAAGTTCCTGCTCGTCCTGGGTCTTTTTGTTGACAATGATGACCTTGTAGGCGGTGAGCTTGTCGGCGAGACGCTTCACGGTGTAGAACTCTTTGAGTTTGCAGTTTTTGTATTCTTTTTTGAGGTGGTCTTGGATGGTGGCGGAGAGGCTCTCGTTCTTGCCGAGCAACCACGTTTCCGTAAGTTCGCCGTAGCTGTTATAGACGCAGAATTCCTTGCCGCGGGTGGTGTAGAAGGCGACGATGTAGTTCATGTAACCGTCCTCGGTCCACACCTCATTGTTCACCTTCGGGTATTTGAGCTTGAAGGCGGCCTTCACGTTCTCGGGCACACGGGCGGCATCGTCGTTGTCAAGGCTCATGTTCATCTTTTCGTAGTACTTGTTGAGGGCATCATCCTCCGCTTTCTCTTTTTTGTCGCCGCCGCCCAGTTCGTAGTCGGGGTCGATGGTGCGGATCAGCTTGCCGGCTTTGTCGAAGAAGACGGTTGTGACCAGCTTGGCCTTGTAGTTGGCTTTCTCATAGAATTCGACCATGGTTTTGTCGTCCTTGTCGGCGCGTTGCTCCTTGACGCAGCTCTTGAAACGCCAGCCGGGGTAGAAGTCGTTCAAGTGTTTGGACATCAAACCTGTGACGCTTTCCTCTGGCAAGACGGTGAGGGTTTTCACCCAGGTGCCGTTCGGTTTGATGTAAACGGCTGTTTTCTTGTCTTGGTTGAGGCAGCGGGCAATATACATGCTGTCCACGAGGAACCAGTTGAGCTCGGCGGGATGCAGTACTTTCTTGACCAGGGCTTTGGTGACGACATCGGGCACGGTGTTGGCTTTGATAGCGATATTGCCATGCTCGTCCTTCACCACGGGTTCGGGTTTCTCTTTCTTGGGTTTGGCCTCTTTCTGAGGGGTGGGTTTGTTAGCGGTCGAGGTGGTCGACTTTGCCGCTGTATTCGTAGGTTTTGCGGCTGTTGAGGAAGGTTTCGGGGCGGGGTTCTTGGCGGCAGCCTTGGCCGCTTCCTTGGCGGCCTTTTCGGCGGCGGCTTTCTCCTCGGCCTCGCGTTTGGCAGCCTCGGCCTTCTGCGCCTGCTTTTCAGCAGCGGCGGCCTTGGCCTGCTCAATCTTGTCCGGCTGTTTCACCCGGGGATCCTGAAATCCTTCGGGATCGTTGCGGGAGAGCAGTTGGTTCGTGCCCGAGGATGAGAAGGTCAGCATTGAGGGTTTGGAGCCCACTGCATCCTCGCGCACTTCGAGGTAGTAGTGGGTGCTCACATCCTCTTTTTCCTCCAACGCACTCACGCTGATGAGGTATTCGGGGTAGTTTTCCTTCACGTACTCGGTAATCGTGGAGGGCAGCTCGTTGACGGGAACGGTGAAGAGCGTGCGTATCCATTCGCCTGCGCCGTTCAGATAGACTTTGCCGTTTGTGGAGCCGTCCTTGATGCTGGCCACGTAGGTCTGGCCTTCTTTCGCCCAGCCGGTCACCTTTACGTAGGAATATTGTTCCTCCAAGGTCTCCACCACGTTGGAAGGCACCTCGGAGGGTTTCAGCTTCTGCGCTGAAAGGATATTGTTACTGAATACAACTATCTGAAAAACAGACAGTAACAAGATGATCAAGAGTTTATTTCTCATAATGAATATTTTTTTCAAACAAAGGTACAAAAATACTGTTTTTTTGTTTACGGCGTTTAGGACCAATGGTTACAAAGGTCAACGGTCAAAGTCAACAATTCCTATTCAGTGTCTCCCGGATTTTCGCGGTGAGGATGTCGATGCCGATGTTGTTTTGGCCGCCTACGGGGATGATGATGTCCGCGAGGCGTTTGGTAGGTTCGATGAAAAGTTCGTGCATGGGTTTCACGAAGGTGCGGTAGTGGCGGATGGATTTGTCAAGACCGCGTCCGCGTTCGATGACATCGCGGCTGATGATGCGGATGAGGCGCTCGTCGGCATCCGTGTCAACAAACACCTTGATATCCATCGTGTCGCACAGCTCGGGGTTGGTGAACACGAGGATGCCCTCTACGATGAGCACCTCGGCGGGGTGCACGGGGATCGTTTTCTCGCCGCGACGGCAACTCACGTAGGAATAAGTGGGCATGGAAATGGTTTCACCAGCCTTGAGTCGTTGGATGTGCTCGACCATCAGGGGAAACTCGATGGCAGAGGGATGGTCGAAGTTGATTTTCTCTTTCTCCTCCTGCGTGAGGTCTCCGTTGTCACGATAGTATGCGTCCTGCGACAGCACACTGACGTGATGTTTGGGGAACTGGTTGACGATTTTCTGAACCACGGAGGTCTTTCCCGAGCCGGATCCGCCGGCGACACCTAATACTAACATATTGACGAAGTAAAATTTCCGGTGCAAAGATGCAAAAAAAAACTGAATCCAGTGTTGGACTCAGTTTTTTTTGTTGCCCCGATAGGATTCGAACCCATACAAACAGAACCAGAATCTGCGGTGCTACCATTACACAACAGGGCAATAGCGAAATGCGCGGCAAAGATACACTTTTTTCTTTACCGCGCATACATTTATGAAATTTTTTTTTCAGCTGACGAAAATGACCTCATACCAGATATATCCATTTACTACAACTGCCTTATAATAAACGTTTTCCACTTTGTAGTAAACGTTGTTTTCGAGGTAGAGCACTTCGTAGTTGCTGGGTAGTTCGGCCACGCGGGCACCGATCGGAGGGGCTACAACTTGGTAATTATTGTTGTAAGGGAGGTAAAAAGTGCCATCGTCGTAGTAGTATCTGATGTTGTTGTGGACCACAACCACGGGTCTCCAGGTGTTGAAAAGAGCGTAGGCGATGACGGCTCCGAGAGGCGGGCGGCAGATTACGTAGTATCCGTTCATGTGGCGGCAGTAGACTCCGTTGTAGAAGTAGTAGGGAGTGCCGTGGTAGTAAACCGGTCTTATACGCGGGGGGACGTTCATGTGGCCGTAGTAGTTGTGGTGGTTCGGGTGTACGTAGGGGTTGTGCGGGGCAGGGCCTCCGTGATGTCCGGGATCTCCATGTCCGTGGCCTCCCCTCTTGTCGTCGTTGTCGCTGTTTTGGCCAGTCCCGGTTGCAGGTCCTTCTGTGCGGGGTGCCGTGACAGGCTGCGGGCTGGGCGTTCCTTGGGCGGTGTATCCTCGTTTCTCTGCGTTGACCGCCTCAGTCGCGGGCCTTGTCGTTGAGGAGGTGGGAGTTGCAGGCTGCGCTGTCGTTGCACTTGTTGCGGGAGTTCTGGTCGTTGTGGTCGCAGTCGCATTGGCGGGTCTTGCCGTGGCGTTGTTCGAGGCAGAGGGCGTGGCATTCGTGTTGGTGGCCGGACGCGCCGTAGTTGTCGTATTGTTTTGGGGCTGCTTGTTCGCACTCGTATTGTTAGAGGCCGGACGGGCAGTTGCGGTAGTCGTGGTGGTTCTGGAAGTGGAAGAGCTGGTGGAAGCCGGACGGGTCGTCGTGGTGGTCTGGGGCTTGTTTGCACTCGCATTGTTGGAAGCCGGACGAGTTGTTGTCTTGGTTCTGGAGGAGGTGGTGCTGGAAGCCGGACGTGTGTTGGCGGGACGGGCCGCGCTTTGTTGTGCCTTTTGGTAACTGTTGTTGGCTTTGCTCAGCTGTGCGTCGCCTCTCTGCATCTGACGGGCGGCCTGACTTGAGGCGGAAGAGTTGCTGTTTTGCTTAGTCGCCGTGGCGGCGGGCTTGCTGCCAGCGGCGGAACGGCTGGATGATACAGGCGTCTGGGCCATGACTTCCATCGACACTAAACCTGTCATCAGGAAGATACTCATCATCATCATTAACTTTTTCATATCGCTGGTATTTAAGGGTTAAAAGTTACCAGTAAGACAACCTTCTGCCCGCTTTGTTTAATGCTTCACCATAATTTTTTGATGCAGGACGCGGCCGTCGCTTTCCAACTCCAACAAATACATACCGTTGACAAAGCCGTTTACGGGGATGGCGATGGGTTGTCCTCCGTCATAGGCTTGCGTGAAGACCGCCTGTCCTACCATATTATATATAGTGGCGACACATCCGTCATTTGCGTCAGGCAGGCTGACGTGGAGGATGCTGGATGCCGGATTCGGATAAACGGAAACCGGAACACCGAAATCCTCAACGCCTGCCGCGTCGGTAGACCAATAAAGCTTGAAACCAGAGGCGTTCAGGTAGTTGTCCGCTATGAACAAAACCTGAATCTTGTTTTGGTAGTAGGTGACCACTCCGGGATTGTCATTGCCCGTATAGGAGTCCAACAATTCGTTGGGGGAGGTGCTTATGTCGTAAAACTCAAGGTGGTCTTCCGGACTTATGCCCAATTCTTCGAATGTGAAGGTGATGTACGAAGCCTCCGGAATGCGAATAATCCAGCGGCAATTCATATTGTCGCGGTAGTTGTTGTCATCTCCGCTGTTGTCTGAGATTATGCCGGACGGCTCGTGCGAGACATGGGTGCCGCAACTAATGCCCTCGCGCAGGGAATAGAACCGCAGGTGCCAGCCTTGGTCCGTTACTGAGTCGTCCGTCTCAAACGTGATGTACAGGCTGTCGGTGCTGATTTGAAAAGTGGCGTCGGAAACAGTGCCGGAAAACTCGGCGAGGAGGCTGTCTTGGGAAGGATGGCCGTTCCAGAATCGCAGATAGTCGTGGTTTTCCTGCGTTGACAGCTTTGCCAGGGTGATTTCCACGGAATACTGCATGGGACGCGCGATGAGGTACGTGCAATGGGTGTTGTTCTGGTAGTTGAGATTGCCGCTGCCGTCCTCCAACGTGCCTTCCGTGGCGGTGATTTCGTGCTCGTCGCAATAAAGGGGATAATCATCGTAGCGCGGGTGCAGGTTGAAGATGGCGCACTGGCCGTGGTTATAGCCGCCTGTCGCGTTGTCGTCACCGCTTTGGGTGATGTAGTAGCCGTTGCCTGACCCACCCCAGCCGAAGTTGAAATGGAAATATTCGTCGCTGTTGTAGCCGTCGCAAACAAACGCATGGCCGCCGCTTTCCGAATAGCCGGAGTAATAGAGCGGTCTGTCGGCGTCCAAGTCGGCCTTGAGCATTTGCCGCCAGGAAGAGTCGCTGTAGTCGTGCTTCTGCCGGTAATGGCTGTCGTAGTTGTATCTGAAATAGGAGGACATCGCGTTCGGGACATCATGTGAGTAAGCCCCGGAACCGTCGGAGCCATAGCCCATATCCACCGATGTGGCGGCGTGGAAAATCAGCTTGGCCACCTCGTTGTTGTAGAAGTTAAGCTTGTCAGCCATTGCCTCGTAGCAGTAGTGCTGCTGCCCGAAGTTGACGTGGAAGCTGCCATAGTTGGTATGGTTCGTATGGCTGCCAGTGCCGCTTTCGGGGTAACGGTAGTAGTACATGATTTGGGACATGGCAATCGCCACGCAGCCGTTCGGCACCTTGCCGTCGTAGCCGCCCGGCGATTCCGCATCACGTGGAGAGTAGTAATTGTAGTACTTGTTCTGGTTCCAAGTTGCTGTGATCAACGGGGCGACGACCGTCGTCGTCGTCGTGGCGCGGGAGGGGTTCCGCAGCTCTTTCCAGGCGTTCCGGATGCGCTCGCTCGCAGGCAGTTGCGTGCGACGCACGGCGGCAATTTCGTCCTTGTACTGTGACAGCAGGGAGGCCACGCCCGGCGCAAGGTTATCCACGTCTATCTCGTCCGTGAACCCGTATGCCAGTATCGGCATAACGGCATCCTCAGCTGAGAGAATCAGGAATCCATGGTCGAAGTGCAGCACTGCGGCATAGATACCTCCTCCGTCGCGCAAATAGTCGCAACCCTGAAGGGAGTAGGAAACGGCATCCGGATAAATGCCGGCAGCTTTCTGCTGGAAAGCGCGTATGCCCAATGAGGTCATCTCGCTTTTGCTCAGTGTTCTCGCCGAAAGCAAAAAGGGAAACAGAAACAGGAGCAGTAAGATGCGGTTGTGTTTCATAAATTGTTGGATATATGATGATTAAAAATAAAAAAAGGACATCTGACAAGACATCCTTTTATGTATATGCGTTCAGAACTTACGTGGTTTTAGGGATAATCAGAATTTCATCTCGTCGAAATCATCCGCTTCGGGGATGTTCATGTCGTCAACATCTTCGGACGGTCTCTCCGAATGGCCGTAGCCAATGGTGCTGCGTTGAAGGGAGGCGATAAGCGAGCCGATCATCTTGGTGAGCTCCATCAACTCATTGCGTGAGTGATCTTTGGCCTCTTCGGTGATGACACCGGAGCGGAAAGCGATTTCCGTGTGCACAACGCACTCTCTGACAGAACTCTTCGCCATCTTCAAATAATACAGGAATTGGGTTCTATTGCGGGAAGAGCCCTCGGCCGTATTCAGGGCAATGTCTTGAGCGGATCTCAAGAACGATTTCTGCATAAATTTCTGATTGTCAGCTACTTCGTTCGCTGGAAACTGTTGATACAGCCACACGATGTAATCCATAGCTTTGGCATAAATCCTCAAGTCCTCAAATCTGAAAAAACTTACGTTAATTTCTCTTTCGTTCATAATGCTTTAGTTTATTTTTTCGGTGGCAAAGATACGATTATTTCTTTACACAATACCCACAAAAATGGCATTGTTGATAGATTATTTTTCAAGGGTTAACTTAATTGATTATGAGTTAGAGGATTATAAAATTCACAAAAAAGTCTTCAACAGGCAACAGACAACAGTCAAAGGTCGATGGTCAAAAGTAAATGGTCAAAGGTCAATGCTCAAGGGTCAAAAGTCGATGGACAATAGTCAAAAAAAATGTACTTTTGCGCCTCCGAAACGGATGGATAGACAGAAATGAGCAAGTTCGAGAAGATAAAGCATGTATGGAACATTATTGTGAGCGAGTGGAAGACGCGCTACCGGTTGGTCTTTTCCAATGAGGAGACCCATGAGCAACGCTTCGTCATCCGCCGCATCACCATCCAGAAAATTGCCGTGGTTGCCATTCTCGCCGCTTTCGTTATCATAGTATTGACCACCGTGTTGATTGCCCTTACCCCGTTGCGGGTCTATATTCCCGGTTATACGGACCAGAAAGACTACAAGATGTACAAGCAAACGGCGGCGCGAGTGGATTCATTGGAGAAGCAACTTGCGATTAACCAACAGTTCATAGAAAACTTCACGGGTATGTTGGAGGGCAAAGACGGCTCCGTTTACGAGGATGACGAAGCGCAGACAACCCCGGACGTGCACCCTGCGGAGCGCGATCCCTCACGGGCTGAAGGGCTTCATGAGGTGCTGGAGGAGGCGGAAATGATTCTCGGACGTGTCGGGGAAAACAGCTCGGCCAATAACGGGGGCGTTCCCAATATCGAGCAGGCCAAAATCACCAACATCTCGATATATCCGCCGGCCATGGGCGCTGTCACCCGTCTTTTCGACGCTTCGCAGAACCATTATGGCATTGACATTACGCCCAACGACAACAAAACTGTCACGTGTGTGGCCGACGGTGTGGTGATTGCCGCAAACTACACTGCAACAGATGGTTATACTATTATCGTGCAGCATCCCGGCAACATGATTTCCATCTACAAGCGCAACGCAGCGCTGCTCAAAACGTTGGGGTCGCGGGTGACTGCCGGCATGCCCATTGCCACGGTCGGGAATGCGGGCTCGGAAGGGGGCAACTCCCACCACCTGCACTTCGAACTATGGTATAACGGCTTTCCTATCAATCCTTTGAATTATCTTGTCATCGAATAAACCGAACATGGACACCATTATAGAGCTCAATCCTGATATTGCAGTTGAACTGCTTGGCTTCCAAAACAATAACATCACCATGCTGACGCATATCTTCCCGAAGTTGAAGATTGTGGCTCGTGGCACCGAAATCAAAGTTTCCGGCGCAGATGACGATGTGCAGGAATTTGAGAACCGAATCTCGCTGTTGGAAAGGCACATCGAACAATTCGGAAAGCTCACCGAAACCGACATCATAAACATCACGGCGATGGAGGACGACAGTTTCTACGCCCTCAACCAGGCTGACGGCAATGTCATCGTGCACGGACGCGAGGGCAAAGTCATCAAGGCTATCACCCCTAACCAGAAACGGTTGGTTGAGAGTGCGGAGAAGAACGACATGGTTTTCGTGGTAGGTCCAGCGGGTACAGGTAAGACCTATACGGCTGTGGCATTGGCTGTCAAAGCGTTGAAAAACAAACAGATAAAGCGTATTATTCTTACCCGTCCAGCGGTTGAGGCCGGCGAAAATCTCGGTTTTCTTCCCGGCGACCTCCGTGACAAACTCGACCCCTACCTCCAACCGCTTTACGATGCGCTTTGGGATATAATGCCCATGCAGAAATTAGTGACGATGATGGAGGACAAAGTCATTGAGATTGCGCCATTGGCTTTCATGCGCGGGCGCACGCTCGACAATGCCTACGTCATCCTTGACGAGGCCCAGAATGCCACTTCCGCGCAGCTCAAGATGTTCCTCACCCGCATGGGCAAGAACGCCAAGTTCTTCATTACCGGCGACATCACCCAGATCGACCTGCCTAAACATCAGCAGTCGGGGCTCATCCTCGCCGACCGCATCCTGCGCGGCGTGAAGGGTATCGACTTTATCTACATGGACAACAAGGATGTGGTTCGCCACCATCTCGTGACCAAGATTATCAATCGCTACGAGGCCTACGAGAACGAAATGGAGGAGGCGGCGCAGAAACGCCGTGCGGAACGGGAGGCGGCCAAGCGCAGTGAAACCGCTGAAAATGCAATTTAAGCTCTTCATAGGCATATTGTTAACCCCTTTTTCCCTGCTTTTCGGGGGGGGGGCGGCGATACGGCGCTTTCTGTACCGAAAAGGGATACTAAGGAGCGAGGCTTCGCCTGTTCCCGCCATTGACATTGGCAATTTGGCTGTAGGAGGAACAGGTAAAACCCCTCATACCCAATATGTTATCAATCTGTTGAAGCAGGACTTCCGTATGGCGGTGCTCAGTCGCGGCTATGGCCGCAAGTCGAAGGGATATCATGCTGTGTTACAGGTGAATCCACAAGAGAGGAATGTGGAAGTGTTTGGCGATGAGCCGTTTATGACGCATTTGCGTTTTCCGGACGTTCCTTTGGCTGTGGATGGCGACCGGTGCGAGGGGGTGCGGAACCTCTTGGATGAGCATCCTGAAACAAACGTGATTGTGCTGGATGATGCCTACCAACATCTGCGATTTCGGTCCACGTTTCACATCCTGCTGACAGAATACGACCGCCCGTTTCGCCCGGATATGCCGATGCCCGCGGGAAAGTTGCGCGAGTTCCCGCGAGCCTCTCGTTTTGCCGACATGGTTGTGGTGACAAAAGTGCCCGATGGGGCTCCCGTTGACGAGTCCAAGTGGCGCCATCAGCTTCGACTGAAACCTTATCAAGACCTGTTTTTCACCCGTTTCCGCTATGAGAAGCTCTCGCCTGTCACTCCGGCCGCGCAAAATCTTGATTCTGATACCATTCGGGATATGGTGTTGTTGACGGGCATTGCGCATCCCGAACCGCTGTTCGCCTATTTGGAGAAGTCTTACCACATTGTGAAACACCACGCTTTCCCCGACCACCATTCTTTTACTGAAAAAGAGATTCAATCCATTTATGATCAGCACTTTAACAACGTAGGTGAGCGTATTGTGCTGGTTACCACGGAAAAAGATTGGATGCGGTTGCAGTCAGAGCATATCAGAAATATTGTATCTTTGCTACCCGTTTTTGTTGTTCCGGTAGAAGTTGAGTTTCTTACTGAGGCACAACGGGATACGTTTAACCAAATAGTGAAAGACCATGTTAGAGGAAAAAAGAAAGAGAGTTGAGCAGACGGTTGCCTATCTGAACAACCGTAAAACGATAAATCCGAAAATTGCCATCGTGCTGGGTTCTGGTTTGGGTGGCTTGACGGATAAAGTCGATATTGTCGATGAGATTCCCTACCAGGATATCCCCTTTTTCCCGGTCTCCACGGTGGAAGGCCACAAAGGGACCATGATTTTCGGTCGGCTGAATGGGGTGGAAGTGCTTGTCTTCAACGGCCGTTTCCATTACTACGAGGGTTATTCGATGGATGTGGTGACTTATCCGCAACAGATTTTGCCGGGCCTCGGGGTGAAGACAGTCATCCTGTCGAACGCGGCGGGAGGCATGAACCCCACATTCCAGGTGGGCGACATCATGCTGATCCGCGACCATATCAACCACTTTTTCACCAATCCGCTCATTGGTCCGAATGACGATGAGCTGGGACCGCGTTTCCCGAATATGAGCGAGGTCTATTCGCACCGACTGGTGAAGTTGGCGCAGCAAACCGGCAAAAAATTGAATATCCACTTGCAGGAGGGTGTCTATATTGGCGTGTCGGGCCCTTGCTTTGAAACACCATCGGAATACAAGATGTTCTACCTCTTCGGCGCCGATGCCGTGGGCATGTCCACCGTTCCGGAAGCCATCATGGCTCGTCACCGCGGTGTCGAAGTGTTCGCGCTTTCGGTTATCACGGATTTGGGCATAATCGGCCGCGTGGAGAAAGCCAGCCACGAGGAGGTGCTCGAGGCCGCTGCCGCAGCCGGCCCGCAAGTTGTGGACCTCATCTACCACATGATACCGGAAATATAGGGACTGCTTCCATGGACCCTCATTCAGATTCTCCGAAAAGCGCGAGCAACGAGACGGTTGCCTTTTTCAAGGGCACATCCGTTGGCGGTCGGCTACTGGCGCTCCTTTGGGGTGTGGCGATGGCTTTTGCGCTCATTGTCAATCTGTTGAAGTCGCATTTCCCGCGAGTCGCGTACAATTACACGATGGAAACCCTTTTGCCGCATCCAGTACTGATGCTCATCGGGTGGATAGGATTGCTGCTTTTGTTCTTGATTATCAAAAAGATATGGAAAGAGAGCCAGAAACCGCTCGTCAATAGCATTGTCGGACATTATCCAATCGCTGTGATAAGTGTATGCTTCTTTTTCCTGCAGCTGTATTTTGTTTACAACTACTATTTTGAAACGGACTGGGATGTGCAGGTGTTGCTTGACACGGCCAGAAACATAGCGTATGGCGGGAATATCAACCAAAATAGTTGGTATTATAGCAATTACCCTAATAATCTGCTACTTACTTGCTTCTTTTCGGCTATTTTGTTTGTAGCCAGACCGTTACATCTTGGTGCGCATGATTTCTTTGCCATCATAGTGGTGCAAAGTCTTATAAGCGTGATGACTTTCCTGATGCTGTATCAATTGTGTATCAAGATGTGGAAGCGTCGGGATTTAGCCTACTTCGCTTGTTGTATCTACCTGATTATCGTGGGGCTTTCGCCATGGGTCTCGATTCCATATTCCGATTCATGGGGATTGTTGTTCCCGGTATTGCTTTTGATGCTCCGATATGGATGCCATGGGGAACGGAAGAGTCTATGGATGTGGTTTTGGTTGTCGATTGTCGCCTATTTGGGCTATAAAATAAAGCCGCAAGTGATTTTTACCTTTATAGGCATACTATTGGTTGACGGCGTCTCCCTTTGGAAGGAGTTAAGACGGAACAAAACCAACAAACTCATCGTGTTCAAATACTTACTACCCATTTTCTGCGGCCTCTTGATAAGCGTGGCGCTGGTTTTTGTATTGGAGAAGAGCACTCGCATTCATTGCGACCGCACGCAGTCCATGGGACCGACGCACTACTTGATGATGGGCTTGAATCGGAACAGCATCGGGGGGTATTGTGATGACGACTTGACATTCTCGCGCAGTTTTGCAACTCCTTCAGCCCGCTCTGCCGGCAATCTGAAGGAGTCCGTTCGCCGTGTCAAGGAGATGGGAGCGGGCGGTTTTGGCGAGCTGATGTGCGAGAAAATGTTGGTGAACTATTACGACGGCACCTTTTTCTGGGGCAAAGAGGGGTGGTTCTTCAAGACTGTCTTCCCGGAGAAAAACCAGCACTTGTCGCCGTTTTTACGAAATCTATATTACAATCGGCTGATTCACGGAAAATATTACCCGTGGTGGTGCAGTTTCTCCACCGCCGTTTGGCTCGGGCTACTGCTGCTGGCTTTTTCAGCAATGTTTGGAAAGTGGAACAACTCATTGAGAATCATCGCGATAAGCATTCTGCTGCTTACCTTGTATGAATTGTTGTTTGAAGCGCGGTCACGTTATCTGTATGCTTACACCCCCTTCTACATCATTATGGCCGTGCAAGGCGCTGAAACGATGGTGGAGAAATGGTCTGCTTGGCGAAAGAAAAAGGTTTCCACTGGCAGAACACGTTGACATCACGTCTTCTGTTGCTGCTTTTTCGCGGCGGGGAACAGCACGTTGTTGAGAATCAGTCGGTAGCCGGCCGAATTGGGGAATAGATTCAGGTCGGTGGGAGGGTCGTTGACGAGGTGTTGGTAATCCTCAGGGTCGTGGCCGGAGTAGAATGTCCAGGTGCCCTTGCCGAATTCGCCGTGGATGTAGCGCGCTTCGTTGAAGTAGGCACAATCGCCCATAATTGTCACGGTCGGTTTGATGAATTCCTTGCGGAACGCCGTGGTCTGTCCCATGAAGCCGGGAATCACCTGCAAGTGGTTCTGGCACAGCATGGTGGGCACGGGATCCCACTTTGCCGAGAATTCGAACAGCGTGAAATAGTCGTGCGATTTGTTGGAGATATGCTGCGTGGGGCTTACGTCAATGTCGGAAACTTCATAGACGTAAGGGTTCGTTTCGATGTGGAAGTTAGTGAAAGCAAAGCAGTTATCGTAGTTGAGTTTGCTTTGCGCCTGCGGGTCCATCGGGTCGCCGTCGAACATGCTTTCGCAGATGTCCACTCCTTCTGCGGCAAGCGCGATGTCGTAGCTGTCGGGCCCGGAACACATGGCGAAGAGGTAGCCGCCGCCGGCCACGAAGTCGCGGATGCCCTTGGCCACGGCCAGTTTCATCTGCGATACCTTGGCGAAGCCTAACTGCGCGGCCCGTTCTTCATTTTCCTTCACATCCTCCTGGTACCATTTGGTGTTACGTTGGCTAGCCCAGAATTTCCCGTATTGGCCGGTGAAATCCTCATGGTGCAGGTGCAGCCAGTCGTATTTCGGCAGCTCACCCTTGATGACCTCTTCGTCGTAAATCACGGTGTAGGGGATTTCGGCGTAAGTGAGCACGAGGGTCACGGCATCGTCCCACGGCAGTTTGTTCTTCGGGGAGTAGACAGCGATTTTCGGCTCCTTGGTGAGGCGAATCTCGTTCATGTTGTTTTCCACCACCGCGATTTCGTTGAGAATCTGCGTGGCCTGCATGTCGGCGATGACTTCGTAGGAGACACCGCGGATGACGCACTCATCCTCTAAGACGCTGCTGTAGGGACACATGAAACTCCCACCGCGGTAGTTTAGCAGCCAGCTCATGTCAACCTGGTGAGCCACAGCGAAATAGGCGATTCCGTAAGCCTTCAGGTGATTGGCCTGCGCCAGGTCCATAGGGATTAACAGGTAGCTGGCTCTTCCGGCGAACAAGGAAAGCAATATGCAAAATGTAAGGGCGATTCTTTTCATCATTTCAAAATTGGCGGCAAAAATACCACTTTTTTAGATTGATGGGAATACACCATGTTTAATTTGCAGAGACTGTTTGGAATGGGTAGAGGAGACGTGAATTATACCTATTTACGCGAACGGTGTTTCCATAAACAGTTCCATGCCGCGTTCGGTCAGGGCTGGCAGAAGGACATAACGCAGGACATCCGGCCGCCGCTCCTCCTCCACGTCAATCTGGAAGAGGTTGTTCAGCAAGAACTGGATGTAGGTTTCCTCATTTAGCTTCTCATGGATGTGGAAACACTGTTTGCCGCGTTCCAATACAGCTTTCAGGGCGGTGTAGAAGAAAGAATTCGCATCAAGGTATAAACGCTTGTCTCGCGTAAGTTCGTAAAAATGAGGCTCTTCCCGGCTCATTGAGCGAAAGTGGTACACCGTTACCGTCAGGGCCTCCACGCTGTGGTTACAGTGCTGCATGAGGGTGATCCACTTTTTTTTGCAGATTCCTTGCCAATACTCCCAAGCAATTTCAACGGATTTTGCCTTGTTGCCGTAACGGTTGAAGAATGTTTTGTGGCAAATTTCCAGGCTTTCGGCAATTTTGTCCATGGGTTGCCGGAAGCCATTCTGTGAGTAGTACTCGTATAGTTCTCTTTTCTTGTTATCAGATAAAGCCATACCTAATGTGTTTTGAAATGAGTTACGCGGCAAAAATACATTTTTTTTGTTAAGTACGGCATACTTTTTTTCTCTGTTTAGAAGGAAGTCACCCATAGGTAGTGAACGCGTCATGGCAAGTTTCTACCGGAGATGTTCGCGCACGGCCTTTTCGGTGAGGTGGCGCAGGTCCGCTGTCGCCTCCACCTCTCCGTTGCGGATGAATAGGTAAGTCGGGAACTGCCCGTTGACCACCCGTATTGCCGCAATCGGGCTTACGCGCACATACCGGAACGATTCGGTCTTGGTCTCCTCCTGAAACGGCCGTACGGAAGCACTGTCTCCCCATACGAAATAGAGTATCTTGTTGGTATCCAATTGATTGTTTGAAACAATCTCCGACATTTTTAAACAGCTGGTCTTGCAGAAACCACAGCCCGAGGAGATAACGCCTACGATATAGTTGCCGTGTGCAAGGTCCACATCTTGCATGGTGGAATCCGCCATCAGCGCGTGGAAATCAACCTCGCTGTATTCTAACCCGTCAGATTTGGCGAAAAGGTTGTAGACACCGTCCATCGGGAAGAGTGTGAACGGCGGCACAAAGGCGGCCACGAAAGCACCAATAATCACCAGTTTGCGACCCAATGGTCCGAGCTGGTAGTCGTCCTCTTTGCGCACAAGTAACAGCAACGCAATGGCTACCAGGTTCTTAATCAGCGAAACAGAGGGCTTGATCTCCACCAAGTCACCCATGCAGTGGCAGTTGCTGTCGTGGCGGAACAACATCACATAGACCAGAAGCAGCGAGAAACCTGTTAGCATGAGCATGGCCAGCCACCACGCTTCCCTGTAGCGAACCTTGGCAATCAGCAGGATGCCGACCAGAATCTCGCAAGCGATGATGGTCCGCGCTACCAAGCCGCTCCAAACGAAGTTTACGATGTCGAAACTGTAGATGTACAGCTCGAAACTGTCCAAAGACAGCAGCTTCAGCACCGCCGAAACGATAAAGAACAGGCCAATGCCGATGCGAATTACCATTTTCCAAATGTTGTTCATTGCTATAATGTTTGATGTGTGATCACTTGTTTTCTCATCTTGTTATGCCTTTGGGAATGGAGTCGATGAGTCGTTTGGTGTATTCTGTCTGCGGGTGGGCACAGAGGGCATCTGCCTCGCCGGTCTCCACAATAACGCCCTGCTGCATGACGGCGATGCGGTCGGCCATGAACTTCACCACCGACAGGTCGTGCGAGATGAAGATGTAGGTGAACCGGTATTCGGCCTTGAGTTCGTTGAGAAGGTTAAGGACTTGCGCTTGCACAGACACGTCGAGGGCGGAGACTGATTCGTCGCAGATGATGAACTTCGGGTTCACCGACAAGGCGCGTGCAATGGAGATGCGTTGCCGCTGTCCACCGGAAAATTCATGCGGATAACGGTAAAAGTGTGATTCATTGAGGCTTACGCGCTCCAATAATTCAATGACACGTTTCTTTCGTTCTTTGTCATTGTTCAGGATGCCGTGCACCCGCATTGGCTCCATGAGGGCTTCTCCGATGGTAAGTCGTTGGTTGAGCGATGAATAAGGGTCTTGCAGGATGATTTGCAGGTCTTTCCGCATCTTCCGCATCTCCGACATGGGGAGCTGCGTCAGGTCTTTTCCTTGATAGTGGACCTCTCCGGATGTCGGTTCGATTAACCGCAGCATAGAACGGCCGAGAGTGGTTTTGCCACAACCTGACTCGCCGACGAGTCCTAACGTTTCACCTTCGTAGATGTCAAGGTTGATGTCGTGCAAGGCATGGAAGAACTTCTGTTTTTCAAAAAGTTTGCGCTTCCGTACCTTGTAAACCTTGTTCAAATTCTTGATTGTCACGATTTTGTCGCCGGCATACAACTGTTGGTGCGCTGCCTTGCGCTCTTCCGGCGTAATAGTCAGATTATGAACGACTTGTTCGATGTCTGTGTCTGTATTTCCGTCGAAATCAGAGACTTGCGGAAGTTTGCGCAGACGAGTGGTCATCGATGGTCGGCAGGCGATAAGTTGCTTGGTGTAAGCGTTTTGTGGGTGAAGGAAGAGGTCTCGGACACTGTTCTCCTCCACAATCTCGCCTTTGTACATCACAATGGCACGATCGGAAATCTCAGCCATCACCCCTAAGTCGTGGGTGATGAAGAGCACTGCCATGCCGTGTTTTTGCTGCAGATTGCGGATGAGCGCGAGGATGTTTTTTTGGATGGTGACGTCAAGGGCGGTGGTCGGCTCGTCGGCAATGAGCAGTTTCGGTTGGCAGCTCATTGCCATGGCAATCATGACGCGCTGCTTCTGTCCGCCGGAGAGCTCGTGCGGGTAAGCATCGAAAAGCTGTTCCGGACGCGGCAACATCACTTCATCAAACAAGTGGATAACCTGTTCTTTCGCCTCCTTTTCCGTCACTTTCTTGTGTAGCAGAATCTGTTCGGTGATTTGTTCGCCGCAACGAATGACGGGGTTGAGTGAGGTCATCGGCTCTTGGAAAATCATCCCAATCTGATTGCCTCTAATCGACTGCATGTCAGATTCTTTGGATTTCAGAATGTCCACAGGCAGTTTCTCAGGACCGTCACGGTAAAAGCGAATGCTGCCGGAAGGATAGCGGGCGGTTCGCTCGTTCAGAAGCCGCATGACGGACAAGGCTGTGACGGACTTTCCGGAACCGGACTCACCGACAATACCCAACGTTTCTCCTTCAGCGAGGGAGAACTGGACATGGCGCAAAATAGGGTTCCATTGAGTGTCGCGCCGCAGGTCGAGCGACAGGTCTTCTATTTGTAGCAAAGGATTCATCGCGGTCTAATCACGCGAAAAACGCCTTATTTCTTCTTTTCTTGCAATTTGGTGTTGATATCCAACGTGGCGTGTGGCACAATTCTCAACCGTTCCTTGGGAATCAGTTTGCCTGTGATGCGATCCACACCGTAGCTCTTGTTCTCGATGCGGACAAGTGCAGCCTCCAAATTGGCGATATATTTGACCAGGCGGGCCATCAACCGGCCATTCTCCTCCTTGGAAAGCACTTGGTTGCCCTCTTCAAGGTTCTTGAATGTCGGGGCCGTGTCCTTTGTGTCATTTCCGACACCGCTGTAGGCCTCCTGATATACTTCGAGGTTCTTTCTTGCCTCTTCGATTTTCTTTTCAATCAAAGCTCTGAATTCTTCCAGATCTTCGTCAGAATAACGGTTTACAACGACTTCGCTCATAACGGTTTTGATTCTTTTTTGTAGATAAATACGAACGTGCAAAAATACACTTTTTTTATTCCGAAAGCTTCGTTTTCATCGTTTGACGCAGAATATGCTTAGAAACAAATCAATTTTTTGACGGTTTTTTGGCCGTTTTCACGCTGAATATGCGCCAAATACGTGCCTTTTCCGTATGGGAAGGGATAGCGTAGTTTGTGCAAGCCCGCGCCCAAGTCTTCCCGGTAGGTGGTAAGCGTCCGGCCATCCATGGAGAGAAGCGAAATGGTGTAACGACCGGCCTCGACGCTCTGAAGTTCCATCTCCAAGGTCTCCCGAACAGGATTGGTCACGCGGACAAAATGGTCGGCCTGTGTTTCCTGTACGCCGACATGTGCGTCAACAGCCAGATCCACGATGACAGGCAAGTGGTCGGACTGTTGGTAGAGCGCGGTGGCGACATTGTTCGGGATGGAGTTGTTGGCAGGAGAAAGGACAGAACCGTTGAACCGCATACCGTCTTGACCTAAAACATGATACGAACCTTCCACGAGATGTATTCGGTCACTTCCGTAGTAAATGTACGGCGAAACGAGGATGAAATCAAAGCGGTCGTCAAGGCCGCCGGAGGAGAAGCAGTCGGCATCTTGCGAGTGCGTGGACTGCGTGTGTAGCGATGCAAATTGTCCGTTGTTGTGCCAATAGCCCGGACTGTTCACCGGGTCATAGAAACGATAGAGACTGTTCGAGTATTCCGTAAGTTCTTGATAGGCAGGTTCGTCACTGGAGTACATGTTGAAGTCGCCGGAAAAGGTGTAGTTGCCTGGCAGCCCCGAGTTGGAGATACGGTTCATTAACTTTTGTGTCTGCGCAAGGCGATACTGCTCATTGTTGTATCCAGTGCCAGCTTTCAAGTGGGCAATCCAGAATGTTGAGAAAATAGTGTCGCCATCTGACAGATTGTCAGCATTATAGTAGAATGTGTAACCGTTGATGTCGCGATATGCGGTCGAGATGTTGGTCGATTTGTAGAGGGTCAGTTTGCGGGAATCGTAGAAAATCATGTTGGCGATGGTGCCGCCCGACTGGCTCGTAAGAGGTCCGCGCCGGTAATAATCAACACCATCCACGTTGATAGCGTTGTTGAGTAATCGATCTGCATACTGCGTCTGTGACCCTATCTCGCACACGCACAGCACGGTGGGCTGCACGTATTGAAAGATGGTCTTGATATGCGCATCCTTGTTGTCCAGATTGTTGGTCACACTGTTGCAATCCGACACCCCTGAACTGTTGGTGTAGTACATCAGGTTGTACTGCATCAACCGGATGGTGTCTTGCGCAAACACCATTCCCGCTGTCAAAAACAACAACAGGAACGATGTGCAGAATCTAAGACTGCGCGTTGACATTATGAGTGTATGGCGGGAACGGTTTCGCCTCCTGTAGAGATGCAGGGCCGTGCGCCTCTACATGGAAAATCGGTTATTTCTTGTGTTTCTGATAATATTTCACCCCGATTTTGACATTCTCCTTCACCGCGTTGGAGGAATAAGTCGCACCGGTCACGGCGTCAATCTCAGCGGTAGCGGCCTTCTTTACATCCATGCCGTTCCACTTGCCTAACAGTTCGCTTTGAACCCGCTGGAAAAAGCCAGGGGTCTCCTCGTTGGGCAATGCCTCCACCTTTTGAATTTTGTTATCCTTAATATAGATGTTGAGTGGGGTGGGACCGTTGTATCCTTGTACGTCAGCACCCAACTTGGTGGTGTTCACGATATAAACGCCGTCCTTCTTTGTTATATGTTCGTCACTGGTGGTGCATCCCAGTATGACGGCCACCGCTGTCGTGAGAGCCACGGCACAGAGACTTGTCCATAACCATTTTTTCATATTCTTTCTGTCTTTAGTTGTTTGAATTTCAATACGTTAAAACGCCATTCCTTCATATTGGAAATGGTTTGCAAAGGTACATTTTTTTTCGGTAGGGGCGAACAATTATTCACCCTTACAGTACCATCAAACTGCATCCTCGGGTTTGGGAATGATCCATGCGGCCGAGAATTTCGATGCCGTCGGGGTGGCGGCGGCCAAGATCCTCCGTGGCGATGAAAGCACAGCTGTGGAGGTTGGCCAGGTCGATGATATTGATAACACCGGTTGCCATCTGGTTGCTGCTGTCGAACGGATCTTTCTCGCTGCGGAGCCGGAGCTGCATCCACGGCGGGGTCGAGAAGATGTTTCCGCCCTTGCTGTAGGCTTGCGACAGGAGTTCGCACATGCCATATTCGGAGTGGATGTCCGTTACTCCAAAAGCCTTGCGAAGAATGCCGTACAGTTCCTCCTTCACCATTTCTTTGCGTCGGCCCTTCATTCCACCGGTTTCAAACACAATAAGTTGCGGGAAATCCATCGTGTATTTCTCCGCAAAGTCCAAAAGTGCGAACGTCACGCCCCAAAGTATTGTTCTTTGTTGATTGTCACGTAGTTGTATCAGTTTTTGATACATATCTTCGTGATTATAAAGGTAATAGCCATTTTCTTTCGCGCCAGATTCGTGCATCAGCTCTTCCATCATGTAGATGAGCGATGAGTTTTGCTGTTCTATGTAGTTGGGCAGCAGGGCCAGAAAGACGTAGTCGGACGGGTTGCCGTAAAAATGGCGGAAGCTCTCTATCAGGCTTTTGCGGTACAGGGAGGCATCCTTTATTAGGTGTCGCGAACGTTCCATGCCCGTAGTGCCGCTACTGCGGAAGGTAAGCTCGGGTTCGAATTCGCCCGTCTTCACGTCGTGGGTCTTGAAGAACGAAATGGGGAGAAAGGGAATGTCGGATAGAGTTTGGACATCCTCTTTTGACTTTCCAATATGCTGACAATAAGTACGATAGACGGTGTTGTTCTCGTATTGAAATCCGAAAACCCGCAATGCCGTCGCTTCAAAATCCGCTTTCGAAGACAGATGGAAAATGTGGTCGGTCAGGGTTTCCATGCGAAGGTATTGATGAGGTGCATCGCATCTTCTTTAAGATATTGGATTACAGGCTGTAACGAATCGTTATTTGGGGCGCTGTCGAAGTAGAGTGTGGCCCGGACAAAGTTATGGACGCTGTCGGTGAGCCAGAACTGGAACGGTGTGGCAACCTCTTTGCCGTAGATTTCGTAGGTTTGTCCCCAAATGCGTGCTTCGGGATCTTTGATGACGGAGTATTGCACGTCATCGGCCATTTGGTAGTGGAATTTCACCATTTTGTCCTCCCTGATCATCAAATTTCGGAGACTGTCGACATTTTTGACCGTGATACATGTGAACCGCAACGAGGCATTCAATTCAGGGTAGGTGATATTCATCCACAAACAACGGTCAGGCTGTACTTCCAAGGTGGATGTAGCATAGACCGACTGTTCGCAGGTAAAGGGTGGAGAGACGGCAATGTCCGCCTGCTTGTTATGTGAAGTTTCGGAAGCGTCCAACAGTTTGTATTTGTGGTCGGGCAGGTCAATACGGAAATAGCCCATGGGCTTGGGCTCCGGCAGCGCCTTCGGCTTGCACGAAGCCATCGCCAATGCGGCCAAAACGGTCGCTACAATAATATATATGGACGATTGTCTTTTCATGTAACCATTGGCCCAAGGCTGCCGCTTTCGACCTTACCTTGGGGTACCGAGTTCTTGCCCCTGTGGGGCTGCTTAGGGAATAGATTTTATAGATAACTTTTCAGATTTTTGTTCTTGCTACTTTGGCGTAGCTTTTTCAGGGCGCGCTCCTTGATTTGGCGTACGCGCTCGCGGGAGATGCCTAGTTTGTCGCCGATTTCGTCAAGCGTGTGTTCGTGTGTGGTACCGATGCCGAAGAAGAGGCGCAGCACATCGGCCTCATTCTCGGGCAACGTCTCCAACAAATCGTTGATTTCCGAAGCAAGCGACTCGTGCATCAGGGATGTGTCGGTGTTGTCGTCGGTGTCGTGCACGAAGACATCCACGAAGCGGGTCTCCTCGTTTGGCGCGATGGGGGAGTCAATGGATTGCGGATGGTTGTTCATCTTCATGATCTCGGCTACCTTGTAGACGGGCATGTCCATGGCAGTGGCGATCTCTTCGGTGGTGGGCAGACGGTTGAGGGTCTGTTCTAGACGGGCGGTCTCTTTCTTGATTTTGTTGATGACACCCACCTGGTTGAGCGGCAGGCGCACGATACGCGACTGGTCGGCGATGGCCTGCAGGATGGCCTGGCGGATCCACCAGACGGCGTATGAGATGAACTTGAAGCCACGCGTCTCGTCGAAACGCTGTGCGGCCTTGATTAGTCCCAGGTTGCCCTCGTTGATGAGATCCTGCAACCCGATACCTTGATTTTGGTACTGTTTCGCTACGGAAACAACGAAACGCAAGTTAGTGGTTACCAACTTGTTGAGAGCGTCTTCGTCACCAGCCTTGATTTTGCGCGCCAGCTCCACCTCCTCGTCGGCTCCGATCATCTGCACTTTGCTGATGTCGGACAGGAAGCGTTCCAGCGATGCGGAATCGCGGTTGGTGATGGATTTTGAAATTTTTAATTGCCTCATTTTATGACTATTGACCTTTGACTATTGACTGCTGATTGTTGGCTTATAGGGGGCTTGAACGTTCTATACTGTCACTGTTTTTCTACTTTCTCTGTTGTACCTTTGCTATTTAATAAAGTTACATTTTTTGTCAATTTTTCATCGTTCCGGACCAAAAAGACTTTCACCTTGTCGCCTGGGGATTTTGTTTTGAGCACGCCGCGCACCTCGGCGAGGCTGTTGACGGGGGTTTCGTCGATGTGGGTGATGACGTCTCCTTCTTGGAATCCGTTCTGCGAAGCGGCACCGTTTTCGGAAACCTCAGCCACGTAGATTCCTTTTACATCGTTGAGGTTTAACTCTTTGGCATTGGTGGCGTTGAGTTCCATAATGGAGACACCAAGGTAAGCTTGCTGGGTGACACCGAAATGCTGGAGGTCGTAGCAGATTTTTTCCACAATATTGGAAGGGATGGCGAACGAGTAGCCGGTATAGTAGCCGTTGCCGGAGGCGATGGCGGTGTTGATGCCGACCAACTGACCAGAGGCGTTTACCAAGGCGCCGCCGGAGTTGCCGGAATTGACAGCCGCGTCGGTCTGCAGGTAGACTTCGTCGGAGGTGGTGCCGCGACCGGTGCTGAGCTGGCGGGCCTTCGCGCTGATGATGCCGGCCGTGACGGTGGAGTTGAGCCCCATGGGGTTGCCGATGGCTAACACCCATTCGCCGATGCGTACGGAGTCGGAGTTGGCGAAGGTCAGGTACGGCAGTTTCGTCTCCCGAATCTTGAGCAATGCCAGGTCGGAGGCCGGATCCGTGCCGATGATTTCACCCTCGTACTCGCGCTTGTCGTTCAGCGTGATGGTCACTTTGACTGCATCCTCCACCACGTGGTTGTTGGTCACGATGTAGCCGTCGGAGGAGATGATGACTCCGGAGCCGGCCGCTTGCACCGGATAGGCACTCGGTGCGGAACCGAAGAAATGCTCCCAGATGGTGCCGCCGAAAAAATCGTCCCAAACGGCGTTCTTTTGCGTGAATTCCGTCTTGATATAGACGACCGCATTGACGGATGACTCTGCTGCTTCAGTCAGATCGACGTATCTCGGCGAGTGGTTCGAAGCAGATTTCGTGGACTGCTTCTCGGGCTGTGCGCAACCGACATTCATTGTTGCAACAGCAGTTAATATTGTGAATAACAATACTTTAACTTGATTTAAAGCTTTCATATCATTCTAATTTTTGTACATTCAAAACATTTCAAAAACCGTGCCATAACGCGAAAGTTTAAAAAAAATTGCACAGAAATGTTTGTATTGAAAAAAATCCTATTTTTGCCGCCCAAAAATTCACAAACTAAAATTCAAATCAAAATGTACGCAATCGTAGAAATAGCCGGGCAACAATTCAAGGTTGAAAAAGACCGCAGAGTCTATGTTCAGCGCCTCAAGGCTGAAGAAGGTGCGCAAGTCACATTTGACCGCGTCATGTTAGTGGACAATGACGGTGATGTAAAAGTGGGTACTCCGACCGTTTCGGGCGCGAATGTAACCGCTACCGTCCTCCAACACCTGAAAGGTGACAAAGTTCTTGTCTTCAAGAAGAAAAGAAGAAAAGGTTATCAGAAACTGAATGGTCATCGCCAGTGCCTGACCTCCATCAAGATTGATAACATTACCCTGTAAAATTTTGTATTAACGATTAAAATTTAGACTTATGGCTCATAAAAAAGGTGTCGGTAGTTCACAGAACGGCCGCGAATCAGCGAGTAAAAGATTAGGTTTGAAGATCTTCGGTGGCCAGGTTGCCAAAGCTGGTAACATTATCGTCCGCCAAAGAGGCACCGTCCACAACCCCGGCAAGAATGTCGGTATGGGCAAGGACCACACCTTGTTCGCCTTGTGCGACGGCATTGTCGAGTTCAAGAAAACCTACAAGGACAGATCTTACGTCTCCGTGATTCCTACGCAAGAGTAAGAGAGATTTTCCAGATTTCAACTGAAAACGCCTTCTTTCGAGGGCGTTTTCTTTTTGTCGATGTTGATGCGCCTTTTCTGACGAACCAACCTATTGGAAAATGACGTTTTCGGCAATCACCTGTTTGGCAGGTACGCGGCGGATTTCACCGTCTGCCGACTGCATGATGACAAACTCCTCGCGGAGCGCCTTCTCGTGAAGCATGCGTTTCTCGGCCAGGTTGAGACCGAATATCAGTTTCTTCTCGAATTCCTTAATTTCTTTGTTGGACATACCTTTCTATTTGGTTAAATAATTCAGGTTCAACTATTTTGGTCTTCCTTGCACGCCCACCGGAAGCGATGAGGCGACGGGGGCTCTCGCTGTTGTCGAAAACCGTCCAGTAGTCCACCGCGTTGGCGTATAGATGGAAGAAATTGTGGATTCCGCTGACATATCGCGACCGGATAGTCGGTTCGGGCACGTTGTGGCCGCCGTTATTGACTCGTTCCGCTACTCGCTGGATGGCGAGGTCGATGGAGTTGAGCCAGAAGAAAAGCAGGCTTACGTAGTAGCCTTTGTCCTGCGCACGGCGCACAGTCTTGACAAGGGTTCGCGCCGCAAGGGTGGTCTCGATGGAGAATGATTCGTCACGCTCCAGCAGATCAGATACACGTTTCAAAGCCAACCGACCTGCCTCCACGATTACACCTTCCGGATTGAACGGAGAGAGACCGTATGCAATCTCATCGGCATTGACAAACTCCTTGCAGTCAAGAATTTCGGGCAAGATGGTGTAGGAAGCCGTCGTCTTGCCAGCTCCGTTGCAACCACCGATGATATACAAATTCTTGCCCATTTTCGTCGGAAATATGAAACCGCGAAAATACAAAATATCTGAATAACTGTGAATAATATTGTTTTGATAAAAAAAATTTCAGGGGCTTGTGTATATCCAAAAAAAGTGTATCTTTGCAGCCGAAAAACCAAGCCACTTTAGCTCAGTTGGTAGAGCGACGCATTCGTAATGCGTAGGTCGCGAGTTCAAGTCTCACAAGTGGCTCAAGACATTAAAAAAGAGGAACTTAAAGCTCCTCTTTTTTTATTTTCGTCCACTCGTCATCGGGAAGTTTAGCCCCTACATACTCAATCAGTCTCGCGGACAAATAGGACGCTAAGTTTCCAGATCGTAGCGAATCATGTCCGTTTGTATAGCCAAAAAGGAATCCAGAGGCGTAAATATCGCCGGCACCTGTAGTGTCCACGCGCTTCGCATCCACGGGCGCGATAGCAGTGACTTTGCTGTCCATTTCGATGAAAGAACCGTCCTTGCCGACCTTCACGATGGCCACGGGACAGTAGTCTGCGAGCACATGCAACGCTTCCACACCTTCCACGCCCGTGAATGCTTTCGCCTCTTCCTCGTTGGCAAAGATAATATCGACATAGTCGCGCAGCAGCATCTTCACGAAATCCAGATTGCTCTCTATGAGGTTGTAGCTGGCCATATCCATGGAAATCCGCAACCCGCGGGCTTTGGCTTTTTGGCACACATCCAGAATCAGATCGTGGTTGAAGATGAGGTAACCTTCGATGTGGATGAGATCGTAACCCTTCAGGATTTCCGCATCCACTTGGTCGGGTTGCATGGTGGCGGCGGCGCCGAGGTAGGTGGCAAAGGTGCGCTCGGCGTTGGCCGAGATGAAAGTGATGGCCACGCCTGTGTCCACGTCGTTTGTGGTAATAAGGTGCGGGGTGAGCCCATATCGCTCACATTCGGCTCGGAAAAGCCGTCCGAGGTCGTCATCACCCACCTTGCCGATATAGCCGGCGCACGCACCGAGACGGGCCAGGCCGTGCATGGTGTTGGAGGTGGAACCGCCGGTGGCCATCGTCTGCGGCATCCTGGAAATCACCTCTAAAATCTCGCGCTTCCGTTGCGCGTCAATCATCTCCATGCCGCCTTTGCATAAGCCCAAGCGGTCCAGAATTTCATCGTTTTCAATGTGCACCAGTATGTCTACCAGTGCGTTACCTATGCCAATTATCTTTTTCATTTGTCTATCGTTTGTTGTTTACTTCGTCTGTGTTTCAAGTCGCGCCATGGCATGTCTCTACATCGAATCGCCCGAATCGGACTCGCTGGTTTGCTGCGCTTTGCTCTCTAACTCCATCTTGCCGAAACGCAAGGTGATCCCCGCTGAGATATAACGGCTGTTGAGCACCTTGCTGGTGCTGTTGCTCAGGTAGTACGGGTTCGTGTTTTCGGAACCGGAACCGTATCTGCCGCCCCAGTTGAAGATGTCCTGCACATTGACGTAAATGGACAGTTTGCGTTTGAACAAATCGCTGCGCAGACCGAAATTCAGCGCGTAACGGGCTTTGCGCTCGCTCATCAGGCTGATTGTCGGGGAATTGTAGAATCCAGAAGCTGTAAACTGCAGCCAGTCGAAAGCCTTCGCCCAGAAGTTCAAACGTACACTCCACGACCATTTGTCGCGCTGGTCGTATTGCATCTCGCCGTCGCGCATGTAGGCCATCTTGTAACCGTAGTCGTAGACGTTGGCGTAAAGACGCAGGTTGATGAACCCCGTCGGACGGTAGGTGGCGTTCAACGACGCACCGTAACGCCAGGAGGAGCCGAGGTTGTAGGGCGTGGAATAGCTGATCACCCGGTCCAGAAACTCATCGTATTTGGAGTCGGTCAGCGAGCTGATTTCATCCGTGCTCATCCGCCCGTAAAGTTCCACGCCGACATTGCCGAACCGGTTGAAATACTTCTGCCAGCCGGCTTCCATGCTGTGCGTGTAGCCACTCTTTACATTCGGATTACCGGTGGAATAGCTGTTGTCGCTATAGCGCCGGAAGGTGCTCACCTGCTCTTCGCCAGGATGGGACATGCGCATGGAGTAGTTGAGTTTGAAATTGTGCATGTTTTCGGTGCGGTAGGAAAGATGGATGGAGGGGCGTGCCGAGAAGTAAATGGGGGCGCCGGCATCCGCAAAGGGCATATCGCTGATGTAGTCGTAGGCATCGCGCAAAATGCCCAAACCCAAGCCCGTGCTGAGGGTAAAGCCGCCCCAACGGTGGGTCCAGTTCACATCGCCATTGACATTGGTTGAGCTGCCGTTGAAATGGTAGGTGCGCAAGGTGTCCACCAACACGCCGATGGTGTCGTTGTAGCGTTTGTAATCGTTGTTCATGTTGGACTGGTCGATACGAAGACCGTAACTCATCTCTCCGTTCTCGCTGTATGGACGGTTGTAGCGGGCATCCAAGCTGCCTCCGAAACCATAGTTGCGCGTCAGCAGATAACGGTGCTCGTCGAGGTCGTAATAGGTGTCGTAGTAACGGTTATACCACTGGTCGCTGGCGTTGTGATTGAAACGCGTGTTCAAACTGAGGCGTAGGTTATGACCTTTTTTGTCGAACTTTTTGGTGTAATCGACTCCCGCGTGTGCGAAGACGGACTGTCCTTTGGTCTTGCTGTGGGTCGTGTCAATGTAATTCTGATCGTAAGGCTCCTCCTCATAGACATCGTAGTAGGTCTGGTCCTCAGCCTTGGTCAGGCGAGTGGCATTGTAGTTGTAAAAACCGCCGGCATCGAAGGAAATCTCGCTTGTGGTGTCAATTTCGTAGTTGATGCCGAGGAAAAAGTTGCCGCTGCCTCGGCGGTTGATGTCAACCTGGGAAGTCTGGGCAGACCAGGTGGTGTCGTAATCACCTTCCGTCTCGGCATCGCGGCGTTGATAGGATGTTGTCTCATCTGTATTGCGGCGGGCGTTGTAACGTCCTGACAAGAAGAAGTTTATACTCAATTTCTCCTTTGTCCACATGTAGCTGACCCACGGCGAGATAAACGGCTGGTTGGAGCCGTTGATGCCGAAACTGATGAACTGGTTGCTCTTCACGTGTGCTGAGGTGACAATGTTGATGACCGCCTCTGCATCGGTGGCGTACTTGGCCGACGGGTTGGTGATGGCCTCGATGCGTTCCAGGGCGTTGGCGGGCAGCGTCTGCAGGTAGGTCTTGAGGTTCTCCTCGGTGAGCTTCGAGGGTTTGTCGTTAATCCAGATTTCCACGCTCGACACGCCTCTCAGGGTGATGTTACCCTCCACATCGACCTCCACACCAGGCGCATTCTGAAGGGCATCCTCGGTGGTGCCCGTCTGGATGGAGGCATCTTCGCTGACGTTGTAGATGAGTTTCTCGCCGTCTTGGGCATACAAGGGCTTCTCCGACTTGATGGTCACCTCGTTAAGCGTGGTGGAGATGGGCATCAGCTTGATGACATCCAGGTTGGTGTTGTTTTTGACGGAGAAGGGGATGTGTTTCGGGGTGTAGTTGAAGCACCATACGCGAAGGATGCATTGGCCTTGCGGGATGCCGTCGATTTCGAAGTAGCCGTTGCCGTTGGCGGAGGTTCCTTTGATGAGGGAGGAGTCCCCAGCGTCAAGTACGGCGACGTTGGCGTAGGCTAACGGGGTGCCGGCGATGGAATCGCGCAGGAGGCCTGCAACCTTGAACGTGGATCCTTCTCTCACTTTTTTCTTCTGTTTCAGTTGCTGAGGTTGCTGAGGCATTTGCTGGTCCCAGCCGCCGCGGTCGCCGGGAGGACGGCCCGGGAAACCGCCCGGGGGCCTTCCGCCGGGGTGTCCGCCGCCCGGGGGCTGAGCCAATACGCAAAGCGCCGACAGCAACAGCACGGCAGTTATCACGAAAGATTTTCTTAGTGGATTGTTTTTCAGTGTTTTCGTTAAGTACATAGGTCGTAATTTTTAAGCTGCGAAAGTACGAAAATTTCAAAAATAGACAATATAAATTCTTATATGACGAGAAGCTGACTTGCCGGCGGTGGTAAAGTTTAATTCCAATAAACACTCTTTTACAAAAAAAAGGACGCGCCTTGGCACGTCCTTTAAATTTTCCCAAACTGTTTTGAGGATTATTTCCGCACATCCATTTCGTTGAGCAGGTAGCCGGCACCGCCGAACTTGTCAATGACGAAGAGGACGTAGCGCACATCCACGTTGATGCAGCGTTGCAGCTCGGTGTTGAACACGATATCGCTGCTCAAAGCCTCCCAGTTGCCGTCGAAGGCCAGGCCGATGAGCTCACCGTTGGCGTTCATGATCGGGCTGCCGGAGTTACCGCCGGTGATGTCGTTGTTGGAGAGGAAGCAGACATGCATGGTGCCGTCCTTGTCCAGATATTGACCGAAATCTTTCTTCAGAATCAAATCTTTCAGTTTGGCAGGAACATCGAATTCGAAATCGCCGGGGACCTCTTTCTCCAGGATACCCTTCGTGGTGGTATAATAGTTGTAGTGTACACCGTCGGCGGGATAGTAGTCGCAGATGGTGCCGAAGGTGGTACGCATGGTGCTGTTGGCATCCGGATACATCGGTGTAGCGGCGTTCATCTCTTTCAGCGCGGCAATGTAGGTGCGGCGCGGAACCTCCAGCTTCTCATCCACGTTCATGGCGGCAGAGGCTGTCATCACGTACTGGAGCAAAGCCTGGAAATACTGATAGGCGGGGTCGTTCTCAAGCACTTTGTTGGACGGTTTTCTCAAGAAGTTCTCGAAGTTCTCCTTGCTGAGGAAGATGGATTTGAGCATGGCTTTTTCGAAAACGTCATAGTTGCCCTTGAAGTTCTTGGTGAAGAACGTCAGGTCGGGACGGTTGGCCTCGGAGTGGCTCTCCCAGGTCTTGAGGCAGGCTGCCACGATCTTGGCCTCGGTGGCGGGATCGGTGTCGTCGTTGTACTTGTCGAACGCCTTCAGCAGTTTTTCGATCTTGCTGTCTTCGAATTTCTTCTCCCCTTTGTCGAGTTTCAACTGACCTTGCAGACGCAGGGTGGCGAGCAGGGTGGGGGAGGCGGAGAACTGCAGATTGCCGTTAAGGGCGGATTTGTACTTGGCGCCGTCCACTTCTTTGCAGATTTTCTCAATTTCGGCCAGACAGTTGCCGTACTTCTCCTTGCGGTTCTTGTCGGCGTTGATCCACTTGGTCAATTCGGCCTCCTGTTTCGCTTTGGATTCCACTACCTTGAGGGCTTTGAGGCTTTCGACCTCACCGTGCTGGTTTTTCCAGTAGTTGGCCAGACCGGCGTGCTTGTCGGCGTATTGCAGGTTCACTTTGTTGTCGGCTTCCATGGCGTCATGCATCACAGGCAGGATGATGTCCAACGGCTCATAGATGGCTGGGGCGTTGATGTCGATTTCGTTCTGCACCTCGTAGGAGGTCATGAAGCGGTTGGTGGTGCCGGGATAACCCCAAATCATGGTGTAATCGCCAGGTTGATAGCCTTTCAAGCTGATGGGCAGGAAATGTTTCGGTTTCATTGGCACATTGTCTTTGGAATACTTGGCCGGGGAGCCGTCGGGGGCGGTGTAGATGCGGAAGACGGTGAAGTCACCGGTATGGCGGGGCCACATCCAGTTGTCAGTGTCGCCGCCGAATTTGCCGATGGCGCTCGGGGGAGCGACCACGAGGCGCACATCCTCGTACATCGTGTAGATGAACATGTAGTACTCGTTGCCTTCGTAGAAGGGTTTCACGACCACTTTGTAGCGGCCATCCTGCGAATTTTCCTTGCGCAGTTTCTTGATGGCCTCTTCCACATATTTCGCGCGCTCGCTCTCGGTCGTTTTTTCATCGACCTTGGCCAGCACGATGCTGGTCACATCTTCCATTCTCTCAAGGAAATGTACGTGGAAATCCACCGGCAGTTCCTCTTCCTTGCTCATGGCGAAGAAACCGTTGTTGAGGTAGTCGTGCTCCACTGAGGAGAGCGCCACCACGGAAGAATAGCCGCAGTGGTGGTTGGTGAACATCAGACCGTCGCGGGAGACAATCTCACCGGTGCAGAAACCGTCGCCAAGTTGCACGATGGCGTCCTTCAGTGAGGAGTTGTTGATGCTGTACAACTGCTCCGCGGTCAGTCGCAGACCCATTTTCTGCATCGTCGCGTAGTTGTAGTTCTTGATGAACATCGGCAACCACATGCCTTCATCGGGCGGGTTCACGGCAAAAACCGGGGCCGTGACCGCCAAAACTGCCAATAACAGCAGCTGCTTTTTGAGAAATGATAATACTTTCATTTTGTTGAATTGTTTATTTGTTGAATTGTTTACCGTTTACTGTTTACTGTTTACCGTTTATTGTTTGTTGTTTGTTTGTTGTTTGTTGTTTGTTTGTTGAGATATGTTCACTGTTCACAAATCACTAATCATAGACGCGCTTTCTTCCGTGTTTGCTACATTTTTTTCTTGTTTTTCTTCCAAATCGCTGAAAATCCGTTTATTGAAGATGATGGCGAGAAAGATGCCGACGGTGATGCAGGCATCGGCGAAGTTGAAGATGGCGGGGAAGAACCAGGAGCCGCCCCAGAGCGGGAAACCGTCGGGAATGGGGAAGAGGCGGAGGTAGAACATGTCAACCACCTTTCCGAAGAAGAAAGGGGCGTAACCATGGCCGGGCGACCATTGCGCCACATCCATGAAAGTGCTCTCCGTGAAGAAAATGCCGTAGAACATGCTGTCGATGATGTTGCCGAACGCGCCCGCAATGACGAGGCAGAGGATGGCGAGCGTCACCCAGTCCATCTTGTCGCGCTTGATGCGGTTGGCGGTGAACCAGACGAGGGCGCCCACGAGCAGGATGCGCACCAGCGAGAGGAGGAACTTTCCGACCTGCTGACCGAAACTGATGCCGAACGCCATGCCCTCGTTTTCCACGAAGTGCAGGTTGAACCATTCGCCAAGCAGTGGAACTGTTTGGCCTATAGTTAAATGCGTCTTGATCCAGACCTTGATGATTTGGTCAATCACTATCAGCACTGCCACAATGACGGCCGCCGCCCATGCATATTTCTTTTTCAAAATACTCCTGTTTTGTTCGTTTGTCACATTCTTTTACAGCCTTCCATATAAGAACTGTTATTCTGTCGGTTTGTAGGAGTGTCGCCATTCCTGGCGACTTTTGTGCGGCAGGGATGCCGCACCTCCTAAAACAGCCTGCAAAAATAAAAAAATATTGGACACGGGACGCCAGTGCCGTCGCTTTTTCCCTATTATTAAAAGTCCGCCACTTTGAAAAATCAATTATTTTGCAAGACAATAAAACGAATAGACGGCGCGTTACGAAATTTTTTATATTTTTGCCATTCGTTTTTAGAAATAGAACTTTATGAAAAAAATGAGAATTCTTCTGCCGATTTTGGTCGCGTTAGTGGGCCTGTTTTTCTTCTCCCAATGCAAGAAAGACCACTCCTGCAAGATGCGTCTCACCTGCTATTATTCGTCCAACGGCATGGACGCTGACTCCGTGGTGCCTTTCGCGCTCGTCTCCTTCGACACGGTGAAGTACAACTCCGGTCTCGCGGTCCTGCCCCAAATTTCTGCGGTGGACAGCATGATGACGGACGGCCACGGCGTGTTCACCTACACGTTGGATTATCCCGCCCTGTTGATCGTCAATGCCGTGAAGATTGACTCTGTGAACGGCGTTGCCAAGAAGTTCACGGGCACAACGCAGGTGCAGGTCAACGAAGGCGAGACCACCGAGAAGACCATTCTGATGGTCGAGACGAACTAAAACCTTGGTTTTGAGAAGGAAACACTCAAGCCTACTCTTTCTTATCGTTGCGTCCCTGATTCTCGCTACGGTCGTCTTGGTGCACGGCCATGGCTCGGCTATTCCTAAACTCCGCATTGCCAAATTGGAGAAAAAGAGGGTGCGCGTCCATGGCGATACGCTATCGGTCTGCCTTTTCTATCACGCTGCCGATTATTTTGTCTATCAGGGCTCTGTGATCGGTTTCCAGCATGATGTGCTCAAACAGTTGGAGAAGGATCTCCAACGGCCCGTGAACATCGTCATAGAGTCGGATCCGGAGAAGATGTTCCTCACTGCGCTCTCCAACCAGTATGACATCATCTGTTTCGACTTCGACAAGACCAACTACAATCCCTTTTATATCACAGTTTCGGAGCCGGTCGTCTATACCTACCCGGTGCTCATTATGCGGAAGAAGGATCCCGCCTACGACTCCGTTCCGCATGTCGTCAATACAGCGGCTAAGTATTACAATAAGTTGGATTTCAGTATGTTGGAAGATTCTTTGTCATGGAGAATTCAACATAATCCCGATTTGGCTATCGAGGATTTGATGGATATGTTGGTGGACGGTCAGATTGATTATGCGGTCTGCAACTACAACGAGGCCATCACGCTGATGCCGTTCTACACCCAGCTGACCATCGGGCCGCGCGTGGGCGACAACTTTGCCCGCACGTGGATTTTGAACCGGAGCAACGGTAAACTGAACGACACCATCAACAACTGGCTTGTGAATTTCAAGGAGACCAACAAGTACCAGTCGTTGTGTGAGAAATACCTTTCGCCGCATTCCTACGTCATTTCGCGCTCCTTCGGCAGGAGCCGCAACAGCACCTCTTATTACGACGGGGTGTTGAAGAAAGCTTCGGCGCGCTATGGCTTCGATTGGCGGCTGATTTCGGCCATTATCTACCAAGAGTCACGGTTCATCCCTGATTTGGTGGGATTTGGCGGCAGCTTCGGCGTTATGCAGATGATGCCCACCACCTGCGAACGATACGGCATCACGGATTCATCCTCTGTGGAGGATCAAATCTGGGCGGGTGCGAAGTACATCTCCTTCCTCTGCAACATCTTCCGCGACAAGGTGGATACCGCCGACCTTTATTACTTCGTGGCGGGTGCTTACAATTCTGGTCCCGGACACATCTTGGATGCCATCGCACTGTGCGAGAAATATGGCGGTGACCAGACGAAGTGGGTGCAGACGGCGGAGTACCTCATCAAGAAGTCGCACAAGGAATACTATTGCGATGAGGTTGTCAAATGTGGCTATTATCCTGGTAAACATACGGTTAACTATGTTGAACAGGTAATGACAAGATACAATGGATTTACATTAAGCAAGGAATAGCATGAGAATATTAATTATTGGACGCGGTGGCCGTGAGCACGCCATCGCTTGGAAAATGGCGCAATCCGCCCTGAAACCTGAACTTTTCATCGCCCCGGGTAATGTCGGGATGAAGCATATCACCGCGCAGACCGGTGCGCCTGTCACTTTAGTGGATATCTGTGAGGGCGAGACGGAAAAGCTGCGCGATTTCGCCTTCTCGGAGCATGTTGACCTTACCGTTGTGGGGCCCGAGGCTGCTTTGGCGGATGGCATCGCCACGGTGTTTGCCGCCGCCGGACTGCGCATTTTCGCACCTACCGCCGCTGCCGCCCGCATTGAGACGAGTAAGGAGTTTGCGAAGGATTTGATGCGCCAATACCGGATACCCACCGCCGAATACCGCACGTTTGAGGATTATGACAGCGCGAAAGCCTATTTGGACCGGCAGGGTGCTCCCATCGTCATTAAGTACGACGGATTGGCCGCTGGCAAGGGCGTGGTGGTCGCCACGACTGCTGAAGAAGCCGACAATGCGCTGAAATCCATGCTGTTAGATAACCGTTTCGGCAAGGGCAAGGTCGTGATCGAAGAGTTCCTGCAAGGTCCGGAATTTTCATTGCTTACGTTGGTCAATGGCGAACAGGTGGTGCCGCTTGTCATCGCGCAGGACCACAAACGCGCCTACGACGGCGACAAAGGCCCGAACACCGGCGGTATGGGTGCCTACGCTCCCGTGCCCGTCATCCCGCAAGCGCAAATCGACTGGGCTGTGGAACATATTATGAAACCGACAGCAAAAGCTTTGAAATCAGAGGGTTGTCCGTTCTGTGGTGTTCTCTACGGAGGCTTGATGCTGACCAAGGACGGTCCGAAGGTTATCGAGTTCAACGCCCGATTCGGCGATCCTGAGACGGAGGTTGTGCTCCCCAAACTCAAGAGCGATCTGACTCAAATGATGCTGGATGTGCTTGACAATAAAGAGGTTACTCCGGAATTCCATGAAGAGGCGTTCCTCGGTGTGGTGTTGGCTGCAAACGGCTATCCGGGAAGTTACACGAAAAATATCCCGCTGAATAATCCGGAAGCTTTGTCGCAGCAGGTGTTTTGTATGGGTGTGAAGGAAGAGAACGGTCAGCTGTTTTCCAACGGCGGCCGCGTGCTCATCGTGGTAGGCAAAGGGAATACGCTCAAGGAAGCACAGCAGGATGCTTATCAAGGCGTCGCGAAGATGGCGCATCCGGACTTGTTCTACCGCCAGGACATCGGCTGGCAAGCAGTTAGCAGTTAGTAGTTAGTAGTTAACCCTCTACCCCCATAACCTTCTACCTTATCTCCCTCTTCCATCGGAAATATCCGAGAATCGCGACAATTACGTAAACGATAAACAGAATTCCGGTAAAGTAGAGGCCTTTCCAGAAATAAAGGGCGGTGGAGATAATGTTTATAACGATCCATAACAGCCATTGTTCCAAATATTTCTGAGCCAGCATCCACATCGCCACAATGCTGAGGGAGGTGGTGAAGGCATCGCCGAGCGGTACGGGGCTGTCGGTGAACGTGCTGAGGATCCAGTAAAGGAGTCCCCACAGGGCGAAGGCTGTTGCGACGAGCGGTAGCAGCCGTTTCTTAGGGACATGCGTGATTGCCAACTCGCCCGAATCGGTGCTGTCATTCGGAAGTTTGCGGCGGCGGGAACGCGTCCATTCCAGCAGCCCGTAGGTGTTAGCTCCGATGTAGTAGAGATAGACGGCCGCATCGGCGTAGAACTTCCCGTGGAAGAAAATCACCACATAGAACAGCGACATCACGATGCCGGCCGGCCAAAGCCAAACGCTGGCCTTGTATTCCAGGAACACGTAAATCAGCCCGATGACGGCGCCGATCAACTCGATAATCATATCTGTGGACATAATCTTCTCGCTAAAAACGCGGCAAAAATAACAAATAATCCCGTAGATTGGCGATTAACGATTGTTTGTTGATAAAATATTGATTCACACAATAATACTGCAAGAATATCTGTTATTTTTGCGGATTATATTTCTTATCATGGGTAATTGTCACTTGTCAAATCATAGTAGCTTATTTTGGATTCTCTTTCTGGTTTGGGTTATGGGGTTTCCGACGCTGGTTTCAGCGCAGAGCGGGAAAAGCAGTACACAGCTCAAGAAAGACAAGCAGAAGATTGAGAATGAGATCGCCAATACGCAGAAGCTGCTGAAGAAGAACGAGTCGAACCAGAAAGCGGCCGTCCAGCAGGCGGCGCTTCTGCGCAAACAGATTCAGGATCGGGAGAGGCTGATCACCAACCTCAATTCGCAAATCATCCAAATGGAGGACGAACAGGAGCAGAACCAGCAGGAAATCAAGAGTTTGGAAAAACGGTTGGCCTACATGAAGGCCGACTATGCGCAGCTGGTCTATAACGCCTACCGCAACCGCCGTTTCCTCGACAAGGTGACGTTCATCCTTGCCGCCGACGACTTCTCACAGATGTTCCGCCGTATGCGCTACTATGCCCTCTTCTCCCGCAATATCCGCGAACAGTCGGTGCAAATCCAGAAAACCACAGAGGAATTGACCAAGAAGAACGAGCAGATTGAGGTGTTGCGAGGGGAAGCCCAGCAAGTGGTGGATGCCAAGGAGGTGGAACGCCGGAATTTGGAAAATGACCGGAAAAAGAAGACCCAAAATGCAGAGAAACTGAAGAAGGAGTCGCAGAAACTGCAGGCCGACCTGAAAAAGAAACAGCAGCAACGCAAGGAAATCGACGCGGCCATCCAGCGCGCGGTGAAGGCCGAGATTGCCAAAGCTAACGCCAAGCGGAGCAAGAAGAGTGCAAAGTCCTCATCAGGGAAGGGCTCTTCCGGCGGTACTGCGTCGTCTTCAACCTCTTCGTCGGCCAAATCCTCCACGGCAATCGCGCTGACGCCGGAGGAGAAGACCCTCAACGCCTCGTTCGTCAGCAATAAGGGCAAGCTGCCGTGGCCGGTGGCCAAAGGCGCGAAGATCAGCGATTTCGGCAACTATCCGCACCCCGATGTCCCCTCCGTGATGATTGACAACCACGGCATTGACATCCTGGTTGAGTCTGGCTCGCCCGCACGCGCCGTCTTCGAGGGGGTTGTCACCGCTGTGATGCCAATTATGGGTACCAAGGTCGTGATGATTCGTCATGGCGAGTATATTACAGTCTATCAGAATCTTGCGTCAACCAATGTCAAGGTAGGCGACAAAGTATCCACCAAACAGACCATCGGCACGGTGGCCAAGAGCGCGTCGTCGAATACCTACGAACTGCACTTTGAAATCTGGAAAAACGACCATTACGTGAATCCCAACGAGTGGTTGGCCCGAAAATAAACGACTATGCTGATTAAGACCGCCGAATACCTGCAAAGCGAGGTTGACTGGCGCAAGTGCCCGGTCCCCAACCTGCCTGAATATGCCTTCATCGGCCGTTCCAACGTGGGCAAGTCTTCGATTATCAATATGCTGACCAACCACAAGGGGCTTGCGAAGACTTCCTCACAGCCTGGAAAAACGCAAACTATCAATCATTTCCTGATCAATAAGGACTGGTATCTCGTGGATTTGCCCGGCTACGGGTTTGCCAAGACATCCAAGGCCAACCGTGCGAAATGGCAGAAGATGATTTCCGACTATCTGCTCTTTCGCGAGAATCTCCAAATCGTCTTCGTGTTGGTTGATGCACGTCTTGAACCCCAGCGCATAGACATTGATTTTATCAACAATCTCGGCGAAAGCGGTGTCCCGTTCGCCATCATCTTCACCAAAACCGACAAAAACTCCGCAGGCAAAACCATGAGTAATGTGCAAAAAATGAGAAATGTGCTTTCGGAAACGTGGGAGGAATTGCCGACGATGATGAAATCCTCAGCTGTGTCAGGTGCGGGCCGTGACGAGATTCTGGATTTTATAGATGAGACTAATAAGGCGTTTGACCGTTAACCTTAGGGTTCGCTTCGCTTACCTTGGGCTGGCACGTGTCGGGAACCCAGCTCTGTTGGAAGAAGTTCATAAACAATAAACCAAATATGAGAAACTACGTTATCACCTTTGTGGCAGCGACCCTGATTTTGTCGGGGTGCGGCTGCAAAACCTCCAAGAAAAGCGTAAGTGACGAGCATTATCCACTCGTTGGGACGCAATGGAATCTCGTCAAACTGGAAGGTGCGGAGATTGGTGTGGACTTTGCCCTGCGTCCGTTCATCACGTTTGACACCGCCGACAACATCCAGGGCAACCTTGGGTGTAACACCTTCTTCGGAACGTATTACGTCAACAAAAAGCATAAGATGACTCTTGAGTTTCGGGGTGCCACTAAGCGCCTCTGCCAAAACATGGGCGTGGAGCGGAAATTTATGCAGGCGCTGAAGCGCGACATTACCCGTTATGAGATTGTGGGAGAGGAACTTGTTCTCTTTGCAGGCGATCAGGAGGTGATGCGTTTCACCGGTGTCGATCTGAGCAAAGTGGAATAACATGGCGGTGTCTTAGGAGCCGCGGCATTCCTGCCGCAAAACAAGCCGCCAGGATGGCGGTGCTACTTTTGAAAAACCTGCGACAAGAATGTCGCACCTCCTATCGAAAAGCCTGCGGCAAGAATGCCGAAGCTAAAACAAACGGACCTCCTTCCGAAGGGAAAGAGGTCCGTTTGTTTATTGTTAATGGAAATATTATCTGTTTTTGCTGGCTTTGGCGCCTTGGGTCTGTGCACCGACGCGGGCCATGGCGCAGCGGAAGCCGATAAAATCGGTGGCTTCGTCTTCATCGAGGTAGCGTCTTGTGCCGGGTGAGGACCAGTAAGGGATGTCTTTCCAGGAGCCGCCCTTGTAGACACGCGCGTGGTCGCCGACGAGGGAGAAGTCGTAGTTGGCGTTGGTCTTCGCGTACATTCTGTCGGTGGCTTCCTCGTTGGTGGTGGCGTTTTTCCAGTCGTCCATGTCCTTGAGTGATTGCCAGTCACCGTCGAGGTAGTTCTTGTTGTCGGCGGCGCGGTAGTTGCGGCGGCGGTCGTTCTTGAAGTCAGAGACGGGAACCATTGGGATCTTACCCACGCTGTCGCGTTCGGCAACCGTACCGTCTTCCAGCAACTTCTTGGTTTCGAAGTAGTTACCACGGAACGGGTTGTATTCGGTCACGTCGTCGTGGGAAGTTTGACGGTAAACATCCATCACCCATTCAGAAACGTTGCCGCCCATTTGGTAGAGGCCGTAATCGTTGGGCCAGTCGGACTTGACCTCCTTGGTGTAGAAGCCGTTGTCGTTGAGGGCGCTGGCGACACCCATGAAGTCACCACGGCCACGGCGGATGTTGTTCATAAAGTCGCCGTAGTATTTCTTGTCTTCGGAACGCAGCTGTGAGCCGTTCCACGGATAGACCTTACGCTCAAGCACGCGCTCGTTGAGGGTGTTGCCGACGGTGCTGAAGGCGGCGTATTCCCATTCAGCCTCGGTGGGGAGGCGGTACTTGGGCAGCAGAATGCCGTCTTCCATCTTCACGTTGCGGTATTCACCGCTGGAGATGTAGCGCAGACGTTTCTGTCCTTCAGCCTCGTAGGATTCGTAGGTCAGGTAGGCATCGGTGTTGAAGTAACCTTCTGCGGAGGGAGTTTCGGCGAACTCGATATAGCCGCGGTCTACGAGAATCTGCTCGTTGACGCGGTCGGTACGCCAGGCGGCGTAGTTGGTGGCCTGCAGCCAGTTCACACCCACTACAGGATAGAAACGGAAGGCGGGGTGGCGGAAGTAGTATTCCACCTGGGGCTCGTTGTAGCCTAAACGGTCGCGCCAGACGGCCTCGTCAGGCATGGCGTTGTCGTATACCACTTTCAGATCCTGCGGGATGAAGACGCGCTCCAGCCAGTAGAGATATTCGAGGTAGTCGACGTTGGCGATTTCGCACTCATCCATATAGAAAGAGGCGACGGAGACGCGGCGGGGCGTGTTGTTCCAGTCTTTCATCACGTCCTCTTCCATTTGGCCCATCACAAAGCTACCGCCCTCGATGAAGACGAGGCCGGGGCCGGTGGCCTGCTCCTCAAACGGCGCCACCTCGAAACCGCCGTTCTTGGCGTCGTTGTAGTTCCAGCCCGTGGTGGCGGATTTCTGTTTCTTACAGGAAGACATTCCTATCAGCAGCGCTGCGATAGTGAACAATCCTAATAATTTCTTTGCTGTATTCATTTCTTAAACTGTTTTTCGATTGTTAATATTCTGAATTCTAAAGTATTAGAAAGACGGACAGTTGAGGTCCTTCAAGGCTTTGCGCTTGTTGGGGCACGGCAAGAGGAACTGCAGGGAGACCTCGTGCGCACCGCCGGAATAGTTGGCTAATTTACTGATAGTTGCGTCATACGAGTAGGCCACTTTGAACCATTCATATTCCACGCCGAACATCACGATGAAAGCATCCATGTTGTGATAGGAGATAGGCTGGGTGATGGGTTGCCCGAGCGTGTCGGTGCCCATGAACACTTCGCCTTTGTAGGTGAGGCCGTGACGCAGCCACATGCCAAGGGTGAAGGGGTAGAAGTTGAGGTAGAAGCCCTCGCTGAAGTAGTTGAAGTTCTGCTGGTGTTGGTAGATGAAGTTCGGACTGATGGAAATATCGCCGAAGGAGGTCTCTTTCTTACTTTTACGTTTGAGGTCGAAATAACCGCCGATGTGCGCGGTCCATTTCACCGGACGGTAGTCGTAGGCACCCAAGCCGTTGGAGATGAAGCCTCTGGCACCGATGATGGGCACGATGTGGTGGGCAGCCACGCCGAAGTAGAAGTGCGGGGTGTAGCCCAAGAAGCCGGCGGCCATGTCAAACGAGTGGATAGTCAGCTGGTTAGGCTGGATTTCGGCGGTCTGATAGATGACACCGTACTTGGGGTCGATCATGTCGCCGAAAACGAGATTGTCCCAGTTGAGGCTGCGGTTCTCGTAGGTGGCCTGCAAGGCGAAGCGCATATTGAAGTTCTTGGACACCTTCAGTTTGAAGGAGTACATGGCGCTGGCCGTGTAGGTGTTGATGATGCCGCCCTCACCGGCGCGGTCGCCGAACAGCAATACGCCGACACCGCCCGAGAGCTTGTCGAAATGCTCGTCGTAGGACCCCGTGAAGGTCATGAACGTTCCTGGAGCCGACGGCCACTGGTCACGAAAGTTGAATGCCAAGCGCGGACAGACGTTGGTACCTGCGAAGGCCGGGTTCAAGTAGAGCGGGTTGGCATAATATTGCGAAAACAGTGCATCCTGCGCGGACACACGCAAACCTGCAAAGGCCAATACGACAGTGATTATGACAACAATTCGTTTATTCATACTCGTTTATATTTATAGCGGGCAAAGATACAAAATTATTAAACGCTTTGACCTCTTTTTTGTTACATTTTTTCTGCAATAATTACAACGTCATTTCGTTATGGATTATTGTGACTTCACACTTAAATAACGGAAAATGACAAAAAAATCTTGGGTGCAGATTGTAATTTTTATTCTGGTAGGTTTTCAAATCGTTGATATTCAAGCACAAACGATACAAAAAAAATATTCAATCCGTTGGAAAGAACCCTTTCGGAATACGTTCTCGGACGGTTCCCAGCAGACGTTTCTCACCTTCGAGAACGCCACTTACGAATATGATTTCCCCGACCTGCCGGTTTTTTATGAGGCCATCCCTGTTGATATTTTTTTCTCCGACTATACCGTTAAAGTGGTGTCGCAGGAGTTTGAGGAGATGACCGCACAAGAAATCGCGCTTGTGCCGCAAGATTTTCATAATCAATCTGTTCAATTTGAGATAAGCTCTGCATACGACCGCCATAGCGTCTTTGCGCGGCTCTATTTCATTCCGATTGTAGAAACCGCCCCAGGCCGATATCAGAAGTTGACCTCCGTGACGTTGGAAATCACCGGCCAAAACACGAAAGCCCGTAAGGGCACTCGGGGGTATGCTGCGCAGTCGGTGCTCGCCAAGGGCCAGTGGTATCAGTTCTCGCTGACAGAGACAGGTATCTATAAGGTTACATATCAGGACCTTACGGCTATGGGAATGTCATCGCCCATTACGTCTTCCCAGATTGCGGTTTTCGGCAACGGCGGCATGATGCTGTCGGAACGCAACGACGATCCGCGTGTGGACGACCTGCTGGAACTGCCGTTGGAAATGCATGACGGTGGTGACGGCTCCTTTGACAATGGCGACTACTTCCTTTTCTACGGTCTGTCCCCTCATCGGGTTCGCTATGATACAGCCAATAGACGGTTTACGCACGATTATAACATTTATTCCGATAATTCCTACTACTTTGTGACGCAGACGTTGGGCGTTGGGGAAAAAAAACGTATCCAAACGGTTGAGAACGAGAGCCTTAATGCCAATAAGACAGTCCAAGATTTTACCTACTTCGGCTTCTATGAGGAAGATGCCATCAATTTGAGTGAGTCGGGAAAGACTTGGTTTGGCGACCGTTATGACATTTCGCTGTCGCACGACTACTCCTTCAGACTTCCGGGTGTGCCTACGGGCCAGGGCAGGCTGTCGGTGCGGGCTGCCGCTTCGTCCTCCACGTTGTCCTCCTTCCAAAGCAAAGTCAACCAGGTGACGGCGGGAAGTTTCAATTTGCGTGCCACCAGCGGTTCCCTGTTGGTGTGCATCAGCGTCGGCGATTTCCCGTTCAATGCCACGTCGCGGGATTTGGATGTGCAGTTGACCTACAACAAGCCGACTTCCTCTTCGGTGGGTTATCTCGACTGGATTGAGGTTGAAGTGCCTTGTACGTTGACCTTGCATGGCGGACAGACATCCTTCCGCAACCTCTCGACAGTTGGTGTCGGTAATATAACACAGTTCAACTTGCAGAGTGTCAGTGCATCCGCCTCTGTTTGGGATGTTACCGATCCCTCGCGGTCTGTACGTTTTGCCCTTACGGGCGACGGACAAGGTTCCCATTTCAAAGCCCACACGGACAGTCTGTGCGAGTTTATTGTCTTTGACGGATCCAACTATTTGACCGTTAATCCGTTGTCGTCGGTTCCCAATCAGAATCTGCATGCGACGGGCAATGTTGATATGGTGATTGTGGCGCATCCCGATTTCTTGCAACAGGCCAACCGATTGGCACAGTTCCGAGCCGAGAACGACGGGCTGAATGTGAAGGTTGTCACACCGCAGCAAGTCTACAACGAGTTTTCCAGCGGTTCGCAGGATCCTATCGCCATCCGCAACTATATGCGGATGATTTACGACCGCACCAACAAAGTCTATCCCAAGTATCTGCTGCTGTTTGGCCGTCCGAGCTACGATTTCCGGGGAAGGGCGCAAGGGACGGCGATTTATGTGCCCAATTTCCAATATAATGTAGAATATGTAGGCGATCAGTCCATGCCGCAGTACAAATATATATCGGACATTCGAGCCCAGTACACCAACGATGACGCGCTGGGATTGCTTGACGAGGGGGAAGGTTACAACGGCGACGGCTTGTATGATTTGGGCATTGGCCGTTTCCCCTGCACGAGTGTGTCGCAGGCGACTGTGGCGGTGGACAAGAGCATCCGCTATACCGAGAAACGGAACCTCGTGCCGGAAAATTCGTCGCAGATTTCCAACTTCGGCGACTGGCGCAACATCATGGCGTTTGTGGCGGATGATGAAGAACACAACGATTTTGTTTCCAATGCGGATAGCTTCACCGAGCGAGTGGCGCAGTATAACCCCAACATCAATTTCGACAAAATCTACCTTGACGCCTACCAGCAGGTTTCCAATGCCGGTGGCCAGCGTTATCCCGATGCCGTGACCGACATCAACAACCGGATGAACCGCGGCGCGTTGTTCTACATGTACATCGGGCACAGCGGTAAGGACGGCTGGGCGGCGGAGCGCGTTCTGGAGAATTCCGACATCAGCCGCTGGAACAACAAATACAACATGCCGGGCCTCATTTCGCTGTCCTGCACCTTCGCTTTTTACGACCGGATAATCCAGTCTCCCTCCGACCTCATGTTCTTCAGCAACGAGGGCGGTCCTGTGGCGGTTATTGCTGCCGCGCGCGAGGCATGGTCGCTGCCGAACAACATCTTTGGCCGCAATTTCTTCACGCAGATGTTTCAGAAAGATGAGGATGGCAACTATTTGTCGATAAGTGATTTGCATCGAAAGGCGAAAAACTTGAGCGGCGCACCGTCGGGCGGGAAGGGTAACGACCTTTGTATGTTCGTCATGTTTGGCGACCCCTCCATCAAATTGGCTGTCCCTAAATATAATATAGTCACCGACTCAATAAACGCACAGGCGGTGGGGGATGCCACCGACACGGTGCGCGCCCTATCGAAAGTGACGGTCTGCGGCCGTGTGACGGACGATAACTTGCAGACATTGACGGCTTTCAGCGGGACTCTCTTCCCGTCGGTTTATGACAAGAAAGTGACAGCCACCACGTTGATTAACGACCCTGCCCTGTATTATGAGCCGTTCGAGTTCGAGGTACAGAAAAGCATCCTCTTCAAAGGCAATGTGACGGTCAAGGATGGGCGGTTCAGGTTCTCGTTCTACGTGCCCAAGGACATTGACTACAGTTTTGGGAACGGACGAATCAGCTATTACGCCCGGGCTGACCGTGAGGATGCGGCGGGTGCGTTCACCGATTTTATCATTGGCGGTATGGATACCAATGGTATTCAGGATGACGAAAGTCCTGTGATAGAACTCTTCATGAACGATGAGAACTTTGTCAACGGAGGTGTCACTGGTACAAGCCCGACGTTGATCGCCAAAATTTCCGACAACTACGGCATCAACACCACAGGGAACGGCATCGGGCACGACTTGACGGGTGTTCTTGACCGCAATACGGGCAGTAAAATAGTGCTGAACGACTATTACCAGACCGAAAAGGACAGTTTCAACTGCGGTACGGTTCGTTATCAGCTGAGTGACCTGGCTCCCGGCGAGCACACGATTTCTGTGCGGGCGTGGGATGTCAACAACAACAGTGCGGAGCAGGAGCTGACCTTCCGGGTGGTGAGTGAGGACAAGTTCGAGTTGAGTCATGTGTTGAACTATCCGAACCCTTTCACCACGCATACTGATTTTTACTTTGAGCACAACCAGCCCGGCGGCACGTTCGACATCCAAGTCAATATATACACGATTTCCGGTAAGCTGGTTAAAACGCTGTACGACAGTCAGTACTTGGAAGGAAACCGTTGTCGGGCCATCTCCTGGGACGGTTTGGACGACTATGGCGACAAGTTGGCGAAAGGCACATACCTCTATCGCGTCCGTGTGAAAAACCAAGACGGCCAGACCGCTGAAACGATTGAGAAACTGGTGATTTTGTGAACATGAAATTTTTTTTTTTCGAAGGATATAATAAAACGGATGAAAGGCCGTTATCGCATAGTTTTTTTTGGAATTAATTATAGTATTAACAAGTTATAAAAAACTCAAACTACCAATGAACAAACAAGTTATAAAAAAAACAATTACTGTTTTAACCTGTGTTCTACTTTTCACAACTGTGCATGTTTTTGCACAGGACAATAAGGCAACCTTAAATCCCGGTCAGGTGACGGGTCAGGAATTGAATGCCATCACTACGGCGGTGCCTTTCCTTTCCATCGCCCCGGACAGCCGTGCCGGTGCCATGGGTGACATCGGATGCGCCACTTCGGCAGACGCTAATTCTCAGAGCTACAACCCGGCAAAGTACGTCTTCAATGAGAACAGATTCGGTTTCAGCGTCTCCTATAGTCCTTGGTTGCGCCAGTTGGTGAACGACATCAACCTGGCCTACCTTGCCGGTTATTGGCGCATCACCGATATGGACGCCATTGCCATGTCGTTGCGTTACTTCTCCTTGGGTGACATTGAGTTCATGGACGATCAAGGCCAGCTGATGAGCACCCAGAACCCCAACGAGTTCGCCATCGACTTCACTTATTCGCGCAAGCTGATTGACCAGCTCTCCATCGCTATCACGCCGCGTTTCATCTATTCCAACCTGACTGCCGGACAGTTTGTGGGCGGTGAAGAAACGAAGGCAGGTCTGGCCGGTGCAGCCGACATCTCCTTGTTCTATGAGCAGGATTTTGATGTCAAGGCCTTTGAGAACAGCACGTTGCGTGCCGGCTTGTGTATCTCCAATATGGGCAACAAGATGTCCTATTCCTCTGGAACATTGCGCCGTGACTTCCTGCCCACCAATCTCAAGTTGGGTATCGGTTACGAGATGAATTTCGACGGCTACAACAAGTTGGCCATCAACGGTGAAATTAACAAACTGTTGGTGCCCACCAATCCGATTTATGCAATAGACAGTGTGACAGGACGAATCATTTACGATGCAGCCGGCAACCCGGTCATCGCCGCTGGTATGAACCCCGACGTCTCCGTGCCGCAGGGCATGATTCAGTCGTTCTACGATGCTCCGCTCGGCTTCAAGGAGGAGATGCGTGAGGTTATGTGGGCATTGGGCGCGGAATACAGTTACCGCAACCTTTTCTTCGTGCGTCTCGGTTATTTCCACGAGAGCCAGTACAAAGGCAACCGGCAGTTCCTTTCCGTCGGCGCTGGCATCAAGTACAGCATCTTCGGTATCGATGTCTCCTACCTGGTCGCCACCAAGCAGTATCATCCGCTGGCCAACACGCTGCGCTTCACCCTCAACTTCGATTTTGTTTCCACCAACAAGGACGAAATCAAGAAACAAGGACGTCTGAAGTAGGCAATAGGGAAACGAATGATGGACTTTCGAGTTGGTTTTGGATATGATTCACATAGGTTCGCCTCCGGTAGACCGTTGGTCATCGGGGGCGTGACCATTCCATACGAGTCGGGGCTGGCCGCCCATTCCGACGGGGATGTGCTCCTTCATGCCGTGTGCGATGCGTTGCTTGGCGCGGCTGGCTTGAAGGACATCGGCACTTGGTTTCCCGACACCGATGACACCTACAAGAACGCCGACAGTACGCAGTTGCTCGCCAAGGTGGTAGAAGTTATCCAAGGCAAAGGTTGGATGGTGAACAACCTGGATTGCACGCTTGTGTTGGAGAAACCCAAGATGAAACCGTATATCGACGACATAATCACAAAATTGTCTCAGATGTTGGGTGCGCCGACGGACAATATCGCCGTGAAGGCCAAAACTAACGAAAAAATGGGTTTCACGGGCGCAGGCGAAGGCATCGCCGCCGTGGCTGCCGTGACATTGCGGAAAATGTGATGTTTTTTTCCGATTGTGTATGAAATTTCGTTGTAGAGACGCGCCAGGGCACGTCTCTACTATTGTGTATTAAACCGCTCGGTTGTATTCAAAAATTATGTACCTTTGCCCGTTTTAAAACGAGAAAAAATATGAGACGTTTCGTTCTTTCTACTTTGTTGATTATCACGATGTTATTTACGATGGCGCAACCTAAGCCCATCAAAAACGTGATACTGTTGATTACTGACGGCACCTCCACGAGTCTGCTTTCGTGTGCACGGTGGTATCAGACCTATCTGGACCCCACTCAGACAACCCTGAACATTGACCCATATATCTGCGGTCTTGTGCGTACCCATTCGTCGGATGCGCCCATCGGCGATTCCGCCCCGACGACTTCCTGCTATGTGACAGGTATGCCTTCGCAGACCGGTTTTGTTTCCACCTATCCGGTGGCCACGGACCATGATTTGGTGCCCGTTGACGCCAACCGCGCCTACCAGCCGTTGGCCACACTTTTGGAGGCCGCCAAAATCCTCCAGCATAAATCCACAGGTCTGGTCTTCACTTGCGAGTTCCCGCATGCCACTCCCGCCGACTGTTCCGCACACTCTTACAAGCGTAGCCGTTACAGCGCTATTGCTCCGCAGATGGTTCACAACCACCTCGATGTGGTGATGGGCGGCGGTGTCAGCTATCTCAAGGACAATCTTCAGCAGGATTTGAAGAACGAAGGTTATAGCATCTATTTGGATGACATTCAAGGGTTCCGGAGTTGCACGAAAGCGCCTGTATGGGCGTTGTTCGGCGAGAGTTCCGTTCCCTATTGGTTGGAGGCCGACCATCAGAAAATCCCATCCATTGCGGAGATGACCCGCAAGGCCATTGACCTGCTCTCGAAAAACGAGAACGGTTTCTTCTTGATGGTGGAAGGCAGCAAGGTCGATTGGGCGGCACATGACAACGATGCCAAGAACGCCATGATTGAATTCCTCGAGTTTGACAAGGCCTGCGGTGAGGCTTTCCGTTTTGCCAAAGAGAACGGCGAAACCGCCATCATTATCCTCGCCGACCACGGCACAGGTGCCGTCACCATCGGCAACGCTAAGGCCAGCCGTGATGGTTATGACAAACTGTCGCTCAAACAGCTCATGAGCCCCATTGACAACTACAAACTGTCGTGCTGGTCGATGGGTGAGAAACTCAAGAAGGCCGACACCACCGAATGGCCGCAGCTTTTCGAAACCTACTTTGGTTTCACTCCGCAACCCGCCGAAATCACCTATCTGACCACGGGCAGCGACTATAGCAACTCCCCGATTCCTTACGAGCAGCGCAAGAACAACCTCGCAGTGTGCAAAATGCTTAGCCAGATTCTCTACAGTCGCACCTACTTTGGATTCACCACGTTCGGGCATACCATCGAGAATGTCTTCCTGGCCATGTACAACACGAAAAACGATGTGCTCCACGGAGTCCAGACCAACATCGACATCTTTAATTACATGGCGCAACAGATGGGGCTGGAAAATGAGATGGGAAAACTTACCGAAGACATCTATGCCCGGCATCAGGAGGTTTTCGACGGCTTTGAGATGAAAATAGACAGCATAGACAAGTACAATCGTCGTTTGACCGTCAAAAACAAGAAAAATGTTTTGGTGGCGGAGAGTTACAACAACTACGTCATGGTGAATAAGACGAGGGTTGATCTCTCGTCGGTGATTGTCTATGTGGATAAAACCAACACGTTCTATCTCCCGAAAGAACTGCGAAAATATTTGGAAACAAAATAATTCCGGGTATACTTTTTTCAGGCGAGAGTCGTTAATCACAATCACGAAAAGTTAAAACAAATCAATATGGAAACCACGAGTTCGATGAATTATTCGGGTCAAACCCAAAATTCAAATCAAAACAACCCGTTGAAAAAATGGGTCATCATCCTGGGTGCTTTGGCGGGTTTGTTCCTGTGCACCACAATTTACTTCGCCCGCTTCGCCAAACCGACGATGAACACGGTGTATCAGCAGGTTGAGAGCCAGAATATGGAACTCCAGAGCGAGTTGGACTCCCTGTTGGCGGAGCACAACCGCATCAAGGAGCAGTATGGTGAGCTTTCCGACCAGCTGAGCGAGAAAGACAGCATCATTATGGCGGGAGCTGCTGAGATTGAGAAGCTGATTAACTCGCAGGCTGACTATAACCGCATTAAGAAACAGTTGGCGCGTCTGCAGAACATCTCGCAGGAGTATGTCCAGGAGATGGACAAGCTTTATCAGGAGAACAGGGCGCTGAAGGAGGAGAACCAGCAGGTGCGTGCCGACTTGGAGCAGGAACGCGAAGTGACCCGCACGATGCAGAAATCCAACGAAGACCTTTCTCAGAAAATCAGCAATGCCGCCGTCTTCAAGGCTTATAATATCAAGAGTGTTGGCTATTTGGTGCGCAACAAGGGCACCGAGGAACCGACCGAGAAAGCCAACAAGGTAAAGCGTATCAAGACGACGCTGATGTTGGGTGAGAATTCTTTGATAGAGCCCGGTCCCGTGAACGTCTATTGCCGTATCGCCATCCCGGAAACAGGAAAGGTACTCACCATGGGCAGTGGCGACACTTACTCGTTCGTGCACAACGGCCAACGTCTGCAGTATTCCTGCAAAACAGTCGTGAATTACAACAACAAGGCCGAGAATATCACGTTGAACTGGGATCTGATGTCCGACGACAAGGCCATCAAGGGTCAATACAGTGTGCAGCTCTATACTGACGACCAGTTCCTTGGCGAAACCTATTTTACATTGAAATAAACCACATAAAACCAGATAGTTATCATGGTTAGTAGGCGATATTTGAGAATCAAGACGATGCAGGCGCTGTACGCCTACAACGCCAACCCGAAGGCGGAAGTCCGCGCATACGAGATAAATTTGGTGAAGTCGGTACGCGAGTGCTACGAACTTTTCCTGTGGCTTTTCGCCCTGCTGCCGGAAATCGCCTTTTACCGCATGAAGAAGCTGGACAGTATGAAGGAGAAGTATAATCCGACGGAGGAAGACCTGAACCCGAACATGAAGTTCGTGAACAACAAGGTTATTTGGCAGATGGAGAACAATCTGACGCTCAAACAGTTGTGGCCCCGTTACCATGTCCTTTGGGAGAATGATACCGACCTGATTTCCAAACTGTTCCGTGAGATTGAGCAACTGCCGGAATACGAGGTTTACATGTCCACGCGCGAAAGCGATTACAAGTCGGACAAGAAGCTCGTGCTGGCTGTCATAGAGAAGGTTTTCGCGACGAACGACCTGTTACACTGGTTCTTGGGTGAGAAAAACACCCATTGGATTGACGATTATGAAGAAGCGATGCTGATGTTCTACCAGAACGTGAAGGAATTCAAAGAAGAGGACGGCGACAACTGTAAGATTTCTACGCTGTTCAAGAGCGACGAGGATGAGCAGTTCTGCCGGCAACTTTTCCGCAAAACCCTCGAAAATGCCGATGAATATACGAAGATGGTCGAGGCGAAGCTGCAAAACTGGGAGCTGGAACGCGTGATAAGCATGGATATGTTGCTCATGCAGATGGCGTTGTGCGAGTTGCTTGAGTTCCCCTCCGTGCCTATCAAAGTCACCTTGAACGAGTATATTGAGCTGGCGAAATGGTACAGCTCCGACAAGAGCAAGGTGTTCGTCAACGGCATCCTCGACCGACTGATTGTGGATTTGCGCGACAGCGGCCGGCTGGTGAAAACCGGGCGCGGATTGTATCAAAATTGAGCATTGAAAAAACATATTCCTTGAGAGGGCTGTAAGCCCGAAATATGTCAGCCCAGGGTGAACGAAGTGAGCCCTGGGTTAAAGAATGAATGAAATGAATGGGTATAGGGTGAACGAAGTGAGCCCCGGGTTAAAAAATGAAAAAATGATGAGTATGAAACGTATAATATGTATATTGGTCGTTGCGGCAACGTTCATCGTCGGTTGCCACAACAAGCCCGCCAAGGAGGGTGATTTCACGGTTGACGATGTCCACATCCCTCAAACGGCCGATGGTTTGTCGCAGAAGGAGGCGGAGAAAATGCCGGTCATCACGTTCGAGAATACAACCTACGATTTTGGCGAGGTGGTGGAAGGAGAGCGGCTGACGTACGCATTCAAGTTCAAGAACACAGGCAAGTCGAACCTGATCATCTATTCGTCGGAGGCCACCTGCGGATGCACGACCTCGCAACCACCGAAGGCACCTGTGCGTCCGGGCGAGAGCGGCGAGATTACCGTCACGTTTGATTCCAAAGGCCAGAAAGGCAAGGTGCAGAAACGTATTTTGGTGGGTGCAAACACCTATCCGGCCGAGACCATCCTCACCATCACAGCGAATGTTTCGTCAAGTAAATAGTTAACAACCAAAATTTTAAGACTATGTTGGATATTTTATTCCCTCTTTTACAGTCAGGCAGCGGTGCTGCTCCGGGCGGTGGATCTTCCATGCTCATTTTCCTCCTGCTCATGATTCTCATTTTCTACTTCTTCATGATTCGTCCGCAGCAGAAGAAGCAGAAAAAGATTGAAGAGGCCCGCAACAGCCTGCAGAGAGGTGACAAAGTGGTTACCATCGGCGGCATTCATGGCAAGATTGTGGATGTGAAGGACCGCACCTTCACCCTCGAAATTGCCCACGATGTGCGCATTGAGGTGGACAAGGCCGCTATCTCCTTCAATGAGGCCGATCTTAGCGGCAAGTCCGAACCCAAGAAAGAAGAGGAAAAAACCGAGAATAACGAATAGGTTATGGCTGAGAATCCGAACCGCATCCCCGTGAAGCTCCCTTCACTGGCCTTTGTCGTGTGCCTGCTGATTTCTGTCTCCTGCTGGATTCTGGTTACGCTGTCGAAGGAGTACAAGGTGTCGTACGATTATAAGCTTGTGTGTGAGAACCTGCCCGAGGGACGCAAATCTATAACAGCTTCAGATACCGTCATCACGTTGACATTTAACCAGAAGGGTGTGATCTATCTGACGCAACCTTTCCGAGTGAAGGAGAAGACAGTTACCGTTTCGGTCAGTGACCTGATCAAACCGAAAAACAAGGTGACGGTCTATACGTTCACCAACAAGGAGCTGTGTGACTACCTGAACACCCATAATTTCGGTTCTGAGCTGGTTTCCGTCTCGTCGCCTGAGGTCATCACGTTTTATCTGCGTTAAGAATGGTTAAAATCGGGCTTACGGGTGGCATAGGGACGGGGAAAACCTTCCTGTCCAAGCATTTTGTTGACATGGGCATTCCGGTCTATTATGCCGATGAAGAGGCCAAGAAATTGTATCGCGAGCCGGCGTTTTTGGCGGAGATGCGGCAGGTATTTCCGGACGAGAAACTTTGGCTTCCCGACGGTTCCCTGAACATGCAACAACTGTCTCTATCGTTTGCAGATGAGAATTTTCTGCAACGGTTGAGCCGTTTCGTGCACCCATATGTGATGCGCGACTTCGAGCGTTGGGCTATTGAGCAGAACACAGCCGCCGTCATGATGGAATCCGCCATCTTGTACGAATACGGCTTAGACAAACATTTCAATAAAATCGTTGTGGCTGATGCGCCGGAAGCCTTGCGTATCAGGCGTATACAGGTGCGCAATCCTCATCTCACAGAGACGGACATCCGACAACGAATGTCCCGGCAGATGCCGCAGGAGGAGAAATGTTCCCGCGCAGATTTGGTGGTTTGCACGGGGGAAACATACGCGGAAGGATTATCCCTGTTGTGACCGCCTTATTATAAGGCCTCGTAATGCGTATATAGGTGTTGCGCAATACGTATATACGCATTACGCAATTCCTATATACGCATCTCGTAATACGTATATAGGCATCTCTACAGAGACATACGTCCGATGATTTTATATTCAGGACCCTCTTTTTGCAGGAAACTCTGATAGAGGTTCAACACATTGATTTCCAAGGACTGTGAGAACGGCGTTTGTTGCGCCGTCTCGATGGCCTCCCAGAATTTTTTCTTGTCGTGTAGGTTTTTGATGCGGCCGAGGGTGATGTGCGGCACGAAATTGCCGTGGTTGGGCTCGAAACCGATGGCCTGTAGCTTCGGTTCCAAGTCATTGAACAATTTCCTGAACGGTTCGAAATGATTGAAGCCGAGCCAGATTACCTCTGGGTGATAATGGCTTCCAAATACCCCTGTCTTGTTGATGTTCAGTGTGAACGGCGCGTTGTCGGCACAAACTTCCGACAGCGCGTTTTTGATGTCCGGCACTTGTTGCGGCGAGGTGGCTCCTAAAAACCGTAAGGTCAGGTGCCGCACGTCCTCCTTCACCCAGACAATGTCGTCGTGGCGCAAGCGGAAACGCAAATCGGCGGAGATCTTTTGGATTTCCGCCGATAAGGTTATTACGGGTGTGGCGATGAACAACCGTTTCATTCGCACTTGGTGTTCTGGTTGTGGAAACGCAACAACTTGTTGTAGAGGTGTCTGCGCTCAGGTCCAATCACGTTGTGGTCGTGGACAGTATAGACGAAATACTCCAACTCGATGTCGTCGCTGACCGCCTGACGGAGCAATTCCAAGGTATGTTGTTGAACCACCGTGTGGTCTTGTGCGCCATGCATCACCAACAACGGACATTTCACGTTCTTGATTTTGGGGATGATGTTGGCGTTCTCGTAACCTGACGGGTTTTCTTGCGGGGTGTCCATGTAGCGTTCGCCGTACATCACCTCGTACCACTCCCAGTTGACCACCGGGCCGCCGCAAGAAGCCGCCTTGAAGACATCAGGATGCGCGGTAATCAGCGAAAGCACCATGAAACCGCCATAGCTCCATCCATCCAAACCGATGCGGTTGGCATCCACGTAAGGCAGTGATTTCAAGTACTCTACGCCGCACATCTGGTCTTCCACCTCGCGCACGCCCAAGTTGCGGTGGATGCACTTTTCGAATTCCGCACCACGATTATCCGTGCCTCGGTTATCCAATGTGAAGACGATGTAGCCCTGTTGTGCCATAAATTCGAGGAAGAGGCCGCCGGAGAGGTACTGGTTGGTCACCAATTGTGAGTGCGGGCCGCCGTAAACGTACATAAACACAGGGTATTTTTTGCTCTTGTCCATGTTTGGAGGCGTGATCATGCGACACCAGAGTGAATCGCCTTCCTTGTTCACGATGGGGAAAATTTGGGTATCGCCCAACTTCATCACACCAAACGGGCTTTTCGCGGTAAGTAACGTCTTGAGTGTCTTACCTTTATTATCTACCAGAGAGATAGTGCGAGGCGTGGTCGGATTGCTGAAATAGTCGATGAAATAGTTTTTTGATTCGCTGAAGACGGGGCGATGAACACCATCCGCGTGGGCCAGACAAGTAAGCGTGTTTTTGCCAATGCCCGTATTGAGATTTACTTTACAAACGTATTGATTCACAGGTTTTTCCAAAGACGCCGTAAAATAGATATTTTTCTCGTCTTTGTCCATGCCGTAGTACTCGATAATGTCAAAATTACCATCCACCACCTTCTTAAAAAATTTCATATCAGCGCTGTACCAATAAAGATGGTTCCAGCCGTCGCGGTCGCTGAACCAGAGGAAATCGCCGTTTTTCATGAATATCATGCGCTGAGTCGGTTCCACGTAACGGTTATCACGCTCTTCAATGAGGGTGGACAGTTTCTTACCGGTTTGCAGATCGTATCGAATCAGTTTGGCGTGGTT
>Ga0310697_10000369_pt1 | contig 63269 bp, 53 predicted proteins | sample 172DNAGHGlowgp2_FD_203883 | JGI IMG/M metagenome (GOLD analysis project Ga0310697, IMG submission 203883) | Sheep rumen microbial communities from Palmerston North, Manawatu-Wanganui, New Zealand - 1728 DNA GHGlow gp2 (v2) (version 2) | ecosystem: Host-associated > Mammals > Digestive system >...
ACGCGTACCCCGGCGAGGGCGGCGGCGTCTGGAGCATCCGGGCCGTTCTGGAGCTCCCCGGCATCACCATCGAGCAGGGCGAGAAGTACAACTACAGCTTCACCGTCGTTTCCGAGAACAATCAGGGCGGCGAGGCGCTGGTGGAGAGCGACACTCAGGAATGGGCTGCCCGCGCCAACTTCAACGGCATCGGCCTCGAAGCCGGCCAGGAAGTGACCGTCAGCAAGACCTTCACGGCGGAAGCCAACATCAGCGACCCCGTGCTGCGCATGCAGATCGGCAACCCCTCCGAGGACGTGACCGCCAACAAGATCACCGTCAAGAACTTCGTGTTCAACAAGGTGGGCGGCGACAAGGAGACCAAGAAGACCATCGAGGACTTCGCTCCCTTCGGTATGCGCGCTGCGGAGAACGTAGACAAGGAGAAGTATCCCTGGGAGACCTTCAACGGCACCGATGAGGACAACGAGCGCGGCGTGGGCACCATCTGGACCAGCGACGGCAGCCTCTTCTACCGCATCGACGACGGCGGCACCGTGGATTGGCACAACAAGCTGATCTGCCCCATCACCCTGCCCGCCGACAGCTACTTCACCGTGGAGATCAAGGCCAAGGCCGACAAGCCCGTTTCCTGTGGCTTCTTCCTGAATCCTCAGGGCAGCTGGGATCCCCGCGTGTCCGAGGGTATGGACTTCACCACCGAGGAGAAGACCTTCACCTTCGAGACCAAGGACATCTTCATCACCGACATGCCCTGTGAGCTTCTGTTCCAGTTCGGTTCCGAAGCCACCGCGGCCCTGAACGGTGTGACCATCGAGTTCACCAGCGTCGCCATCTATCAGATGCCCGTGCTCTGATATACGCAGAACGAAAAGAGGGGGATGAGTAAAATCACCCCCCTCTGCCATACCACCCCTGGGCCATAGTGATAATAGAATAGGAGAACTATCCGATGAACGGAAGATCGATCCAGCGCTTCGCGCGCATCCTCACCTGCTTCGTCCTGGCCGCCGCCTTCATGTTCGCGGTGGCTGCTGCGGGAAACACCTATGCGGCCGGCGCTGTCGTGCTGTCCGAGACGAACGCCAAACTCCAGGAGAACTGCACCGTGGCGTATGACGGGGACAAGGTGACCGTTACCGACACGGACGACAACAACGACGTTTGGAACTCCAAGCTCCTGCTGGACGTCGGCATAGACCTGACGGCCGGCGAACAGTATAAGCTGAGCTTCTCCCTCGCCGGCGAAAACGGTGTGGGCGAGTTTTTCCTCTGCAAGAGCGAGAACATCGACGACCGCTACGATGAAACGTTCACCGCCGAGGCGGGGAATCGAAGCATCACCTTCACGGCTGAGGGGGCCCGAATCTTCATCGGCATGCAGGTGGGGAATCTGGGCAAGGGACATTCCGTCACCCTCCAGGTACAGGATCTGTGCGAGCTGTCCAAGTCCGACTGCCCCGCGCTGCTGCGGACGGAGAACGGCGATGTGACCGCGGAGAACGGCGTGATCGCCGCCACGGACACCGACGACAACAACGACGTATGGAATTCCAAGCTCCTGTATGACGCCGGGATCGACCTGGAGGTCGGCAAGACCTACCAGCTGAGCTTCAGCCTCGCCGGAGACAACGGCGTGGGCGAATTCTTCGTGTGCAAGTCTCAGAACCTGAACGACCGCTACGACAGCACCTTCACCAACGCCGCGGGCGAAAGGACGGTGACCTTCAAAGCGGAGGGCGAAAAGCTCTATATCGGCATGCAGTTCGGCAATCTGGGCAAGGGCAACACCGTCATAGCCAAGATCGGCGAAGTGAAGGAAGCCGCTCCGGCGCAGCCTGCCTATGTCCCTGCTCAAACGCCTCAGGAAGACGAGCAGGTCATCGTGGCCGAGAACTGCACCTATGAGGTCGAGAGCACCGCTGATGAGACGGTGATCGAGGTCACGGACACCGGCGAGAACGACAGCGAAGTGTGGAACTCCAAGTTCCTGTACTACTTGGGCGAGATCCTGGAGAAGGGCAAGTGCTACGCTGCCAGTTTCAACCTGGCCGGTGAGAACGGCGTGGGCGAGTTTTTCTTCTGCAAGACGGACGATTTGAACAATCGGTATTCCTACGACAACACCCCCGGCGACCATGTTGCCAAGTTCGCGGCAGAGGGCGAAGACCTGTACGCGGGCCTGCAGTTCGGCAACGTCGGGGAAGGGAACGAGGTGACCGTCACTATCGGCGAGATCGTCCGGATCCTGGCGGCTCAGGTGAACAGCGCAAACTGCACCGAGGTTGTGACGGAGGATACCCTGACCCTCACCGACACCAATGACGTCCCCGATGTTTGGGACTCCAAAGCGGTCTACAATACCGGCGTTACGTTGGAAAAAGGCAAGAAATACACCGTGACCCTCACCCTGTCCGGTGACAACGGCGTGGGCGAGTTCTTCCTGCTGAAGCGGGATGATATCAACGAAATCGCCAATCGCTACGACGGCACCTGGACCAACGAGGCAGGGGAAAAGACTTTCATCATCGAGGCCGGTGAAGATGGGCCTCTGTTCTTCGGCGTCCAGTGCGGCAATCTGGGCAACGGCAACAGCGTCACCGTCAGCAACATCTCCGTGACCCCCGTGGAGGACACCGGCAACCGGATGATGATGGCCGCTGCGCCCCAGGAGAACGAGGACGAAGCTGCCCCTGAAGAAGGGTTGGCGCCCGCTGAGGAAGAGGCCCCGGCGGAGGAGCCCGTGACGCAAGCCCCCGCAGAGAATGAGGAAGTGGAGACCCCGGCGGAGGAACCCGCTGCGGAAGAGATTGAGACCCCGGCGGAGGAACCCGCCCAGGAGGCCGACGGCGAATAAGGGCCGACCCGGTATCGACCGGAATCTGACCACAGGATGAACGAAGGGAGGATGGGAACCATCCTCCCTATACCCCCGAAAAGGAGAAAATGATCATGAAGAAAGCGATTTCTCTCTTGCTTGCTCTGTGCCTGGCGGCGACGCTGCTTGTCGCCTGCAAGGGCAAGGATGCCGAGGAAGCCCCGGCGAACAACAACGAAAACGTGGCGGCAGACGGGGAGGCTTTCGTGTTCCCGGAAAACGAAACGGATTACGCCGCCCTCAGGACGCCCGGCAGCCAGGAGGCCAAATACACCTATAAAAACTTTTTCCTGCCCGCCCAGGACAACGGGGCCCAGCCCTTCGTGGGGGACACCATGCCCTACTATGAGGACGGCACCTACTACATCTACTATTTGAAGGAGGGCGGCGACTCCTACAACCATTCCATCTATCTGGCCACCACCAAGGATTTCGTCACCTACACCGAGAAGGACGACGTGGTCCTGGAGGCCTCCCGCAGCGGCGGCCAGGACGGCTGGATAGGCACCGGCTCTGTGGTGAAGGTGAAGGACGTTTATTACTTCTTCTACACCGGCCACGCCTTCTCCGACAGCTATGAGTTCAAGGAGAAGATCCTGGTGGCCAAGAGCACCGACCTCACTTCCTTCGAGAAGGTGACCGATTGGGAGCTGATCCCGCCCACCGAGCTGGGGCAGAAGAACGATTTCCGCGATCCGCAGGCCTATTACGATGAGGCCACGGACACCATCGCCTTGACCGTCACCGCCGCGCAGGCCAACAAGGCCCGGATCATCAAGTTCACCCTGTCCGGGGATCTGAAGACCGTCACCTACGACGGCATCATCTTTACCGATCCCACCGGCTCCTTCTGGAACCTGGAATGCTCCGACACCTTCAAGATCGGCGACAAATACTACTTGACCTATTCCGGTCAGGATGATACCCTTTGGTATGCTGTGTCCGACGCTCCCTACGGCCCCTACGGGGAGGCGGTGCGCCTGGACGGCAAGCTCTTCTATGCCGCCAAGCACGTGGATAACGGCGCCGACACCTACATGGTTGGATGGGCCCGGCGCTCGGAATCCGTGTCCTCCACCCAGGACGTGACCGGCTGGGCGGGCAACCTGGCGGTCCAGAAGCTGATCCAGAATCCGGACGGCTCTTTGGCCCTGGCTCCGGTGGATGCGGTGAAGGCTCAGTTCGCCGCCCGCCGCCAGCTCCTGGTGGACGGCATGACGGCGGAAGTGGCCGCCGGCTCCGCCTACGGCTATACGGACCTGTGCACGGCCTATGAGAGCTTCATGCTCACCGGCAAGATCCGCTTCGAGAAGACCGGCACCTTCGGCTTTGCTTTCGACTACAACGGCCGGGCCGACAAGTATAAGTTCATCACCTTCGATCCCAAGGCGGGGACCATCTCCCTTCAGTTCAACGAAGGCTCCACCCCCATCACCGAGACGGCGGTACAGCTGGAGGCGGGGAAGGACTATGCCTTCACCTACATCCAGGAGGGTTCCGTAGGCATCCTGTACCTGGACGGCCTGGCTGCCCTGACGGTCCGCCTGTACGGCGTTTCCGGACGGCCGGTGCGTCTGTTTGCGGAGAACAACACCGCTGCCGTTTCGGACCTGAGACAGTATACCCGATAAAGGAAAGGAGCGTCCGCCGTGCGGCGACTGCTGGACATCAACAACCCCATCATGCGCTTTCTCACAGCCGCTTTCGATATCCTGGCCCTGAGCGTGCTGTGGACGGTGTTTTCCCTGCCCGTCGTGACCATGGGGGCGGCTTCCGCCGCCCTCTACAGCGCCGTCTATCATCATGTGCGCCGAGGCGAGGACTACCTCTTCAACAGCTTCTGGACGGCGTTCAAAGAGAATCTGAAGCGGTCTACCCTGGCTTGGCTGGCGGCCTTGGGCATCCTCGTCTTCCTGGGCGGCGACGCGCTGCTGCTCAGGAGCCTGATCCTACGGGGATATCCATTCGGCTGGTTCTACGGCGTCACGCTGGCTCTGCTGGTCCTGGCGCTGACGTGGACGGTGTATCTCGCCGCCTACGCCGCCCGGTTCAACGGAACGGTGAAGGAGGTCCTTCGCTTCAGCTTCATGCTGCTGCGGGCCCATCCCGTGAAGATGCTCTGCGTATTGGCGCTGGTGGTGGGCGGCATAGCCCTGGCGCTGACCCTGCCCGCGATGGCGGCGTTTATTCCCGGCACGGTGTACTGGGCAGCCACGTTCCCCATAGAATGGACATTTCTCAAGCATATGCGCCCCGAGGATAAGGCGCGCACCGAAAAGGAGATAACTGAATGAACCAAAAGTTGCTGTTTGCAAGAGCCTATGAACTGGAAGCTGCCAAGCGTATCTCAGAGGACGCCCGTCCCTGTTTTCACCTGACACCCTATACGGGCTGGATGAACGATCCCAATGGATTCTCCTACTATAAGGGGGAGTATCATTTGTTCTACCAATACAATCCCTATGATACCGTTTGGGATACGATGCACTGGGGTCACGCCGTCAGCTCAGATCTTCTCCGCTGGCGATATTTGCCCACCGCCCTGGCCCCCAACGAATGGTACGACAGCGACGGCTGCTGGTCCGGCAGCGCTGTTGAGATGCCTGACGGGCAGCAGCTGCTGATGTATACCGGCATCCGCCGGGAGGGCGGCGAGGCGAGGGAGAACCTCCAGGTCCAATGCCTGGCTCTTGGAAACGGGGTGGAGTATAAGAAATATGAGCAAAACCCCGTGCTTACCGCCGCAGACCTTCCTGAGGGCATGAGTCGGTACGACTTCAGGGATCCCAGCATCTGGCAGGAGCCGGACGGCACGTATCGGGTTGTTATCGGTACCTGCGATAGCGAACGACACGGGAACCTGTTGCTGTATTCCAGTGAAGACGGGTTTCATTGGAAGTATGAGAGCATCCTGGCAAAGAATGACGGGAGCCTCGGCCTCATGTGGGAGTGCCCCAACTTCTTCCTGCTGGATGGGAAGGCTGTGGTGCTCGTGAGCCCCCAGGATATGCTGCCCCAGGGATTCGAGTACCATAACGGCAACGGCACGGCGGCTCTTATCGGCCATTTGGATGAGACGGGGAAGACGTTCGTGCCCGAGAAGGACCATGCGATCGACTACGGCATCGACTTCTATGCCCCCACCACGATCCTGGCCCCGGACGGACGACGCATCATGATCGGCTGGATGCAGAATTGGGACGCCTGCCAGAACGCAGGGCGGAAGGACCTGCGCTGGTACGGGCAGATGAGCCTGCCTCGGGAGCTCACCATCGAAAACGGTCGATTGTACCAGCGACCCATTCGGGAGCTGGAAGACCACCGCAGCAACCGTATCGCCTATGAAAACGTCCTCGTAGAGGGCGAGCGGCGGCTGGACGGCATCCAGGGCAGAATGGTGGATATGGAAATCACCATCCGGCCCGTTCAGAACGCGCCCATCTATCATAAGTTCGAGATACGATTCATGGAGAACGAGCAATTCTTCACAAAGCTCAGCTATCGACCCCACGAATCCATATTGCGGATCGACAGGAAGTTTTCCGGCTCTCGCCGGGCGTACATTCATCAGCGCCGCTGCCAGGTGCCTGACCGCAACGGGGAGCTGAAGCTGCGGATGATCCTGGACCGGTACAGCATGGAAGCTTTTCTCAACGATGGAGAGCAGACCGTGACGGCCACGATCCTCACGGATCTCTCCGCCAGCGGCATTTCCTTCTATGCAGACGGTCAGGTGGAGATGGACATCGTTAAGTACGATCTTTTTCAGGGAGGTGCCGAATGAAAACGTATGATGTTGTGGCTTTGGGCGAGCTGTTGATCGACTTTACGGAAAGCGGCTTGAGCCCCCAGGGGAACCCCCTGCTGGAGGTGAACCCCGGCGGCGCCCCCTGCAACGTGCTCTCCATGCTCCAGAACCTGGGACATAGGACCGCCTTCCTGGGCAAGGTGGGGCAGGATACCTTTGGGGACCTGCTGGCCGACGCCATCTCGGCCTGCGGCATCGAGACCCGGGGCCTGCTGCGGGACGGGGACGTGCACACCACGCTGGCCTTCGTTCACACCCATCCGGACGGCGATCGGTCCTTCAGCTTCTATCGCAAGCCCGGCGCGGACGTGCGCCTGACGGCGGAGGAGCTGGACGAAGGACTGCTCACGGGCTGCCGCATCTTCCATTTCGGCACCCTGTCCCTGACGGACGAACCCTGCCGCACGGCCACCCAAATCGCCGTGGACACCGCCCGCAAGGCCGGCGCCATACTGTCCTTCGATCCCAACCTGCGGGAGCCTCTGTGGTCCGATCTGGCTCAGGCGAAGCGGCAGATCGAATGGGGCTTGGCCCGATGCGACATCCTGAAGATCTCGGACAACGAGGTGCTGTTCGTGACCGGCGAGACCGACTTTGAAAAGGGCGCGGCCATACTCCTTGACCGGTTCCCCAACATCCGCCTGCTGAACATCACCGCCGGCCCCGACGGCAGCCATTGCTTCTTCGGCGGCCGCCACGTCTTCGTCCCGGGCTTCAAAGTCCGCACCATCGAGACCACCGGCGCGGGGGATACCTTCTGCGCCTGCGTGCTCCACGACGTGCTTCAAAACGGCCTGGAAAACCGTACGGATGACAGCCTGGCGGCCATGCTGCGCTTCGCCAACGCCGCCGCGGCCATTGTCACCACCCGCAAGGGGGCGCTCCGATCCATGCCCACATTGGCGGAGATCCAAGCCCTACTCTGATTCATGCCCCAACAACCTTTCGCCTTTTTGGGCGAACCCCAAAGCGACCCGCCGTTGCTCTCCTTTTCGGCCGGTCGCTTTTTTGATGTACACCATTCGGACAAATTGCGGCAAAGGCCTTTTCAAAAGGATAAAAATGTGCTACACTTTATAGTTAGAGAGAACTAACTACTACATCGTGAAGGATGAGGCAGGAGGAAAGGAAGATATATCCATGATCAAAACCACACTAAAGATCGACGGCATGATGTGCGGCATGTGTGAAGCCCACGTATGCGACGCCATCCGCAGGGCTGTCCCCGCCGCCAGGAAGGTTTCCGCCGCCCGGAGCAGGGGAGAGGCCACCTTTTTGACGGAGGACGCTGTGGACGAAGCCGCCCTGAAAGCGGCCATAGACGCCACGGGGTACACCTGCACGGGCGTGACGTCCGCGCCCTATGAGAAGAAGGGATGGTTCGGATGGCGCAGATGACGGTCCTTTGGGGGCTCCTGATCCCCTTTTTGGGCACGGCGGCAGGCGCCGGATGCGTTTTCTTCCTGCAAAAGGACCTGAAGCTCAGCGTGCAGCGGGCCCTCACGGGCTTCGCGGCGGGGGTCATGGTGGCGGCGTCCATCTGGAGTTTGATCGTCCCGGCGATCGAGCAAAACGCGGCCATGGGCCGCTGGGCGTTCCTGCCGGCCTTCGCCGGCTTCTGGCTGGGCATCGGGTTTTTGCTGCTGCTCGATCATGCGATCCCTCACCTGCATCGGAGCATCGACCAGGCGGAGGGCCCGAAAAGTCACCTTTCCAGGACGATCATGATGGTCCTGGCCGTGACGCTCCACAACATCCCCGAGGGCATGGCGGTGGGCGTGGTCTATGCGGGGCGTATCACCGGCTCGGCCAATATCACGGCGGGCGGGGCGCTGGCCCTCGCTTTAGGCATCGCCATCCAGAACTTCCCGGAGGGAGCCATCATCTCCATGCCCCTCTACGCGGAGGGCAAGAGCAAACCCAAATCCTTCTGGCTGGGGGTCCTTTCCGGCGCGGTGGAGCCCCTTTTCGGCGGGCTGACCGTGATCGTGGCAGGGCTGGTGGTCCCGGCCATGCCCTATCTGCTGTCCTTCGCCGCGGGGGCCATGCTCTACGTGGTGGTGGAGGAGCTGATCCCCGAGATGTCAGCAGGGGAGCATTCCAACGTGGGCGTCCTGTCCTTCGCCGTGGGCTTCAGCCTGATGATGGCCCTGGACGTGGCGTTGGGATAGCGGCGACAGATAGATAAAAAACGGCAGACATAATAAAGACCTCCGACACCTCATTAAAAGGGATCGGAGGTCCTTTTCTGTTTTGTCTATTTGCGATACTGCCGGGCGTGCTTGCGGATGGCCTCGAAGGTTTCCTCGCTCAGGTCGTGCTCGATCTCGCAGGCGTCCTTCCGGGCGGTGTCGGGGCTGACGCCCAGGCCCATGAGGAGCTCGGTCAAAAGCTTGTGGCGCTCGTACATGCGCTCCGCGATCTCCAGCCCGGGGGGCAGCAGCACGATCATGCCCGCCGAATCCAGGGTGATATAGCCGCTTTCCCGCAGGCGCTTGGTGGCGTAGCTGACGCTGGGCTTGGTCACCCCCAGTTTCTCCGCCACGTCGATGGAACGGATATAGCCCCGCTCTTCTTTCAGCATGAGCATGGCTTCCAAATAGTCTTCCGCTGATTTATGGATCGTCATAGTCGCCACCCTGTTCGTCGTTTCTTACAGTGAGGATACCACAGGTCTGAAATAATAGCAAGGAAAACCGAGGAAACGCAGGTTAGATATTGACAACTTCAATTAAAGGTGTTAAACTACGCGCAGGTTAGCAAAAACTAACCCATTTTTATGGGCCGCAGGTTAGAGATATTTAACAGACATAAGTGGCTTGGGAGAGAGGGGGAAAAGGCATGATGCCGCTCATACTGGCAGACACGGGGGAGGAAGCCGTCATCCGACGGGTCGGCGGAAGCCCCGAAATGAAGAAGCATCTGGAGGACATGGGTTTCGTGGCGGGCGGGACCGTCACGGTGATGAACACCATCGGCGGGAACCTGATCGTGAAGATCAAGGAATCCCGGGTGGCCATCAGCAAGGAGATGGCCGGAAAAATAATGATATAAAAAGGGAAGCAAAGGAGAAACAAGGATGAAAACACTGAGAGACGTTTCTGTGGGCGACACCGTAAAGGTGGTCAAGCTCCACGGCGAGGGCGCCGTAAAGCGCCGGATCATGGACATGGGCATCACCAAGGGCGTGGAGGTCTACGTGCGCAAGCTGGCCCCTCTGGGGGACCCGGTGGAGGTCAACGTCCGCGGCTATGAGCTGAGCATACGCAAGGCGGACGCCGAGATGATCGAGGTAGAGTAAATCCATTGTGAAACCTTGTTTCACAATGGGTCACTCGCGCTCATCGCACGCGGCGAAGCGTGATGCGCCGCGTTTGGTCGGCGCGAGGGCTCGCGTTGCTCGCCTCAGGGAGTTTTTGCTGTGGCAAAAGCTACAGCAAAAACGAATGAAAGCCTCTTTGGGGCGACATCAAGTATAATTGAGTAGAAAAGATAGGAGTTTTCAAATGGATAAACAGATTCGCATCGCCCTGGCGGGCAACCCCAACAGCGGCAAAACCACCCTGTTCAACAAGCTCACCGGTTCCAACCAGTTCGTGGGCAACTGGCCTGGCGTCACCGTGGAGAAGAAGGAAGGCAAGCTCATCGTGGACAAGGAGGTCATTCTGACCGACCTGCCCGGCATCTACTCTCTGTCTCCCTACACCTTGGAGGAAGTGGTGGCCCGGAACTACCTCATCGAGGAGAAGCCGGACGCCATTTTGAACATCGTGGACGCCACGAACCTGGAGCGCAACCTCTATCTCACCACCCAGCTCACGGAGCTGGGCATCCCCGTGGTCATCGCCCTCAACATGATGGATCTCGTGAAGAAGGCGGGGGACAGCATCAACGTGAAGGAGCTCTCCCGTCAGCTGGGCTGCAAGATCGTGGAGATCTCCGCCCTCAAGGGCGACGGCGTCAGGGAAGCGGCTCTGGCTGCCATCGAGACCGCCAAGAACGGCAAGACCGTGCCCCAGCACACCTTCTCCGGCCCCGTGGAGCACGCCCTCGCCCACATCGAGGAGGTTACCGTCCACAACCTGCCCGAGGAGCAGCAGCGGTGGTACGCCATCAAGGTATTCGAGCGGGACGAGAAGGTCATGGATCAGCTGAAGATCCCGGCCGACGTGCGCGCCCACATCGAAAAGGACATCGCCGCCGCGGAGAAGGAGCTGGACGACGACGCCGAGAGCATCATCACCAACGAGCGCTACGTGTATATCGGCGAGACTCTCAAGGGCATCTATAAGAAGAAGGGGAAGGGACAGCTCTCTGTCTCCGACAAGATCGACAAAATCGTGACGAACCGCATCCTGGCCCTGCCCATCTTCGCGGTGGTCATGTTCCTCGTATACGCCCTGGCCATGGGCAAGTCCATCGCGGACGGCGGCATCGCCATCGGTACCTACCTCACCGACTGGGCCAACGACGTGCTGGGCGGCGCCTGGCTCACTGACGGCTCAAGGGCCATCCTGGAGGGCTGGGGCGCGGCGCCCTGGCTGGTGGGTCTCATCTCCGACGGCATATTCGCCGGCGTGGGCGCGGTGCTGGGCTTCGTGCCCCAGATGCTGGTCCTGTTCCTCATGCTGTGCCTCTTGGAGGACTGCGGCTACATGGCCCGTATCGCCTTCATCATGGACCGTATCTTCCGCCGCTTCGGCCTCTCCGGCAAGAGTTTCATCCCCATGCTGGTGGGTATGGGCTGCGGCGTGCCGGGCGTCATGGCCACTCGTACCATCGAGAATGAGCGTGACCGCCGCATGACCATCATGACCACCACCTTCATCCCCTGCGGCGCCAAGATGCCCATCATCGGTCTCATTGCCGGCGCCCTCTTCGGCGGCAGCACTTGGATCGCCGTTTCCGCCTACTTCATCGGCATCGCGGCCATCGTCGTTTCCGGCATCATACTAAAGAAGACGAAGATGTTCGCCGGCGACCCGGCTCCTTTCGTCATGGAGCTGCCCGCCTACCATCTGCCCGCCTGGGGCAACGTGCTCAGGGGCACCTGGGAGCGGGGCTGGTCCTTCATCAAGCGGGCCGGTACCGTCATCGTGATCTCCTCCATCGTCATCTGGTTCCTTACCAGCTTCGGTTCCGTCAACGGCCACTTCGGAATGGTGGACGATCTCTATGCGGATGAAACCGTCGTCACCGACGAATACGTGGCCCAGGTGGCCGACCGCATGGGCATCCCCGAGGACGAGGTGGAGCCCATGGACGATTCCCTCCTGGCCCGGGTGGCTCAGCCCGTGTCCGTGGTCTTCAAGCCCCTGGGCTTCGGCGATTGGAAGCCCACCGCCGCCACCGTCACCGGCCTCGTGGCCAAGGAAGAGGTGGTTGCCAACTTCGGCATCATGTACGCCTATGATGATAAGGGGGGCGAGGAAGAGCTGGAGGAGAACGGCGACCAGATCTGGGACCGGGTGGCCGAGGACTTCAACGCCTTCTCCGACGGCCACGGCCGGCTGGCAGCCTATGCCTTCATGATCTTCAACCTGCTGTGCGCCCCCTGCTTCGCGGCCATCGGCGCCATCAAGCGGGAGATGAACAGCCGCAAGTGGACCTGGTTCGCCATCGCCTATCAGTGCGGCTTTGCCTGGGTCATCGGCTTCATCGTCTGGCAGGTGGGTCGCCTGTTCGTGGGCGGCATGAACATCGTGGGCCTGGTGATCGCCCTCGTCCTGCTGGGTCTGCTCTGCTGGCAGCTCTTCAAGCCCTATCAGGAAGCCCAGAAGCTGACCGTGAAATAACTTGATTCCCCATCCCATGATAGCGGCAGCGCGGCGAGATAAGACACCTTTCATCTTCGCTGCGCTGCCCCTCCTGAAAAGAAGGAAGTGATCCTATGCTTGCCTGGCTTTCCGCCAATCTGATCAATATCACCCTGATCGCCGCCGTCGCGCTGATCGTGTTCCTGCTGGTCCGCGTCATGGTCCGTGACCGCAAGGCGGGCAAAGCCCCCTGCGGCGGCAACTGCGCGTCCTGCGGCGCCTGCCGGGGCTGCGCTTCCTGCAGCGGCTGCGGCGCAGCCGAGGGGACGCCGATCGTCGATCGGACGAACCGGGCGGCAGGAAAAACCGCCCCGTAAGAACAGCTGTCAAGAGAAGGAAAAACGGAGGGATCGGCCCTCCGTTTTTGCTGTGCCGGATTGACAGGGATCGCTTTGCTCCGTATACTCTTTTTAAGACCGTCGGCGACGTTCCCTTGTCGCGCTCTCGATCATTTCAAGGAAAAGGTGAAACAATGAAAGACATCACGGCCAAGATCGCCGACAGAGAAAAGGTCATCGTCCGCACCAGCGTCGTCGGCATCGTCACCAACCTGCTGCTGGTAGGGTTCAAAGCTTTCGTGGGGCTCATGTCCCACTCCATCGCCGTCATTCTGGACGCGGTCAACAACCTGTCCGACGCCCTGTCCTCCGTGGTCACCATCCTGGGGGCCAAGCTGGGGGCCAAGCAGCCCGACAAAAAGCATCCCCTGGGCTACGGCCGCATCGAGTATCTCAGCTCCATGATCGTGGCCGCCCTGGTGCTCTATGCAGGTCTTACGTCCCTGGTGGAGTCGGTGAAGAAGATCATCCACCCGGAGGCGGCGGAATACAGCGCCGTGTCCCTCATCATCATCACCGTGGCGATCCTGGTGAAGCTGGGCTTGGGCACCTACGTGAAGCGGCAGGGGCAGCGGGTCAACTCCGGCGCTCTCGCCGCCTCCGGCTCCGACGCCCTGTTCGACGCCATCCTCTCCGCCTCGGTGCTGGCCTCCGCCGTCATTTACCTCATTTGGGGCGTCTCCCTGGAGGCCTATGTGGGCGTGGTCATCTCCGGCTTCATCCTCAAGGCGGGCGTGGAGATGATGATCGAGACCCTGAACGACATCATCGGTAAGCGGGAGGACGCCGAGACCACCCGGGAACTGAAGCGCATCATCTGCGAGGAGGAGGGGGTCCTGGGGGCCTACGACGTGATACTGTTCAACTACGGTCCCAACCGGAACTACGGCTCCGTCCATATCGAGCTGCCGGACACCCTGACCGTGGACGAGGTGGACCGCATGACCCGCCGCATCCAGTCGGACGTGTTCGGGCGGACCGGCGTGATCCTCACCGGCATCGGCGTCTATTCCTTCAACACAAAGGACGACGAGGCGGCCCGCATGCGCAACGCGATCCAGAAGACGGTCCTCGATCACGACTGGGCCCTGCAGATGCACGGCTTCTACGCCGACACGGAGAAGAAGACCCTTCGCTTCGACGTGGTCATGAGCTTCGACGTGGACCGGAAGGAGGCTCTGGAGACCCTCTATGGGGAGGTCAGCGCCCTGTATCCGGCCTATACGGCCCTGATCGTGCCGGACGTGGACGTTTCCGACGGTTGATCCGGGAGGTTATACCGTCCCATCGTCTGTGCCGGAGGCGTCGGGCTGTTCTGCCGGAGCCTCCGTGGGGGAGGACGCCGTACCGCTGCGTTTCTTTTGGAAAGACTTGCCCTCTGCGGAGGGCTTTTTCTTTTGCCGCGAGGTCGTGCCGTCCGAGGGGGCGCTCTCCGGCTCCCCGGCTTCCCGGCGTCCCTTACCGCTTTTTTGCGCCGTTTCGCCCTTTGTGCCCTTCCGCTCCTTGGAGAACGACTGCTCCGTATCGGCGGCGGGCTGCTCTATCGCCGGAGGCGTGGGGGCCGTCTCGGCGGCGTTCGGCGCTTCGCATCCGATCAGGGACGCCGCCATAAGTCCCATACCCAGCATACAGAGAGCAGCTTTTTTCAGTGATTGTTCCATAGATTCATGACCTTCCTTTCTTGTTTTGATCGTCCTGTGTCGGGATCCCTCAGCCGCCGCGCCGGCCCCAGCCGCCCATGCCGCCCCGGCCGCCGCCCATCCCCTGGGTGGGGATGGCGTTGAGCTGCTGCCCGTTGACAATGATGGTGCCGCCGTTGTACTGGGCGGAGCCGTCGCAGTCGAAGGAGCTGTTGCCGGTGACGTCGATAGTGCCGCCGTTGATCACGATGTCCCCGTTGGAGTCGATGCCGTCCGTGTCCCCGGAGGCCATGATCACGGTGATGTCGCCGCCGTTGATCTCCACCTTGGTCCGGTACGCGCCGGACTTGTTGGCTCCGTTGATGCCGTCGTCCCGGGCGCTGACGGCGAGGGTGCCGCCGTTGATCTGGACGTAGGTGGCTTCGATGCCCTCGGCGGCGGTGATCGAGATGGTCCCGTCGTTGATCTGGACCGCGCTCACGGCGTGGATGGCGTCGTCGCCGGCCTGGATGGCGATGCTGCCCCCGGCGATGTAGATATAGCCCAGGCTGTCGTCGTCATCGTTCTCCGCGTGGAGACCGTCCGTTCCGGCCACAAGGTCCAGCGTGCCGTCGGCGATGCGGATGGAGTCGTTGGCTTCCACCGCCTTGGATTTTGCGGCGATGCGGTAGGTCCCGCCGGTGATCTTCAGATCGTCCTTGCCCACGACGCCGTTCTGGGTGGAGGAAAGGGTCAGGACGGCCGAGCCGTTCAGCACCAGGTCGGATTTGGAATAGATGACGCCGTCCGCCTTGTCGCCGCCGTCGAAAGTCCCCGTCACTGACAGGGCGCTGTCGCCGCTGGTGGTGACGAACACCTTGTCCGCCGTCTTCACGTAGATGACGGGGGCGTCGCTGTTGACGACGGTGAGATCGTCCAGCACCAGCTGGACCTTGTCGTCCTCGCCCGCCTCCACGAACACGGTCACGTTTTTCGCCGTGCCGGTGAACACATAGACGCCCGCGCCGGTGATATGGATGTCCTGACCGTCAGCCACGGCATAGTCCACGGCGTCCGTCAGATCCGCGGTCTGCTTCAGATCCCGCTGGGTGAACATATCGTCATAGGAAAAGATATAGGCGCTGGTCTCCGCCGCGGCATAGGCGGCGCCGAGGACGAAGAGCATGCAGACGCAGAGGGCTGCCGCCAGGATCGGAAATACGCGTTTACGCATAGGGTGTGTCCCCCTTTCTTGGGATGGCCCCATCATACCGGACGAACCTAAAGGGAACCGTAAAGAAAGCGAAAAAGTGTTTCAGCCTGTTTTCAGCTTGCTTTGGATCGATGCCTGAGGATTGCGTAAAGGTTTACGGAACCGGCTTCGCCCGTGGCGGCGCGAGGAAGAAAACGGCGGCTTTTTTCCGCGAACGTTTCCGGGAACCCGGGCTTTTTTCCGGGGAACGCAAAAAAACGAATTAGAATGTTGACAATCCCGGAACAGGAGAGGTATAATCAACCTAGGGAACGCAAACGTTTACGAAAACAGAATCAGATCAGGAGGTCACCAATGATCAAGGCAGTCATGTTTGATATGGGTGGAACGCTGGAAGACCTGTATTCCGATGAAAAAAACGACAGGGCGACTGCCTATGCCCTGTATGGCATCCTGCAAAAGCATCACATCGAAGTGCCCTATGAGGCCGAGCCCCTGTGGGCCAGGGTGGGCCAGGGCATCCAGGCCTACAAAAAGGATTCCGAGCGCACCCAGGTGGAGCTGAAGCCGGAGCAGATCTGGTGCGACTGGGGCTTCAAGGATATTCCCGTAGACCAAGAGAAACTGGCCGAGATCAGCGAGGAGATCGCCCATATGTGGGAGACCACCTTCTACGATCGTTCCCTCCGGGCCCACGCCGCCGAGATGCTCAAGGGTCTCAAGGAGGACCTGGGCCTGTTCGTATCCGTGGTCAGCAACACGGGGAGCCTGTTCCAGGTGTTCTCCACTTTGGAAAAATACGGCGTCCGCCAGTATTTCGACGACATCACCCTTTCCTCCATCACGGGCTACCGCAAGCCCCATCCCAACATCTTTCGCATCGCTTGCGCCCAGGCCAATCTGGACCCCTCCGAGTGCGCCTTCGTGGGCGACACCCTGTCCCGGGACGTGGTGGGGCCCCGCCGCATGGGCTTCGGCCGGGTATTCAAAATCAATTCCTTCCTGACGCCGCAAAAGGACCTGGGCAGGTACGACGTGGCGCCGGACTATCAGATCACCGACATCTACGACGTCTATACCATCCTGAAACAGGAGCGACAAAACGCATAACGTCCGCCGTACCGCTGTAACGAACCCTGCATGGAGGTTGTGAAGATGGCAAAGAAAGGATGGAGCCGCCCCCCGATGAGCCGGGAACGGTTCAGAAACCAATGCAGAAGCCTGATCGGCAACCCGTTCAACGTGATCGTCCTGATCACGCTGCTGTTGCTGTTCACGCTGATCGTGATCCCGCTGCTGGCTATGGTGCAGAACACCTTCGTGGTGGCCAAGGCCGAGGTGATGCGCAGGACCATCCCCGGCGCCAAGATCGGCGACTACACCCTGTGGTACTGGAAATACCTGCTGGCCAGCCCCCTTACCAAGACGATCCTGTGGGTGCCCCTCAGGAACTCCCTGATCATCGGCGCTTTCGTCACGGTCATCTCCGTGCCCCTGGGGGCGCTGATGGCTTGGCTCATGGTCCGCACGGACATCCCCGGCAAGGGCCTTTTGTCCGCCCTGATCCTGATCCCCTACATGATCCCCTCCTGGTGCAAGGCCCTGTCCTGGATGACCATCTTCCGCAACCCCAGCATGGGCGGCTACGGCGTGCTGTACAGTCTGGGCATTCCGGTCCCCAACGCCCTGGCTTCCGGCTTCGTGCCCATCATCATCGTGATGACCATGCACTACTACGCCTTCTCCTACATCATGGCCTCTGGCGCCCTTCGGTCCATCAACTCGGAGCTGGAGGAGATGGGGGAGATCCAGGGCGCCACGAAAGCCCAGATCCTCAAGAGCATCACCCTGCCGCTGATCCTGCCCTCCATCCTGAGCGCCACCATCATGACCATCTCCAAGTCCATCGGCACCTACGGCGTGGCGGCCCGTCTCGGCGGCAACAACCCGGACGGCACCCCCTTCTACGTGCTGGCCACCCGGATGAAGGCGTTCATCAACGACGGCCCCAACGCCGTGGGCTACGCCATGTCCATCCTGATGATTCTGCTGGCGGCGGGCACCATCGTGGTGAACCAAAAGCTCATCGGCACCCGCAAGTCCTACGCCACCATCGGCGGCAAGGGCACCCGCAGCAATCTGATCCCCCTGCGGGGGGCGAAGTGGCCCATGCTGATCGTCATCACCGTGTTCCTCGTCGTGGCCATGGTCATGCCCGTGTTCTTCCTGGTCATGGAATCCTTCCAGATCATGCCCGGTGCCGGGTACGGCCCGGACAACCTGACGCTGTACGCCTGGGTGGGCGAGCTGCAGAACGCGCCCCATCCCTCCTTCAACCAGAACGGCCTCTTCCGCAACTCCGAATTCGGCCGAGCTTTGGGGAACACCGTGAAGCTCTCCCTGATCGCGTCCCTCATCACCGCCGTCTTCGGCCAGTTCTTCGGGTACATCACCACCCGGGGCCGGGGCAAGTGGTACGGCAACGCGGTGGAGCAGCTGATCTTCGTGCCCTATCTGATGCCCGGCGTGGCCTTCTCCGCCATCTACTTCTCCATGTTCAGCCAGCCCCGGCTGGGCGGCCTCATCCCATCCCTGTACGGCACGTTCACCCTGATCCTGCTGGTGTCCATCGTGAAGCATTTCCCCTTCGCCAGCCGGTCCGGCTCCTCCAACATGATGCAGATCTCCGTGGAGTTGGAGGAGGCGGCCACCATCAACGGGGCCGGGTTCTGGCGGCGCATCCGCAGCATCGTGATCCCCCTGGCCAAGAACGGCTTCTTGTCCGGCTTTTTGCTTTCCTTCATCAGCATCGCCAAGGAGTTGGACTTGATCGCCATTTTGATGACGCCGAAGAACTACACCCTGTCCTTCCTGGCCTTCGACTATTCCAAGGAGGCCATGCCCCAGGTGGCCGACGCCATCTGCATCGTCATTATCGTATTCATCCTCGTTACCAACCGGATCGCGGACAAGTTCGGCGGCAACGTCTCCAAGAGTATGTGACCAGTCTTGAGTACAGAAAGGAAGTTCACCCATGAGCAAGATCCAGTTGAGCCACATCGATAAGTTTTACGGAGAGAACCACGTCCTCCGGGATGTGAACCTGACCATCGAGGACGGCGACTTCATGACGCTGCTGGGGCCCTCCGGCTGCGGCAAGACCACCACATTGCGGGTCATCTCCGGTTTGGAAAAAGCCCAGCATGGCACCATGACCATCGACGATCGGATGATCATCGACGCGGACAAAGCTTTCTACGAGGCGCCCAGCAAGCGGGGGCTGAACCTGGTGTTCCAGAGCTACGCTCTCTGGCCCCATATGACCGTGTTCGAAAACGTGGCCTTCGGCCTGAAGATCAAGAAGATGAAGAAGGAGGAGATCGAGGAGACGGTCATGCGGGCCCTCAGGACCATGCGGATCGAGGAGTACCGGGGCCGCTATCCCAACGAGCTCTCCGGCGGCCAGCAGCAGCGGGTGGCCATCGCCCGGGCCATCGCCTCCAGCCCCAAGCTCCTGTTGCTGGACGAACCCCTGTCCAACCTGGACGCCCGGCTGCGCATCGACATGCGGGCGGAGCTCAAGCGCCTCCACAAGGAGACCGGCACCACCATCATCTACGTGACCCACGACCAGGTGGAAGCCCTGACCATGTCCACCAAGATCGCCCTGTTCAAGGAGGGCGAGATCTCCCAGATCGACACGCCTCTGGGCCTCTACACCAACCCCATCGACCTGCAGGCGGCGGACTTCATCGGCAACCCCCGCATCAACTTCATCGAGGCCAAGGGGTTATACGACGGGACCGGCCTCAGGGTGAAGAGCGCCTTCGGCGAATACGTCTTCGCCAGGGAGTATATGAAGCTGGACGAGGAGGTCCCCGAGAACCGGGAGTTCGACTGTGTCCTGGGTCTTCGGCCCGAGATGGTGGATATCTACACCGAGGATCCCCATCACAAGAACACCGTTCCCGCCCGGGTCTACGCCAACCAGCCCGCCGGCAGCGAAACGCTGGTGACCCTTACCGTGGGCGATACGGAATTCCTGGCCATCCAGGTGGGCCTGGTAGAATATGACATGAACCAAAATGTGTTCGTGGTACTTCACCCCGGCCGCATGAACGTGTATAATAAAGAGACGGGACGGCTCATCAAGTACGCCAAGACCAAGCACAAGGCGGGCACCGACGACTGAGCGGACCTCGCCCCGGACCCTAAGCACCAGGAAAGGAGATACCATTCCATGAAGAGATTCATCGCTGTTTTGATGGCGCTGTGCCTGCTGGCCGCCTTGGCGGCCTGCGGCAATTCCGGCAAGGCGGGGGACGCCGCCGAAGCGGAAGCCGGCAGCATCGTCACCGGCGTGGAGGCCATCGACACCGTCGGCGCGGACGGCATCGACTGGAACCATATGTCCATGGACGAGCTCTATGAGATGGCCAAGAAAGAGGGCGGCACCGTCACCATCTACGCCACCACGGCCGATGCGGACACGGCCCGCAAGTACATCCGGGACAAGTACCCCGATCTGAAGTTCGAGTATATCTCCTGTGACACCAACACCGTCATGCAGAAGATCGGCATGGAGGCCCAGAGCGGCACACCCATGGCCGACGTGCTCGTGGTGAAGGACGCTTCCGGCGAGGTATACAACGAATACGTGCAGTGGGACTTGGTCAAGATCTTCTATCCCGCCGACGTGTGCGCCCACATCCAGGACGACATGCTTCGCTTCGGTCTGCCCCTCTATTCCACCTTCAATCCCTGGTTCTACAACAACCGGATGTACGAAAAGGTGCCCATCGAGAGCTGGTGGGACATCGTGGAGGGCTACAACGAGGAGACCCAGTCCTACAAGGACGCCGGCGGGAAGAACACCCAGTACTGGACCATCTTCTCCAAGGACATCACCTCGCCTTCCTACGCCGCCCTGTGGGCCCAGCTCATCTCGGACAGCGACAAGCTTCTGGAGCAGTATAAGAAGCAGTACGGCAAGGATCTGACCTTCACCTATCACGATCATCTGCAGAACACCCCGGGCCTCATGGAGCTCCCCGAGAACAACGCAGGCGTGGAACTGTTCTGGCGGTTCTCCCAGATGACCATCACCCCCCTGGCCGACGGCGACGCGGTGGTGGAAGCGGTCCACGATTCCGTCAACGGCCCCACCCTGGGCCTGTGCTCCGCCTCCAAGCTGGACAACTCCAAGCAATCCATGGGCGAATCGGGCATGGACATCGCCTGGGTCACGGGCCTTACGCCCTACACCGCCCAGGACGCGGCGGCCTATTCCTACGTGGTCAGCGGCTGCGACAACCCGGCGGGCGCCCGGCTGTTCATCAAGTTCATGATGGGCGGGGACGACGGCCAGAGCGGCTGCTACAACGTGTTCGACAAGCTGGGCCACTGGTCCGTGCGGGACGACGTGACCTACAAGAAGTCCGGCATCACCTATGAGGAAGTCAACCTGACTTCGCCGGATTACGAGCACATCTATCAGAACTACCCCAACGTCAAGGCCTACTGGACCTTGTGGAACAGCACCCGGTAAACCGGGAGCGGGTTTTTGGCCCGCGCGTCCCGTGAGAGAGCTTTTCTTCGCGGGACGCCGAAATATGCAGAGTATGGCAGGGAAGCGATCAAAATTTGAACGGAAACTGGACGGCTTCTTTCGGGGCCTGTTCTTCGAGGAGAACGGGAAGCCCAAGAGCGCGAGCCTGCTGTACTCCTTTTTGATGGCGATCCTGTTCATCCTGATTTACGGAGCCAGCTATCTGCTGTTGCTGGACCCTCTGGAAAAAGCCCTTGCGGGGACGAGCGTGCTGCTGCGGAACCTGGCGGAGTACCTGGTGCCGGCCCTGGCGGGCAGCGCCCTTTGCCTTCTTTTCACCCTCCTCCCGGGGGAGAAGAGGGGCCTGGCGGCGGGAGCGTATCTGTGGATGGCCGCCCTGCTCATAGCCGTGATGCTCTTCGAGCTGCTGCTCATCGACTGGTCCGACGCCCGAACGGAGTATGGCCTGTTCATGGCCGTGGTGAACCTGCCGGGCATCGCCTCCGTGCTGACGGGCGGCGTCCCGGCCCTGCTGCTGTATCGGCGGGAACGGAAGGCCCGGGCCGAAAGGGAAAAGGTCAGGGAGCGTCCCTCCTGGTATCAGAGCTGAGCTATGCTGGAAGTATTCTTTTGCAACGTGGGCGACGGGGACGCCGTGCTGGTCCGGGAACGCGGGGAGGACGGACGGGACTATACCGTGCTGGTGGACGCCGGACGGCCCTTCGTGGAATCCCGGGACGGGTCTTTGCGCAAGGACGCTCTGGAGTATCTGCTGGATCGGCAGGTGACGCACCTGGATCGGATGATCCTGACCCATCCCCATATCGACCATGTGGGCGGGGCCATGCGGATCGTCCGGGCCCTTCAGGTGGACCGGATCGACATGCTTACGGTCCCTCCCAAGGACGCCCGCTTCGTGCCGCGGTCCTTCACCTCCGTGAAAAAGCCGCCCAACGGCCTCAGGCAGATGCTGAACGTCCTGCGGGAGCTCACTGAGGCGGCCCGGGAGCGGGGCACGGCGGTGGAGGTCATCCGGCCGGGGGAATATGCGCTGACCGACGGGCTCACCATGACGGTCTACTATCCCCGGGCCGAGATCGCCGACCGGCAGAAGCAGGTGTTCGACGCCCTCTACCGGGGCGAAGCGGTGGCGGAGGAGCTGTGCACCCAGGCGGCCAAGGAGCGAAACCTTTCCAGCCTCATGGTGCGGTTCACCTACGGCCATCGGAGCGTGCTGATCACCGGCGATCGGTACGCGGCGGACTGGGAAGGGGAGGACGTCCCCCCCTGCGACATCCTCAAGCTCCCCCATCACGGGGACAGGAAGTCCATGACGGCCGCCCTGCTGGACAAGCTTTCCCCCTGGTGCGCGGTCATCTCCTGTGAGAACGACCCCAACGCCAAAAAGGAGCGGCCCAGCGAGGAGATCGCGGCCATGCTCCTGGAGCGGGTACCTTTGGTGCTCTGCACCGAGAACCGGCCCATGGCCGCCCTGGCGGAAACCACCACCAACGGCATCCGCTTCGACATCCAGCCGGACGGGGCCGTGACCTGCCGCCGGGAATGAAGGATCCACTCTTTGTCCTTTTCGGCAAAGTGAGATACCAAATAATGAACAGGAGGCATACCATGAAAAAGCTACTTTCTCTCGTTCTCGTCCTGCTGATGGTCCTGGGGATCGTCGCCTGCGGAACGACCAAGCCCGCTGAAACGCCGGCCCCCGCGGCCACGGAAGCGCCGGCCGCTGAGAAGCCCGCCGAAAAGCCCGCCGAGGCGCCCAAAGAGCCGGAAGCGCCGAAGGCGACCTATGTGGCTTTGGGCCTGAACATCAAGAACAAGACCGGCGTCACCATCGACGAGGTGTACATCTACCCCGCGGGCGGCGACAAAGGCAACAGCGTGGTGGCTCCCGGCTGGCAGGATAAGGACGCCGACAAGGCCAACTATGAGAAGAACATCTACATCGTCCGGGAAGCCGGCGCGGCCCAGGAGCTGCTGGTGGTCTTCGCGGACGGCACCGAGGCCAAGAAGGACCTTGGAGAACTGAAGATGTACACCAAGATCTCCATGAAGGACGGCGTCGATCCGGCCGCCTGGGAAGTGGAGCTGGAGGACAAGGCCGAGGATCAGGCGAACATGGACGCCGCCGTGGCCCTGGGCAAGACCGCCGACAACTTCTATCCCGGCTATGAGCTGATCCCCGTGGAGTTCAAGAACAAGACCGGCAAGAACATCGTGGAAGCCCGCTTCTACGAGGAGGGCGGCGATCCCGCAGCCTATAACAACATGATCGACTATCTCTACACCGCTGCCGGTGAAAAGATGGCGTCCCTCATGCCCGGCAAGGCCAAGGAAGGCGGCATGTACCTCTTCAAGTGCTTCCTCCGCCCCCACACCGACAACTATAACCTGTACGTGAAGTTCGACGACGGCACGGACATCACCTATCCCATCGAGGACTGGTTCAAGCCCGACGGCGACGGCCACCTGCCCAACGAGATCTCCCTGAAGAACGCCGAGGATAAGTACGACATCAAGGTCCAGTACGACGACGGCGATCCCGAACCTCTGCAGTATCTGGCCGAGTCCCTGGAGAAGGGCTACGTGGTGGATCAGTGGTATCCCGTGTACGAAGGCGCGCCCGCCGCTGACGCGGCTGCCGTAGAGGCCGCCCGCGCCGAGCTTGCCAAGATCCCCGTGCCCGCCGCCGAAGAGCCCGCTGAGGAGCCCGCCCCCGCCGAGGAGCCCGCGCCCGCTGCCGAAGCCGCCGCGGTGCCCGAGGGCTACACCGGCCTCAAGCTGATGGTCAAGAACAAGACCGGCAAGGACATCGCCAAGATCTACCTGTTCCCCAACGGCGAGGACAAGGGCAAGAACATCTTCAAGACCCTGGCCGACGTGCTGCCCACCGAGGACGAGACGAAGGAAGGCAAGCCCCACGAGATCTACGTTTACGTGCTCCGGGAGACCGAGAAGCTGGGCGCCATGACCCTGCGGGTCCGCTACATCGACGATGCGGAGGAGGACTACGTGCTGGAGAAGCCCGTGGAGGACTACACCGTGTTCACCATCAAGGCGGACGAGTTCAAGCAGAAGGTCAGCGACGACGCGGAGGATATGGCGGCCATGGACGCCCTCGCCGCGATCGGCGTGTCCACCGACGGCGTGGAGTACGGCCCGAAGGCTGAGGAGCCCGCCCCCGCGGCGGAGGCTGCGGCGGTGCCCGCGGGCTACGTGGGCCTGGCCCTGAACATCAAGAACAAGACCGGCAAGACCATCAACGAGGTCTATATCTACGCCAAGGACGGCGACAAGGGCGCCAGCGTGGTGGAGGCCGGCTGGAAGGATAAGGACGCCGACAAGGACAACTACGAGAAGAACATCTACGTCATCCGGGAGGCGGACAAGGAGTTCGTCCTGTACGTGGTCTTCGAGGATGGCACGGATTTGACCGAGGAGCTGGGCGCCCTCGCCATGTACGACAAGATCTCCATGCAGGCCGACAAGGTCAAGCATGAGCCCAACGACGATCCCGCGGACATCGCCCTCATGGACGAGGTCGTGAAGGCCGGCGTCACGGCGGACGGCTGGTATCCCGCGGCCTGAGCGGTTCAGCTTCGTTTCCCCTTCCCGCAAAGCGCGGCCGTTCCGGCTGCGGGCGGGGGTGTTCACAGCGCTTTCCCAGAGGAAGAAGGCTGAAATAGCGGCCTGAACCTCCCGGCTTTTGCGGCGTTTGCCGTTCCGTCTGTGTTGATCCGGCCAGGCGGCAAGCGCCGTATTTATTTCAACCGGTTCCGTAAACGTTTGCGCCGCCGAACGGGAGCCGGATGCGTGCAAAAGAAAGGTAATGCTATGGAAACATTGTTTTGGATCGGATTTGTCGGCGCGGCCCTGGCCGGGATCTACGCCCTGCTCCAGGCGCGGAAGGTCATGGCCTTCTCCGAGGGCACGGAGCGCATGCAGCAGATCGCCGGTGCCATCCGCGAGGGCGCCAACGCCTATCTGCAGCGGCAGTATAAGACCGTTCTGCCGGTCTTCGCGTCGGTGTTCGTGATATTGACAGCCATCGCCTTCGCCTCCGGCGGTGGCATGCTCTCCAAGTTCACGCCCTTCGCCTTTTTGACCGGCGGCATCTGGTCCCTTCTGGCCGGTTTCATCGGCATGAAGATCGCCACCCATGCCAATTCCCGCACCGCCCAGGCCGCCTCCGAGGGGCTCAACCGTGGCCTTCGGGTGGCCTTCTCGGCGGGCTCGGTCATGGGCTTCACCGTGGTGGCCCTGGGCATTCTGGACGTGACGCTGTGGTTCGTTCTCCTCCGGTACGTCTTCGGCATCCAGGACCCGGTCCGGATCGGGAACATCATGGTCATGAACGGCATGGGCGCCTCCTTCATGGCGCTGTTCGCCCGGGTGGGCGGCGGCATCTACACCAAGGCGGCCGACGTGGGCGCGGACTTGGTGGGGAAGGTGGAGAAGAAGATCCCCGAGGACGATCCCCGAAACCCCGCCACCATCGCCGACAACGTGGGCGACAACGTGGGCGACGTGGCCGGCATGGGCGCCGACCTCTACGAATCCTACGTGGGCAGCATTTTGGCCACCTTCGCCCTGTCCGCCATCGGCGGCTACGGCTTCTCCGGCATGCTGCTGCCGCTGCTCCTGGCCGTATCCGGCATCCTTTGCTCCATCATCGGCTCCCAGCTGGTGCGGGTCAGGGAGGACGCCAACCAAATGACCCTCCTGCGCACCCTCCGCACGGGCACCTACACGGCGGCCGTTCTGTCCGCGGTGCTGGCCCTGCCCCTGACCTACTTCATCTTCCGGGGTGTGGCGGGCGTGAAGTGGAGCGGCATCTACGTGGCCATCCTCTGCGGCATGGTCTCCGGCTGCCTCATCGGCTTCTTCACGGAGTACTTCACCTCCGAATCCTATCGGCCCACCCGGGATCTGGCCGCCACCTCCCAGACGGGCTACGCCACCATCGTCATCGGCGGCATCTCCCTGGGCATGGAATCCGCGCTGACCTCCATTTTGATCGTGTGCGCGGCGGTCCTGCTCAGCTACTACTGTTCCGGCGGCACCAATGAGATCGTGGACGCCAACGGCCACTTCCTCCAGTCCTTCAACCGGGGCCTCTACGGCATCGGCATCGCGGGCGTGGGCATGCTCTCCACCCTGGGCATCACTTTGGCCACCGACGCCTACGGCCCCGTGGCGGACAACGCCGGCGGCATCGCCCAGATGGCGGGCATGGACCCCGAGGTCCGCAACCGCACGGATGCCCTGGATTCTCTGGGCAACACCACGGCAGCCACCGGCAAGGGCTTCGCCATCGGCTCCGCCTCCTTGACATCCCTGGCGCTTTTGGTATCATATGTAAATATAATCCAGCAGAAGACGGATGCGGTTTTGAACTTCTCCATCATCAACCCCACCGTGCTCATCGGCATGTTCATCGGCGCCATGCTGGTGTTCGTCTTCGCCGCCGTCACCATGAACGGCGTGGAGCGGGCCGCTCAGCGGGTGGTGGTGGAGGTGCGGCGGCAGTTCGCCGAAATCCCGGGCATCCTGGAGGGGACGGCCACCCCGGAATACGCCAAGTGCGTTTCCATCTGCACCCACGGCGCCCTCAGGGAGATGGTGGTCCCGGCGGTGATGGCGGTGATCGTGCCCATCGCCACAGGGGTGATCCTGGGGCCCACGGGGGTGGTAGGCCTGCTGGCGGGCGTGTCCGTGGCGGGCTTTGCAGTGTCGGTGTTCATGTCCAACGCCGGCGGCGCCTGGGACAACGCCAAGAAGTACATCGAGGAGGGCCACTTCGGCGGCAAGGGCAGCAAGCCACACAAGGCTTCCGTGGTGGGCGACACCATCGGCGATCCCTTCAAGGACACCTCGGGCCCCTCACTGAACATCCTCATCAAGCTCTGCGCCACCGTATCCATCGTGTTCTCCGGCCTGGTGGCCGTATTCCATTTGCTTTGATTCACATGGCTGGACAACCAGCGGCAGTAGGAGGCGATATCTATGACTTTTGCTGAGAATATGGCAAGACAGTTTTCCCTTTGGCAGTATTTTGAATTCTTTCTCCGGGTGCTGGCGGCCTGCGTCTGCGGCGCGGCCATCGGATACGAGCGCAGCAAGCGGCTGAAGGAAGCGGGCATCCGTACCCACATCATCGTGTGCTGCGCGGCGGCGCTGACCATGATCGTGTCGAAGTACGGCTTCGCGGACCTGGTCGGCGCGGACGGCGCGCCGCTTTACGGGACCAAGGGCACGGACCCCGCCCGTCTGGCGGCCCAGGTCATCGGCGGCGTCTCCTTCCTGGGCGCCGGGATCATCTTCCGCAACGGCAACTCCATCAAAGGCTTGACCACGGCGGCGGGCATCTGGGCCACGGCCGGCATCGGCCTGGCCATCGGGGCGGGGATGTACATCATGGGCGTCTTCTCCACGCTGGTGGTCGCCGTCATCCAGATCCTCATGCACAAGTTCACCATCGGCGTGGATTCCATGGTGGTGGGCCGGATGCATTGCGTGGTGGGGGACACCGCGGAGTTCCGCAAGGCGCTGAACGAGTACATCGAGCGCAACAAGATGCAGCTGCTGGAGATCCGGGTCGATTTGCAGGAGGATGGCAGCGCGGCCTACGATCTGACGCTGCGGATGCGCCACGACGTGACGGTCAACGATCTTTCCAAGTTTATGGAATCCGTGGGCGACGTGCGCGCGGTCAGCTTCGAGCTGGGCATCTGAGCCTTTTCCAAACGAAAAAGCGGCTCGCGTCAGCGGGCCGCTTTTGACATCTGTTTTCAGCGATAGAACGCTTCGATATAGTTCAGCACGTCCTGCCGGGTGCCCATGAAGGGGCCCGGCGTTTCCATCTTCAGGGAGACCAAGGCCGCCGCGAATTCCAGCGCCGTGGGAATGTCGTGGTCCAGCCGTTCCGTGAGATACCCGGCGAAGGTGGTATCCCCCCGGCCGGTGCGCCCGGAAAGGTTCCGGGGCTTCAAAGGCGCGCGGCAGATCCGCTGCCCGTCGCAAACCAGGGCCTCGGTGTTGTGGGTGATCAACACTTCCTTTGCGCCCCATTCACAGAGCATCCGGGCGGCCTTCTCCCGATCGTCCGTGCCGGTGAGCACCTCCGCCTCGGCGGCATCGGTCTTCAAATACCGGATGAGGGGCAGATACTGCTTTTTTTCGGGCCAGTCCCTGAGCTCCAGAGTGCCGTCCTCGTTCCGGCAGCGGAGCACCGCCTGCACGTCCAGGGCCGTGTCGCCCCGCGCCGCGCACGCTTCGATGAGGTCCCCGCCCATGTCGCCCTTCACAAGGCCGCCCAGGTGGTAGATCCGGGCCGGTTCCGCCGGCAGGTCCGCCGGGGTGTAGGGGACGATGCCCTGGGTGTTCAGGCTCCGCCGCCGCTCCCGATCGGGGGTGAAGTATCGGTTCTCCATCTCGGTGCAGGTGGGGGAGAACACGGGGAACACCTTCTCTACCTTGCTGTCACGGAAAGCGGCGAAGGGGTCCACCCGCTGGGGGTCGCCCTTGGGCACCACCGCCACCCGATGGCCAATGGCCGCCGCGGCGTAGCCGGAGAAGGTGACGGCGCCGCCGGTACGAAACTCCTCCCGGCCGTCGAAGTCGATGTTGTGGTCCAGGGTGATCTGACCGATGATCATGATGTCAAACATGGGGGATCGCCTCGCATTCCTGTAAAATGTTTTCATACTCCGGGCACCAGAGCTTGAACCGCCCGGAGGTGATGACCTCCTTCATGGCGTAGGAATCGGGGATGCGCGTTTCGCTGAGCAGCGCCGCGCGGCCCTCGTCCCCCAGCCGGTGAGCGTCGGAGCCCACGGTCCGATACAGATGGGAATTGGCCTTCGCCAGGGCCAAAGCGAGCTCGTTCCGGTTCTTGTGACGGGGGTTGCAGTTGGCTACCTCCAGGCCGTGGACGCAGGTGTAGAACACCTCGTCGCAGTTCCGGTAGGGGTGGGCGTGGATGATCAGCACCTCGTCCCCAAAGCGGTCGAAGAAGGCCTGGTGGTCCATCCGGCACACGTAGGGATGGTCGTACAGCCATTTTTCGTCGATGCCGTAGATGAGATAGTCGCTGTCGTTCTCGGGGAAGCGGAGCTCCACGCCGAAGATGATGTCCATGCCCAGCCGTTCGCCCTCTTCCTTGGCCAGATGATAGCCGTACAGATACCGGCGCACGCATTCGCGCCAGTCGTCGTGGCAGTCCATAAGGTCGATATAGGTATTGTGCAGATGGTCCGTGACGCACAGGCCCTGGTAGCCCAGGCGATGATAGGTCCGCACCTGATCCGCGGCCCGAACGTGGCCGCAGCGGCTGGTCTCCATGGTGTGCAGATGCAGCTCGTATTTATACATGGCTTTCTCCTTATTTGCCCAGAGCGCGGCAGGATTTGCGCACAATGAGGGAGGGGGGCAGGATCAGCTTGGCGTGCTCCGCCCCGGGGTTCTTGATCCTATCGAGGAGCATGTCCACCGCGGCGATGGCCATCTGCTGGAAGGGCTGGTTCACGGTGGTGAGGTCGATCTGGGGCAGGGCGGAGAAGGAGATGTTGTCGAAGCCCATGAGGGAGACGTCCTTGGGGATGCGGACGCCCGCTTCGAAGGCGGCCTGCATGACGCCGATGGCCAGCATGTCCGCGGCGCAGAGGATGGCGGTCTCCTGATGGGGCCGGGAGAAATACTCGCCGCCCATGGCGTATCCCACCTCCCGGGAGCTGCGGGTGTAGCTGCTGCGCAGCACGTGGGATTCGATCCCCAGCTTCTCGCAGGTGGAGAGGTATCCGTCCAGCCGCAGCTGATGGGTTTTGCTGTCGGACCGGGCGCCGAAGTACAGGATGTCCCGATGGCCCAGGGAGTAGAGGTATTCCGTGGCGATCTGCATGCCCCGATGGTTGTCCACCGAAACGTAGTTCTCGGGATAATCCTTCATGTTCTCGCTGATGAACACCGTGGGGACCTGACGGGTCAGCACGTTCAAGGGCTCGTAGGATTCGTGTCCCACGGGGATCATGATGATCCCGTCCACCTGGCGGCTGACCAGGAGGGAGAAGACCTCCTTCTGCAGGTCGTAGTCGTAGGAGGAGTTGCAGACCATGAGGGTGTAGCCCCGGTTCCGGGCGTAGATCTCCAGATGCCCCGTGAGCTCGCTCATGAAGGGGTTGTTCAAACTGGGCACGATGAGCCCCAGCACGTTGGTGCACCGCTTGACCATGGACCGGGCCACGGAGTTGGGGGTGTAGCCCATCTCCTTGCAGAGCTTCAGAATGCGCCGACGGGTATCCTCGCTGATCTCCGGACTCCCCGAAAGGGCGCGGGAAACCGTGGCGTAGGACACGCCGGCCACTTTGGCCACATCTTTTAACGTGACGGAAGGCATGACGAAAACCTCCGGATGCGAATTTTGCAAGAGATTACGGTACTGTAAACGTTTACATTATTTTACGACACCGCAGGGGGATTGTCAACGGGTGAATTGGATATACCCCGCCCGAAGCCGGGAAAAAGTTCTGATTCCGCCCCCGGTTTCCGTATTGACAAAGGTCGGCCGGTGTATTACAATACAAGTGGCGTAAACGTTTGCGTAATCTGGGAACAGGATGGGACGAGGTATGATCAAGACGCTGCTGTTCGATCTGGGCGGAACGCTCCACACGGTGAGGCGCACGCAGGAATCCCGCCTTCGCTTTTGCGCCCATCTCATACGGATCCTGGAACAGCACGGCATCCCCGTGACCCTCACCCCCCAGGAGCTGGACGCCATGCTGGCGGTGAACGGGGAGGAGTACAAGCATTTCGGCGAACGTCATCTCGTCGAGCTTCCACAAAGCGTCATCTGGAGCAAATACTTCTTGAAAGAACTGCATATCGACGAGGCGCGCCTCGCTCCCTTCGCGGAGGAGATGAGCTTCCTCTACGACCAGGAGCGCATGGAGAACATCCCCCGGCCCCAGCTCAGGGAGACCATGGCGGCCCTTCACGGCATGGGCATCCGCCTGGGCGTCGTCTCCAACATCATCTCCACCACCCTGGTCCCCTACGCGCTGAAGGAATACGGCATCGAGGCGTACATGGAGTGCGTCGTCATGTCCAGCCAGGTGGGCATCCGCAAGCCCGATCCCCGCATCTTCGAGATCGCCATGAACCAGATGCACGCCTCGGCCACGGAGACGGGCTATGTGGGCGACACCATCTCCCGGGACGTGCTGGGCTCCCGCAACGCGGGGCTGGGCCTGTGCGTGCGCATCGACAACCCCGCCATCGCCCACCGGGACGCTGCCTTCCAGGGGCCGGACGCCCCCCGGGCGGACTATGTGATCCACGAGCTCCCTGAGCTCGTTCCCATCCTTTCCGGGATAAACGGGCCGAGGGCCTGAAAAATACAACAAACAGAAGGAGGCTGAACAAATGACGGACACGATCTTCTTCGACGTGGGCAACACGCTGCGCATCGTCGTTCCCGACAAGGCGTTTTCCGACGCCGCGGAGAAGGAGCTGATGGAGCTGGTCGGCGCCACGGAGCCCCACGACGTATTCTTCGAAAAGCTGGAAAAGAACTGGAAGAAATACCGCAGCGAGGCCAAGAAGACCCTGATCGACGCAGGGGAGATGGAGCTGTGGAGCCAGCATCTGCTGCCCGATTACGATCCGGAGCGGGTCTGCGCCCACGCGGGGCGGCTCACCCGGCTCTGGCGGGATCACGACGGCCGCCGGGTTGCCCGTCCGGACGTGAAGGACACCATCATCGAGCTGGACCGCCGGGGCTACACCCTGGGCATCATCGCCAACACCATCACTGAGACGGAGATCCCCGACTGGATGATCGCGGACGGCGTGGCCCACTACTTCAAGGCCGTCATCCTCTCCTCCAAGGTGCGCCTGCGCAAGCCCGATCCGGCCATCTATTTCCTGGCCTGCCGGGCCATCGGCAAGGAGCCCGGCCAGTGCGCCTACGTGGGGGACAACCCCATCCGGGACGTGGAGGGCACCCGCAAGGCGGGTTTCGCCGCCATGATCCGCATCGACGAGCCGGACACCATCAAAAAGGAGCCCCAGGAGATCGTCCTGCACCCGGATTACACCATCACCCGCATCTCCGAGCTGCTGGATATCTTCCCGCCGCTCCGCAAAGAAGCGTAAATCAGGAGGTCTTATATGGGAACGGAAAGAGAATTTGACGCCATCTTCTACGATCTGGGCGGCACCCTCCGCCTGGTGGAGCGGGACGCGGCCTTCGAGGCGGAGGCCCGGCGGAAGATCGCCGAGATGTGCGGCGAGAAGGGCGACCCCGACGCGTTCTGCAAGTTTCTGGACTACCGCTACGCCGGATACCGCAAGTGGTGCTTCGAGACCATGCGGGAGGCCCCGGAGGAGGAGCTGTGGACCAAATGGCTCACCCCGGAGTACGACCGGGAGCTGATTAAAAAGAACGCCATCGAGCTTACCATCGAGTACAGGAACAAGGACGGCCGCCGGGTGGTGGCCCCCAACGGCGCCCAGTCCATCAAGGATCTGTACGCCAACGGCTACAAGCTGGGCATCATCTCCAATTTGGTCACCTCCCAGGAGATCCCCCGCTGGCTGGAGGCGGACGGCCTCAAGCAATACTTCGGGGCGGTGCTCCTCTCCTGCGTGGAGGGCATCCGCAAGCCCGATCCCGCCATCTCCAACAAGGCCTGCGATATCCTGGGGGTGAAGCCGGAGCGCTGCGTGTACATCGGCGACAACCTGAACCGGGACGTGGAGGGCACCCGCCTGGCGGGCTACGGCATGTTCATCCTCTACACCACGCCGGAGAAGCTGGCCCGGGAAAAGATCACTGACGAGAACCGGCCCGACGCCGTGATCTTCGATTTCAACGAGCTCAAGGAGATCTTCCCCAAAGCGCCTCACGTGGCCTGGGACAAGGTCAGGAGGGTATAGTGTGAAAAGGGGCTTTTCACACTATGCAGTGTTTGCCTTTGCCGCGGACCGGCGCGGCAATTTTGCAGGCAAAACCGGCAAAACTGCTTAAAAAGGAATGAGGATCAATATGAAGGAGAACATCAAAGCCATCTTTCTCGACCTGGGCGGCACGTTCCGCGTGGTGGACGAGACCAACCGGCCCTTCATCCGCCAGGCCCGGGAGCGCATCTGCGAGCTCTGCGGCACGGACATGGGACCGGACGAATTCTACAGCTTCCTCAACGCCCGCTACGACGGCTATCGGAACTGGGCGCTGAAGTATATGTGCGAGGCCCCGGAGACCATGCTCTGGACCCGCTGGCTGGTGCCGGAGTGGGACCGGGAGAGGATCGAAAAGGCCGCCGTGGAGCTCACGTACTGCTTCCGTCGGGCCAAGGGCGAGCGTCTGGTGGTGCCCAAGGGCATCGAAACCGTGAAGGAGCTCATCGCCCGGGGCTACAAGGTGGGCATCATCAGCGACCTCATCGGCACCGTGGAGATCGACGAATGGCTGGACAGGGACGGCATCCGGGACCTGTTCTGCACGGTCCAGCAGTCCTCGATCACCATGCTCAGGAAGCCCCATCCGGCCATCTATTTCCTGGCCCTGCAGGAGGCGGGGGTGCGGCCCGAGGAGAGCTGCTTCGTGGGCGACAACCTGAAGCGGGACATCATCGGCGCCAAGCAGTCCAACTTCGCCGGCACCGTGGGCGCGGAGTACCCGGGCGGCCTGGAGTTCAAGCTCACCGAGGAGAACCGGCCCGACTGCATCGTCCACCGCTTCGACGAGCTGCTGAAGCTCTTCCCCGGGGAAGGCAGGTTCTGTCCGGAGAACGGGGAGGACCCCGCCCCCCGGATCCAAGCATAAGCGAAAAGGAGAGACGTTCATGGAAAAGTATACACTGTCCGGCGGCGAGGCCCTGGCCCGCGCGGTGGAAAAGCGGTATGAAACGGTGGCTTCGGAGTATCACTTCGAGCCCCTGAACCTGTACGACAGGGCGGGCGCGCCCGTGGGCACGGTCAGGCCCGGGGACGGCGTGATCTTCTGCTGCCGCCGGGGCGAACGGGAGACGGAACTCACCGACGCCTTCACCGATCCCGATTTCAAGGGGTTCCCCCGGGAGAGGATCGACCCCCTGGATTTCGTGATCCTCACCATGTATTCCGAGAAATACACCTATCTTCCCATCGCCTTCGCCCCCGCCAAGGTCCAGAAGACCCTGGCCCAGGTGCTGAGCGAGCAGGGAAAGACCCAGCTTCATCTGGCGGAGAGCGAGAAATACGCCCACGTGACCTTCTTCTTCAACGGCGGCAACCAGCACCCCTTCCCCGGGGAGGACGATATCCGCGTCCCCTCGCCCAAGGGCGTTCCCTTCGAGACGGTGCCCGAGCTGAAGCTGCCCGAGGTGGCGGACAAGCTCCGGGAGGGCTTGGACAAGGGCTATGATTTCATCGTCACCAACTTCGCCAACGGCGACGTGATCGGCCACACCTCCAGCGACGAAGCCAAGCCCAAGGCCTGTGAAGCCGTCAGCCGGTATGTGGGAGAATCTGTTGCATACGCCCGCAAAATGGGGTATACTGTATTGGTTACAGCGGATCACGGCAACATCGAGATTCTGCACACCCCCGAGGGCAAACCCCACGTGTCCCACACCACCAATCTGGTGGCCTGCGTGGCTCTGGGCGAGGGCACGAAGAAGCTGCGGGATTCCGGCAAGCTCTGCGACGTAGCCCCCACGATCCTCTCCGCCATGGGCATCGAACCGCCTCAGGAGATGACCGGCGAGCCTCTGTTCTCCTTCGGGAACACGGGCAAGGTGCTGCTGCTGATCTGCGACGGCTGGGGTTTGGACGCCCCCACGGACAACAACCCCATCTATACCGCCGATACCCCGGCGTGGGACGCCCTGCTCCGGGAATACCCCTATGCCGAATTGGAGGCCTCCGGCCCCGCGGTGGGCCTGGCGGCGGGGAAGACGGGCAACTCCGAGGCGGGGCACATCAACCTGGGCTCCGGCCGGGTGGTGCTTCAGGACGACGTGCGGCTGGACAACGCCATGAAGGACGGGTCCTTCGCCAGGAACCCCGTGTTCCTGGAGACTCTCCGGGGCGTGAAGGAACGGGGCGCGGCGCTGCACCTGTTCGCCCTGCTCACCAAGAAGTCCTCCCACGGCTCCATCGACTATCCCCTGGCCCTTATCGACATGGCCCGGGAAGCGGGGGTGAAGGACGTGTTCGTCCACGTGATCTTCGACGGCCGTTCCACCGAGCCGGGCAGCGCGCCCGGCCTCCTCAGGGAGTTCGGCGGGACCATCGAAAAGAAGGGCGTGGGCCTCATCGTCTCCGGCGTGGGCCGGGGCGTGGCCCTGGACCGGGATCAGAACTGGGCCAAGGTGAAGCGGGCCTACGATTCTTTGGTCAGCGGCATCGGCGAAGCGTATACCGAATAAGCAACCAAACCAATTTTGCATAAACGGAGGGAGTTATATGATCAACGTTGGCATCATCGGCGCTGGCCGCATCGGCCAGGTCCACGCAAAGAGCATCCTGACCGGCGTGCCCCAGGCCCATATCCTGGCCATCGCGGACCCCTATATGAAGCCGGCCGTGGCCGAGTGGGCCAAGGCGTCGGGCATCGAGAACGTCTACACGGACTACCGGAAGATCCTGGAGGACGAGCGGATCGACGCGGTGCTCATCTGCGCCTCCACCAATCTCCACGCCCAGCTTTCCCTGGAGGCCATCGCCGCCGGGAAGCACATCTTCTGCGAGAAGCCCATCGACCAGAGCGTCGAGAAGATCGAGGAAGTGAAGGCGGCTTTGGCCGCCTCTCCCAAGAAGCTCATCTATCAGGTGGGCTTCAACCGCCGCTACGACCACAACTATCGGGCCATGCGGGACGCGGTGGCCGCCGGCAAGATCGGCGAGGTCCAGTACGTCCGCGTCAGCTCCCGGGATCCGGAGCCCCCTCCGGCGGAATATGCGGCCGTTTCCGGCGGCATCTTCATGGACATGATGATCCATGACCTGGACATGGTCCGCTATCTGTCCGGCCAGGAGGTGGTGGAGCTGTACGCCCAGGGCGCCTGCCTCATCGACCCGGCCATCGGGGAAGCGGGGGACGTGGACACGGCCACCGTCACCCTGAAGCTCTCCAACGGCGCCCTCGCCACCATCGACGGCTCCCGCAAAGCGGTCTACGGCTACGATCAGCGGGGCGAGGTCTTCGGCTCCAAGGGCTGCGTCGTCAATTCGAACGATTCCAATTCCAACATCGTCATCTCCACCGTGGACGGCGTCACCGGCGAGAAGCCCCTGTGGTTCTTCCTGGAGCGGTACATGGGCTCCTATCAGGCGGAGGTGCGGGAGTTCATCGACTGCATCGTCAACGGCACCGAGCCCCGGGTGGGCATCGAGGACGGCCTCGTGTCCATCAAGCTGGCGCTGGCCTGCAGCAAGTCCCTCAGGGAGGACCGTCCCGTGCGCGTGGACGAACTGTAATATACCAAGCTTAGAGAAGGAGAAAAACCATGGCTAAGATCAAAGTAGGCGTGGCCGGTTACGGCACCATCGGACAGCGGCTGGCGGACGGCGTCGCCATGCAGGGCGACATGGAGCTGGTGGGCATCGCGGATCTCGCGCCCACCCTGTCCATCCGCGCGCTGCGGGAAAACGACATGATCGGCGCGAACAACGTGAAGTACGACCTGTACCTGGTGGACGGGGCGGACAGGGCCGCCTTCGACAAGTACGACATCCCTGTGGCGGGCACCTTCGAGGAGCTGTGCCGCAAGGTGGACATCATGCTGGATTCCTCCCCCGGCGGCGTGGGCGCCAAGAACAAGGAGCTCTATGAGAAGGTGGGCGTGAAGGCCATCTTCCAGGGCGGCGAGAAGAACTCCGTGGCGGACGTGTTCTTTCACGGCTACGCCAACTACGAGAAGGGCGTGGGCCAGAGCTATCTGAAGCTCACCAGCTGCAACACCACCGGCCTCATCCGGGCGGTGGACTGCCTGGACCGCCTCTACGGCGTGGAAAAGGTGGCCATCACCATCATTCGGAGGGTGGCCGATCCCGGCGACTATCATCGGGGCCTGACCAACGCCCTGCAGATCGACAAGGCACCCTCCCATCAGGCGGTGGATCTCATGACCATCATGCCCCACGTGGAAGCCACGGGCATCCTGGTCCACACCCCCGTGACCCACGGCCATATCATCACCGTGCTGGTCACCCCCAAGGACGGGAAGAAGATCACCAAGGAGCAGGCCATCGAGGCCTTCCGCAAGCATCCCCGCATCCGCACCGTCACCATCGACGAGGGCTTCAAGGGCAACGCCAGCCTCTTCAAGTACGCCCGTGATCTGGGCAACCGCCGGGGCGACATGTACGAGATCGGCCTCTGGGAGGACAGCGTGGTGGAGAGCGGCAACGACATCATGTTCGCCATCAACATCCCCCAGGAGAGCGTCACCATCCCCGAGACCATCGACGGCATCCGGGCGGCCATGAAGATGCAGCTGACCCGGGAGGAAGGCACCGCCAAGACCAACGAGTATCTGAAGATCGGTCGCTTCAAATAAGATCGGGAGAGAGTCCACATGCGATTTGGAATCAGAACGCTGGACGAGCTGGACGTGAAGGGGAAGACCGTCCTCTGCCGGGTGGACATCAACCAGCCGGTGGACCGGGCGAAGGGCACCCTCAAGAGCGTCAACCGCATCCGGGCCTGCGTGCCCACCGTGCGGGAGCTTTCCGACAAGGGGGCCAAGGTGGTGCTCATGGCCCACCAGGGCAGCGACATCGAGTATAAGAACTTCTATACCACCCGCCCCCACGCCCGGGTCCTTTCCGAGCTCCTGGGCCGGGAGGTAAAGTGGATCGACGACGTGTGCGGGCCCGCGGCCCGGGCAGCCATCGCCGCGCTCCGGGAGGGCGAGGTGCTGCTGCTGGACAACGTGCGGTTCGTGGCGGAAGAGCAGACCCTCTTCGAGATGAAGCTGCGCCTGACCCACGAGCAGCAGGCGAAGACCCTGCTGGTGGAGAAGCTGGCCCCCCTGGGCGACCTCTACGTGTGCGACGCCTTCGCGGCGGCCCACAGGGACCAGCCCAGCCTCTGCGGCTTCGAGCAGGTGCTCCCCTCCGCCATGGGGCGCCTCTTCGAGCAGGAATACTGCACCGTCTCCGGCCTCATGGAAGCGCCGGAGCGTCCCTGCGTGTTCGTCCTGGGCGGGGCGAAGATCTCCGACGCCTTCCAGATGATGGAGACCGTCCTCTCCCGGAACGTGGCGGACAGGATCCTCACCGGCGGTCTGGTGGCCAACATCTTTCTGATCGCTCTCGGTCAGCAGATCGGCCAGGGCAGCTATGACTTCATCGCCGCCTCCAACTACACCGAGTTCTTCGAAAAGGCCAAGGCCATCTACGAAGCCTATGGGGACAGGATCGTCCTGCCCGTGGATTTGGGCTGGGTGCAGGACGGGCAGCGGCAGGAAGGGAAGCCGGGGGCGATCCCGGCGGACGCGGCCGCGGTGGACATCGGCTCGGAAACGGCGGCCCTCTATCGGCAGACGATCATGGGCGCCAAAACGGTGTTCGTCAACGGCCCCATGGGCGTGTTCGAGAAGGCGGAGAGCGAGCTCGGCACCAAGGCCGTGTGGCAGGCCCTGGCGGACACGGCGGGATTTACGGTCCTGGGCGGCGGCGACAGCATCACCGCCACGGAGAAATACAAACTGACGGAGCAGATGGGCTATATCTGCACCGGCGGCGGCGCCCTCATCCGCTTTTTGAGCGGGGAGGAGCTGCCTGTGATCAAGGCTTTGCGGCACGGCTCCGGCCTGCCGCTGTGAAAGGAGAAAGGAAAACATATGGAACTGACGGAAAAGAAAGCGCTGCAGGCCTTTGCGATCCGCATCCGCATGGCGCTGGTGGAGGCAATCCACGCCATCGGCTCCGGTCATGTGGGCGGGGCACTGAGCATCGCGGACGTGCTGGCCGTCCTTTACGGACGGGAGATGAACGTGCGGCCGGAGGACCCCCAGTGGCCGGACCGGGATTATCTGGTGGTCTCCAAGGGACACGCCGGCCCCGCGGTCTACGGCACCCTGGCCTTGAAGGGCTACTTCCCCTATGAAGAACTGAAGACGCTGAACCAGGGCGGCACCCGGCTGCCCAGCCACTGCGATCGGAACAAGACCCCCGGCATCGACGTGACCACCGGCTCTCTCGGCCAGGGCACCTCCCAGGCCGCGGGCCTGGCTCTGGGCAACCGGCTCAAGGGCCGGAAGAACCGGGTGTTCCTCATCGTGGGCGACGGCGAACTGGACGAGGGCCAGTGCTGGGAGGCTTTCGCCTTCGCGGCGGCCAAGAAGCTGGGCAACCTGACGGTCCTCATCGACTGGAACAAGAAGCAGCTGGACGGGCGGGTGAACGAGATCCTGCCCCTGGGCGACATCGCCGCCAAGATGAAGGCCTTCGGCTTCGACACCGTGCAGGTGGACGGCGGGGACGTGGAAGCCATCGCCGCTGCTTTGGAGCGTACCCGGCAGGGGGGCGATAAGCCCTACGCCGTGGTACTGGACGCGGTGAAGGGACACGGCATCGCGGAAGCGGAGAACACCGAGATGAACCACAGCATGCCCATTAACGACGAGCGCTACGCCCGCTGGATGGCGGAGCTGCAGGCGGATCTTGCCGCATTGGAGGGTTGAGTATGAAGATCGTATATACCGGTGAAATGGACCAGCGCCTCTGCAAGGAGGTCCTTGGCGCCACAATTGAAAAGATCGTGACCGAGGATGAGAACGCCATCTATCTGGACGCGGATCTGATGAGCTGCGCCGGCACCCTGAAGTGGGGCAAGCAGAACCCCGATCGGGCCATCGACTGCGGCATCGCCGAAGGCAACATGGCCGGTGTGGCCGCGGGCCTGGCCGTGGCGGGCTATCGGCCCATCATCCACTCCTTCGGTCCCTTCGCGTCCCGTCGCTGCTACGATCAGATCTTCCTCAGCGGCGGCTACGGCAAGAACGACATCACCGTGATCGGCACCGATCCCGGCGTTACGGCGGCCATGAACGGCGGCACCCACATGCCCTTCGAGGACGTGGCCCTGTACAGCGTCCTGCCCGGCAGCACCGTCATCGACGTATCCGACCCCACCTGCCTGGTGAGCGTGCTCAAGCAGTGCGTCTACCGCCCCGGCGTCAAGTATATCCGGGTGGGCCGCAAGCAGATGGCCAGGGTCTATGAGGACGGGACAGAACTGCCCATCGGCAAGGCCGTCACCCTGCGGGAAGGCACCGACGCGGTGATCTTCGCCGCCGGCATCATGCTCCACGAGGCCATGCAGGCCGCCCTCTCCCTGGAGAAGCAGGGCGTGTCCGTGGCGGTGGTGGACTGCTTCACCATCAAGCCCCTTGACCGGGAGGCCGTGGTGGCCTGGGCCAAGAAGACCGGCGCCGTCGTGGTGGCGGAGAACGCCAACCGGCACGGCGGCCTCTATACCGCGGTGCTGGAAGCGCTGGCCGAGGGCTGTCCCGTGCCCGCCGCGTGCGTGGCCATCGAGGACGAGTTCGGCGAAGTGGGCACCCAGGGATATCTGCAGAAGCGGTTCGGTCTGACGGCGGCTCACATCGAGGAGCAGGTCAAGGCCGTCATCGCCCGGAAGTAAGCGGAATGAAGCTGACTTTTGGGTTTGGAAACAGCGTCCAGGAGGTGGAGGTCCCCGAGAGGAATCTGATCGGGGAACTCCACGCCAACGACGTGCCCCTGGGCCTCACCGGCGAGGCGGAGGTGATCCGCGCCCTGCGGGAGCCCATCGGCTCGCCCCGGCTCCGTAAGATCGTCCGCCCCGGGGAGAAGATCGCCGTCGTCACCAGCGACGTGACCCGGCCCATGCCCACCTGGCAGGTCATGCCCGCCCTGCTGGACGAGCTCTACGCAGGCGGCGTCCGGCCGGAGGACATCACCCTTGTCTTCGCCCTGGGCAGCCATCGGCCCCAGACGGACGAGGAGCACCGGAAGCTGGCCGGAGAACGGGCCTATGCCGAGATCCGGTGCGTGGACAGCGACCCCAACGACTGCGTCTCCTACGGCGTCACCTCCCGGGGCACCCCCGTGGACATCACCCGGGCGGTGGCGGAAGCGGATCGGCGCATCTGCTTGGGCAACATCGAATATCACTATTTTGCCGGCTATTCCGGCGGCGCCAAGGCCATCATGCCCGGCGCATCCACCCGGGCCGCCATCCAGGCCAATCACAGCCGCATGATCCTGCCGGAATGCTGTGCCGGAAACCTGGAAGGGAATCCCCTCAGGATGGACATCGAGGAAGCCGGGGCCATGGTGGGCGTCGACTTCATTTTGAACGTGGTCCTTTCCGAGCACAAGGAGATTTTGAAAGCCGTCGCCGGAGACGTGACGAAAGCCCATCGGGCGGGCTGCGCCTTTCTGGACACCCTGTACCGGAAGGAGCTCACCGAGGTGGCGGACATCGTCCTGGTCTCCCAGGGCGGCGCACCCAAGGATCTCAATCTCTATCAGACCCAGAAGGCTCTGGACAACGCCAAGCACGCCGTGAAGGACGGGGGCGTCATCATCCTCATCGGCTCCTGCCGGGAGGGCCTGGGGGAGAGGACCTTCGAGGAATGGATGACCGCCGCGCCCACGGCCCATTCCCTCATCGAGCGCATCCAGCGGGAGTTCAAGCTGGGCGGCCACAAGGCCGCGGCCATCGCCATGGTGCTGGAGAGGGCGGAGGTGGATCTGGTGAGCGAGCTGGACGACGATTTCGTCCGTTCCCTGTTCCTGGTGCCCCAGCCCTCGGCTCAGGCGGCTTTGGACCACGCTTTTGCCAAATTAGGACCCGATGCGCGGGTGCTCAGCATGCCCTACGGCGGCTCCACGCTCCCGAAAGTCATCAAACGATAAGGAGATAGTTTTTTATGGATTACGCAAAGGAATCCCTGCGCCTCCACGGGGAATGGAAGGGCAAGATCGAGGTCATTTCCAAGGTGCCCGTGAATAACAAGGACGATCTGAGCCTCGCCTACACTCCGGGCGTGGCTCAGCCCTGTTTGGAGATCCAGAAGGACGTGAACAAGTCCTACGAGCTGACCCGCCGGCACAACCTGGTGGCGGTGATCACCGACGGGACCGCGGTGCTGGGCCTCGGTGACATCGGCCCCGAGGCGGGCATGCCGGTGATGGAAGGCAAGTGCGCCTTGTTTAAGGCCTTTGCCGACGTGGACGCCTTTCCCATCTGCATCCGCAGCAAGGACGTGGACGAGATCGTGCGGACCGTCTATCTCATCTCCGGCTCCTTCGGCGGCATCAACCTGGAGGATATCGCGGCCCCCCGCTGCTTCGAGATCGAACGGCGGCTGAAGGAGATCTGCGACATCCCTGTGTTCCACGACGATCAGCACGGCACCGCCATCGTGGTCGGCGCCGCCATCCTCAACGCCCTGAAGGTGGTCCATAAGCGGATCGACGAGATCAAAATGGTCATCAACGGCGCCGGGTCCGCCGGCATCGCCATCGGCAAACATCTCATGAATCTGGGCGTGAAGCACCTGAAGATGGTGGATCGCTGCGGCATCCTCTGCCAAGGCGCCGACATGAACCCCGCCCAGGCGCAGATGGCCGCCCTCACCAATCCCGAGGGGTTCAGCGGCACCTTGGCCGACGCCCTTAAGGGGGCGGACGTGTTCGTGGGCGTCAGCGCCCCCCACATCGTGTCCCCGGAGATGATCAAGTCCATGGCGGAGAACGCCGTGGTCTTCCCCATGGCGAACCCGGTCCCCGAGATCGAGCCGGAGGAAGCCAAGGCCGCCGGAGCCGCCATCGTGGGCACCGGCCGCAGCGATCATCCCAACCAGATCAACAACGTGCTGGTTTTCCCCGGCCTGTTCCGCGGCGCCTTGGACGTGCGCGCCCGGGAGATCAACGAGGAGATGAAGCTGGCCGCCTCCCACGCTCTGGCGGAGCTGGTTTCGGCGGACGAGCTGAACAAAGACTACATCCTGCCCAAAGCCTTCGACAAGCGGGTCGGTCCCACGGTGGCGGCGGCTGTGGCGGCGGCGGCGCGCAAAAGCGGCGTCGCCAGGATCTGAAAGGAGCGTAAACATGGCACTGTTTGACCCCAAGAAAGTGAAGCTGGGCATCGCGCCCATCGGCTGGTGCAACGACGATATGCCCGAGCTGGGCGCGGAGAACACCTTCCGGCAGACCGTCAGCGAGATGGCCCTCGCCGGGTTCACCGGCTGCGAGATCGGGAACAAATACCCCAAGGACCCCAAGGAATTGAAGTGGGAGCTGGACCTGCGGGGCATGCGGATCGCCAGCCGCTGGTTCTCCTCCTTTTTGCTGACCAAACCGCTGGAGGAAAACCTGGCGGATTTCAACAGGGAGCTGGACTTTCTCGCCGCCGTGGGCGCCGACCGGATCAACGTGTCCGAGCAGAGCTATTCCATCCAGGGCCAGGTGAACACCCCCATTCTCACCGGGAACCATAAGCACGTCATGAACGACGAGGAGTGGGACCGGCTCTGCAAGGGCCTGGACGCTCTCGGCAAGGCGGCCGTGGAGCGGGGCTTCAAGCTCTGCTTCCATCACCACATGGGCACCGTGGTCCAGACCGCCGCGGAGACCGACCGGATGATGGCCAACACCGACCCCCGGTACGTGTTCCTCTGCTACGACACGGGCCACTTCACCTTCGCCGGGGAGGACCCCCTCGCCATGCTCAAAAAGTACGTGGATCGGGTGGGCCACGTCCACCTGAAGGACATGCGCCTCTCCGTGGTCAAAGAGGCCCGGGACAAGGATTGGAGCTTTTTGACCGCCGTGCGCAACGGCGCGTTCACCGTGCCCGGGGACGGGGACGTGGATTTCGACCCCGTCTTCCGGGTCCTGTCCGACGCGAACTACGAGGGCTGGCTCCTGGTGGAGGCCGAGCAGGACCCCGCCAAGGCGAACCCTCTCGAGTACGCCATCAAGGGCCGCCGGTATATCGCTGAGCACACCGGGCTGTAACCGGGCGAGGAGGTCATATGTATTTCGATAAGGAGCTGCATCGCGGCTACAACGCGTATATCGACGCCGCCCGGGACGATCTCGGCACCATGATGGACGTGGGCCTGCTGGCGCTGGAGCCGGGCGACACCTATGCCATCTGCGACGGGGAGAAGGAGACCGCCGTGCTGCTGTTCGAGGGCGCTGTGGCGCTGAGCTACGGGGACAGGACCGTTATGGCCGACCGCCCCGACTGCTTCCACTACGAGGCCTACTGCCTGCTGGCCCCCCGGGGAACGAAGATCGCCCTGACCGCCAGATCCCACGCGGAGCTGTACATTCAGCAGACCCCCAACGATCGGGACTACGCGCCCGTGCTCTACACCCCCGAAACGGTCCAGGTCCAGCACGCCGGGGCCAATGGGGAGCTTATGGGCGCCATGCGCCGGGAAATCAAGACCTTCTTCGACTATGAGAACGCGCCCTTCTCCAACATGGTCCTGGGCGAGGTCCTCAACTTCCCCGGCAAGTGGTCCTCCTATCCGCCCCATCATCATCCCCAGCCGGAGGTGTATTTCTACCGGTTCGACTATCCCCAGGGCTTCGGCGCGGGCTTCGCCAACGGGGAGATCTACGAGACCCATCACAACGGCCTCGCCGTGATCAACCACGGCTTCCATTCCCAGTGCGCCGCGCCGGGCTACGCCATGTGCTATGCCTGGGGCATCCGGCATCTTCCGGGGAACCCCTGGGAGAAGACCCGCATCGACGATCCCGAGCACGCCTGGCTCTGGAAGCCGGACGCCAACGATCACATTTTCAAAGGCTGAACCATATTTCATCAGGAGGTGCGCATGAAGACCGTTCGCTTGACCATGGCCCAGGCCCTGGTACGTTTTCTGGAGAACCAATACATCGCCTATGACGGCGTGGAGCATCCCTTCGTGGAGGGCGTCATCATGCTCCCCGGCCACGGCAACGTGGTGGGCCTGGGGCAGGCGCTCAGGCAGGAGACCCGCCGCCTGAAGGTCTGGCAGGGCAAGAACGAGCAGGGCATGGCCCACACCGCCGTGGCCTTCGCCAAGCAGATGAAGCGGAAGAAGATCATCGCCGTCACCTCCTCCGTGGGCCCCGGCGCGGCCAACATGGTCACCGCCGCCGCCACCGCCACAGCCAACAATATCCCTGTGCTGATCCTGCCCGGCGACGTGTACGCCTGCCGCCAGCCGGACCCGGTGCTCCAGCAGATTGAGCAGATCCACGATCTGTCCATCTCCACCAACGACGCCTTCCGGGCCGTCTGCCGGTATTGGGACCGCATCGTCCGCCCCGAGCAGCTCATGAGCGCGCTACTTTCCGCCTTCCGGGTGCTGACGGACCCGGCCAACACCGGCGCGGTGTGCCTGGCTATCCCCCAGGACGTGGAGGGCGAGGCATACGACTACCCCGAATCCTTCTTCCAGAAGCGGGTCCATCGCCTGGCCCGGCGGCTGCCGGAAGCGGAGGTCTTGGCCGAAGCAGCCCAGGTAATTCGCGCCGCGAAGAAGCCGCTGCTGATCTGCGGCGGCGGCGTGAGATACAGCGAGGCCCACGAGGAGTTCAAAGCCTTCGCCGAAGCCACGGGCATCCCCTTCGCGGAGACCCAGGCGGGCAAGAGCGCCGTCGTCTACGACCACCCCCTGAACCTGGGCGGCATCGGCGTCACCGGCTGCTCCGCGGCCAACGAGATCGCCAGGGAAGCGGACGTGATCATCGGCGTGGGCACCCGCTACACCGACTTCACCACCTCCTCCAAGTGGCTGTTCCGGGAGGACGCCAAATTCGTCAACGTGAACGTCTCCGAGTTCCAGGCGCTGAAGCTGGACGCCGTGCCCGTCGTCGCCGACGCCAAGCGGGCTCTGCCGGCCCTGCTGGCGGAGCTCAAGGGCTACCGGGCCCCCTATGCGGGCGAGATCGAAGGGGCCCGGGACCGCTGGGCCAAGGAGCTCTGCCGGCTCCAGCATATCGAGTACAAGGAGGGCTACGTGCCCGAGGTCAACGACGCCAACGCATCCTCCGCGGACCGGTTCGCGAAAGACCTGGACGCCTGCCTGACCCAGACCGCCGTGCTGGGTGCCATCAACTTCGCCATCGACCCCGAGGACGTGGCCATCGGCTCCGCCGGCTCCCTGCCCGGGGACATGCAGCGCATGTGGTGCGCCCGGGGCGTGGACACCTACAACATGGAGTACGGCTACTCCTGCATGGGCTATGAGATCTCCGGGGCCCTCGGCGTCAAGTACGCCATCGGCGATCGGGACGTGTACGCCATGGTGGGCGACGGCAGCTTCATCATGCTCCATTCCGAGCTCTTGACCGCCGTCCAGGAGCACAAGAAGATCAACGTGTGCGTGTTCAACAACGCCTCCTTCGGCTGCATCAACAACCTGCAGGTGGGCCACGGCAACGACACCCTCTGCACCGAGCTCCGCTTTAGGGGCGAGGACGGGGAGCACTCCGGCCCCTTCATGCCGGTGGATTTTGCCAAGATCGCCGAGGGCTACGGCTGCAAGGCCTACACCATCCGTTCCCTCCCGGAGCTATACGCGGCCCTCAAGGAGGCCAAGACCATAGAGGGCGTGCCCGTGGTCTTCGACATCCGGGTCCTGCCCAAGTCCATGACCGAGGGCTACGGCTCCTGGTGGCGGGTGGGCGACACCGAGGTCTCCGAGAATCCCCGGAACCTGAAGGCCTATGAGGACCATCTCGCCCACGTGAAGGACGCGAGAAAGTATTGATCCAACCCCAAAACGTGCGATCCCCCGGCTTGAGCCGGGGGATCTTTTCGTATCGTTCGGAAACCGGCGGCGGCGGGCGATGGGCATCCGCCCGGGGCCAATGTTTTATCCTTCGTTGACGAGGCGGCGAGTTTGCGGTATAGTATACCGGATGGAAGATATGGTCTACGACGTGATCGTCACAGAGGTGGCCGCGCCGGAAAAAAAGTATATCCGCAGCGAGGGCGCGCTCTACGCCCTGCTGGTGCTGGGGGCGCTGGTGATCATCGGCCTCGGCAACCGAATCCAGACCTGGCTCGATCTGCCGCCGGTGCTGGTCCAGGGGGTGCTGTACGCGGGACTCATCGGTCTCGGATACTATGTGCTGCGGTTTAGGCTCACCAGCTTTCGATACACCCTGACGGACAAGGCGTTCTTCGTTTCCAGGCTATCCGGCAAATCCGAGAAGCTGGTGGCGGAGATACCCCTGGACGACATCGAGTACGCCGGCCCCTACGACGGGGAGAAGCTGAAGGAGCTGGGCTGCCGCCTGGGCCCCAGCGTGCGGGTGGGGAAGCTGGAGGAGACCACCATGCTCATCTATCGGGAGGACGGGACCAGACAGGCCCTGTGCCTCAGCGCCAAAGAGGAACTGAAAGGAAAGCTGACGGAGCCATGGAAGAGTTGAAGCCGATGACGGCGGCGGAGTTTTTCAACGTAAGCACCTGCCTGGTGCTGCCGGAGCGCTGCGCTGGGTGCCTTGCGGCGGCGGACGTCGCGGACGCGGACGGAAGGGTGCTCGCCAGGGCGGGGGAGAGGATCACGGCCCAGCAGCAGAAGGCCATCGAGGCCGCGGCCCGGGCCGATGGGCTGCCCTGCCTGGAAAAGGGATACATTCGGGTGGTACTGGAGTTCTCGGAATGCAGCTGCTGCAATGGCTGAGCTGCCTCGAGGCGGGGAACACGCCCCACGCGGTGTTTTTGGTGGGCCCCGCCGGCAGCGGCAAAAAGGAATATGCGCGGCAGGCGGCGTCGCTGTACCTGCTGGGCCGGGAGGACGAGGAGAAGCTCTCCGAGTGCCCCTTCTTTCAGGAGCTGCCGGATTATAAGATCGAGACGGTGCGGACCTGCTGCGCGGAGCTGAACCGGCAGATCTTCGCCCGGGGGCGGCGGTGCCTCTTGATCCCGGACGCCCATAAGCTCACGGCCCAGACCCAGAACGCCCTTCTGAAGACCCTGGAGGAGCCCCCGGAGGAGGCTTTGCTCATCCTGACGGGAAACGAACAGGCGGTGTTGCCCACCATCCGCTCCCGGTGCATGCTGGTGCGGGTGGGCACGGAGGATCGGGACAAGGTGGCCGCCCGGCTCGTGTCCCGGGGCGTGGCCCCCGACCGGGCCGAACTGGCGGCGGCCCTTTCCGACGGGGTGCCGTCCCTGGCGGAACGGTACGCGGGGGAGGAGTACATGACCTTCCGGAGCCAGTGCCTGCCCGTCGTGGAAGAAGCTTTGTTCGGCGTGTCCCCCTTCGCCAAGGCGGCGAGCCTGCTGGAGCGGCGGGAGGAAGGCAAGAAGCGGGTGGGGAAGGACGCCCTCGCCGACTTCATGGACATCCTGCTTTCCCTCCTGCGGGACGGGCTTTTGCTCCGGCTGGGCGGCGGTCAGGTCCTAAATCCGGACCAGCAGACCCTGGAAAACCGTATCGCGGGGCACTTTACAACGGCACAAATTCAATGTATGATAGCAGAAACACTGGAAAAGCGGCGGGTGCTGACGGAGTTCAACGCTTCCGCCGGCATGGCGCTGGACGGCTTGCTGGTGTGTTTAAGAAAGTGGGAAAACAATGGTAAAGGTAATCGGCGTTAAATTCAGGAACAGCGGCCGGGTCTACTATTTCGACCCGGGCGATCTCGATATCCAGGCGGGCCAGGGAGTCGTGGTGGAAACGGCCCGGGGCGTGGAGTACGCGGACGTGACCATGGGCGTCACCGAGGTGGAGGAGGACAAGGTGGTCTCTCCCCTCAAGCCCGTGCAGCGGATCGCCACCGACGAAGATGTTCGCATGCGGCAGTATTATTGGGACAAGGAGAAGGAAGCCTTTCCCATCTGCGAGCAGAAGATAGCTGAGCACGGCCTGGAGATGAAGCTGGTGAACGTGGAATACAACCTCACCGGCAGCAAGGTGGTGTTCTATTTCACCGCGGACGATCGGGTGGACTTTAGGGACCTCGTAAAGGACCTCGCTTATGTGTTCAAGACCCGGATCGAGCTTCGGCAGATCGGCGTCCGGGACGAGGCGAAGATGCTGGGGGGTCTCGGGCCCTGCGGGCGGCCCGTGTGCTGCAAGCAGTTTTTGGACGATTTTCGGCCCGTGACCATCAAGATGGCCAAGGAGCAGAACCTGGCTTTGAGCCCCACCAAGATCTCGGGCCTCTGCGGCCGGCTCATGTGCTGCCTTCAGTATGAGGAGAGCTGCTACGAGCAGATGCACAAGCTCATGCCCCGGACGGGGAAGGAGATCGAGACCCCCGACGGCGTGGGGATCGTGGTGGAGAACAACGTCATCACCGAAAAGACCAAGGTGAAGCTCACCGGCGAGGACGGGACCATCGACATCCGGGAATATCCCTATGAGGATCTGGGCCCCGGCGCCAAGGAACGGGCGGCCGAGCGGGCGGCCCGGGCGGCGGCGGAAGCGGTGAGCGAACCGGCGGCCGAGGGGTTCACCCCCCTGCCGCAGAGTGGCCTGCCCCGGCAGAACCGGGACCGGCGGCAGCCCCGGCCTTCCCAGCCCAAAGGAGCGGACAAGCCGGCCAAGCCCGAGCAGAAGCCTCAGCCGAAGGCCGACAAACCTCAGCAGAATCAACCCAAAGGGGATAAACCTCAGCCGAAGGCCGACAAGTCCCAGCCCAAGGGGGACAAGCCCCAGCAGAACCGGGACGATCGGAATCAGAACCAGAACCGTAACGGCGGCAAGCCCAGGGGAGACAGAGCGCCCAAGCCCGACGCGCCTGTGCCGAAGCCTGCTCCTGAACCGGTGCCGGTGAACGTGCCCGCTGCCGTACCGGAAGAGGGCGTTGCCAAGACGGCTTTCAGCAACAAGCGCCGGCCCCGCCGCCGCTCCTTCGGCCCGAAGAAGGGCTGATGCTCCCATACACACGCATACACATCGAGGATAACGCTATATGTGGTTTATACTCTCTTTGATCGCGCTGCTCTGTTGGAGCGGCTCAGATTTGTTCTCCAAGATCGGCTCCAAGCCCTCTGACAAGCTGAGCCATTGGAAGATGGTCATGGCCGTGGGCCTGATCATGGGCCTGCATGCCGCCTATGAGATCTTCGTCGGCGGCGTCGAGATCAGCTGGGACGTGATCGTGGCCTACCTGCCCGCCAGTTTCATGTACATCCTGTCCATGGTCCTGGGCTACGTGGGCCTGCGCTATATCGAGCTTTCCGTTTCCAGCCCCATCTGCAACTCCTCCGGCGGCATCGCGGCGGTGCTCTGCTTCCTGTTTTTGCAGGAGATGCCGAACCTGATCCAGTGGATCGGCGTCGTCGCGGTGACCGTGGGCGTGGTGCTCCTGGGCGTGGCGGAGATGAGCGAGAGCGATTATGCCCGGGAAATGCGCCAGAAGAACAGCAAGGTGAAGTATGAGAAGAGCTTCGTCGCCCTGCTGCTTCCCATATTGTACTGCATCATCGATGCTCTGGGCACCTTCTTCGATTCCGTCATCCTCCGGGAGGAGGCCACGGGCACCTTCCTGGACACCGTCTTTCCCACCATATTGGAGGAGGGCCCGGCCAACGTGGCCTATGAGCTCACGTTCCTCGCCTGCGGCATCGCGGCCGCCGTCTACGTCCTGGCCATCAAGCGGGACAAGCTGACCGTGAAGGCCGAGGGCCCCAAGCTCCTGGGCGGCGTCTTCGAGACGGCGGGCCAGTTCGCCTACATCTACGCCCTGGGCGACACGGCCCACGCTGGCTTCGCCGCGGCCATCATCGCCTCCTACTGCGCCCTGTCCGTCCTCTGGAGCCGGATCTTCCTCAAGGAGAAGCTGTCCTGGAAGCATTACGGGGCCATCGCCCTTACCGTAGCAGGCATCGTGATCCTGGGCATCTTTGACGCATAGTCCCCTACCGTCAGTCCATCCTTCCACTGACGGACTGCGACTGCAGGGAGCGTCTATTATACGTTCTCTATTGTAATACTCTATTATATATGCCCTTCAACCGTTGCAGTACCCTACTTCAACCGTTGCAGTACCCCCCTTCAAATCCTGAAGGGGGGTATCTTCATTTTTCAACCCGGTCTATTCGTCTGAAAAGCTCCATGAGACTTTCGCACAGGGTGCGGATCAGGGCCTCCGTGTCGGCGGGGACCGACGCCTTTCGGGGACGGCCCGGCCCGACGGGGGAGGGGGCGTAGGGATCGAAGATCGGTTCCCCCGCAGCCGCCAGCTCTTGGCGGGCCCGGTCCACCAGGGCGGGCTGATTCTTGAGCAAGGCCCGATACTTGTTCTGGTAGCGGAGCATCCGCCGGGTGTCCCCCTGGGCGATCCTGAGCGTGCAGGCGCGGACGGATTCCCCGGCGGACCGGGCCTGCAGCACCGTCTTGAGGAGGGACAGGCTTTCCTCCTCCGAGAAGGGCAGAAAGGCGGGGGCGGCCCCGGCGGCCTTGCTGCTGGCGTAATAGTGGTTGCGAACGCTGTTGGGGCGGCGGCCCGTTCGTTCCGCCGCTTCGGTGAAGGCTATCTTCAGAGGCGTTCCGGCGGCCCGGCACCGGTCCACGGCCTCCGACAGCAGGGCTTCCTCGGCGCTGTTCCAGCCGGTCCGGGCCCGTTCGGTTATGGCTTGTTCCATGGTATATCGCTTCCTTTCCTGTGAGTTTCTGCCGTCAGTGTGGACAGCGAGGCAGGTTTCCCATACCACTCTATGCAGGGATAAAAAAATATTGTCTGTTTGTAAAAATATTTCTTGACAGCTTGTGGACATAGTGATATTATCCTAAGTCGCATTATGATAGCTAAACTGTCGGTCTATGCCCGTTACTTCGAGGGTTTTTCCCGCGGGCGGGGGGCAAACAGAGGCAAAGATGCAATCAAAGTCGGTGCAAAACGGCATCAGAAGGAGTGAACGAGATGATGCATGACGTCAAGATGGGACGACGGGTCCGCAAGAGCTTTTCCAAGGTCAACGAAGTGCTCAGCATGCCCGATCTCATTGAGGTGCAGAAGAATTCCTACTACCGCTTTTTGAAAGAGGACCTTCGCGAGGTTTTCAATGACATCTCCCCCATCGTCGACTATTCCGGCAAGCTCGTCCTGGAGTTCGTGGACTATCGGATCGACCTCGATAAGCCCAAGTATACCCAGGAGGAGAGCAAGGAAAACGACGTGAACTACGCCGCACCCCTGCGGGTCACCGTCCGTCTCATCAACAAGGAGACCGGCGAAGTGAAGCAGCAGGAAGTGTTTATGGGCGATTTCCCGCTCATGACCCCCCAAGGCACCTTCATCATCAACGGCGCCGAGCGGGTCATCGTGAGCCAGCTGGTCCGGTCCCCCGGCGCGTACTACGCGGTGAGCACCGACAAATGGGGCAACCAGCTCTATTCCGCCCAGGTCATCCCCAATCGGGGCGCCTGGCTGGAGTACGAGACCGACAGCAACGGCATTCTGTACGTGAAGATCGACCGGCAGCGCAAGGTGTTCATCACCTCGCTGCTGCGCGCCATCGGCTACGGCACCAACGCCGAGATCAAGGAGCTCCTGGGCGACGACGAGCGGCTGGAGAACACCCTGCAGAAGGATCCCACCCGTTCCGTGGCCGACGGCCTCATCGAGATCTATAAGCGCCAGCGCCCCGGCGAGCCTCCCACGGAGGAGAGCGCCCGGAGCCTGTTGAACGGCCTGTTCTTCGACAACCGGTACGACCTCGCCCGGGTTGGCCGGTATAAGTTCAACAAGAAGCTGAGCTTGAAGGCCCGCATCGTGAACCAGATCTCCGCCGAGATGGTGGCTTCGCCCATCACCGGCGAAGTGCTGCTGGAGGAGGGCGCCTTCATCACCAAGCAGAAGGCCGAGGAGATCCAGAACGCCGGCGTCAACGCCGTGCTGGTGCGGATCAACGACAGGGCTGTGAAGGTGGTGGGCAACAACTTCGCCGCCGCCGACGGCTTCCTGCCCTTCGCGCCCATCGAGGCCGGCCTCAACGAGGACGTCCATATCCCCACGCTCCTTGCCCTGCTCCCCGAGATGCAGGCCATCGAGGGTGAGGAAGCGCAGAAGGACTTCCTGCGCAGCCATTACTATGACCTGATCCCCCGCCACATCGTCCCCGACGATATGGTGGCCTCCGTGTCCTACATGATCGACCTTTCCTACGGGATCGGCAAGACGGACGATATCGACCATCTGGGCAACCGCCGCATCCGCAGCGTAGGCGAGCTGCTGCAGAACCAGATCCGGGTGGGCCTCACCCGTCTGGAGCGTGTGGTCCGGGAACGCATGGGATTGCAGGACATGGACGTGGTCATGCCCAGCAACCTTATCAACATCCGCCCGGTGACCGCCGCCATCAAGGAGTTCTTCGGCTCCTCCCAGCTGTCTCAGTTCATGGATCAGACCAACCCTCTGTCCGAGCTGACCCACAAGCGGCGTCTGTCCGCTCTGGGCCCCGGCGGTTTGAACCGTGACCGCGCCACCTTCGAGGTCCGCGACGTGCACTACTCCCACTACGGCCGCATGTGCCCCATCGAGACCCCTGAAGGTCCCAACATCGGCTTGATCAACTCCCTGGCCACCTATGCCCGGATCAACGAGTACGGCTTCATCGAGGCCCCCTACCGGGTGGTGGACAAGGCCAACAAGAAGATCACCGAGGAGATCGTGTACCTGACCGCCGACGAAGAGGACGGCGCCATCGTGGCCCAGGCCAACGAGCCTGTGGATCCCGAGACCCACTGGTTCCAGAAGGACCGTGTGGTGGCCCGGAAGCTGGATCAGATCATCGAGGTCCGCAATACCGAGATCGACTATCTGGACGTTTCTCCCAAGCAGCTGGTGTCCGTGGCCACGGCCATGATCCCGTTCCTGGAGAACGACGACGCCAACCGCGCTCTCATGGGCTCCAACATGCAGCGTCAGGCCGTGCCTCTGCTCAAGCCCGAAGCCCCCGTGGTGGCCACCGGTATGGAGTACAAGGCGGCTGCCGACTCCGGCATCGTGGTCCTGGCCAAGGAGGACGGCGTGGTGAGCTACGTGTCCGCCACCAAGGTGGTCATCACCACCCCCGCGGGCGTGCCTCACGAGTATAAGATGACCAAGTTCCAGCGGAGCAACCAGGGCACCTGCCTCAACCAGCGGCCTGTGGTCGCCAAGGGCGAGGTCGTCAAGAAGGGCGACGTCATCGCGGACGGCGCTTCCACCGACGGCGGCGAGATCGCCCTCGGCCGGAACATCCTCATCGGGTTCATGACCTGGGAGGGCTACAACTACGAGGACGCGGTCCTCATCAGCGAGAAGCTGGTGAAGGAGGACGCCTACACCTCCATCCATATCGAGGAGCACGAGGTGGAGGCCCGCGACACCAAGCTGGGCGCCGAGGAGATCACCCGGGACATCCCCAACATCGGTGAGGACGCCCTCTCCCAGCTGGACGAGAACGGCATCATCCGTCCCGGCGCAGAGGTCCGGGCGGGGGACATCCTGGTGGGCAAGGTCACGCCCAAGGGCGAGACCGAGCTTACGGCGGAGGAGCGCCTGCTCCGTGCCATCTTCGGCGAAAAGGCCCGCGACGTGCGCGACACCTCTCTGCGGGTGCCTCACGGCGAAGGCGGCGTGGTGGTGGACGTGAAGGTCTTCACCCGCGAGAAGAAGGACGAGCTGAGCCCCGGCGTCAACCAGATGGTCCGCGTCTACATCGCTCAGAAGCGGAAGATCTCCGTGGGCGACAAGATGGCCGGCCGTCACGGCAACAAGGGCGTCATCTCCCGGATCCTTCCCGAAGAGGATATGCCCTTCATGCCCGACGGTACGCCGCTGCAGATCGTGCTGAACCCCCTGGGCGTGCCTTCCCGTATGAACATCGGACAGGTGCTGGAGCTCCACTTGGGCATGGCCTGCAAGAAGCTGGGCATCCACATCGCCACCCCCGTGTTCGACGGCGCCACCGAGGAGGACATCAAGAGCCTGCTGGTCAAGGCCGGCTGCGACGAGGACGGCAAGACCATCCTTTACGACGGGCGTACCGGACAGCCCTTTGAGAATCGGGTGTCCGTTGGCTATATGTATTATCTGAAGCTCCATCACCTGGTGGACGACAAGATCCACGCCCGGAGCACGGGCCCCTACTCCCTGGTCACCCAGCAGCCTCTGGGCGGCAAGGCCCAGTTCGGCGGCCAGCGCTTCGGCGAGATGGAGGTGTGGGCGTTGGAGGCCTACGGCGCCGCCAACACCCTGCAGGAGATCCTGACCGTGAAGTCCGACGACGTGGTGGGCCGTGTGAAGACCTACGAGAGCATCGTCAAGGGCGACAACGCCAAGACCGCCGGTGTGCCTGAATCCTTCAAGGTCCTTATCAAGGAGCTCCAGTCTCTGGCGCTGGACGTGAAGGTCCTGCGGGAGGATCGGACGGAGATCGAGATCACCGAGGACGACGAGGACGATCTCAAGCCCATGGACATCAACATCTCCGGCATCGAGGATATGCCCGATCTGCCGGTGGACGAGGACGCCAAGGACGAGGATGAGGACGAGTTCGGCGACGAGGACGAGTTCGGCGGCGACGAGGACTTCGGCGAGTTCGACGAAGGCGGCCTCCAGGACGACGGCGGCATCGACGATCTGCTGGGCGACCTTTCCGGCGGCATCGACGGCGACGACTTGGACTTGGACTAAGGTAGGCTGGGTAAAGGAGAAATAGAATGTTCAATCTTACTGATTTTGACGCGCTGCAGATCGGCCTTGCCTCTCCGGAGAAGATCCTGGAGTGGTCCCACGGCGAGGTGAAAAAGCCTGAAACCATCAACTACCGGACGCTGAAACCCGAACGGGACGGCCTGTTCTGCGAGCGGATCTTCGGACCCACCAAGGACTGGGAGTGCCACTGCGGCCGCTATAAGCGGGGCCGCTACAAGGGCATCGTCTGCGAGAAGTGCGGCGTGGAAGTCACCCGCGCCAAGGTCCGCCGGGAGCGGATGGGCCATATCGAGTTGGCTGTGCCCGTGAGCCATATCTGGTATTTCAAGGGCATCCCCTGCCGGATGAAGATGCTCCTCGACATGAGCCCCAAGGCCCTCGAGCAGGTGCTGTACTTCGCCGCCTTCGTGGTCATCGATCCCGGTGAAACCACCCTGCAGAAGAAGCAGATCCTCACCGATCGGGAGTATCGGGAGTATCAGGAGCAGTTCGGTCCCAAGAGCTTTAAAGCGGGCATGGGCGCCGAGGCCATCCGGGAGCTTTTGGCCGAGATCAATCTCGAAGAGCTCCGTGACCAGCTCCGCAAGGAGATCGAGACCTCCGGCGGTCAGAAGCACACCAACGCCGTGAAGCGCCTCGAGGTGGTGGAAGCCTTCATCAAGAGCGGCAACCGCCCCGAATGGATCATCCTGACCGTGCTGCCGGTGATCCCCCCGGATCTTCGCCCCATGGTCCAGCTGGACGGCGGCCGGTTCGCCACCAGCGATCTGAACGACCTGTACCGCCGCGTCATCAACCGGAACAACCGGTTGAAGCGGCTGCTGGAGCTCCGCGCCCCTGACATCATCGTCCGCAACGAGAAGCGGATGCTGCAGGAGGCGGTGGACGCCCTCATCGACAACGGCCGTCGCTCCCGCCCCGTCACGGGCCCGGGCAACCGGCCCCTCAAGTCCCTGTCCGATATGCTCCGCGGCAAGCAGGGCCGGTTCCGTCAGAACCTGCTGGGCAAGCGCGTGGACTACTCCGGCCGTTCCGTCATCGTGGTCGGTCCCGACCTGAAGATGAGCCAGTGCGGTCTGCCCAAGGAGATGGCCCTGGAGCTCTTCAAGCCCTTCGTCATGAAGAAGTTGGTGGAGCTGGGCTACGCCCAGAACGTGAAGGGCGCCAAGCGCATGGTGGAGCGCAGCGCCACCGAGGTCTGGGGCGTGCTGGAGGACGTGATCAAGGATCACCCCGTGCTGTTGAACCGTGCGCCTACGCTGCACCGCCTGGGCATCCAGGCCTTCGAGCCGGTGCTGGTAGAGGGCCGGGCCATCAAGCTCCATCCCCTGGCCTGCACCGCCTTCAACGCCGACTTCGACGGCGACCAGATGGCTGTGCACGTGCCCCTCTCCGTGGAAGCCCAGGCGGAAGCCCGCTTCCTCATGCTGGCGGCCAACAACATCCTCAAGCCCCAGGACGGCAAGCCCGTGGTGTGCCCCACCCAGGACATGGTCCTCGGCTGCTACTATCTGACCCAGCTCCGCGACGGTCAGAAGGGCGAGGGGAAGGCCTTCGCCTCCGAGGACGAGGCCATCATGGCCTATCAGTGCGGCGAAGTCACCCTCCAGTCCAAGATCCGGGTCCGGATCTCCCGGGAGTGGCAGGGCAAGACCTATAAGAAGATCATCGACACCTCCGTGGGTCGGCTCCTCTTCAACGCCGCCATCCCCCAGGACCTTGGGTACGTGCCCCGGGAGACCCTGGACGACATGTTCGTCCTGGAGATCGACCGCCTGGTGGTCAAGAAGGATTTGGGCAACATCATCGACAAGTGCTACCGTAAGTACGGCCCCACCATCACCTCCGAGGTGCTGGACAAGGTCAAGAAGCTGGGTTATACCTACTCCACCCGCGGCGGCATCACCGTGGGCTACCAGGACATCCGGGTGCCCGAGGAGAAGAAGACCATCGTCCACGACGCTGAACAGCAGGTCGTGGAGGTGGAGAACATGTTCAACATGGGCTTGCTCTCCAACAAGGAGCGCCGCGAGAACGTGATCAGCATCTGGGAGAAGGCCACGGACGACGTTACCTCCGCCCTGATGGACTCCCTGGACCCCTACAACCCCATCTACATGATGGCCAACTCCGGTGCTCGAGGCAGCAAGGCCCAGATCCGTCAGCTAGCCGGCATGCGCGGCCTCATGGCCGACCCCTCCGGTCAGATCATCGAGGTGCCTATTCGCGCCAACTTCCGCGAGGGCCTGTCCGTGTTGGAGTTCTTCATCTCCTCCCACGGCGCCCGCAAGGGCTTGGCCGATACGGCTCTGCGTACCGCTGACTCCGGTTATCTGACCCGCCGTCTCGTGGACGTTTCCCAGGACGTGATCATCCGCGAAGAGGATTGCTTTGCCTCCCGGAACGACACGCCCAAGGGCATGGTCCTCACCGCCATCCTGGACGACGGCAAGCTCATCGAGCCCCTGTCCGCCCGCGTGGTGGGCCGCTACACCATCGATCCCGTCCTCGATCCCAAGACCGGGGAAGAGATCGTGCCGGCGGATTCCATGATCACCTACGAGCAGGCCGAGGCCATCGAGAAGGCCGGCATCACCGAGGTGCTGTGCCGCAGCGTCTTCACCTGCCGGGCCGAGCACGGCGTGTGCGCCAAGTGCTACGGCGCCAACCAGGCCACCGGCGGCTATGTGGAGATCGGCGAGGCCGTGGGCATCATCGCCGCCCAGGCCATCGGCGAACCGGGCACGCAGCTGACCATGCGTACCTTCCACACCGGCGGCGTCGCTTCCAGCGAGGATATCACCCAGGGTCTTCCCCGTGTGGAGGAGCTGTTCGAAGCCCGCAAGCCCAAGGGCCTGGCGGTCATCACCGAGATCGCCGGCACCCTCCATCTGGACGAGGCAAAGCGCAAGGCCATCATCTCCAACGACGACGGCGAGAGCGCGGACTACCACATCCCCTTCGGCAGCAAGCTGAAGGTGAAGGACGGGGACCACGTGGAGGCCGGTCAGGAGCTGACCGAGGGCTCCGTGAACCCCAACGACATCCTCCGTATTCTGGGCGTCAAGGGCGTGCAGGCCTACCTCCTCAAGGAGGTCCAGAGCGTGTACCGGCTCCAGGGCGTGGAGATCTCCGATAAGCACATCGAGATCATCATCCGCCAGATGCTCCGGAAGGTCCAGATCGAGGACGCGGGCGACACCAAGCTGCTGCCCGGCGAGCTCTGCGACATCTTCCGCTTCGAGGAGGAGAACGAGGCCGTGCTGACGGCGAATCCCGAGGGCCGGCCCGCCATCGCCAAGCGCAAGCTGTTGGGCATCACCAAGGCCGCCCTGGCCACGGAATCCTTCCTGTCCGCCGCCTCCTTCCAGGAGACCACCCGGGTCCTCACCGAGGCCGCCATCAAGGGCCGCATCGATCCGCTGGTGGGCCTGAAGGAGAACGTCATCATCGGCAAGCAGATCCCCGCGGGCATCGGTCTCAAGCGGTATCGGGACATCACCGTGGTGAACAAGGGCGATTCCACCCTGCTGAACTAAACGAAACCATCCACCGGAGGCGCGCATGGAACAGGAACGGACCAACCGAAACTGCCCCCTTTGGGGCACCGAGACCTGTGCTCGGCTGAACATGCGCGCTTGCCGGGGCTGTCCCGCAGAGAACAAGGACGTGCGGGAGTGCGACGACGTCCGGGACGACGTGGACACCCTCTACGCGCTCCTGCCGGAGGAGGGGATCGCCTCCCTGTTCACCGGCGAGACCTGTTCCCTCTGCAAGGGGGAGAACAAGGGGAAGCGGGAGAGCTACGGCCTTTTCGACATGGGCCATGCCGATCCCCGGGCCGTCAAGAAAAAGCTGAGCCTGTTTCGGGGCAAGACCTACGGGTTCGTGGTGCCCCTGCAGTTCGGCTGCTGCAAGGATTGCCGGCGCCGGTTCCAGCTGTTGAGCTGGCTCGGCATGCTGACGACCATCCTGATCCTGGGCGTGGCTTTGCTGGTCGTGGCTCAGGAGCCGGTGGCCCAAAGCCTTCGGAACGTGTGGCGGGGCCTGCCCCTGCTGCTGATGCTGCTGGCCGCCGGGATAAGCTTTCTGGTGGGCAAGGTCCTGACCCGCGTGCTGCGCTCCCGCTTCAACGAGCGGACCTACATGGACCTGCGGGAACAACCCCTCATCCGGCGCATGCTGTCGTTGGACTGGGAGTGCGTGGCGGAGGGGAAGTACCCCCAGCCCGTATTCACCCGCAAGCGCCTCCGCTACGGCGTCGGCACGGCCGTGCCCGCCCCGGCCAAGGAAAAAAGTGAGCACGACGGTGAAAATTTGGATTGACAAGTCGCCGTCATGCTGATACAATTTGTTTTCGCGGTGTATGGGGGAACCCATGCACTGCTCTTGCGGCTTTTTTGAAGCCATGCGGGTTTATCCCGCCTGAAAACGGACAATACTCTCTACGAATTGGGTTGCAGAGAGATTGAATTAGCAATAGATATATTTTTTTCATCATTCTATCAGGAGGAATTCTCATGCCGACCATTAACCAGTTGGTTCGCAAGGGCCGGGAGCAGGTGCAGTATAAGTCCAACGCGCCTATCCTCAAGCAGTGCCCCCAGCGCAGGGGCGTTTGCACGGCGGTCCGTACCATGACCCCGAAAAAGCCCAACTCCGCGCTTCGTAAAATCGCCCGTGTCCGTCTGACCGACGGTCTCGAAGGTACCGCCTACATCCCCGGCATCGGCCACAACCTGCAGGAGCACTCCGTGGTGCTCATCCGCGGCGGCCGTGTCAAGGACCTGCCCGGCGTCCGTTACCACATCATTCGCGGCACCCGCGATGCAGCCGGCGTTGCCAACCGCAAGCAGGCTCGCTCCCTCTACGGCGCCAAGCGCCCCAAGAAATAAGGAGGTACACCTATGCCTAGACGTGGTTTTATCCCCAAGCGGGAAGTGCTTCCCGATCCTATCTATAAGAGCACCGTGGTCACCAAGCTCATCAACCAGGTCATGCTGGACGGCAAGCGGGGCGTTGCCCAGGCCGCCGTGTATGAAGCTTTCGACACCATCGCCGAGAAGACCGGCCGTCCCGCCCTCGAAGTGTTCGAGGAGGCCATGAACAACATCATGCCCGTGCTGGAAGTCAAGGCCCGCCGCGTCGGCGGTTCCACCTACCAGGTCCCCATCGAGATCCGTGCCGAGCGCCGGCAGACCCTGGGCCTTCGCTGGCTCGTGTCCTTTGCCCGCGCCCGCGGCGAGCGCACCATGCGTGAGCGCCTGGCCGGCGAGATCCTGGACGGCGCCAACAACGCCGGCAACGCGGTGAAGAAGAAGGAAGATACCCACCGTATGGCCGAGGCCAACAAGGCCTTCGCCCATTACCGCTGGTAATCCCAATGCGCGAAATTCCGCTGGAACTGACCAGAAATATCGGCATCATGGCTCACATCGATGCCGGCAAGACCACCACCACCGAGCGGATCCTGTTCTATTCGGGCAAGATCCACAAGATGGGCGAAGTGCACGAGGGCGCGGCCACCATGGACTACATGGTCCAGGAACAGGAGCGTGGTATCACCATCACCTCCGCCGCCACCACCTGCTATTGGAAGGGTCACCGCATCAACATCATCGACACCCCGGGGCACGTGGACTTCACCGTTGAGGTGGAGCGCTCCCTGCGGGTGCTGGATGGTGCTGTTGCCGTGTTCTGCGCCAAGGGCGGGGTGGAGCCCCAGTCCGAGACCGTGTGGCGCCAGGCTGTGCGCTACGGCGTGCCCCGGATCGCCTACGTGAACAAGATGGACATTGTCGGCGCCGATTTCTTCAACGTGATCGACATGATGCGCCAGCGGCTCGGCGCAAACCCCGTCCCCATCCAGCTCCCCATCGGCGCGGAGAACACCTTCCGCGGTCTCATCGATCTGGTGCGGATGAAGGCGGAGGTCTATTACAACGACGACGGCACCGACATCCGGGAGGAGGACATCCCCGCGGAATTGCAGGACAAAGCCGAGGAGTACCGGAACAACCTCATCGAGGCCGTGATCGACCAGGACGAGGATCTGATGGAGAAGTACTTCGAGGGGGAGGAGCCCACGGAGAGTGAACTCAACGCCTGCATCCGCAAGGCGACCCTTACCGGCAGCGCGGTCCCCGTGTGCTGCGGCAGCTCCTATCGGAACAAGGGCGTCCAGCCCCTGATGAACGCCATCGTGGAATATCTGCCCTCGCCTCTCGACATTCCGCCTGTCAAGGGCACGGACGCCGAAGGCAGGGAGGAGATCCTGGCCCATGCGGACGACAAGGGTCCCCTGGTGGCCCTTGTCTTCAAGATCATCACCGACCCCTTTGTGGGGCGGCTGGCCTTCGTTCGGGTCTACAGCGGCACGCTCAAGAGCGGCACCTACGTATATAATGTAGGCAAGCAGCGCAAGTCCCGGGTCAGCAAGGTGCTGATGATGCACGCCAACGTGCGCACCGAGGTGGAGGAGGCCTACGCCGGAGACATCGTGGCTCTGGTGGGCATGAAGGACGCTTCCACCGGCGATACCCTCTGCGGCGAAGGACACGCCATGCTCCTTGAGAGCATGACCTTCCCCAATCCGGTCATCCAGGTGGCCATCGAGCCCAAGACCAAGGCGGGGCAGGAGAAGATGGACCAGGCCCTGCTGAAACTGCAGGACGAGGACCCCACCTTCCGCACCTACGTGGACCAGCAGACCGGCCAGACCATCATCGCCGGCATGGGCGAGCTCCATCTGGAGATCATCGTGGACCGGCTCATCCGGGAATTCCGGGTGGAAGCCACGGTGGGCAAGCCTCAGGTGTCCTACAAGGAGACCATCAAATCGCCCGTCAAGGCCCGGGGCCGCTTCGTGCGGCAGACCGGCGGTCACGGCCAGTACGGCGACTGCCTGGTGCTCTTCGAGCCCCGGGAGACGGGGGAGGGGTACCTGTTCACGGACAAGACCGTGGGCGGCGTGATCCCCAAGGAGTTCATTCCCGCCATCGACAAGGGCATTCGCGGCGCCCTCCAGTCCGGCCCTCTGGGCGGATACGAGGTCATGGACGTGAGCGCCACTCTGCTGGACGGCTCCTATCACGAGGTGGACTCCTCCGAGCAGGCCTTCGAGATCGCCGGTTCCCTGGCGGTGAAGGAGGGTTTGAAGCGGGAGAACAGCACCCTCATGGAGCCCGTGATGGATGTGGAGATCATCGTTCCCGACGAGTACGTGGGCGACATCACCGGCGATTTGAGCAGCCGCCGCTGCCGGATCAGCGGCATGGAGACCCGGAACATGGGCACGGCCATCGACGCCCTCTGTCCCCTGTCGGAGATGTTCGGTTACGCCACCAGCCTTCGCTCCCATACCCAGGGACGCGGCACCTTC